>Ga0308011_10000053_pt1 | contig 60025 bp, 55 predicted proteins | sample Neamet177_FD_203144 | JGI IMG/M metagenome (GOLD analysis project Ga0308011, IMG submission 203144) | Marine microbial communities from water near the shore, Antarctic Ocean - #177 | ecosystem: Environmental > Aquatic > Marine > Unclassified | place: Southern Ocean | collected 2014-07-25 | reverse complement strand
AGTGTAGTATCCCACAGTACCTGATGTGTCAACGGAGGCATCGTCCCAATTGCTTGCGGTTGTGCAACCGCTTGAACAGGTGGCGTACTTGAGGTCGCTATTGGTGTCATCATAGTAGGAAATGTGGACTGCATCGTTGGAGTCGATGGCGATTGAAGTGTATAATCCCACATTACCTGATGTGTCAACGGAGGCATCGTCCCAGTTGCTTGCGGTTGTGCAACCGCTTGAACAGGTGGCGTACTTAAGATCGCCATTGGTGTAATCATAGTAGGAAATGTGGACTGCATCGCTGGAGTCGATGGCGATTGAAGTGTGCTCCCCCAACCTCCCTGATGTGTCAACGGAGGCATCGTCCCAATTGCTTGCGGTTGTGCAACCGCTCGAACAGGTGGCGTACTTGAGGTCGTCATTGGTGTCATCATAGTAGGAAATGTGGACTGCATCGTTGGAGTCGATGGCGATTGAAGTGTAAGATCCCACATTACCTGGTGTGTCAACGGAGACGGTTGTCCAATAGCCGGGGGTATCGGTGGCGTACTTGAGGGCGTTATTGGTGTCATCATAGTAGGAAATATGCCTGTATCCATTCGAGTCGAGGGCGATTGAGGTGTAGTGTCCCACAGAACCTGATGTGTCAAGAACGCCTGATAGAATGGCACCACCTGAATTGGTTGGTGTTGCTGTAGGCGACATCACTACATTCTTTGTCAGAGTAAGCGAGCTTGGAGAATAAGAGATGCCCGGGACTTCGTCGTTCACCATGATTCTGATGGTGGTGGAACTTGAGCCGCCCGAATTATTCGCATAGATGGTGTAGGTGGTCAAAGCGGGTGTTGATACGGTAGGCGTTCCGTACAATGTCCCGTTTGTCGAACCCAAAACAAGACCTGTTGGTAGATCGGGATGAACCGCCCATGACGTGATGTCACCGTGTGCCTTCACGGGATCCGAGCCTGAGAAATGATTGACTTTGGCACTTGAGCCAGCCCAATTGTTACGCGAGGTTGCTCCATCGCCCAACTTACCATGAGTACCGTCACCCCAGCAATACAACTCGTTGGTTTGTGCTGCTATGCACGTGTGCCATTGTCCTGCAATGATGTCTTGAACCACGACCCCTGAGGCGAATGCTACGCTGGTTGGCGTGTTCTTATTCGATGTCGATGCTCCGTTGCCCATTTGACTGTATGCATCGTCGCCCCAACACTTGACAGAGTCATCGTCAAGCAAGGCACAGTTGTGCTTCCGTCCAAGTTCAACGTGAACCGCCGTTCGACCCGAACCCAAATTCGGCCAGATCACACCTGGATTGGCGGTCTGACCGGAGCCACCGGTGCCCAGGAAGCCAGTTCCCCAGCACGTAACATTCCCGTTAACCATCAAACCACAGGCAGAATAACGTCCTGTGGCAACATCCTTGGCAGGACTGGCGTCATTGAAGAAGCTCTTGAGCGATGGCGTGTGTCCACCTCCATACTGCGACCAGCAGGCGATGCTACCGCTGTCCACTACACCGCACGCCATGTAATGGCTGATGTCCATGGTAAGGACTGGACGGCCACCCGGCATTGGAAGCGTGAGTCCTGGTGTTGCTTGGTGAGTATCCGTGGACGCGTTATTATAACCTCGGCCCAATTGCCCTTGGTTGTTTTTACCCCAACACGAAACAGACCCGTTGTCAAGCAAAGCACAGGTGAAGAACATGCCTGCTTCAACCGCCACGGCTGGTCGTCCAAGTGAAAGCGTCTGTGTCGGCGATGTGCGGGGGGAGGTGGTACCGTCACCCAGTTGGCCGTTGGTATTGGCACCCCAGCACTTGACGGAGCCGTCGTCGAGAACAGCGCATGTGTGGTCCCCACCTGCCGTGATGTCAATAGCAGTGCGACCGGTACCAAGTGAAGATGTGGCTGTGGGTGAATTTTTGTTCGCTGTACCGCCATGCCCGAGTCGTCCACTCGCACCTTCGCCCCAGCAGCGAACGGTGCCGTCGTGCTTAATCGCACAACTGTGATCTTCACCTGCAGCCATGAGGTCTGGCCTGAGTTCAAAGTCGCCAATTGGCGTCATGGTTTGGCTGTAATCAAGGGTGATGTCGTCGCCGAAGTAATTGAGAGGAACAGGATCGTAATCGTTGATGACGATGGTCACAGTTGCAAAATCGCTCCCAGCAGAATTGGTCGCTGTCACCGTGTAGATGTATGAGGCTGAAATCACCGTCGGCGTTCCACTGATCACACCTGTTGAAGCGTCGAAGGCGAGCCCCGTTGGAAGCGTTGAAGAAATGGCCCACGACGTGATCGTTCCACCGCTTGTTGTCGGGTTGAGCGTCGTCATAGCCATACCCTTGGTCAGGGTAAACGAGTTAGGAGAGTACGAGAGGATAGGGACGGTATCGCTGACAACAATCGTGATGGTGGCAGTATCGCTCCCGCCACTGTTTGTTCCAGTCACGGTGTAGGAAGCCGAGGAGGAGGCGACCGTTGGTGTTCCAGAAAGGACACCTGTTGAACTGTCAATATCCAGGCCTGAAGGAAGTGTAGGCGAGATGGACCAAGAGGTGATTGCCCCCCCGCTTGAAGTTGGCGTGACTGCAGACATTGCTGAATTTTTAGCCAAAGTGAAGGAACTTGGGCTGTAAGAAATGGAAGAAGGGGCAGCAGCGTTGACAACGATTGTTACTGTTGTCGTTCCAGTTCCACCTGAGTTTCGTGCGGTGACGGTGTAGGTCGTTGAAGAAGAGATGGCCGTTGGTGTTCCGGAGATTTTACCGGTACCAATGTCCAAAATCAATCCAGATGGCAAGGCTGGACTGACCGAATAACCGTGGATGGCTGATGACGAATCCACAACACGATAGCCAAGGTCGTAGTTGCTGTAGTCATAGTAGGCCACGTGCATAGCATTGTTGGAATCGGCAGCAATCGAAGTGTGTTTCCCCACATTTCCGGTACCGGCGAGAATACTCTTGGTCCACGAACTCCCACTGTATGAGGCAAACATCAGATTGCCGGAATTCGAAGAATACGCAATATGGGGGTTGGAACTGGAATCCAATGCAATCGAAGAGTACGCACCGGTGCTGCCGGTATCAACGGTTGAGGTCGTCCATGAGCTGCCATCATAGGTTGAATACCTCAGATTGTCCGACATAAAATCGTGATGTGAAATGTGAACATCTCCGCTTGAGTCGATCGCAATCGAAGAATGCCATCCTGAATTGATGTACAAACCGCCGTGAGCAACAGAAATTGTCCAAGAACTCACAGAAGTGCATGTCGATGTACATGTCGCATATTTGAGGTCGCCACTCGACTTTTCGTCATGGTATGAAATGTGGAGATCATCACTCAAGTCAACGGCAATTGAATTGTATTTTCCAACATCATTGGTAGTATCAATGGCGATGACGGTCCACGAAGCAGCAGATGTGCAACTGGTTGTACATGTGGCGTACTTCAAGTCATCAGAGGCATCATCAAAGATCGACATGTGAAGATCATCATTAGAATCAACTGAAAGAGAGAGGTATTCGGTCGCATCTGAAGAATCGATGGTTGTGTAGGTCCAAGAACTTGAGGTGGAACACAAACTTGAGCACGTTGCGTACTTGACATTCGTGTTGGTTAAATCGTAGTAAGCAATGTGGAGTCCATCGGCAGAGTCAATGGAAATTGAAGCACCAGCTCCAACATTCCCTCCCGAGTCAAGTGTTGTGATGGTCCAATAACCGCTGGCGTCAGTGGCATACTTGAGGTCGCTATTGGTTTCATCTTTGTATGCTACATGGATGTTACCGTTTGAATCGACATCTGTCGTAGTCGATGTCCCTACCACACCAGTTGAGTCAAGAAGCGAAGGAGCGATTGCACCACCAGTGCTGTATGGTGTTGCAGTAGGCGACATGGCTGTATCTTTGGTCAAGGTGAACGAACTTGGAGAATAAGACGTTGAAGGGGCCAATCTGTTCACTTGTAGTGTGAACTGTGCCTCATAGGATGTGCCGAGTGTTGATGTGGCTGTGACCGTGTAGGTTTTGCTTGTGGAATACATTGTAGGAGTGCCACTGATGGTGCATGTGTTTGGATTGATGGTAAGCCCGGTTGGCAGCCCAGGTGAAATGCTGCATCCTGCTGCTCCGAGGACTCCTGTTCGAGAAACTAAGCCAGTGATGTGGCCTTGAATCGTAGCGTGCCTCAGATCTTGGTATGTGTTGTATCTGTACGACACGTGAATGTCATCATTGCTATCTCTGGCAATTGAACTGTACAATCCGACGCTGTTAGCGGTATCGAGGGCTACTTCATTCCAAGAACCCGTTGCATCTGTGGTGTAGTACAGATCATCTTCTGAGTTGTCCTCATATGCGATGTGTGCGTTCCCTTTGGAATCGAACACCAGCGAATTGAACCTACCAACACTGCCAGTGGAATGAACGGTTGTTGCGCTCCACGCAGAACCGGAGTATTTCATGAATTTGAGATCTGCCGAATCGCCATCGAAGTAGGAAATACCCGGTTGACCTGTGGTTGGGTCAACGGCGATGTCGACTGCTTGATCATTGCCTGAGCCGATGTCCTCAAGCAATGACCCCGAGGACCATGAACCGGATGTATAGGTGATGTACAACAGATCATCACCCGTTGCATCGCGGAACGCAATGTGGATGTCGTCACCGGAATCAATGGCAATGGATGTTGAGTCAACATTGACAGATCCCACCGAGTAAATATTGCCGTGCGTCCATGCGGACCCGGTCTTCTCAGCATAACCAAGGTCGCCCCCATTGTTCCGGTATGCAATGTGTGGTTTGTCATTGGAATCGACAGCAATTGAAGTGTACTTTCCACCTGTGGAGTCCACAGTGGTCTTACTCCAAGACGAGCCGGAAAGGGATTTGTAAGCGTACTTGAGTTTATTGCTTCCAGTATCCCGGTATGATACGTGCAATCCATCTGTCGAATCAACAGCAATGCTTGAGTATTTCCCGACGTTTCCGTCGGTATCAATAATCGAAGAACTCCAGGTGCCTGATTTGTTGGTAGAATACATCAACTCCGTTGTATCTATGCGTCGTGAGACAATATGCAAGTCATCGTTGCCGTCCACTGCCAGACTGGTGTATTCGGCCAACTGGCCAGTCGTGGCGACATTCGTTGTCGAGTTGTAGACCTTCGATGACCACGCAGTCCAAGTAAACGTGAGCGCTGTGATGGCCGTCCCCTTGGTCCCTACAAGATTTGCCAGGCTCGGATGGACCGGATGGCTGCTTCTGCCTGAAGTCATCGAAATCGGCGGTAGAGCGTCGCTGAGAGGGGTTTCGTCGTTTGAATCACCAGTTGGTGAATCATTGGCCGACCGATCAGTAGGAGGGTTTTCTGGACACAAACTTGACTCAGATGGGGCATTTAGGTCATTTAATAATTTATCCAAGGTGGGGTCGCCTGTCGATAATGGAGGGGCTTCGCACTCATCAACCATGGTGGAATTCTGCGAATCCGGTTCAAAGAAATCTGAGGCATCGTTTCCGACGAAGGCCGTCATTGGCATAATCACCATGAGGCCTGACAAGAAAATACTGAGGAAAATTTGGTTCGAAAATATCTTCATCGCCTCTCCCCCGTAGGGGGAGGTCGGACTCAATGGTTGATATGTCTAACCGATGATGAAAGGTTGCTATTCTTCTTCGCTCTTCGACCAGGTATGCTCCGGTGTCATCGGCCAACCGCCCTTAGAGACATCAAAACCCATTTCTCGGAACTTTTTCCTCGACTTCCGCCAAACGGGAAGCATGTAGCCTATTTTTGAACGTTCAGAAAAGGTCCATCGCCAAGGGCAGCGAGGAACCCGCGAAACCCAATGCTCCAGTAAATTTTGATTTAGCGGAAGTTCAACCCCGCCCGGCATGACCCAGGAGGCAACGTTGAGCGAACCAGCTGAACCACGCGTCTCGGACCAGGTTGTCATCTCGAGGCCTCGTAATGGACCATCAAGGAGACGAATTCCAAGCGTGCGCGTGGATTGTGCCATTGGCATGATGATTGCAAAACGATCGACAAGGCGGGAGCCTTCGTGCCGTTCCATAGCCCAACCGGCTTCCTCGGCAAGTAAACGCAGTGTTTTGATGGCGTGAACCGGTGAAACACTGACCTCTAAATCGATGGTAGCACGCCGGACCATAGTGGGTCCAACGGTCAACATCGCATCAACGCTTTGATGCAGATTTGCTTAAGCAGCCTTACGGCTGGGGAGAATTGTTTCAATCAAACTTGATCGTTTGTTGATGCGTGTGCACGGTTTGCCCACAGTCCCGCCCCAAGGGGCGAGGTGTTCCGCGGGAAGGACCGAATCGGACAACCGTGCATCACGAGGCTACGCGTGCAAGACGCGTTTCCTTGTGCGCTCGGCGGCGCTCGATACCTGTTTCAACCGAAAAGGGATCCAAGACCGTCGAAGCCAGCTTCTTCTTCTTCCTCTTCCTCTTCAACAGGGGCAGGGGCTTCCGAAGCACCGCCAGCTGCAGGAGCAGCGGCAGCAGCAGGGGCAGCAACAGCTTGGGTCATTGCATCAGCAATGTCGACACCAGCAAGCGATGCAACAAGTGCTTTCACTCGAGCGTCGTCAGCGGTCACACCAGCAGCCTTCAAGATGGCGCTGATTGTCTTTTCATCAATGTCTTTTTCAGCAGCGTGCAGTAGCATAGCAGCGTATACGTATTCCATATTTTTTCACCTCATTTGTGGTCAACCGAATAGATCTCCGAGTCCGCCGAAGCTTTCCTCTTCTTCCTCTTCATCCTCTTCTGCGGCTTCGGTTGGTGCCTCAGAAGTGCTTTCAGAAGTGCTTGCGGTAGCGGATGCGGCAGCGGATGCTGCTGCGCCCAACATGGTCGCAAGTTCTTCGTCGAGTGCGTCGCTGTCAAGCGACCCCGCAACGGCCATGGCCCCACGGTGTGCTCGTCCAACGAGATGTGGCATGGTGTCTGCTGTAGCGATCGCAGCCTCCAATGCAACGGCCATTGCCTCTCGGCTGGCCTTTGCAAGAATAGTTGGCATCGTTTGGTTGGTGAACCAAGTGATGTTGCAAGCAAGGTTGAAGGCGCCTGCAGCGTAGCTGACGAGGTCGCTTTCGAATTGCTCGAAATCGATATCGAGGGTGCTTGGTGAAAACACGGTGCCGCCTTCGAGGGTTCCGCACAAGCGGAGACCGGTGACGATTGGATTGATACCAATCTTGGAGAGCATCATACCCATTTCACCTTCGAAAACATCGCCTGCTTCCATGATGACGGTTCGCTTTTGAATCTGGACGGTACCGCCCATGATCTTTGCAGGAATTCCGACTGAGTTCAAGTCACCAACAATTGGGCCTGGTGGCATACCGGTGTCCATTTTCTCAACCACGATTTGGTGAGGGGCAACGTCGCCTTCTTTTCCAGCACGGCCCGCTTCGGTCTTTTTGAGTTCTGTGAACATCTCAAACGAGTTGAGGTTCGCTGAGGAGACGAGTGCCGGTTGAATGGCCCCGTCGAAGAGGACGTCAAGGGAATCAACAGAGTGTCCAGCTTGTCCCCATGCGATGCGCATCAAGCGCTTCTTGGCGACTTGAATGCTCATGCCGGTACGCAATGTAGCGCGCATGCCGAGCATTGCTCCAGCAGGAACGCCGTGAATGTCGATCACAGCAAGGGTGTCACCGCTGTTAAGCAGGGATACAAGGTCCTTGACCGTGTCTTTCTTCCAGGATACGACCTTAGGAATCAATTGATCACCTCGACCATCTGTGCTGGGCCCATTGTGGTCTTGATGAAGAGCGATCGGATGTTACCAATGCCACGTTCAAGCTTGGAAATTACACGGTTGTAAACTTCCATAACGTTGGCGTTGAGTTCCTCTTGGGTCTGTTCGACGGTCCCGAAAGACAGGTGGAAGGTCATCTTGTCACCGGACTTGACAACCACAGTGGATTGAAGGCCAGCAGCGATGATGGCTGGGTCGAGGGTTGGAGGGACCGGGCGAGGCATTTTGCCCCGAGGACCGAGCACGACACCCAGGTATCGGCCAATGAGCCCCATGTGAGGGACTTCGGAGAGGAAGAAGTCGTATGCATTAGCGATCTTCTTGGCTTTTCCTTTGTTACCACCAAGGTCTTCAATTTCTTGAGGAGTGATGACGTGAATGCCAGCTGCTTTTGCTTTTACTGCTGCTTCACCAGCGGCAAACATAGCGATTTTTAGTTCACGACCGCGACCAGATGGGAGACGAATCTCTTCCTTGATACGGTTGTTTGGGTTCTTCAGGTCGACGTCTCTGATTGTGAATGAGATATCCACGGACTCGACAAACTTGCGCTTTGGTGCACGTTCAAGTGCGTCCGATATTGCTTGGATTATTTTCTTTTCCATTTTTGTTCACCCCTGTGGTCGGCGAGGCGCTCGAAAGCACCTCTTCCACGGTCCGTGAGTTCAGTTAAACCGCTCGTCCCATTCTCCTTTGTTAATGATGGCGAGGGCGTCATTTGCCCAGTGTCCGTCGATTTTGACTCGCATTGAAACGCATGTTCCAATGATTTCCTTGGTTTGTGCTTTCAGATCGGCGCCGGTCAAATGACCTTGGCCGTTCTTGTCTCGGGCAACGTCCATTGCCTTTTCGAGAGGGAGGTCTTCAACTGCAGCCTCAAGGCTACCGTTGCACTTCTTGACCCCGAGTGCCTTCTTGATGAGTTCTGATGTCCATGGTTTTGGCATTGTCTTCAACTCCATTACTCACTTTCGTGGGCATTCTGCCGACAAAACACCCCTATATAATCGCGCTGTGCGATTAGGGTTGGTCGACAGGCCCGGTAAAAATCACTCCACACGCTCCACGACACGGACGTGGTCGCCACGCATGTTCAAGGTCATAGGGATGGGTTGTTCATACAATTCCATGCTGACCTCTTCCTTGGTTTCTGCAACGCTCAAAACACGAGCCTTCTCGCCTTTGAATGCTCCAGTAACGATCTCGACGATGCATCCAACTTCGATGCCAGAGGTCACTGCCTTTGGTTCGAGGTATGGGAGGATATCGCCCAGAGGAGCGGCACCAGGAAGCACTGTCTTTGCGTTCTTGAGAGGGGTTTGGTTGAGGCCGCGCCGAGCAGCTGGATCTCGGCCACCAGAGCGGCCAATCAACTTCTCAACATGGTGAAGTGCGCTCGACTCGATGAAGAGGTAACCGCGCATTCCGGTCGGGTGAAGAATCGACATGATGTCGCTTTGCAGCGAAGTCAGGGAGCCGCTGCCATGGAGGCGGGCGTACATTTCGTTGGCCACACGTTGTTCGGAGCCAATGGCGGTCTTGACGATGTAGAGGAAGGAGCCGACGGATCCGTACATTTCTCCAAACACGGTGTCGCTGTTTTCCATATCGAGGTTGGAAAAGATGCAGTTGTAGTTCTGAAGGGTCCCAGGATCGATCCATTCTGCTTCAGTGTAGCGGCCCATTGGAGTCACTTCTTCTGTGTCTGCGATGACAAGCACGGGCATGACGTCCACAAGGTTGCGGCCCATGTCGACGCCGATGTCGACGCCTGTGCCGTGATAGTGGAGGGATTCCAGTTGAATGCCGGTTGCTTCGGAGACCCGAGCGAGCACTTCTTCTGGCGTGTCACCAACGCCCCAGACACCGTCCCAGAGAGCCGCGAAATCGGGGTCCTGTTTGTTGCGTCGGAGCAAGAGCAATTTTTCTTCAAATCGTACGAATGCGACAAATGCGTTAACCATTTCAAATCTCTCCTATCAGTTGCCGATGCCAATGACATCGTGTAGTACCCAAGGTACGAAGTTGTCCATGAGAACAAGCATAGCAAAGCCAATACCGCCAAGAACAAACAAGCCAATACCGCAAATGATTACGGTTTGACGGAATTCTTGTGGAGTAGGCTTACGGGCCATTCGAATGATACGAGCCCAAGAACCTCTTGAGATCCGACGGAACTGGGATTCGATCCAATCTTGACGGTCCTGGACTTTATCTTCAAAGGAGCGTTTTTCAGCAGTTTCACCAGACATGGTACGACCTCGGGCTTTTGAACCCACCAACAGGGCCATTATAACCACTCCGACGCGATAGACCGCGCCGTCATGCCTCGTTTTCTTGCGTGAAGCATCGAGGCGAGGGTTGATGTGGGAGGGGCGGTGAAGGAAAATCGAATGGCACAGAAGGACCCGTTCACCCTGTTGGGGGTGGGCAAGAATGCAGACGACGCTGAAATCAAGCGCGCGTTCCGCAAAAAGGCTCGCCAATTCCACCCTGATCGGAACCCTGGTGACGCTCAAGCAGAGGCTAAATTCAAGGAAGTACAGGAGGCATACGACACGATTGGCACCGCTAAAGAACGCCATGAATACGAACAGCAACAACGCATGTCCAGCATGTTTGGCGGTCGTGGCGGCGGCGGCGGTGGCGGCGGCGCCGGAGGCATGGATGACATGTTCAAACAGATGTTCAGCGGTGGCGGAGGCCAGCAACGCCAGCAACGCCAACAACCTCAACGGCGGCAGAAAGGCTCTGACATCAAAGTCAACCTCGATGTGACGGTTGAAGAAGCAGAAAAAGGTGGACGATTTCCATTCACATTCAAGCGCTTGAAGCCCAATGCTTCAGGGAGCATGGAGGCATCTTCGGTGACCCTGAAGACCACGGTCAAACCCGGAGTAAAGCACGGTAAAGTGACTCGTTTGCGCGGCCAGGGCCACGACCATCCCGAAGGAGAACCTGGCGATGTGCTGTTAACGGTTCGAATTCAATTTGGAGACGGCCGACGATGGGATCTATCCACCCTCGTTCAAGACGTCACTGCCCCCTACAGCACCTTGATGCTCGGTGGTAAAATCAAAGTCAAATTGCCCTCGAATAAGTCGATCATGTTGACCATCGCCCCGGAAACCCGTGCCGGCGATCGGCGAAAGATTGCTGGCGCAGGCTACGATGGTGGCGATTTGGAATTGGAATTTGTGCTTCCCGAAGTTGAAGGGATAACCAAGGCGCAAAAGAAAGCTCTTGAGCACCTCCGAAAAGAGGGGCTGTGAACAATGGCAAACCCACGAAACCGAGGGAAACCCCGCCACAATAACAAGCGAAACAAAGGCCCTCAATCCCCTCCTGATGAACGGCTATGGAAACGCCTATGCAGCCATTTCTCAGACGACCAAACCCTGTGGGATACCGAATGGGATGCTGCAGCCATCGCCGAGTTCCTCACTGAAAAAGAACACTTGAATCATCGGTTCAAACTTGATGAAAAGGCAGAGCGGGCCTTCAGAAGCGACCTGGATCAAACCTTGGCACTGGCCCGTTCGAAAGGCGAACGCTTTGTTATCGTCGATGAAAAGAGTGTACAAATCCGCAATCCAGAAGAAGTTCAAACCATCGAAACAAACGTTCGAGCATGGCAGGCATTCACATCCCTTCACACCGAAGGTTACTCTGTTGGCCTTACTGGTCGGCCTGGACTGATGGTTGGCGATTCACTCGATGAAGCCAAAGGCACCTATGTGACGCCCCAGGATGCTGAAAGGTACGCCATGTTAGAACAAGTTTGGATGGCCCACCTTGCTGGTGGTGACTACCCCGAAGAGTTCACCCTAGTGGAAGGGGCACGTGTCCGCACATGGGGTTCGTTCGATCTGGCGAAAGAGGCACGTTTCGTTGCAAAGCGACGCTCGGGCCTTCGGTTCCATGAGGCCGAACCAAGCATGGCTTTGTTGCTGCTCCAAGCAAAGCATCACACGGCTCGAAGTTTACTGGATCACAGACTTGAAGCAAAACGCAAAGGAGGCTTCAATCCCTTCCCTGCTTCCTACAACGAACGGTTGATGGATGCCGCTGAGAAAATGCGGGAGGTCGATGGAGATGAGGCGGTCGCAGGTGGCCGAACGGATCTTCGACACCTCCCCTTTGTCACCATTGACCCCCACGATGCCAAAGACTTCGACGATGCTGTCTGCCTTGTTGAAGCCGATGGAGCCCGTACATTGTGGGTGGCCATCGCCGATGTGGCACACTATGTTCGCGTTGGAACAACCCTCGATGCTGCGGCTCGAAGCCGAGCGACTTCGGTGTACTTGCCTCATACGGTCCTTCCTATGTTGCCACCAAAACTGGCGGATGACTTGTGCTCACTTCGAGCCGAAATGGACCGGTTCTCAATGGTGATCGCAATGCGCCTGAACGACGCCAACGAAATTGTCAGCACCCAAGCCCATGAGGCCGTCATCAACGTGAAGCAAAACTTGGCCTACGAAGACGCCATTGGCAGAACTGAATTCAAACCCATGTTCGATCTAGCGTCTGCATGGCAAGGTGAAGAGGTTCGCTTGAACATCCAAAATCCAGAACTTCGGCCTCGCCTCCACGGTGATGAAAGCATCCGTGTGGAAGTGAAATGGCCAAATGAAGCGACCCGAATGATCGAATCATTCATGGTCGCAACCAATGCTTCAGTTGGGCATTTACTCGGTGCGATTGGGGCTCCTTTGCCTTGGCGATGTCACACGCCACCCGATGCACCAGAAGTGGAAGAATTGAATGCAAAACTTGAGGAATTAGGTGTTGACATTGTGCTTCCACGGCCTTCGACACGAACGCATGGCCAAAGCGAAACCACCGAACTAAGCAACTTGCTTGGGGCTTGGGCTGGAACCGGTGTCGATCTTTCGGGATTGGACACCAGCGAAGAAACGCCAGAGTCTGAAGTCGAGCCCTACCTTGCCAATGTGCTCGACCCCGAAGCGCGACAAGCCATCCTCGATGCGCTTGAAAGCGCCCAAACCAAAGCATCTCAGCTCACCGGCCCAGTTCGAAGGGTCGTCGACCAAGGACTGTTCCAATTGATGCAGCGGGCTAAATACAGCGCTGAGAATCTAGGCCATTTTGGTTTGAACCTCGATGCTTATGTGCACTTCACCTCTCCGATTCGCCGTTACCCAGACCTGATGGCACACCGCCAATTGAAAGCCCATCTTCACGATTTGCCGTGGATCCATGAGGAGGAAGAAACGGCGACACTTGCAGCACACTGCTCTGAACGAGGGCACGCTGCCAAGCGATTGGAGTGGGAACTTGTTGCGAACGCCTACCACATTCACTTGTTGCGTGGTGGCGCTCTTGGAGAGCAGTCTCATGATGATGCAACGGTTCAAGGCGACATGACCTACAACGCCCGAGTCACCGGATTGCGCGGTGCTTGGGTGTTCTTAGATCTCGCTGATGATGGCTCGATTCACGGACGGATGCACGTCAGACAACTCGGTGGGAAGCGTCGATTGCTCGTCGACGAACATGGACTCAGCGTGATTCCCGCCGAACCAGATCACAACGGTGAACACCCTCCAGTGATTCGGTTAGGCCAGGTGTTCCCGTGCAAATTGCGGGGCCTCGATGTTTGGGCTGGCTCCCTCGATTTGGCGCCGCTGAAGTAATGTAGTCAAAACCAAGCGTTTATATTGACTACAATAAACCCAAAGCCATGGCACGTGTCAAGGCTCAGACCTGTGATTGTCAATGCAAGATGAAGCGCATCTACACCCGCGCTGAAGGCGGCAAAGGCTGGGATCAAATTGGCTGGATGTGCACCTGCGGTTGCGGATGCTTAACCATGGACAGTGGCGATTGGAACATCGTAAACTGTGACCCAGTCTCGTGCTGTAATTGAAGTGTGATCGTATGCAAGACCCTCTTTCTCTGAACATTACCGGCATGACCTGCGGTGCATGTGTTTCCTCGGTCGAAAAGGTTGCCTCATCGGTCCAAGGTGTCGCTGAAATTTCGGTGAACCTGCCCCTGAGTCAAGGCCGAGTTCGCTTCTCTGAAGAAGCCACCAATGCGACCATCGACGAAGTGATTCATGCCATTGAGCGCATTGGTTTTGGAGCCTCACAACGGAGGGGGCCTCCGCAAAGCAGCGAGGCTGCCCGAAGGGAATTGAACGCTCAGCGCACCAAGGTCGTGGTGGCACTTTTGCTTGCAATACCAACGCTCTGGTTAACCATGTTCGCTCCCGATATGGGCCAGTTTGGGCCGTTTGATGTTCGAATGATGTTGGCACTGATCGCCACATCCCCTGTCTATTTCTGGTCTGGGTGGCAGTTTCATATCGGTGCCTGGAAATCATTGCGCAGTGGCACAGCCAACATGGATGTCCTCGTTCATCTGGGCACCAGCGTGGCAATGCTGTGGTCGGTTCTCGTAACCCTTAGCCCGGCGCTCACCAACGCTCCTGATCTGTTGACAGATGCGAACCATGTGTTCTATGACGGCGTTGTGTTCATCATTGGCTTTGTGCTGTTGGGGAACTGGATTGAATCTGCTGCGAAGGTGAAGGCAACCGATGCCGTCCTTGGTTTGATGGCCATGCAACCGAAAACTGCTCGCTTGGTTTACGACGAAGCGCTCCTTCACACTGAAGCGCGCAATGTGCAAGCCATACCTGTTGGTGCCCTCCTCAAGGTGCTTGTTGGTGAAACGATCCCCCTCGATGGAACGGTCGAAGATGGTAAGGTAAGCATCGATGAATCGATGATGACCGGTGAGCCTTACCCGGTGAGAAAAACACACGGAGACGCCGTGATGGCTGGAACCGTCGTGTTGGATGGCACCGTGTTTGTGCGGACAACAAAGCCAGCCGGTGACACGTTGCTCGATGACATCATCGAGTTGGTCGAAGAAGCGCAAATGGGCAAAGCACCGATTCAAAGGCTCGTAGATCGCATCGCCTCTATCTTCGTTCCAATCGTGGTCATGCTCGCTCTTCTTGCCGGTGGTTTCTGGTGGTTATCGGGAGCGGCTGATGGCCACAATCCGTTTGACACCTCGGGTGAATTAGCCATCATGGTGATCGTGTCCACCCTTGTTATCGCCTGCCCGTGTGCTCTTGGCCTGGCAACCCCAACCGCACTCATTGTTGGAACGGGCGTCGGCGCAAAACACGGGATTCTGATCAAGGGCATTCATGCCTTGGAACAAGCCCACCGTACCGATACGCTTGTGGTCGACAAAACAGGCACCCTCACCTCTGGTAAACCAAGGGTGAGCCACATTGAATTGCTTGACGCTGAAGTCAAGGAAATTCTTGCTCTCGCATCGGCATTGGAAGACGAATCCATTCACCCTCTGGCTGATGCCATTCATACTTCATGCGCCAATGTCACCACAGACCGCCCAACGGTCACCGATGTCAGAACGCTACCGGGAATGGGTTTGATCGGTGATGCTGATGGAACCTTGGTCGGCGTTGGTAACGCTGACTTGATGGAAGAAGTTGGTGTCAAATGGGACGCTGAAATCGATCAGCGGATGCAGGCTGCCGCTCGAAAAGGGGTCACGCTGATCCTGGTCAGCCATGGCCTGCGATTGCTTGGTTGGATTGAAGCAAGTGATCGAATTCGAACCTCATCGCCTCGCGCTGTCGAGGTTGCAAAGCAGATGGGTTTGGACGTCATTATGTTGACAGGGGATCGGAAAGAAGCGGCTGAATCTGCGGCCAAAGATGTTGGTATTGACACGGTGTTCGCTGGAGTCAAGCCAGATGAGAAGGCTGCACATATCCTACGACTTCAAGCAGAAGGCCGCACGGTTGCCATGGTCGGCGATGGCATCAATGATGCCGCTGCACTGTCCACAGCCGATGTTGGCATCGCCATGGGTGCGGGTTCAGACATCGCGCTCGAAGCTGCTGATTTTATTCTGCTCCGGAACGACCTCATCGATGCGGTGTCTTCGATCAAACTTGGAAAGGCTACCATGCGACGAATTCGCTCGAACCTCGCATGGGCCTTCCTGTACAACGCCATCGGAATACCGCTTGCTATGGGCGTGTTCCTGACCTCAACAGGCCTCCTGCTCCCTCCGGCTTTTGCCGCTGCTGCAATGTCCTTGTCCTCGGTGAGCGTTGTTGGGAATTCCCTGCTGCTGCGCGGCTGGAAGCCCTTGCGAGAATGACCTGTAGCCAAACCCCATCTATGAGTGCCAAAGTGCACCCATCATGGGAGAAGCGATTCACACCCTGAGCATCATGGGCATGTCCTGTGATGGATGCTCTGGGAGGGTGACAAAGGTGCTCGAAGCAACGCCTGGCGTCCTCAAAGCAGAAGTCTCACACGATGCTGACAGTGGCATCATCACAACAACTGAAGCACTGAGCACCGAAGAAGTCATTCAAATCATTGAATCCATCGGATTTTCTGCTACCGCTTGAAGCGTTTGTTTCAAATCTAAGAGGCACCGCCCTCATTTTGCGCGGGGGTCGCCCAGCTTGGTCAACGGCGGTGGGTTTAGGTCCCATTCCTTATCGGTTCGCAGGTTCGAATCCTGCTCCCCGCACCTTCTTTCTTGTAGGCTGCAGAGCATGAGCATGGACTTCATGTCCGCCACTTGAGTGGCCAACCGCGATTCATGACACACCGGTAAACTCCATGCTTCGGCGGATAAAACGCAACGAAACTAAAGGCAAACAAGGCAAGCCATTCACATGGATGAGAAAGAACCGTTGTCTGCAAATAGAAATTTGCAATTCAAAATTCACGAGGTGATCTTCGAAGCCGATACGCCGAGAGGGAAGTTTTTCGATGTGGCCCTTCTCGTGTCCATCCTTGCTTCTGTGATCGCTGTGTCTCTGGAAAGTGTTGAATCAATCGACAGCGTTTACCACACTCAATTGGTCTTCGTGGAGTGGACCTTCACCGCCTTGTTTTCCATCGAATATCTGTTGCGCCTGTACGCCACACGCCGTTCCTTCGAGTACGCTCGTTCGTTCTACGGTATCGTTGATTTGATGGCCATTTTACCAAGTTACCTCAGCCTCTTCATCCCTGGTGCACAAAGCCTGCTCGTGATCCGAGCGTTCCGACTGTTGAGGATTTTCCGAGTCTTCAAACTCAGCCGCTACCTCGGTGAAGCAAGCGTGCTAAGCGAAGCGATGATTCAATCAAAGTCACGCATCATCGTCTTCCTCTCCACAATCACCGTGCTCAGTTTCATCACCGGTGCGGGCATGTACCTTGTCGAAGGGGCGGAAAACGGATTCACGTCCATTCCTCAGAGCGTTTACTGGGCCATCACCACATTGACAAGCACCGGTTACGGCGACACAGTTCCCGTCACGCCCTTTGGAAAACTACTGGCGATTTTCATCATGATCATGGGGTACAGCCTCATCATTGTTCCAACTGGAATCATCTCGAATGAACTGATTCGAATGGGCGACATTAGCACCCAGGCATGCCTTTCTTGCTCAAAGGAAGGCCACGACTTCAATGCCAAATACTGCAAGCACTGCGGGACAAAACTCGACCTCAATCGGATGGATGCTCAAGAATAAATGGCGCCACCCCAACCGGGGACCATGGCCCTCCCTCAACGAAGCCCGTTGGCCAAGCATTGGAACCTCGATTCAAACTGCGTGTTCCTCAACCATGGCTCATTCGGCGCCACGCCCACCGTCATCCGAGAGGAGCAACGGAAGTGGCAAGATTTACTCGAAGATGAACCGGTGAGATTCTACGAAGATTTGGCGATGAACTTCATGGAAGATGCTCGCAAAGCACTCGCATTGATGCTCGAATGTGATGCAGAAGATTTGGCACTTTTGGAAAACGCAACAACGGGCGTGAACACCATTCTACGCTCACTCGAATTCAATGAGGGGGATGAAATCCTGGTTCCAGATCACGCCTACCAGGCATGCAGAAACGCCATTGATTATGTCTCAAAGCGCTGGGGTGCCAAGGTCGTCACCGTCAACATACCATTCCCAATCGAAAGCCCCAATGTGGCCATCGATGCCATCATGTCAGGCGTCAGTGAACGTACGGTTCTGGCCATGATTGATACGGTGACGAGCCCAACTGGGCTTCGCATGCCGTTCGAAACATTGGTTGGTTTGCTCGAGGGGCGCGGCGTCTCCGTTCTGCTCGATGCAGCGCATGGCATCGGCATGGTACCGCTCAGTCTCAACCAACTCGGCGCCTCATACACAACCAGCAACTGCCACAAATGGCTCTGTGCTCCAAAGGGTTCAGCGTTCTTGCATGTTCGAAAAGACCACCAAGTGAACATCCATCCGTTAACCATCAGCCATGGAATGTCATTCCCATTGGGCGACACCACTCGGTTCCGTCACGAATTCGACTGGACTGGAACGAGGGACATCTCGGCCTCATGCTCCATCCCAGCAACAATCGATTACCTAGCCACGCTGGTCGATGGCGGTTGGCCTGCCATCATGCAACGCAATCATGATTTGGTGATGGAAGGGCGTCAAATTTTGTGCGAACGGCTTGGCATTGTAGCGCCATGCCCTGAATCAATGATCACCTGCATCGCCACATTGAGGCTGCCAGCTGGAGGTGGCGCTGGCATTCCATTGCATGAACCAGACCCGCTGCACAAAATCCTGCAAGACAAGCACAACATCCAGGTCCCTGTGTGGTCATGGCCTTCTCCTGAAGGGCGGTACATTCGAATTTCAGCACAGATTTACAACCACGTCGATGAGTACCATTACCTCGCTGAAGCGCTGGCTGAGGAACTGGGACTCAAGTGAAGTACACCGTAGTACTTCCCGGTTTACTTTGGTCAATTCGTAACTTAGCGTTGAACCCATCGTTGGTCAAATCACTGTTTAATTGAGCCGAGCGAAGGTACGTTTGAATTGCGGTTCCTCTGTTGTGGCCGTGAATAAACTTCAGACCAATTTCATCTAAATGGTAATGGTTTCCAATCGAGTCGATGATGGTCGTCTTGGCACTGGACAAAGATTGCCCGTGCAGATCAATCTCTTTCATCAATCAAACATAGAATCGAGGCATTATGAAGTCTTCCATTCCTAAATCAGAAGGTGAGAACTTTCTCACTGCTGCGAACCCATTCTGAACATTCTGCCATCGTCGAAAACTGAGCACCTTCGTAATACGGTTGACCCTTGAGCACGCCACACCGGTTCTGACACGTACCGCACACCTTGACTGGCACGCCACTGGCGATGAGTTTTTTGAGCATCTTCACCATGTCTTCGATGCCTTCTGGTGGGGTGATTCCATCGCGAGCAAGGTCGACGCTGTCGTTCATCAAAAAGATGCGAACTTCGGATCCATCTTCGTGCAGACGTTGCGCCAAACGCAAGGCATTCCAGGTCACATCAGAGCCGTCGTAGGGTTGGTGGTTAAGGATCAATAAAATCGCCATGGTGCTTCCATAGAAAGGCGGTGTTTGAATCCAGCGATGCGAGGGAACATTGCGGTTTGAAAAAACATCACTTGAAAAGCACAAGGCCTGCCCAAAGGGCATGGATAGGTCATTCGCTGCATTTGCTCGATGGCTCATCCCACATCGGAAAAAGGTGCACATCGCCATCTTTATGCTGACTTTATTGATGATTCCAGGTGCTATGACGGCGCTCCAACCCATCGACATGGAATCCTATGAGATGGAATCGGCAGAACTCACCGCACAGGATATCATCGATAACGAGTTTGCCAACTCTGAAATTATTCTCGGGTTCCTGGTTTCTGCTCGAGATCCGACCTATGTTCCATCGATTGATGAATGGCAACCTGTGCCGCTGATGAGCGATGGTGCCCCCGATTATGCAAACCTTCCAGCCGCAACAGAAATGCTTGATGCCGGTGAACCCTGGGAAGGCATCTATGCTCCAACAGGTGGCATCTTGAACCTCTCATTGCTGCAGGAAATCGATGGTAAAATTAACCTCATTCAAGACCATCCGCTCGCACCGGCAATGAAGCCGTTGGTGAACGACGTCACTGGTTCCCAAGCGCCTGGCGCCATTTCATTGTCCGATCACTTTCGTGGTTTCATGAACAACACCTCGGTGTTGACTCAGCCCGGACTTACCGCTCAAGGCATCACCACAGAACCACCAACCAACTGGTATGACTGTGGCGAGTTGGAATGCCTTACCTTCGACGATGCAAACGTGACACAAGCGCACATCGACTTGGCTGCTGCTCGAATGGCAGAGGCTTCAAACAATAATTTCCTCCGATGGTTATCCCTTGACAGAGGATTTGTTGCTGACATGAATGCGCTCCAAGAAGGCCCAGTTGGAGGCGTTCTCTCCTCTGATGGTACCTGGGAAGGTGGGTTCACCGGCAATGGTCGATGGTCTGCTTCTTCGACCTGGTTGCTCGTTCAATTCGACAGAGGAACGCTTGAGTCCATGGGCTGGGAAGTTGTTTGGAAAGACGCCCACCCTGAAAAGAAGATTGTTTTCTCCGATGAGGGAACTCGAATTGGAGGCTATCGAATCGCCGATAACTCGCTTGTGCTCCACCCACCGCAATACAACCAAACCACGTGTTTGGAAATGCTCAAAGAATCAGGAGGATGTTCAACTGAATGGTCATACATGGACCTTGAAGGGCAATTGCGAACTCACGATCGGAGCACCATCACCCTCCTTGTGGGCCAAGGTGTGAACGTCGAAGTGAACCGAGAACTCCAAGCCAGTGCAGGGCTCATTTTACTGATGGGCCTCGCCATTGTCGTCCTGTTGTATGTCAGCCTCAGACGGGTCTCGGATGTGATCATCGTCATGTTTGCTTTAGGTACAGCGTTGCTTTGGATGCAAGGCATGATTGGTCACTTCTCGAACTTTACAACCATGATGGGCCTGAGTTTGATTGCGAGATCGCAATTTTCCAACCTGTTGCCAATCCTTGTCCTTGCCTTAGGAATCGACGATTCACTGCACGCGCTGCACCGCTACAAGGAAGAGCGAAGCGCCAAGGCGACACCTACTGAATCTGCAGAAGTGACCCTCTCTCGCGTCGGACGGGCGATCATGTTGACCTCCGTGACCACCATGGCGGCGTTTGCTGCAAACCTGTTCAGTGATATTGCGGCCTTGCGTTCGTTTGGGATCGAAGCAGCCCTGGGCATCCTTGCAGCGTTCATTCTCACCGGCCTTTGGGTGCCGTTGATTCGACTCTCAGTCGACGAATGGCTGGAATCAAGAGGGCGTTCCACTGAACCAAAGAAAGGCTCAACCCATCTCGTTCCTGAAGACTTCCTCAAGCGTGTTTCAAGCGCCTCTGGCACCTGGAGAAACGCCCTCATCATCACGGCAATCGCAGTGATGGTCACCGTGCCCGCTGCGTACGGCATGGCTCAACTCGAGGGCGATTTCGCAGTGGAGGATTTCCTCGATGAATCTTCAGATTTCGCCATTGGAGTCGCCCAGATTTCAGAACGGTTTGCCGATGAAGGTGAGCCTGCAAACCTGCTCATCATCGGCGACGTGCTCGACCCTGAGGTCTTCGCAGCCATCGATAAATTCCGGCAAGACATGGATGTCCTGCCCGAAGGTGTCCCGAATAAAATCACCCGCCAGCCTGACGGAACCATCGACATCCTCGCACTGGATGAGATGGTGTTTGCAGCACAGGGATCGCTCATCCTCAACCCCGATCCGTTCGTAGCTGCTGGCTGGCAACTCAACGAAACCGGCCATGGCATGAACTGCACCGAAGACGATGGTGGCTTGTTGATGGATTTGACAAACCGAGATTGTTTAGCCTTCTTCTATGGATTCCTCTCCCTCAACGGAGTCCCTGGTGTGGGCCCGATCCCTGACATTCCTCCGAGCATCGTCAGCTTGTACATCGCGCCTGTCGTCGCTTTGGATCCAATTCAGCCTTGGCTTGACATCAACGGTGAAGATGCACGCTACGAACACATGCTCATCCGGTTTGGAATGACATCTCCAGAAGACTTCCCCGGCATGGCTGCCGGCTTGGAAGAAGTGTGGCGGGACCTTTCCTCGTTCACCAACTTGTCAACAGGCGACCGGCTTGAGGCTGGTCCTGAGAGCGAGGATAAGCCGCTGACATGGGTCATGCCAACCGGCCGACCTGTGACCCGATTCGTTGCCTCCACAACCATGCAAGAAGAAATGCAATCTTCCCTCATCTTGGGTTCATTGTTTGTCTTTGGAACCCTTTCGATTGGTTTCCGATCGTTCAAACAAGCAAGCGTCACGTTGGTACCAATCCTCTTGGTTGTGGTGTGGTTGTACGGCTTGATGTATGTGGCCGGCTCGTCGCTGAACATTGTCACAGTCACCATCGCAACAATCTCCCTGGGGGTCGGCATCGACTACTGTATCCACGTCACAGAACGCTACCGTGAAGGCCGTGAAATGGGCGAGACTCACAACCAAGCCCTCATCGGCGTCGGTGGCGCATGTGGCTTGGCATTGGTTGGTAGCGCCGCATCTGACATCGCTGGATTCTCAATGATTGCCCTCTCACCAATGGGTCTGTTCAGCAACTTTGGCCTCTTCTCCGCAGCCATGATTGCCCTGTCCCTCATCGCAAGCCTTGTGCTGACCACAGCGGCCCTCGGCCTCATTGCTTCACTCGACCCCGACCCAACGCCTCCATTGGAGGAGGCTTGATGATCAATGTTCGACCGCTGAACCTGAGCGATGTTCCACGCATGGTGGTCATCAATGAACAGGGCCTTCCGGGAACTGGAAAGGTCTCTGAATTGGAAATGGAAGATGTGTTGAGTCTTTGTGAAACAGCACTCGGTGCGTACCAAGATGGGGTGCTGGTTGGCTTTGTCCTCTGCCTCTTGCCCCAAACACGGTATGCCAGCCTCAACTATGCTTGGTTCAATCAACGGTACACAGAATTCCTCTACGTCGATCGGGTTGCTGTTGCAGATGATGCTCGAAACAACGGTGTTGGCACCCTGTTGTACGAGCGCGTCTTTGCCCATGCTGATGCCCTGAATTCGCCCGTGGCAGCAGAAGTCAGCCTGCGCCCACCCAACCCCGGTTCCATTCGATTTCATGAGCGCCACGGGTTTGACACCGTTGGTGTGTTTGAGCAGAAAGAGAAAGCAGTGACCATGATGGTTCGTATTTTAGGACGAAACCGAACCTGATTCCACCGGTGCGTTCATCAATGAGCGGACGCCCCCCCAAATTGCTATCTTAGGGGTTGGCCCCGAGAAAGTGGTGATCCCATGACAAACGATACTCCCGATGAAACGGACGACGGCGAAGAAGATTGGATGAAATATGCCAACGCTGGCTTTGGAGAAACTGATTATTCTTTGTGGGATGAACAACCTGATGAAAAAGCGGCACCGAAAGAGGAAGAAGAGGAATTCGACCTGAATTCAACACCAAATCAACTGGGCACCCACATGGAAGAAATTCCACGTGCACCCTCGCCTGCTGGGCACAAGCACCTCGTTCGAATTGGCACCTGTGATCCTTGCATGGGTCGCCTTGGTGGCAAGAAGCGTTTTGAACAAACCATCACAGAATCTGGGGTTGAAATTCGTGCCAGCGTCGTTCGACGTGATTCGCATCTTGAAAAAGCACGCATCGAAATCCCTCTGTGTCCCTTCTGCGAAAATTTGTATGAGGAAGCAAACCTGCTTGCAGACATCATCTACGATGCAATTCAACCCTACCAAGCGAACCGTTTGCAACTCGGCGCTCGCATTCCAAAAGATCAAATCGAAGCTGAAGAAGACATTCGAAAGCGCCTTGGTGCAGGTGGTTCAGATGCACTCAAATCTGGTCTTGTCACCGAGATTGCCCGCAACCTCAATGACCGATTAGAGGGCAAGAAACTCGTCAGTGATAAACCACAAATCTTGGCTCTTATCGATGTGCTCACCCTCACGGTAGAACTCGATATTCGTGCGCATTACCTCTACGGCCGCTATCAGAAATTGGAGCGCGGTATCCCTCAGACCCGTTGGCCTTGCCGAGCCTGCAAAGGACGCGGCTGTGAGAAGTGTGACAACACAGGACTTCAATACAAGAAAAGCGTTCAAGACCTCATCGGCAATCCATTGCTCAGCCATTTTGAAGCAACAGAACATGCCTTCCACGGCATGGGACGGGAAGACATCGATGTCCGCTGCATGGGTCAAGGACGACCCTTTGTCATCGAAATGAAAGAACCAAAAATACGAACTGTTGATTTGAAAGCGGCACAGAAACTGATCAACGATGCCGCTGAAGGCAGCATCATCATCACCAGCCTACGCGATTCAAACCGAAGCGAAGTGGTGCGGGTGAAAGACACTCCAGCTGAGAAATCATACACCATCCGTTTCCGAGTTATGCCGCTCAGCGAGGCTGAACACGCCGTCTTGACCGCCCCTGTCGACTTGACACACGTCGATGTCCAGGACCGTGGTGGCAAAGGACGGAAGAACCCGAAGCGTCGCAACCGCCGTGGCGATAAGAAAAACGACCACAAGAAACCACTTCCAGCCGTGATTGAAGTCCCAGAAGGTCCTTCCGAAGAAGAACTCAAGGGCCTCAAAAAGGCAGAACTGGTCGAAAAAGCAGAAGCACTGGGCCTTGCAAAATCAGGAACAAAAGACGACCTTGTCCAACGCATCATGAGCGCTGGACCACCTCCTCTTGCAACCTTTGATCTGCCTGACCGTGAGTTTATCTTAGACATCATCAGCAAACTCGCTGGTGTGAAATTGGCTCAACGCACCCCTGAGCGTGTGGCCCACCGGCGCGCTGATCTTATCCGTCGGCGAACCGTGTTTGAGACATCCATTCCGATCATCGACGTCATGGAAGACGGCGTGATGGAAGTCGAATTTACCCTCCGCTGTGAGTCTGGAACCTACGTCAAAGAAACCATCCACGGCGATGCCGGCCGCACCCAACCAAGCCTCTCATCCCTCATCAAAGCCAAGTGCGATGTGTTGTGGCTCGATGTGGGCGACATCCACGCTGATTGATGGTTTTGCGGTGGAATGAACCCTCAACGAGCCCGCTTTTGGCGACATGTTCGCCTCTTGCGTCCGTCGCGGTTCTTATATGGCGAAGGCAGGTCGCCGAATTGCTTGGAAGATGCATATCTGCTCATTCAAGCATACAGGAGGCGAACAACATGAAGCGATCCAAGGGACTGCGAGTCGGAACACGAAGTGTTCTACGACGACGCAAGAGTGAACGAAGCCGAGTAAACATCGCCCGCGTCATGCATGACTATCAAGAAGGCGACAGTGTCGCCATCGTCCTCGATGGAGGAGAACAAATGGGTATGCCTCACCGCCGATTCAACGGCCGTACAGGAGTCATCACCAAGCGCCAAGGAATTGCTTGGGTCATCGCTGTTAAAGACGGTAACATGCCAAAGACTGTGATTGCTCGTGCCGAGCACTTGCGCCCAATTCAGTGAGGAATGCCAAATGAAAGAAGAAGAACGATTCGTTGATTTTGCTACCGTTCGAGAGATGTTGTTGGAAGCTCAAGGCCGACGCAACAACCTCACCTACGAGCAGAAAGCCGCTCTACAACACGCAGAATGGGCTTCCAGCGATCATCGCAACGGCTACAAGACCGACCCTGAAGTGTTCAATGCTCTACGCGATGCATTGACCGCTACTGAGAAGCTTGCTCCCCATCCACAACTCGCCGCTAAGTTGGCTGAGTTGATGCCAATGTACCCTGACACTGTGAAGGCTGTTCTTGCCTCCCGCCGTCTTGGTATTGAAGACAGCGAGATTAAGGAGATCTTGGATCTCGTTCGTCAACACGTTGGCGTCGAGTGAAACCCCCCCTAACCGTGGTGATCCGCTATGTCTGGAGTACGTCGTGACCGTAACATCAAGGTCCCATCCCGTGGGAACAAAAACGAACGCGCCAGTGACAGCGAACATCGCCCGTCCCGTCCTGCTGAAGGACGCGCTACGGTCCCAAAGCCTCAACCGAAGAAGGCGGCAGTACAGCCCCGGAAGAACACCACTCCACGCGATGGTGAGCGAAAGCAGAACAACCGCCAAGGTGGTCAACGCCAAGGTAGCCAACGTCCAGGTGGTCAACGCCAAGGTGGTCAGCGCAGCGGACGCCCATTGCAAAAATCTCCTTTGATGGAAGAGTCGTGGGCCCGTGTCATCGACCATGATACGGCTGAAAACGTCGTCGTCGCCATCAGTGAAGGCCAAATGCTGCTTTGCCGATTGGAACCAAAGAGTGGAATTGAAACACTCCTCACCACATCAAGGGTGTACATTGGCACCGATGCTGCAAAGCGAGTGAACATTGAACGCGTGCTTGGCATGACCAATCTTGGCCGAGTTGCAAACCACGTCAAGGCAGACCTGCCGCTAGTGATTCAAATCTTCATCGAAGAGAATGAGAAGCATTTCATTGACACATTCTTCAACCGCGCCGGCAACATGTCATTGAAGCAACATGCCTTCGAACTTTTAGCAGGCGTAGGCAACAAGAAAGCCATGCAAATGGTTGGCGCTCGAGGATCGAGCGGATTTGAATCCCTCGCTGCTCTGAACGAATCCTGCAACATCGATGCAGCAGATCTCCTCGCAAAACGGTTCCTTGTGGAACTGGATGACCGAAATATCCAACCACGGTTGATTGACCTGCTCCTTCCGGTGAAGGCATGAGGGGCGCCCGTTGGTTAGTGGACAGTCTTCGGGCAAAACTCCCGTTTGACAAGTCGCTTGGCCAACACTTTCTCATCAATGACGCTCTCATTCGACGTGCTGTTGAACTTGGTCAGGTCACCGAAACAGACCACGTGTTGGAAGTGGGCCCTGGGCCCGGTGTTCTCACTGAAGTTCTGCTTAGCGTCGGCTGTCGCGTGACCGCGATTGAACTCGACCCAGTGGCTGCTGAACACCTCCGTGGGGCCTTTGCTCCCGAGATCAAGGGTGGACAGCTTGTGTTGCTTGAAGGTGATGCCCTGACCCTTCCATGGCCCGAGGATGTCGACAAGATGGTGGCCAACATCCCGTATCAAATCTCATCACCCCTCATCGAACACCTGACGCGCTACCTGCGCAACCCTCGTACCAGCGACCTTGATCTGGTCGTTCTCTTGGTCCAGGAAGAGTTCGCTGAACGGTTGGTCATGGAGTATGAAAGCGATGTTGGGTCGCTTGGAATGACAGTGGCCTTGGATTGGGACTGTGAAATTGAGGATAAAATCGCTCCGCAACACTTCAGCCCAAACCCCAAAGTCAATTCTCGATACATCACAATGGAAGCCCATCACGAAGAATGGGAATGTGATGTCAAATTGGTTCGTCAAATGATTCATCAAGCCTTTGGCGAGCGCCGGAAGAAATTGCGAAGCACGCTCAAGCGCTCGCCTCGTCGAATCAACCGAGTCGCTGGCTGGCACAACGACCGATGGAAGGTCGCGTACGCTGCACATGCCGAAGATGAACGAATGGATTCTCGACCTGAAGAATTGGAGCATGATGAGTGGATTGCACTCGCTATTTCGTTCACAGAACGTTCAGCTCAATCTTGAGTTAAAATACCCTCGAAATCTGTATTTTTAAGACGCCGTTACGGGAGAGCCTTTTCTTAGTGGGGCCGCCTCGGATGGACTTGTCGGAGGGGATGCTATGGCAAAGAAGGACACTTATCTCGCTTTACTTCGTCGAGGGATCGACGATACAACCGCTCAGCAGTTGGCCGATGCCGGCTTGAAAATTGGCGATTTGAAGAAAATCGACAAGGACATGCTGATCGAAAATTACGGGCTGAAAGCGGACATTGCCGACGGTGTGATTTCAATCATCGCTGCTGGCCCTCAAAGCCACGGAAAAGAACGCTACCTCTCCAAGATTCTCGCACCTGAAAAGAAGCAGGAATCAAAGATTGAAGAAATCAAATTCCAACGGAAGCAAAAGGACGTTCTCACCGAACTTGCTGAACAGAAAGAGCGCCTAAAAATCGCTAAGGTCGAGGCTTTTAGAGCCCAAAAGTTGGTCATGAACCGACTTGGTAAGACCGTGGAACTCATTGTCAAGTTGGAAAACAACTTGCACGATGAAGGCAAGGACGATCAAAAGGTCAAGATTCGAGATCAACTCGAAACCCGAGGCCTCGAAGCTGCACGTGACCATGAGATGCTGGAATTGGAAGGCACACCACAAGACATCGTCGACTTCCGCCGAAACCACGTCCCTGGACTCATCTTCCACGCCTGCCCTAAATGTGGCGATGAAATGGATCCACGTCAAGCGCGTGACCAAGACCGACCTGAGGATTGGGCGTTCATGTGCTGGGAATGTGAGACAAGTTTCACATCTGGCCTGGGCGACCTCGTCGAAACACGCATGTCGAACGGAACTCGAATCGTGATTGATTCAGAGAAGTCACCCCGCAACCCAGTCCCACCACGACCAGCCTCGATGGATTTGAACCGTGTCAATGAAATGATTCGAAAGGATTTGGAAGAAACCGGAGCAACCGCTGACGAGATGACCAAGGTTGTCGAAGAAGGCGGCCTCACCGGTGGCCTCATGGACATCAACGACTGGATCGACCAGGTCTTGGAAGCCAAGAACTACATCCAAGCCCAAGAAGACCGTGAGGACTTCATCCTCCGGACTGGAGCTGGAGCAACGAAATTCAACAAGTGGATGAAGAAGGCTGGTTTGTACTTCAACAAGCAAACCGGACGCTGGACACGCCACAAAGATATGCGATGAGGTGGCTTCGATGTCCGCAAATGCGGTTGCAGCAACCTTAGATCTTGAACCATTCAACGATGAAGTTCGTCCTGTGGTTCGTTTCTTACGTGGCCCACATTTGCTAGGCCAGACACCTTTCGTTGCCGGGAAGACCTTGGTTGAGCATGCTTTAGAGGCAGGCGTTGAGATTCCAACAAATTGCTCCTCAGGTACATGTGGAGCGTGCATGGTGACCTTGATGCTTGGTGACGTACCACTTTCAGACCCCTTGCCACCTGGATTGGATGATTTTCTGGTCGAAGAAGGGGCGCGACTCGGGTGCATCGGGTTACCAAATGGGGACGTCGACATCGACATGCGCCCCCCATTGTGAAGGAGGAATGGTTCTGTTCGAGGAATGGGGTACAATCGAGTGGGTGATCCTCGCTGTTGACATCATTGCTCTCGTCCTTGTAGTTGGCTTTCTTAAATGGAAAATTCAGCGAAAACTAAACGAAGTCGAAATCCGTCAACGGCATCACCTTCATCTGCGACGCCCATCGGCCCAAAAAACGGAACAAGAAACCTCTGAAGAGTGAAACGGTCATCAAAGAGAAGCACGACGGCATAGCATGGCCGAGTTGCGTTTACAAACCGCTGCGTCCGGTCGGATCCCAAGCGATTCATTCACCTTAGATGGTGTGCTGGGGGCCATTGAAGGCGAAGGTTTGGCTTGGCTTGACATCCTTCGACCGGATGATGAAGTGCGTGCCTTTCTGCTGGAAACAATGGATTTTGCAGAATTAGCAGTTGAGGATGTTTTTGGTCCGGCTGATACAACCGCTCAGAAGTTCAAGAACCATCGGTTCGTTGTGGTGAAAGCACGGGACGCTGACAATCAACTCGACACGGAACCTGTTGCCGTGTTCATCAAAGAAAACCTCCTCATCACCGTTCGCCATTGCACCATCCCTGCGTTGAAAATCTTAGCGCGGCGGTTCAAGAAAGCAGACGAAGAAGAACTTGAACTCGGTATCGACTTCCTGTTGTACGAAATGCTCGACGCTGTTGCTGACGATTGGACGCCAATCTTGAACAAATATTCGAAGCAGCTTGATGATTTGGAATTCCAAGTGTTCGATCCAATCATCGAATACGATGGTGTCCTCGAAGGCCTCCATAACCTCAAGCGACAACTGCGTGAAGCAAGCAAATCCATCGAATCACTCAACACCGTCACCATGCGCTTGCTAAAGCCCAATGAGCGACTCATCAGCGAAGGCGTCATGCGCTATTTCTCTGACCTCAACCAACTTTCACTGGCGCTTGTGAAGCGAGCCAACAACTACGCCTCAGGTGCGACTTCTGCCCGGGACAGTTACCTCTCCAACATCAGCTTGCAACTTGCTGAATCCAATGCCCAACTCACCGAAGTCATGACCACGCTAACCATCATTGGTGCGATCATGCTTCCGTTGACCCTCATCGCAGGAATCTTTGGAATGAACAACGACGACTTGCCGCTCGAATTGGTCGGTGGGTTTTGGGGCATCATTACGATCATGGTTGCTTTCGCTTGCTTGATGTTGACCTTCTTTTGGCGTCGAGGCTGGCTCAAAACCTTCGAAAAATGAGCGCAGATGGTTCAAGAACCGTTGACGCCCCTTTCGATTCATGACGGGGCGAGGTGACGTGACGACCGGCCCGCTCGCCGTTGGTCAATTTGTCTCGATGGTCAAGCGAACGCTTTCGCATGAACCGATGTTTCAACGCCAAGCCATCAAGGGCGAAGTGTCTCAGTGGAAGCCTTACGCTTCTGGCCACACCTACTTCACCCTCAGGGACGATGAAGGGCAAATCAGTGCGGTGATTTGGAAAGGTCGCTGCTCCATCCACCCATCGATCAAGGAAGGCAGTGAAGTTGTCGTGACGGCGAACCTCGATCTGTATGTCAAACGAGGCAACATCCAACTCATCGTCGAACGCATCGAACCGATCAACGCCCTTGGAGCCATGGAAGAGGCGAGAAGGCACTTGGTTGAGCGCTTGCGCAACGAAGGTGAACTCGACCGAGTGCGCCATCAACCACCCTTTGCACCAAAGCACATTGCGATTGTCACAGGTGAAGGATCTGCAGCCCTAGCCGATATGCAACGCTTGATCGACAACCGCTGGCCCGGACTAAGGCGAACGGTCATTGGCGTGCTCGTGCAAGGCGATCGTGCTGCAGAAGAAATCGTCCGAGCCCTTGCACTAACCCGGCGTTTGGCCAACCCCAGCGTCGCCGCGCTGCGCGGAGAACCTCCCGTGGACTTGGTCATCGTTGGGCGTGGTGGCGGTTCCCCCGAAGATTTGTGGGCGTTCAACCTCGAACCCGTTGTTCGTGCCATCCTCGCCAGCCCGGTTCCTGTTGTTTCAGCAGTCGGTCATGAATCTGATTTATTGGTCTCGGACCTTGTTGCTGACATCAGGGCTTCAACACCATCAAACGCCATCGAACGGAGCGTTCCAATACGCGCCGAACTCGAGCAATGGTTGGACGAAACTGATGAGCGGTTAAACCACGCCACACTCCGCACGTTCGGCGACGCTCGTCAGCAACTGGTCGCTCTCCACGCTCGATTGAAGGTGGCCCCGCTTGCTGGAATCAATGGTGGGAAGCGTTCGATGCTCGCCCTGCAATCGAAACTCAACAGAGCCACTGAAGCGAGGTTTGCTCATGAGCGAACCCGCATTGCTGGTTTGGAGGCATCGTTGCATTCGATTCATCCGCAACGGGTGCTCGAACGAGGCTATGCCATGACCCAAACAGCTGATGGCGAAGTCATCACCAACGCCAGCATGTTGACGGTTGGCCAACGGTTTAACCTGCAATTTGTCGACGGTGCTGCAGAAGCTGCAGTCACTGAGATCCACACCACAGAGGAATGAAACATGACTGAAAAGCAACCAACCTACAACGAAGCAGCACAACGATTGGAAGCCATTGTGGCGACGCTCGAGCGCGGCGGTTTGGGCCTGGATGAAACACTCAAACTCTACGAAGAAGGCGCAGCATTGTTGAAAACATGCCAAGCAGAACTCGTTGCAGCCGAGGGACGGCTGAATGAACTTCGATTGGAAGACCTCGAACAGGAACTTCAGACCCAAGAGGCTGAAAACCAGGACTGAATAGGAAGGACGGTCATCGCATGAAACCTCGACAGCACCAAGCCCTTTCCAGAAAAGTGGTGCGGTTGTTGAACGCTTGGAAGGACCCTCACAGCGATCAAGCTTACACGGCAACACAGGCAATGCGTAGCATTGACATTGACCAACAAGGACGGTTGTCGATGATCATCGTACCTGCCCGCCCGCATTGTCCATGCTGCTTGCTGGACCTGCGTGCATTGCACAAAAAATCTTCAGGCATCAGGGGCGTGACAGAAGTCAACATCACTGTTGAAGGGGTTCCTGCTGCTGAGCGTTGGACACGCGAAGTGAATGGCTAATGTCCCTTCTTCGTAGAACGAGGAAGGTTGGGAACGACCAGCCTCCAACTGCGATCACCCAAGCCAAAATTGAGCCGCCGACTGCCCCATAGGCCGGTATCGACCACATGATGACCACCGCATAGACTGCGACACTGACACCGCCGAGCATCATCGGACCAACTGCTCCTTGTGGAACTGTTTGACCTTGAGCCAACCACAGTGCAACCATGCTGGTCAAGAAGATTGCAGGGAACACGGCTGCAAGACCTGCCAGCAAGGGAAGCCCTTGCCCTGACAGCCACACAGCACATCCAATGGCCACAGCTGCCGCTGCGCCACGCCCAATGAGGACTTGCCACCGAACGCTTTGACTGCCTTTGGGGGCTTCACGTGGTTCTAAATTGAACAAGATTGCAAGCGTTATGACGCTGAAAAGACCAAAAATACTGATGGTAAAAGAAGACACACCGCTCTGTAAAATTCTGTCAATTGAAGTCAGCAGGATAAAACCCGCAATCGCCCAGACCAAAAGGGAACAAAGCGTGGTGATCAACAATGGATGCTTCGAGGATAATCGGCTTGGAAGAACCACCCACACCGAAAGGAAAAGACCGTTCACTAGCATCCCCAAAGGTACGATTGACATGCTCTCGATCATTGCGATCTCATTGCCAGCAAGGTACATCCCAGCAGCAGCAGGTACGATGGTAGAGGGGACGGTTCCAAGAACGCCACCAACAAGACCGCCCCAGCGTTCGATCGCTAAGGTGACACATGTAGCGACAAGGCCCGCAAACAATGCTGAAAAAAGCACGGAGGATGAAAGCATGAATCACAGGTACCGATTCAATCGGTTCACCAAGCGATCAATGTTTCCGCCAGCCCATTCTTTGACCCGTTCTCCGTTGACAAAAATTGCGTTATAGGGGAGCACGTCAACTTCTGCAACCCATGGTTGAGCGATTTTGAATCGGCCAAGCCCGGGCGTGTCCAGCAATAATTTACCGAACTTCACATTCTCAGGAGCATCGTCGCCCTCGAGGTAAGCGGTGAGGTCTTCAGTCCAAGTAGCGCAAGCTGCACAGTTGTTCTTTCCAAGCATGAGAACGGCGATGGGCGCTGAAAGGCATGCTTCCCACGTTCCTCGTTCGAGCACTTCAAGTTCCGGCATATTGAAACCTCCATAGTGTTGGTTCAAAGGCAGAATCAAGCGATGTACTCGTCGCCTTTCTTCCAGTTAGCGCCACAAAGGCCGCCAGCCATGGTTGCTTGAGCGGTTCGGAGCACTTCTGCTGGGGAACGGCCTGCATCCATGTTGTTGATGGACCACATCTGGACCTTGCCTTCGTCGTCGACGAGGACGGTGCCTCGGTATGAGCAGCCGAGAGCATCGTTGCGCATGCCGAAGTCCTTGGTGATCTCTTGTGTGCAGTCTGCAATCACGTTGTGGTTTACGCCGCCAGGGAAGATGGTTTCATCCTTGAACCATGCGTTGTGGGAGTGCCATGAGTCGGTTGAGCAGCCAATCACGGTGATGCCGTCGTCTTGGAAATCTTCCTTCAAGTGTTCAAATCCAACAATCTCGGTTGGGCAGATGAATGTAAAGTCGAATGGGTACCAGTACATCAAGTACCATTTGCCCTTCATGTCCTCGTTGCTGATGTTCACGCTTTCGCCGCTGATGTAAGTTCGAGCGTTCCAAGCAGGTGCTGGTTTTCCAATCATGTTATCCATGTTATTTCCTCAATCCGTCCAACGGGCCGAGGTATAAGAACACGGTGGCGGCAGTTCATCACATTCTCATTCGAACGGATCGATGTGTACAATCTGTTCAATGTCGATGCGCTTGTAGCCGCGCTCCCTTGCTGTTTCTGCGGCCTTGGTGAGCATAGCACGCATCCAACCCAGCGACATGAGGGTTTTCATTCGCCCAATTGACTCGATGAACTGAACGGGATTCCCGCCCAGTTGAGCATGCTTTCGAATATCGGATTCGAGTTGTTCAATGACCATGTAGTAGGTTTCCAGCAACTCTTCGACTGCTTCACGGGTGACTGGCATTTTGGCATGGGTACGAGCGAGGGAAAGCAACGAAGATTCGGTGAGAACGCCGCCGCCTTGACTGACCACGAAGTCTTCTGTCTGAACGACTTCTGGCACCGCGCCGGGCTCACCATCGTCTTCCAAGCCCATGCCCTGAATGGCGATTTCTAGATGGCGGGGTTTGATGGTTGCAACTCGATCTTTTTCTGCAGCCGCCTCTGCGTGCTTGAGCAGGGCTGCAAGGTGACGTTCGATGTGTTCGATTCCGGCTTGAACCGCTGCGGACCCAACCGATTCAACAGCGCTCAGTTGATCGATCATCAATTCTCGAGTACGGTTGTAATTTAGCCGTGTTCGATGGGGATCGTCGAGGGTTTTTCTCTCTTCATCCTGGGCAAGGGTGGCTTGCTCCATGTCTGGGACAAGTCGCTCAATCTCTTGGCAAAGGAGTTCAACCATTCGCTCCTTGACTGCGCCTGCCAATCGCATTTCAGTGAAATTCGAGGCAACTGCACCGATGTGACTGGGGGAGTAAGGCTTGGCCATGCCCCACACTCAGCGAGGGCGCATCTTGAACACTATGGTCGCTCTTGATGGAGAACTCATTCCGTGAGGCCATCTTCACGGCTCATGGCTTGGGAGATTTCCCATGCATGGAGGCACTCATGGCCGCCAAGGAATCCCCCTGCTTCTCGGCTTGGTCCGACAAATTCAGAACCGCAGAATTGGCAGAAGACGGCGACGATTGGCTCGTTGTAATACGTACCATTGGGCGTGGTACGCATTGGAATTCGCTTTCCAACATCTTCATGGATCCAGCCTTCAAGTTTCTCGCATATTTCGTCATCGGTTTGTTCTTGTTCAGCCATCTTTACCACTCCGTTATCGAAGGCCACAGTCCACCAGCAGTGATGGGGCGCATTCCTTCTTCATCTCGAATCCATGTGTCTTCGGTACCGATGCTACCTTCAGCGTGCACGACTTTTGGCTCAATGGCCATCGTAGCGCCGATCGGAAGAGGTCGGTCAAAGCCTGCGGCAACCACAGGTGATTCATCGAGTTGAAGGCCAACTGAATGACCGAGGAAGCGGCTTTGGTCGGGCGCCATGCCCATCAAATGAGAGGTGTGGCCGAGTTCCTCTGCCAACATTATGCCCTCATCCCATGCTTCGCTGCATAGACCACCTCGGTCGAGAACGTCGACCACTGTGTCCTTGACAGCAACCATATCCTCAAGGCGGGAAATCCAAGATTCATCGAGGGAACCTGCCACGAACATACGGGTCATGTCCACGATGTAGCCTCGGTGAGCATGGACCAAATCGACAAGCACCGGTTCGTTGCTTTTGATGCGGGTAAAACCGGAACCCATGCCATTGAGAGGATGGGCTCCCGTGCCGCCAACGGCTGAATCGAAAAAGGAAGGAATGCCTCCTGCGCGTCCTGCCACAATGACACCTCGGTCGCATTGAAGCGGGTAGCGGCGCATTTGGACATGGCCGCCAAAGCCTTCGGAACGGCTCACTGCCTCTGCTGCTGCAACCAACTCTAATTCGGTTACACCTTCGCCTCCAACAGCCTGCACGGCCTCGAACATCCGAAGTTGGACATCAGCCGCAGAATCCATTTGTTTCTGTTCCCAGGCTGATTTTACTTCGCGCTGAGCGTGGATCACTTGGGTTGCGTCCATGCAAGCACCCAAGGGGGCGAGGGCGTTGACAAAGCGATCAGAGTAGGTCTTTGGGACCTCGCCGAACTGCAAGCATGGTGCTGCTTCGACGCCTCGCTCAGCAAGGTGTTCGGCGAGCAAACTCATGCTCGGGAAGGGGATGACTTCGTGGGGGCAATCGCTACCGCCACCCTCATGCTGTGCGCGTTTCAATGAACGACGAACAAACAGGACCGGCCCGTTTCCGCCTGCTTCAATGCTGCCTCCAGCATGTTGGGCCGGAATAAACATCGAAGCATTCTGACGCCCACCCGCGTAATAGTACAGATCGACTGGATGTTGTACGAGGGCACCTGGGAGGCCTGCTTTTGCCAAGAGACGCGCTAATTCTTGCTGTCGCGCATCGAGTTCGCTCGTTGGGACGCGCCAATCCTCGCCGTCTGGGCCGGACAAATCTGTCACATCCCATCCGGTCATTACCCAACGGTGAATGGCAACCGTTCAAAATGGCTCCTATCCCTTGGGCCAAAATGGGGCGCAATACCGCTGATGAACACGTTGATAACAATGAAGTCCATGACCCACACATGCACATTGCAAGCAAAGTCACAATCCTCATCGGCGTCGTCCTGTTCTTTGCAAGTGCAATTGGTATGGTCGTAGGGTTCGGCAGCGCCATCGACGCTGGAGACAATAAAAGCTACGTTGAAGAGCAAACCAATGGTACATTTACCATCGATGGAAATGAATCTTGGGAGATCAATGTGTATGTGATCCACCCCGTGGATTGCGATTCGATACAGCTCACCATCGTTGACAGCAACGGCCGAGATGTTCTTGGAGGGTGTACCCTTTGGACTGAGATGAATGCAAGTGCAGGTGATGAAGAGTTCTATGCAAGCATCGACCACATGACTGCAGGCATGGAATACACCTTTGATAGCAACGTCAAAGTGAACGTTCGAGGGACGTATTGTGATGAGGCATGTACGGAGGCCGTGCTCGGCGGCATAGCCGCATCGGGTTTGGGATTCATTGGCGCCTGTTGTGCTGTTCCATTGACCATTCTCGGCATCATTCTAGCCTTCGTGTTGGATGATCCGAAAACCAACGCCGTGATGCCAGTTGGACAAATGACAGTTGGACAATCAGTGTACGCTGCGCCAATTGGAAGCCAAGCACCTGTGGCACAGGCAGGGTACCAGACCCCGGTTGGTCAAGCATATCAACCAGCAGCAGTCCCCATAACACCAATTACGCCCCCAATGAATCAACAACAAACTCAACCGGCTCAACCAGCACAGAGTCCATGGGACAACGTGTTGCCACCGAAGTGAACCTCAAACGGGGACTTCTGGGGCAACCCATGCTTCGACGGTGTCAAGGCGGTTTTCTGCAATCGTGCAGTACGCCTCTGAGAGATCAACACCGATGTAGGTTCGACCTGTCGACTTTGCAGCAACGCATGTTGTCCCTGAACCATTGAATGGATCAAGGACCACATCACCAACAAAGCTGTACATCTCGATGCATCGTTTTGGCAATTCGACGGGGAAGGGCGCTGGGTGATTGACGCGAGAGGCGCGTTCGGTAGCAAACGACCAGATCGATTTGGTGTGTTTGATGAAATCGTCCCTCGGTATGGTGTCGATGCGACCTTCCGCTCGTTCTTTTTTGTCACGCTTCAATTTGTAATCGCCCTTTGAAAACACCAAGAGGTATTCATGGACGTCGCGCAGGCAAGGGTTACTGGCACTCTGGAAGGAGCCCCAGGCGCAGGAAGAGCCAGCACTTGCAGACTTATCCCAAATGATTTCGCCTCGCATCAAGAAGCCAATTTCCGACATCATAACGTTGATGTGGCTTGAAAGAGGAATGTACGGTTTTCGTCCAAGGTTCGCGACGTTGATCACCATACGGCCCCCTGGGGCAAGCACACGGTAACACTCGGCAAAGACGCCGTGGAGCAGATCTAAATATTCACCAAGCGACAAATCATCATCGTAATCTTTGCTGGCGTTGTAGGGTGGAGAAGTAACGACAAGATGCACGCAGTTGTCTGGCAAGTCCAAGTTCCTTGAATCAGCAGAAATCACGGTGTTTGCCATGGTTGGCGGCAAGGGTTGTTCCTCACCGACCTCTCTGTTCGAAACAAGCCCTTCGTTCAACCTGCTCCCGTAGTAGGTCGAGGCGTCATGCCCTTCCCTTCTTGATACGCCAAAAGACGAGGTGCTGGTGCTGGCGCGACGGCGTGCTCCTTCCAGCGAGGTGTCCCTTTCGGGTGCTTCGCGTGCCATCCTTGGGAAGCGATGTTCGCGGCTATATCACCTTTCGGACACACAGCCACCGGCAGACGCGCGATTGAGCAGTGGTTACCACCGACCGCAAAAGGGGATTTTAACCCGTCTCAATCAAAAACCCGCACCGTTTGGACTGACCAATGGCGAGTGTTCTCACCCTCGAGAATGTCAATGTCGAAGGACGGACAGTAATCGTCCGTGTCGATGTCAATTCACCGATGGCTCCTGACACCAAACTGTTCCTTGATGACTCGCGCATCAAGGCCATCGTTCCAACCTTGAACCGTCTTTCAAAATCGAAAGTCGTCCTCTTGGCCCATCAATCTCGACCCGGAAAAAATGATTTCACAAGCACCCTTGGGCACGCTCGGGAACTTGGCCGCATCCTCGGACGCCCTGTCAAGTGGGTCGACGACCTTGCTGGAGACAAAGCAATGGCAGCCATAGAAGTCATGAGCGATGGTGACATCTTGATGCTCAACAACGTACGGATGTACGATGAAGAAATCAACACGAAGGGAACCTTTGATGATATGGCTGAGACTCAAATGGTTCAGAAACTTGCAAGCGTTGCGGACCTCTTTGTCTACGACGCCTTTGCTTGTGCACATCGAGCCACACCCTCTGGTGTTGGATTCACCAACTTGATCCCCTGTGTGGCTGGAGAACTGATGGCCGAGGAAATTAAAAAACTCGATCAGGCGCTCGAAAATCCTGCTCGGCCCTGCATTGCTGTGCTTGGTGGCGTGAAGGTCGACGATTCAATTGCTGTTGCTGACAACATGCTTCGTAACGATATCTGCGACGAAGTATGGGTCACTGGTGGTGTGGCGAACCTCATGATTGAACTCGCTGGCCATGACATCGGGTTGATCAATCATGATTTCTTGGTTGGGGAATTGGGTAAACAATGGTACTCCACCGTTGAAAAAGCCAAGGCTTTGCTCGCTGATTTCCCAGGTAAGATTCGTTTGCCTGTGGATGTTGCAGCAAACATCGAAGACAATCGCGTGGACATGTCCCTCGATCAATTACCGATCTCTGCACCAATCTTTGATTTAGGCATCCAGTCCATTCGAAACCTTTCAGTGGCTATCAAGCAGGCTGGGACCGTTCACTTGAATGGCCCTGCAGGTGTGTTTGAACTGCCTGACTTCGCTTTGGGCACCATTGAGATGCTCAACGCTTGCGCTGAATCAGAGGGCTATGTCGTGGTTGGTGGAGGCCACACAGCGACCCTGATCATGAAACGAAACCTCGCCTCAAAAATGGGACACGTATCCACCGGTGGCGGGGCCTGCTTGGATTATATTTCAGGACGCAGTCTACCTGCAGTCGCTGGTTTGGAAGCAAGTGCAAGAGCGTTCTCGATGGAAACTCAATCCTCGATCAACACGTTGTGATTGGAGCCACTGGGGAGATTCGAACTCCCGACCTCCTGATTACGAATCAGGTGCTATACCAGCTAAGCCACAGTGGCGCAAGTTGTGGGCGGAGGCTGATGAACATAAGCCACACGGTCGAAAAGCCAGCGTTGATGAGGGGGGGGCTCCACGCCATTCCATGGGCGAAGACGGAGCGGTGCGTTACCGCAACACTGTGCTCTACGATGAGGTCGGCAAGAGGCACATCGGAGATGTGTTGTTGCACGATGACGGGTCTTGGGCCCCATCAAATGGGGATGAAGATGTCAGCTTAGACGTCGATGGCTCAAGCCGTTTAATCACACGAAGTTTACAGAATTGGCACACGCATTTGGCCATGCAACTCAACGCTCGAGACTTCAGCGACGGCTTTCCGCTTCACCGATGGTTGAACGAAGCAATCTTCCCTACTGAAGCTAAAATCACGCCTGAGTTTGTTCGCGTAGGTGCACAAGCCGCTGCTGCTGAACTGATCAAAACAGGCACCACCTTTGCTGCTGACATGTACTTCTATCCCGCCGTCACTGGTAAGGTGCTCAACGACGCCGGCCTACGGGGTCTTGTCGGCGGTCCTGTCAGCGATGCTGCATTGCCTTCACACGATGATGCGGCCTCAGCCCTCGAGGAACTTGATGTGATGCTCAAGCAACAGTCACCGCTCGATAAGGTGCAATACGCCATCGCAACCCACTCGGTCTACCTGTGCAGTGAAGAAACCCTTCGGAGGGCTTCAGAACTTGCTGAACGTCGAAACGCCCGTTTGCATATTCACGTGAGTGAGACCCGCAAGGAAGTCGCAGATTGCCATGAGGCAACAGGCATGTATCCCGTCGAATACCTGGACAGCATCGACTTCTTTCAACCTGGAACGGTCTGCGCTCACGCCTCGTGGATGAAGAAAAACGAAATCCGCACCCTTGCCCGTCACGAAGTAACGGCGGTTCATTGCCCCTCATCGAACATGAAATTAGCATGCGGTGGCACCTTGTCCCTGCCTGCGTTCAATGAAGCAGGTGTTGATGTGCGACTCGGCACGGATGGAGCCGCCTCTTCCGGAAGTGGGCTCGACCTGCTTGCTGAGGCTCGCCTCGCCGCCCTCGTTCAACGCCATGACCACTGGGACCCAACCCTCATGACCGCGAATGATGCGTTCACGATGGCGACCAAAGGAAGCAAAGATTGGGCGGTCTGGGACATTGATGATGTGCGCATGCGACCTGTTGGCCGATCGAACAACCGACACATCACCAACCTCTTGTTCAATGGAGCATCATGCCTCGACCTTTGGGTCGACGGAGAAGCGTTGCGCTTCGATGGCACCACCAAGACCCTCGATGAACGCCAATCATGGATGGACCTCGATGAAGCCGTTATGTCGTATTACGATGGTGTCGAGTGAACCTCAATCTTGACGGGTGAGGACAAAGCCTGCACCCTCGCCAAGAAGCAAGAAAAGATACCCGACAGCGCTCAGTGCAAGGTCAATGGAATAGCCAATGTTGAGGTCCGTGCCCCCGGGGAGCACTCCGTCTTTGGTGCCAATCCCAGCATAGAATTCGCCAGAAGCAACCCGCCAGTCAACACCCTTTTCGCCGTCATCTCCCCCAGCGGCATAGCCATCATCTCCATAGGAACAGATTTTGCTGGTGGTGTCAAAACCACTCAAGCTTCCACCGTTTGCCATATCATCGCATTGTTTCTTTTTTCCACCGTCAGCAATAACGACGAAGATATCATCTCGATCCCAAGTAAGGGTGGTATCGGCGTTGAGGATAAGGGCTGCTGCGTTACCGGCCAAGGGATCGTCAGCAAAGAAAACCAAACCTTGGACGTTGGGTGTAGGGACGTCATCAACGGTTCCTTCCATAGTGAAACCAACGGTCCCACCGACCAACAGCAATGTTGAAATTAAGATCAGAGCGTAGCCAAATTTTTTCATTCATTTCACTCCATTCAAAGTAAGAAAAAGGCTGCGCCAAGAATGGTATAGCTGCCAAGCAGCATGGCGCCTTCAAGCCAGTTTGTCTTGCCGTCTGCTAAAATTGAGTTCGCTACCAGAACGGCAATGAAGGTCGCTGAAGTTTCAAGAAGTCCGAATTCTAACGTCAGAGGAACCTTGAGCGCCCAACCGAGAAGGACCATGGCCGGCGCCACGAAGAGGGCGATTTGAACACTGGAACCGATGGCAATGGCGATGGCGAGGTCCATTTTGTCCTTCCCAGCCACGAGCACTGCTGCGAAGTGTTCTGCTGCGTTGCCGAAGAATGGCACGAGAATGACGCCAATAAACAATTCAGGCATACCAAGCTCGTGAACAGCAGTTTCCAAATTGTGAACCAAAATGTGAGCCATCCACCCGACCATTGCTGTTGCAAACAGCAACAATGCCCAAGCATCTCGAATGCTCATTGTCGGATCTTCATGTGTACCATGGCCGGCTTCAGTTGCAAACACATCGACGTGTGTTTTGAGTTGGAACAGCAGAGCAAGGCCGTAGATGATGAGCAAGATAATCGCTGCATAGTGCGAAAGATCGCGCACTGCATCAGCATTACCGCCAGCGTAATTAACAGCGCTTGGAATGATGAACGCAACGATCGCAAGCAACAACAAGGAGCCATTCATTTGGCCTGAATCATGGTTGAAATGCTGGATCTTGTGGTTCACACCGCCCCACACCATAGCGAGGCCAAGTACGAGCAGAAGGTTGCCCAGAATAGAACCAATAAGTGAGGCTTGAGTAACGGTGATCATGGTGTCAATGGTTTCTTGGTCAAAGGATTTTGAAGCCGTATAAAGGGCCAAACCAGCGATGATCATCTCGACTGCATTGCCAAAAGTAGCGTTGAGTAAACCACCAACCGTTTCACCAGTCCGCAATGCAATCTCTTCGGTTGCCTTCCCCATGAGGAAAGCAAGCGGCATGATGGCGACCATAGAGAAAACGAAAGCAATCTCGCCCTGCCCGCTCAAATTCGCCCACAGAGCAACTGGGAAGGCAAGGAGCAACCAATTCAATTTGTTGTGCATTGGATTGAATGAATCAATAAGACGGTCAAAAACCACCTCGACCTGTTCGGTAAGGTCTTGATTCGTCTCTTCCTTTGCCACAGAAGCCTCGCCCATAGGCAAATGCAACGAGGCTCAGGTCTTGATTTCACCGCTTAAACAGGAAGGTCAGTCTTTGCTTTTCTTACGACCGACCGCTCGGCGTGTTGGTGCCTTGCGTGGTGCGACTCGACGACCAACGGTTCGCTTCGTTGCGACTGGAGCAGGTTCGTCCTCCTCTTCTTCGTCTTCGTCCTCATCATCCCAGTGGAACATGTTGTCGTCATCGTCTTCGTCTTCGTCCTCTTCCTCTTCCTCATCAACTGCAGCCTTTTTGTTGCGAGTCTTCCTTTTGACGAGGTTCACTGCGAAGGGATCGTCTTCCTTCTTGAGTTCAGCAGGAGGCACATCTTTAGTTTCTTCCTCCTTCTTGTCATCGCCGCCGCTTACGTCGGTCATTGCGTCCATATCAAGCTCTTGAGATGTCCCAATGAATTCTGACATCCAGTCGTCGTCTTCTTCTTCATCGCCTGCCTTGGCTTTCTTCTTCTTTGGACCAGACATGCTGGTTTGAAGAATCATGAACATAACAAGCAATGAAACAACGAACACACCTGTGAGGACCCAAACCAAGACGTATGGTGGGTCTGACATGGATGGGGTGACAATGATTGGTTCAGGTACGGGTTTCAGCGATTCCACGTAGTTGCAGGAAGTTGTTCCATCCATGCGGTGTCGGCACTGGTCGACAACGAAGATGACGTTCTTGGACACTTCATTTCCAGCTGAATCGATGGCCCGCACGTAAACAGCATGTTGACCAGCCTCAAAATTGCCGGCTGAGAATTCCAAATCGAGCACCATTGAGCGGTTGTCACCGTCTAAATCAGTCACCGTTGTGGCTTCTGACCAAGGTGTTGATTGAGATTCCCCGGTTCCGTAGTTGTAGGTGAATTTGTATTGGAACGAAGTAATCATCACGTCGTCGGTCGCTCCAGCGAGCAGTTGAATCGAATTTCCGTACAGGTACTTCGAACCGTCATTCCCTGAGGAAGGAGAAAAGATGGACACTGTAGGGCGTCTTGCATCGACAGATCGGTCAGTCCAACTTTGACTGACTTCGTTGCCAGATTCGTCTTCCATCATCAATTCAATCAGCATCTCACCTGCAACGGTGTTCTCGCTGATGAAGAATTCAAAGGCGTAAACTGGTCCACGGTCAGGATTGTTATTGTTGTCCGCAATCATGTTCATTTCGATGTCACCACCTGAAATGTCACCGCCAGCAACGGTGGTGATGTTGACCGATGGATTGCCTTGGAGGTATTCATCGATTTCAACTTGAAGCACATAGGTGCCAGAAACTAACGAAGGGCTCTGGAACGCTGATCCGCTCTCATCCAGAAGCATCATTGAGGCTTCTGGGAATTTGGTGTCTTCATCAATTTTCACTGCGTTGCCACCGATGCCGTTGAACATCTCAGCGTTTTGGTTGCCCCATTGATCTTCAATGATCACAGCGTACCACACTTCGCGGTCAACACCTTCTGGAATCGGGAGTTGGCGGACAATGGTGCTCTGGACGCCGAGACCAGGTCTGATGTCACCCTGAACGAATTCCCATCCGTCGTCAGTGATGGCTCCGATTTGATCTTCATTTACGCCGAATGGTACACCGTAGTGTCGCCAGACTTCGTACCCTTCATTGACTTCCTGTTCGTTGAACCATTCAAGGGTGATGAGGTTCAGTGCGCCAAGCGAACTCGCTTCCTTGATCCGAGCTGGATTCGGAGCACGTGTGTCTTCAGAAATTGGTCCGAAGTGATTCTGATTCAGTCGTGTGTCCATGTAGGTGCCGTTCACGTGACCGTAGAGTGCTTCTGTCGTCACATAGTAATGAGCGTTGTCGCGAAGAATATCAGAGTCAAGTGTGACGTCAAACGTACCGATGCCGTCGCTGACAGAGCCAAGCCATTCCATCGATTGATTTGCTACGAACTCAGCACCAGTGACACGGAAGTTGGAACGCCAGACGTGGTAGCGTTCGCCTTCAACACCGAGTTGGTCTTGCCAAGTGACGCGTGTCGTTTGCTCGCCGATGAAGGCAGCGACGACTTGGGTTGGTTCGGCAATCCACGGTGTGAATGCATCTTCATACAGAGGGCCTGCACAGGAATTAACGGTTGTGTTGGCGCTGTAAACACCATACAAATCGATGGTGATGATGCAGTAGTTGGCATAGCCAAGGCGCCCGATTGGCACGTTGTAATTGAATGATCCAACACCTTCAGAAATCGTAGCAATCAACTGCACGTCAGAACTGATAATGGTAGAAAACGGATTGCCGGACATGTAGATTCGGTATGATTCACCGGTTTCATCAGGAACATCGGTCCATGAGATTGTGGTCGTTCCGCCGCCACCGCTTGGTGTTGCAATGAATTCTGCATACATAATGCCTACCTGTGAAGGTGGCATGTTGTCTTCCACCAACACACTGCTCATGGCATTGTTCGATAGGAAGCGGATATCTTGGTAATCTTCACCAGCGACCGTCCAGTTTGGTAACACATAGGTCACGGCGTAGTATACATCTCGATCTGTGCTTGTTGGAATGTCCAACACAACGCTTGATGTCCCTGCTGTGAGGGTGGCAACTGGAGAATTGGTGGCGATCATGTCTGCACCGTTTCCTCGTGTGATTTGGTAGTCAGCGCGCCAGATGTTAATTTGGTAAGCATTGTCACCTGTCTCAGGCAGGATGGGGAAAATATCGTTGTAATTGACCCAGGTCAATGTGGTCTTGCTAAGTTCAGGGTTGAAGGATGCAGCGAGGTTGTAGGGGGTACGAATCGGTGTGGTCACCTCTTCAACTGGAGATTGGATAACGGAAGCACCAACATCGAGGTCCAGCAGTTCAGTGCCATCAGCAAGCGTTGTTGTCACAGCGTAGTAAAACGAGCCGTTGACACCGGGTGGAACCAAGAACGAGGCCGTGTGGTAATCGACGGTACCGTTGATGCCTCTGCACTTGAAAGCGTCATTGACAACTTGTGCCGCTGAACAAGCGGTGATGCCTGAGACAAACGGTGTGAGACCGGGTGCTGAAATCGAGGTGATTGGATCTTCAGAACGGTAGACATTGTACGTTGCAGAAAAGAGGCCCTGCAAGACCGAACCATCGAAATCAATGTTGCGCCAGGAGATGGTCGTTGTCTCGCTTGATGGGTCGAAGGTCGCGGAGATTTCTTGAGCTTGAAGGTTGTTTTCATCGCCAATATCTTCTGCCGCAGCATTCGAGAGTGGCACAACAGCCAGCAACATGCAGAACACAAGGAAAAGTGCCTTCTTTTCAGTGGCATTACCGAACATTTCGTCTGTCATCAATGTTCTTGTGGCATCCTACGGTTATGAGTATGCCGCCTCATTTGTTGACAAATGTGCGGTTCAGTGCATCCCGTAGGGGGGCCGGAATCACTCTGATTCTTCGTGTTGATTTGGTTGAGGCAGGGGGTCGTCCCGGTCAATTTGAGAGATCTCATGGTTGGCTTGGACGAAACGAATCAAAAAGGTCCACAGACCGCCGAAAGCCGAAATCAAAACAACCAAACTGATCGGGTTGATTTCAATGTGATCAAGCACGCCAGGGAATGTACCGAAGCTGCCGATATCAAGGTGAATGAACACGCCCATCAAGGCAATTGAAATGATTGTCAAAATAGTGCGGTCTGCGCGCCCAAATCCGCGGTAATTCCGAGTGCCAGCAACCGCTTGGGCCTGAGTGCCCATGTAGGAGCCGAGCAGAATGACCCAGGCCGCCGCTAAACCGAGTGTTAAGTCGTTCACAAAGACTGAACCCGCCAAGCATACAATCCAAACAGCATCAAGCAAGCGATCGAAGGTGTGATCGAGGTAATCGCCCCAACGAGTGACCTGTCCTGTTCTACGAGCTAGCGGGCCATCGAGGGCATCCAATGTGATGGCCATGGTGATGAGGAGGGTTCCTCCAAACAACATGTTGGCGCCATATGTATCGTTTGGAGCCATTAAAACCGCAAGTCCGCCAAGGACACCAATCGGTAATGCAATCCATGTAAGGGTGGAAGGTTTCCAAGTTGAAATCGAGTCAATGAGCGGGTTAACGATGCTCTCCCATGTGTCGCGGAATTTCTCAAGTGCCATACCAATCGAACTGTGTGCCCTCGTGGGGGGTGTTTGTTCTTTGGGTGGTCAGGCCAACCAATCGATGGCTTCGGTGGCTGCGGTTTCAATGCCGTCGGCCGGGCAACCTGCCTCGATCCATTCGAGAATTTGTAAGGTCGATGCTTCGCTTGTCGCTTCGCTTGTGTCCACTTCGAGCACCGGCGTATCAAGTTCAAATTCAAGCATTTCAGACCAGGTCCCACCGAGCATTTCCCATTCGACGTTGGCCGTGATTTTTGCTTCGGCATACTCACGCTCTTGCAACCGCGCACGCAAATGGTCTGGGTGGCATCGCAAGAGAACAACCGCATCGACGTCCAAAAGATGGGAAAGGTGGCCATCGACGAACAACAGTCCATCAGATTCATCTTCCCAGAGTTCTGCTAATTTATGCACATCGACAGGTGCAGCCCCATCGCTGGGATCTTCATCGCCCAAGCAACCATGCTTCGAAGCCAAATCGACAACCGTTTCGACAGCAAAACCCGCGTCGTGTAAGGCCGTGCATAGCGTGGTTTTCCCACATCCGGGGGTTCCTGCAATGGCGATGATGCGGTGTGAATCCATGGTTGGGCGAGGAACTCGGGGTTAATACATCCACCTAACAAACCTCAGAACAGGGGGCTGGTGAAGCACGCTAAATCGTGTGAACAAAGGCATCAATAGGTGGGACGCGTAGCGCCCTTTGCTACCATGTTTGGAATGGACGACCCCGCTCAAACGCTCTTACAACTTGAGCGTTATATCTTGGACGGGCGAATGGAAATGTCCGAAGTCATGGCTTCACAATTCACAGAGATGCTCCTTCTTCGCAAGAAGCGAACCGCTGATGAGCAAAGTATGCTAGTCAAAGGGTTGAGGATGCTGTGCGATGTGTTGGTGGCACGTGGCAAAGGGGCCAGAGCGGTCGCAAGCGTTGGCATCCTTCTCAAAGAACGCCGCAAACTGGTCAAGGTCCTCCGCTCAGGAGCCCCCCATCTGCTCAGTCAAATGACGCCAGAGGCTGAAGATCAACACCGTGTTGGAAACGTACTCGCTGCAGCTGGAAAAACTCGCAAGGCCCGAAAAGCGTACACAAGAGCTGAGAAGCTCGCACCAGGAAACCTAGCGAGTGCCCTCGATGCATGCCGTTTCATTGGTTATGAAGCAAAACTCATCACTCGATTGGCGGTGTGTTCCGCTGCTTCTGGGCCTGTGATTTATGCCAATGAATCGTTCAAATTAGAACCTCAAGGCAACAAATCTGTAGACGCTGGACAGGTGGCTGAGGCTCTTCTTGGAGCGGTCCCGCACAGCAAAGGTGATTCTTCGCTGTGCGCATCTGAAGCAAAACGAATCGAGGATGAGACATCTGCGATCCTTCGCGGTGAAGCTGCTGCAAACGCCCATTTGCAAAGTGCACTTGATGCACTTACGCCAAAACACGACTACTATGAGTACGGTTGACCTATTTGGTTGGTAACGAGGGATGGATTTGAACCACCGATCTCCGGGTTATGAGCCCGACGGGATATCCAGACTACCCCACCTCGTTAACCAAACGGCGGACCTCCCCCGCTTTGAAACCACCGATGGGGACCCGTCGTAACATGGTCCAAAATTCAGGCATTAGACCTTGATTTTTAGTGCAGGTGTTGATTTGATGAAGGAGAACCCCATCTCGTGAACATGCGCACCCAAACGCTCAGGCCAATGCTGCTTGGTGCCGTATTGCTAGCAGCAATGTTCGCAGGCTGCCTCGACGGTGCTGAGGATGAAGCATACGATGGTCCAATCGACTTCATCGCGTACTATGAAGTCACTTCGGGGACCATCCTCGAATCGATTCAAAACAACCAACAGGTGTCCGAAGACGGAGTGGATGTTGCCTTTGATTTGTCGTACACCAAATCAAGTAAAGGGCTCATGTCGACGTTTTGGTTCAACGCTGGGGATGGATCAAACACGGTCACCGTCAACGCTGCAGATACGGGCGAAGTCACCTACACCTACCTCACCCACGGAATGTTCTCCGCCGCCATTGGTGCGACCGATGATTTAGGAAATGAATATTATGAGAACATCACCATTCGAATCGACAAGCAGATCACTTGGGCAGACACAAACACGGTCGACCCACGAACCATGAACATCGACGTGACGCCTGACTGTGTGTGTCAACTTGCTGAACAAATTCAAATCGACTCAACCGTTGAGAACATCGAAAACGGTTTCAACTTTGGTGGGTCCCCAGTGACGGTCACATGGTACCTCAACAACAGTGAGGGCGAAGCAGTGGTCGAATCCCCACCTGAACAAATCGCAGACGGCCAAAATGCAAACTGGCAGCACAATGAGTTCGCTCCCGCAACCGGCACCTGGACATTGGACGTCGGCCTCAGTCAAGATCAAGAGCGGGTTGACATCGACCACTTGGTGACGATCGCTTACGCTGCTGAAGAAAGTACCTCAAATCCGTTCCCAACTGACGAAGAAGTCCCTGAAGATGAGGGGAATTGAACAGGTTTCGATTCACTTTCACTCTTGCGAAATCTGAACTAAAAGTGAAATAAAACGCCTACTGCGCCGCATTCGAATGGCGAAATTTGTTTGAAAACATGCCGAGAGGAAGCGCGCCGCCGTTTGGGCTTTCATATACCCTAGCCGGACCAGCATGGGTTGAGAGTGAACCAAAATGGCGACCAAATCGAAAAAGAAAGCGACGATAGAGATTGAAAACAATGAAGACCTTCAAGACCAGCCATTGCCAGTGATGCCAACGGAAGATGAAGCCCCAGAGGTCCAAATCGAAGACCTCCCTGGCGTAGGACCAGCCACTGCTGAAAAGTTGCGAGAAGCCGGCTTTGATGACCTCCTCGCACTCGCTGTGATGTCCGCAGGGGACCTCGCTGACCAAGCTGAACTCGGTGAAGCAGTTGCTACCAAGATCATCGGCGCCGCTAAGAAAATGGCCAACATCGGTGGCTTCGTTTCAGGTGACGCATTGCTCGAACGACGACGTGAAGTGTTGAAACTGACCTCAAAGGTTCAATCCATCGACGATTTGCTGGGTGGCGGATTTGAAACCCAAGCCCTCGTTGAAGTGTACGGAGCTTTCGGCAGCGGTAAGACCCAGATTGGGCATCAGCTCGCCGTGAACTGCACCCTTCCTATGGATGAAGGCGGATTCGATGGTGATGTATTTTACATCGATACTGAAGACACCTTCCGACCAGAACGAATCACCCAAATGGCCCGAGGTCACGGTCTTGACCCCGATGCTGTGCTTGCCCGAATTCACGTGGCACGTGCCTACAACTCAGACCACCAAATGCTTCTGGTCGATGAAATCAAGCGAATGAGCAAAGGCCTCAACGTCAAGATGATCATCGTGGATTCGTTGACAAGCCACTTCCGTGCTGAATACATTGGACGAGGCATGCTTGCCAACCGCCAACAGAAACTCAATCGGCACCTCAAGGATTTGAAGCAACTTGCTGACATCAACAACGCCCTTGTCCTTGTCACCAACCAAGTTCATTCCAAGCCTGATGCAATGTGGGGCGACCCAACCAAGCCAATCGGAGGCCACGTGCTCGCTCACGCTTCGACCTTCAGACTCTATCTCCGTAAAGCAAAAGCTGGACGACGTATTGCTCGACTGGTTGACTCCCCCAACCTCCCTGATGGCGAATGTGTCTATCAGGTGACCCAAGAGGGTCTCCGAGATTGATCATACGGTAAGAAAAGCCTGTTTTGGCCCTTTTTAGGTGCGGCACATTCAAGGTCACGTCAGCAAGCAAAGCAGCATGCGACACCTCGTTGAACGAGTCTTGGAACTAACCGAAGCCGAACAATCGGCAAGTGAAACCGTCGCTCCACCAATGGGTGAAAACTCTGAAGTCGAACTGCAAGCTTTGCTTGAATCACTGCAACCAAGGATCCGTGTCTACGGTGTTGGCGGGGCAGGATGCAACGCAGTCAACCGACTGTTCAACGAACGATTGTTCAAGAATTCATACGTCACAGGATACGCGATCAACACAGACGCTCAAGCCTTGCTGATGTCACCCTTGGAAGAAAAGATACTGATCGGCCGAACTGCACGTGGCAGAGGTGCAGGTGGCGACCCGACAAAGGGAGAAGCTGCTGCTCTTGAATCGGAACTTTCTCTTCGACGCATCACCAACGACACCCAACTCGCAATCATTACTGCTGGAATGGGTGGCGGTTCTGGGACCGGTGCTGCTGGACAAATCGCTCGCTTAGCAAAGCAACAAGGGGCCATGACCATTGCTGTGGTCACCTATCCATTCAATTCTGAAGGAGCTCTCCGACGGCAAAATGCCGAATGGGGGCTGGAGCGATTGCGTGAACATTGTGATACCATCCTCGTGATCCCCAACGAACGCTTGCTCGAAATCGAAGGCGTCAAGGATTTACCAATCGGCGATGCGTTTCGAGTCGGCGATGAACTGTTGGTCCGTTCGATCACCGGTGTCGCAGAAATGCTCACGACCGATGGCATGGTCAACCTCGATTTCGAAGATCTCCGATCCGTCATCCAATACGGCAGCGGTGTGGCCATGATTGGTCTGGGTGAAGCAAGTGGTCCTGGGCGAGTCGAGGCTGCAACCGAAGAGGCAATGCATTCACCTCTGCTTGATATTGATTCATCCGATGCGCGCGGTGCCCTGATCAACGTGGTCGGCGGTCCAAGCCTGACCCTTGGTGAGGCAGAGAGATGTGCCAAGATCATCACCGACCAAATATCCCCACATGCTCAAGTGATTTGGGGAGCGGCTGTCCGTGAAGAATTGGGCGACGAGATTCGAGTGATGCTTGTGCTCACCGGGGTAAAGAGCGATCAAATCCACGGTGCGAGTGAAAACCGCCAACTACGAGCTCTCCAGAACAGGCACATCGAGTTCGTAAACTGAGTCAACGAACAGCCCGAACAAGGCAGAACGCTAGGGTGGAGAGCCCAAGGGTGAACACCAACCAATCGAGAAGACCTATTTCACGATCAAACACAGGTTGTTCCACCTCGATTGGGTTGTCAACATGGGCAATGGTTCGTCCAAAGCTGTTCCAAGCATCTCCACTCGACATGTTGTTTCCGTTTACGGCGTTGCCATGGACGATGAATTCGACGGGTTCAATCGAATCATTCGAAGAAGTCCAAGTGAAATTCCATCCTCGCTGATAGGTGCCATCGATCTCGTGTGTCCAGCCATCATCGAGTTCCTGGGTGGCTGTCGAATTTTCAAAAGCAATCGTTCCATTACCCTGCACGCTCAACCGGAAACCACCCTGGTGGCCGTCGTCATTTTCTGAAATTGAGCTCACAATTGAGATTGAAAGATTGTAACTGGTGTTCGATTCAAACGAAGATGGGAGGCCAACGATGGAGACAGCGACTTGTTCTGAATCACCGCCGTGGCAGATGCACCCACCGCCTCCCATTTGCCCCACGCCCGTTGGAACGCTGGACAGGCTTGGAAGGCAGAGAAGCATGAACGCCAAAGCCGCTAACAAAACGGTCGAACGAGTTGGAGAGAACCTCATGTGCTTCATCTCAACCGAATCGGCCCGCCCCTTTGACACTTGGGCCATTAAGATGCACTTGTTCATTGATAATCTATCGGTGGTATGTGTGGAAATAACTTCGTAAAAAAAAAGACTCGGAAAACATCCTTTGATGTACTAGGGTGATGACAAATCGAAGTGATACTATGATGGGACCTTGGGAATCTGCACCAGAACACGTCGAAGAAGAAGAGTTGGATATCTTTGCTGAATTGGGCGCTGTGCGTCCCGTTCCAGCTCAGACCGTTCCAATGAATCAACAACCACAGGCCTACCAACACGCAGACCTGCTCACTGCTTTCATGGATGACGATGACGACGATGAACAATCATTGATCGCAGGTGAGTCCACCTTCTCTTTGGAGATGGGCACAACCACAGAGTCACCCGTCGAAGTTGCCCCCCTCGAAGCAGTGGTTCCACAAGCATCACCCATGGCCCCACTTTCCAACGATGTCGTAGCGGAACTCCTCGAAATTCTTGTTAAGAAGGAACTCCAATCAATGATTGAACGTGGTGAAGATTGGTTGAGTGGCCTTCCTGCTGAAGCCATCGCCAAGATCGAAACTGCAAAAGTCATCAAGGATCAGCAAGCCTACCACCTCTCATTGATCATCGACATGGCCGGTACGGGTGAAGTTCGCCCCTTCGCCACAGTGTTGTCAACCGATCAAGGAACCTTGCCGGTCGCAGCACCAGCACAAATTCCGCAGGCATGGCATCCACTGTACAATGCATTGAGGGAACTGCTGCTTAACGCAATGAACTCACTGACAGCATTGCGAGTTGTGACAAACTGAGCGTCACTTGTGAACTTCACAAGCATGCGTCATCTTGACGTTGACGAACATCTGGGAGACAGTGCAGTATTTTTCATGGCTTTTGGCGACGATGCGCTCGAGAAGTTTCAGAGGAACATCGCCACGAACGTGGTAAACCATGTGAATGTTGGTGAACACCTTGGGGCGCTCTTCTGCGCGTGTGGCATCCATCTCGACCCAAGCTTCCGTGAAGGGTCGTTCTTTCAAACCAAGAACAACATCAGCCATCGAACAAGCACCGATCATCTGCAGAACAACTTGCATTGGCGTAGGACCTTCTTCCCAGTTCAAATCAAGACGGTCGCCGCGTTCATTGGTGCTCGCTAGGTTGTCGCCACCAGTCCAATCTACGCGTCCGTACATAGAACTCCTAAGGGCGGTTCATTCTTGAAGGGGATGCATCTGCGTTGAATCGATTGCAATGGCAGGAACCCCAGTCACAATGGACAACGGCATACTCAACATCCCAAATGACCCAGTAATTCATTTCATCGAAGGCGATGGAATTGGAGTCGACGTCACCCCGGTGATGATCAAGGTCGTCGATGCGTCGGTAAGCAAGGCTTACGGCGGCGAACGTGCTATTGTTTGGTCAGAAGTGTTGGCTGGAGAAAAAGCATTCAACGCTACTGGCGAATGGTTGCCTGAGGCTACGCTCGATGCAATGAGGACCGGTTTGGTCTCGATCAAAGGACCATTGACGACACCCGTCGGCGGTGGCATTCGTTCACTCAACGTCGCTCTGCGACAGAAGCTCGACTTGTTCGCTTGTGTGCGACCCGTTCGCTGGTTCGAGGGAACACCTTCACCTGTCAAAGCACCTGGTGATGTGGACATGATCATCTTCCGAGAAAACAGCGAAGACGTTTACGCTGGAATTGAATGGGAAGCAGGATCGCCTGAAGTCAAGAAGGTCATCGACTTCCTACAGAATGAAATGGGCGTTGACAAGATTCGATTCCCAAACACCTCTGGAATCGGCATCAAGCCAATCTCCCAAGAAGGCACAGCAAGAATCGTTCGTGCTGCCATCCGTCACACGTTGGAGAATGACAAGGAAAGCCTCACACTGGTTCACAAAGGTAACATCATGAAATTCACAGAAGGTGGATTCCGTGATTGGGGTTACGCTGTTGCAAAGGAAGAGTTTGGTGCAGTCGAAATCGATGGTGGCCCATGGTGCACCCTCAAGAATCCAACAACTGGACGAGATATTCTGATCAAGGACGTCATCGCAGACGCTATGTTGCAACAAATCATCACCCGTCCTGCTGAGTACTCTGTTCTCGCTACAATGAACCTCAACGGCGACTACATCTCTGATGCTCTTGCTGCTCAAGTCGGTGGAATTGGCATTGCACCAGGTGCAAACATCAACTACGACACTGGAATTTCAATCTTTGAAGCAACCCACGGTACGGCTCCAAAGTATGCAGGCATGAACAAGGTGAACCCGGGTTCGATCATCCTCTCCGCTGAAATGATGCTTCGCCACATGGGATGGACTGAAGCTGCTGACATGATTGTCAAAGGCATGGAAGGCGCAATCTCTGCACGAACTGTAACCTATGATTTCGAGCGATTGATGGATAACGCCACATTGCTTTCTTGCAGCGCCTTCGGCGATGCAATGATTTCACACATGTGAGCAAAAACTCATCCGTGCAGGAAACTGTTCAGAGCACGGCTGTTCTTAGCCACGCCGAATCCAAACCGTTCTTCGAAGGCTCGTGAGACAAGCGTGAAGTCGCTGTCTCGAGTTGCAACAAGGACTGTTCCGAGGTTTCCAAGAGTTTGCTGAGCAAGATGCAGCGCAATTCGCATGAGGGTTCGATCCGGTGCCTCAGGATAGACATCCAAGCCATCAACAACCGTTCGAGCTGGCTCTCCACGGGTTCGCTTCATAGCGGTGATTTCTTCATAAATTTCGGTGTACTCTCTCAAGAAGTCGACCACAAGTTCCTTGTTTGCTTCATCGTCTGCTTCTTCTTCAATTTGAAGGTCCATTGGGCGCCACGTGTTGTAATCTTGGAGCACCTGATCGACGAGTTCACCGATGACTTCCTTGCAGAACACAGTGTCAAGCATTGATGGTGGAACCAAAAGGTCGTTGAATCGAGAACGAAGGAAACCAAGATCGCTGGCGATACCAGACAGTTCTTGCTTGACAATCTTAGGGAGCCAAAGTTCGATCTTTCCTTCTTGAGCGCGCTTCAACAGCACATGGTGGAAGTGACCGTGCCCTGCGATGTCGAGGCTGGCTTCAGTGAACACTTCCAAGCGTTGCTTGATGGCATCCATCAGTGCGTCGACCAGCACGTTGGTGTCGACAAGGACAAGCGGGGAAAGCGAAAGGTTGCGGAGGTAACGTCGTGAGGCGTTTGGGATATTTTCTCTAAAGGTCGAGAACAAACCTTGCTCGGCTACAGCGATTCGCTTAATTTCACGTACACTGAATTGACCTTTGTTTTGTGCTCGCTCGAGGAACATCAATCCTTCAACTGGCTTTTCTTGGGCTGCCTCGCTTGCCAATTCATAGAGATCTTTGAGCGAAGGAGAAGGGCCTTGCATCAATTGCGTAAAGCGGGTGTCGAAGGCATTGCGTTGTCGACGACGGTTCTTCTGGAGGGAGTTCACCGCCGCAGTTACTCGACCACTGAACGGATCTGCTGGAAGCACACGGGAATGTTCCAACGGGTAGGTTTTGAGCATGTCAAGGTCGTCTTCAGCAAAGTAAGTGACTTCCACATCAACCATTTCGCCTTCCTCGTTTTCTTGAGGGACCATCTTTGTGGAGCGGACGAAATCCTTCAGCAAACGGGTTGCTGCGTTCGTGTCTTTGGTTGACATGTGCGAGACTCGCAGGTAGAGTTGGAACCGCTTTGTGAGGGCACTGCGCAAAGCTGGCTGCGCATCAAGGAGTTCAACCGCTTCTTTCCACTGCTCAGCAAATGCAAGGTGGATGAGGGACTTTCGATAGAGAACGATTTTGTGTTCATAGTCAAATCCTTCATGATCGCCAGCTCGGCGATAATCCCGTGCTGCGTTCAGTTCATCTTTGTCCGAAGCAGACACCGAGGCTCTTGCGAGGGTGTGCCATGGTGACAATGGGTCATTGGTTTGGTACCAGCGAACCATCGAAGGGAGGCCTAAGTCGTGTTCCAGCACCAAGTGACGGACGGAATGGATCATTGCGGTTGGAATGTTTTCGTTGCTCAAAAGGGTGTTCACGCCCTCCACAATGTCGCCGTTCGAAGTGCCGTGTTGAAGCATCAAAGCGACGCGGTTGAGGCGAAGGGTGTCGATCACAGCAGCGAACAAGTTTCGTTCCATGTGGGAAAGTTCTGCCTCGGCAATGCTCTCTTCTAACGAAGTGAGTTCCTTGGTTTCGACAACACCTGAGCCACCTTCACGGAGAGCACGGCGGATGACACCGAAGGCGAGAAGTCCGCTCTTATCCAGCAGGGTACCGATGCGTTCATCATCGACGTTTTCACCTTCGAAAAGCATCAACAACGCTTCACTTGTCGAGGAGAACGCAGGTGGGGCATCGGTGCTGTGAATGGAGTCGAGTGCCTTTTCACGAGCCGCTCGAACTGCGTGCCAAAGGTCGTTGTCCTTACCGGCTGCAAGCAGATGTGCTGCAAGCAACGTCTCGTATGGGTGGGACATTGGTGTGAGGTCGTTCTTGACGATGATTTCCGACAATCTTCGGAGGTTCATCGAACGGGTGTAGATGTCGATGACAATTGGGAGCACGCTTTCCCATGCTTCTCCATTTTCTTCGCTGAGGTGCTTCGCTGCCCACGCTTGAAGGTCCGTATCGAGGCCTTCTGAGGAAATGATATCGACCAACGCACCGTCATCGAGATGCGGAATTTGACCGTTTAACCAGGCTTGAACATCTTCGTTGTTCAAGTCTGAAATCAAGGGGAGGAGGTGGGAGAGTTCCGCATGAGCGTCGAGTTTCAAAGCGGTAAGGGTCTGAACGGTCTCTTCGGTGCTTCCTTCACGGTGAAGGGCAGCCAGGCGCCACCACATCACACGCTCAATGGCTTGTGTAGGTGCTTTGCCTTCTCGCAAAAGTTCCATACCTTCTGTCAGGACTTTGGCTTTCAGGGCCGCCGTTGATTCCGGTGGGTGGTGCCATGCGAGGAAGCGGCGGGAGCGGGCAAGAGAATGATCGCCTGAAGCGTTTGCACTGGCCTTCCAATCGGCCACTTGCCCGTTGCGCAACTGCACAAGGTCGGTGAGGGCCGCTGCTAAATCCGCATCGACTTTTTCAACCTTCGAAAGGGATGGTTCAGGATCAAGACCAGCGGCGATCGACAAGAGGGCAGAGATAATCGAAGCAGGACCTTCGAGTTCAAACAGCAAAGGAGCGGGATTCAATGACCTTCCAGAGGACAACTGTGAGCCAACAGTTCGCATGGCCACTTGTGCTTCTGCCGTATCAACGGCTCCGGAAAGAGCCTCCAAAGCCTCTGCTAGGTCGTTGGTGTTCATTGGATCGATGGCCCCAGCGGAACTGTTGACCTTCTTTTTCGAAGCGGTTTTCTTTGGTTTAGCGACTGGGAAAGCAGCAAATTGCCCAAACAATGGGGTGTGCTGGGCAAGATCGGCCCACACCGGGTGGACGCCATCCGCAAGGCAAGCATTCCGCAGGGAGGTTTCTGTGGTTTCCCATTCAGAATCCCAGTCATCTTTGTTGAGGAGTTTGTGTGCAAGCAAAACAGCGAGCCGGTATGCGTCCGAAAAGTCACTCGGAAGAATCATCTCTTGGGCCGATGGAATGGTGTCCATTGGGCCTGATGTGCCGCGACCACCTCGGCGGTTTCGAGTACGGCGGGCGTTGCTTGAGCGGCGCATTGGAGAGGGTTGATCATCTTCATCTGCTGCTGGCAGTTCAGTTTCTGCTACGGCGAGCAGGAGGATTGGGCGCCATTGTTTTTCTAACAATTGCCAATCCGGCGTTCGGACGACAAAGGACTGACGACGGACTTTGGGTGCGTTCGATTTGAACGCAGCTTCAAGGCAATTCGCCAGATAGTTCTCCTGCAGAATGCTCGCCCCTCATCTGTTGGCTCCACCTACCCTCCTTCAACCCACCGGCAGGGTGCACTCCTCGATGAACCATCGATTGAGCCAACTTGCCCAGCAACATCCATGAAGCAAGGAAACCTGCCAAGGTGTGAAGGCGAGTTCAATGGACCCCGTGAATGCAATCGTGATGCTTCTGCACCCACTGCTTGCGTCAGCGTTGTTGGTCTGGATTTGGTGGCAATATTCATGGCGGAAAAAAGGCCATGAACTCAAAGGTGAGGAACGCAAGGATGCTCGCAGCCGTCACGAACGTATGGGTGAGCGGTTGCTCTGGGCGACCTTTGGCGTGATCTTGGTGGCTTTTATGGCTCGAGCCGTAGTTGGCCTTCGCACAAATGGAGATGCTTTATCGAACCTTATGCCGCAAAGTCTGCACGGATTCATGGGTCCTGTGGGCTTCACGTTGTTGTTCTTACTCGCACGCATGGGTCGAAAAGCGAAAATCGCGCGAACCAATGGCGAAAAATTCAGCCACCATGTGTTGAAGCATGGTCGAGCAGCCGACTTGGTTGTCGTTCTCGTTTTTATTCACGCTTTCCTCGGATTCCTGTACCTGTTTATGGTCCTCGGATAATCAACGAATGGCCAATGCATTGTCGCGGTTGATCCACATGCCCAACCACACTTCGAGGTTGGCATCAACGCCAGGTGGCTGAACCCGGCACCCACACGCATTCGCATGGCCGCCACCTGTTGGGTCAAGCGCCGTAGCAAGGCGAGAGAGGTCGTACTTCCCCTGCCCGTTTGGAAGGAAGGAATTCGCATAAAAACTGGCAGATAAAGCAGGGCGCTCAGGTGTATCAATGGACCCGTCAGCATAGCCGTGGACAATGCAACACGCATCGGCCTTATCGCCCGCCCAAGCCGTCACGAGATAACCGTTTGAACGGACTCCTTTTTCATCCATCCTGCAGATCGCCAATCGGTCAACAATGGTCGTATGGGCTTCAACAACAAGTTGTGCCGCTGCGCGTTCAGATTTCGCCCGTTTCACATGTGGAGCAATGGCTTGGTCAGCCAACACTTCCGAAAGCCGGAGGCCTTTGGAAAGCATGTCAAGAACTCGAAGCATGTGGTCCGGCTCCCGAAGCGAAAGGGAACGGGCAAGTTGCAAAATTGGTCCGTCTTTCATGAAGGCTTCACGACTGATTTGCCCAGAGTCTAAAGCGTCCACGACGGGCATGATTTCTTCAAGATGAGTCAAATCGATGTAGGGGCTAAGAACATCGTAAGCCAAGCGAGCTGCCGAAGGTGTGGCTTCCCAGTGACATGTCCCCCCGTTGGCCACAAAAACGGCCTCTTCTGCCTCATTGGGACGGTTGGTTTGGTGGTGGTCCAAATACCACCCACAATCAGGATGGAACGGTAAATCGACCATGGCGGTTTGGCGGTCGACCAAGTGATCGATGGCGCCTGAACGGACCAAAGCAGCATGTGCAAAATGAACGGTAGCATCTGGGTTCGCAGCTTTTAGAACTGCAGCAGCGCACAATCCATCAAGGTCTGAATCAGCAATGATGGAAGTAAATTGCGGCAGACCTGCCGCCTCAAGCACGTTGCCTTGCTGCCCCATGACCTGAAGGGGAGGCAACGCCCACAAGAAGATTTGTGGAATCACAACCGCCACAAAGGACTTGAGCAACGGCCTTCCAGTGAGGGTTATGGAGACTTCCTGTGGCGTTGTGTTGGTCAACTACGGGACAGTCTTGTTGTTGCAGTATCCTCAGGGCCACTGGGATTTTCCAAAGGGTCACGTCGAAGAAGACGATGATGATCACCATGCCACTGCTCGAAGAGAGTTGGCTGAAGAAACCGGCATCGATAAAATCAACTTCGTCGATGGGTTTGCTGAACGGAGCGAATACACCTACAGGCACAGGGGCAAGAAAAAG
>Ga0308011_10000046_pt1 | contig 62095 bp, 49 predicted proteins | sample Neamet177_FD_203144 | JGI IMG/M metagenome (GOLD analysis project Ga0308011, IMG submission 203144) | Marine microbial communities from water near the shore, Antarctic Ocean - #177 | ecosystem: Environmental > Aquatic > Marine > Unclassified | place: Southern Ocean | collected 2014-07-25 | reverse complement strand
CCCCCAAAGTATTCTGATTGTTCAATTAAATTAGTCCTACTAGGTTCTAAAAGCAAAGTTGAGCAACTTACCCCGTTGGAATAGTTAAAGCGTGGGGTGTCCTCTAATATTCCTGCCGTTCCCGTTGTTGTTGTAGTTGGAATGTAGTCAGTAGCAACCAAGCCTTCCTCATATTGAGCATTCCAAACAAAAATACCAATAACATTATCACCTATGTAATCATCAACACCTGCATTTACCCTAATAATTTCGTTGGCGGATGCGTTGGTTTTTGTAATAGATAACCTATACCAATCATTTGAAAGTGATACCGATGACGCAATTATACCCGATGCAATTGAAGATAAATTCCCATTTGTCAAATCAATAAAACAACCACTTGCACCAATCCTTACCCAAGAAGATGTAATTTCCGATTGTTTTAAATAAACTGAAAAAGTTTTTACCCCCGCTGAACTTGTAGTGCCTTGGTCTATTCTATGTTGAGTGTTGGCGGTATTCGCTACTATTTTGCTTGCGGTTAAAGTTCCATCTGGCGCAGTTGTGGCGTTTGGTGTTACACTTGTGTTGACAGCCCCCCAAGGCGCTGTATCAAAGTTGTTACTCTGCTTTGCTAAATTCTCTCTCCCTTTCTCAATAAGATATGACGCATTTACACGAGTAGCGGAAAGGTTTGAACCTCTGCTAAAATCAAAGTCACCATCTACTAAAACCTCTTTTATTGATACATTGCCTATTGAACCCGTAGTTGTTCCAACTGCTCTTATTGATAACAAGGGGTTTAAAGACGTTATAATATCCGTAAAAATCCCCGTTGTAGTTACCAATTGCCCTAATGCTGTTCCTGAAAATGATAAATCAACTTGAAATCCGCCTTGGCTTATGCTAACAACATCATAAGTAATTTTATATTGTTTCCCCGTAATTATAGATTGGGAAAGGGGTGTACCAGTACTCGCAGATGTTGCGTTTGCAGTACCCCCACTTATAGTCCAACCGCTTCCTTTAGTCCAACCGCTATCAGTAGCAAAGTCTCCATTAATAACTAACTCGCTACTATAAACGGGAATGGGTTTTATGCTGTATACCTTACCATCCTTTTCCGCTCCACCACCTGCAAGTAACATAAGTGATGCATCATCGTAATAACTCATAATTAAGGATTTTTAGTTAAGTAGGTTAAAGCGGTTTCAAGACAAGCCTGTGATTCCACCGTACCACCGTCCGCTATTACTCTAGCTACAAAGGCATTAATAATTGGCTGTACTGGGCCACAGTTTGCATACTGCTTGTAAATGATTCCCCAACCGACATCATTACAAGGGCCATCGCCCCAGTAAGAGGAACTATATATTTCGTTTGCCATCCTTTGCTTTTTTTATTTTGCTGTCTTCAATCTTCTTTAAAAACAGCTTTAATTTCTTGATATTGTCTTGCTTCACTTTATACATTACAGAACCCATCCGTTAAAAGTAGCATCGTATGAAGGATAAATATCATCGTTTATGTTGCTAGTGTACTCAGGGAATAATGTTTGGTTAAAAGACATATAGTCAATAAACCTTCTAGAGTACCATTCAGCGTTCGTTCTTGCCTTTTCCACTAGATAGTCTACCTCATCCTTTGAAACGGTGTCAGCGTTCTCTGAGCGGTGTTTAAACATCCCTCCGTTGCGTATCTGATAACTAGCAAAAGGTATGTAGTCAACTTGACTGAACCATATAAGCATAGGCACAACGTAATCATCTAATAACAGTTTCCAACGTGCGTTAACAGGAAGGTCAATACCTGCGACAACAGCATTAGTCAAACCGCTGTAAAGTTTTGTACCCATATAATTCTGAATATGAATCTCCTGAGCCAATTTGATAAATTGAATATACTTGTCCGTATCAACATTCCCATCAATGATAGAGTTGCGTACGAGGTCAGTTCTGTTTATGAATAATACTGTTGCCATTGTCTAATTATTTTGGGTATGCTCCTCTTCCTGCTTGTTTGTCCGTTGCTATTGCTGCTTTTTTAGAGCCTCTTGGGTTTCTTAAAGCGTAGGCAGGTATAGTTCTAGTTTTCTTATAGTTCTTAAGGTTTTTAGATGCCTCAGTTTTGCTTTCTAGCCTATATAAAACCCTTACCCATTTATGCTTACAATAGATGCCTCCTTTTAATTCAAAGATGTTATAGCGCATACTAGGTTTATGCCTAAATTCTACATTAACATCTTCAAAATTACTAGCCTTGTCAATATCCTCAATACGCCACACAGTACCAGCGCTACTCATAGCCATCATATTTTTACAAAAATCTCTTGACTTGCCTGATTGAGACATTCCCGTTGCGTATTTGTATCTAATTTTATATAGACCGTTCTTTGAGTCTAAATCGCTATAAGCCGAACCTTTGTTTTTTGAGGTTACAAAGTCTTTAAGCCCTACAAGCGTTTTAATTTTGGAAAGTGTTGTTTCTGCCTTTTCATTTATTAAATAAGCAGCCCAATCTTCGTTGCTGTATTCTGAACTTTCGTCTAGTTCATCAACTACAACCCATTCGTCACCCATTTGACTTCCTGATTCACCTAATGAACCAAGTAATATTTCGGTATTGTCTTTTGACAATTTTTCAGGGTGATTTTCACAAGGCATAAAATAAATAACACCCTCAACTTCCATTTCGTGATGCCCTTCGCAGCCTTGCTCTTTTGCTTTAGCTTCAGCCTGTTCAATTGTTTCGTAGGCTTCAGTTCCATCTATTGTTTTAAAAGAAAACTTTTGCATTTCAACACCAGTTTCTTCTTCAATAGTTTCCTTGTCTTGTATGTTGCTATCTACTTCTGTAAATTCTAGCGGCTGTAAGGTCGTAAAGTATAGGTTTAAAGAGATATCGTTGTAAGATAGTAGGATATCAAAGGAATCTATTAAAAGCTCTTGAAAAGGTCTTATAACAGTATTATCCATCAATAAAGAGGCTGTCTTAATTTCCTCAGCATTATTTCCTAAACCACTTTGGTCTTTAATGCCTAAAAGCATAGGGGAAACAATACGATGTGAAACCATTATTTTCTTAGTAGCCTCGTCACTTAAGAACTGGTATTGGTTATGAGCATCGCTTAATTGAACAGGGGTTATTTCTGCCTGACTATCTTTATTGTCATTAAAGGCTAATATAAATTTACCTGCGTTGCTAGTTCCTGAGAACTTCTGAGCAATTTTGCTTTCAATTAACTGTCTTTCCTCTTGATTTGGAGTTCCGTTATTGAAATTTATGAGCATTGACGGAGCCAAGCCATTCAAGATATTGTTGAGGTGATAGTTTGAAACTTCTTCTTCTAGTTCTGCGTACTGTAAACCCCCTTGATAATCAACAGGAGAGTAATAATAAAATCCAGACTTGTAAGGTTTAATATAATATATCTCGATATTCTCGTTTGACATACCATAAGCAGGTATCCTAAGAGGTGTATCGTTTTTTTTAATACTAGGCCAATCCTTAAAATAATAGTAAGCAGGTATATCACCTTCATCATTTGCCTTTTCAGCTCTTAATGTTTCAATAGGCATATGCTCTATTTGTGCAATACTCTTTCTATCCTTAGAATAGATAACTTGCATAGCACATTGACCCATCAATTTTAAGTCATAGCACAATTTTCTGACTACATCTTTTTTAAACAAAGAAACCATCTGAGCGTACTCATTAGGTTTACTACTTGAATTTGTAGCGTTTAAACCTTTTCCATAAATAGCTTGACTTATTCCATTGATAGCGGCATTATTAGTTGGGCTTCCATTATATCTGTCTATGAGATATTGAAAATAATTATTATCAGCTCCATATTCAATGTAATCCTCTCCTTTAACTTCCTTGATCTCAGGGCTAGTATAAGTGCTTAGATTGACAAAGCCAAACTCTGATACCTTAGAAGCCTTTTTAAATTGGCCTTTATCGTTTCTCAATTGTGTTTTTTTCATCGTACTGTATAGGTATTATTAAAACCATTATAGTGAGTATATTGACCCTCATTAAGTTTATAATGAGCGTTTTCATTTAACTGGTTTACGTCTTGGTCTGTGCAAAATATTCTATCCTTAAAAATATCTTGTTTGTAGCCCGAACCCGTTTCTGTGTATAAATGTATATCATAAAAATGATTCTCAACCAATACAGGACTAAAGGCTTGGTTAAACTGTAAGTAATTGCCCACCGTTGTAGCCGCTGCAATAGTATAAGTCACCGTAATGTTTGTGCTATCATCTCTGATAGACATTTTAAACGGTATACTGGTATACTTTCTAGGTATTACAGAGAGCAATTGTGAGGCTGCGGACGTGGTTAATATTATCATACTCTTATATAACGTAAAAAAGAAGCGAATTTGTAGAATTGTTTAAGCAAAAAAAAAGCCCCCAATTAAGGAGGCTTCATTTTCTAACTTAAAAAGCTGATTAAGCAGCCGTTGGGTCAATTTGTAAAGCTGAAGCAGTTACTGCTGTGGCTAGGAAGAAAGGCGCTGTGTCTTCCATTCCTTCAAATGTTAAAGTGAAACCACTTAAATCACCTGCCGCTGCACCTGTAACGACTGTACCACCTGTACATTCCATACCTGCATCAAAGCCACAAAGGAAATTGTTTCCGTAATAATCAACAACCACGATGTAAGGGCGTGCTACTGCAAGTAATTGCAATTCTGCCTGAGTCTTAGCATCTAAATATGTTAATGTCAAAGCCAAAGTCTGAGTATAAAAAGTAGTACCGTTTTCTCTCGAACTGGTTACACTTGTTTCTAGACTAGAATTACCTTTTACATCATACTCAAACCACACAGGTGGAGTTGAAGCATCTACTATTGTAGCCTCTTTTGTTGAAGCGTCAACAGTAACACTAGCGATAGTGCCATAGTCTGCAAATAAAACTGTTTTTATGCCGCCAAAAGCGGACTTACAAGGAACTTTCCGTCCCGATGTTAATGCACAAGCCATAATTTTATTTTTTTATAGGTTTAAAAAAAAAGGGGTGAGCGGATTAATACCACCCACCCCTTTCTAATGATTATTAATTAATTAAGCGTACTCAACCAAGTCAGAAGCGATTCCGAATTGAACACCACTTGTGAAACGCATTACCATTCTCACGTTGTTACTCGCATCCAAATCTTGCATATCTAAAACCTTCACCGCGTTGGTGTCGTTTAGTAACCCTGTACCGAAATACAAGTTACTACGTTGAGCAGCAAACATTGTGTTAGCACTCATTCCTGGACAAACAAATAGTTTCACTCCGTTTACAGTAAGTGAACCGTTGTTCCACCATTGAGTTCCCATATTAGAAACACCATTTGCACCTAATCCATTTGCGCCAAAACCACCAAGAGCCTGAACGTAAAATTTAGCAGCTGCTGAACCAACGTAAAGGAACAAATCTTCTTTACCGTAAAGTGAAGCTGGAATAGCATCTACAACTTTAGACAATTCAGTTACAATGTTAGCTGCAGTTAAACCACCTGCAATAGCGGCTACTTGCTGACCTGCAGGAATATCTCCTGCTGCTGCTGAAGCTGCGATTAGTTTTTCAAAACCGTCAAAAGAGTTGTTTGCTGCTGCGGCTGTGTCTCCCTGCCAAATACAGAACTCAGTATTTTGAGCTACTTCAGCGGCAACGTGAGCAATCATAAAGTCAGAGAATTTTGGGGGTAAAGATTGACCTAAACCATAACCCATTGATTGAGCTTCCCAATCGTTTACGAAGTCGTACTTACATAATTGTAGATTGACTTGTAACTCTACTGGTTGAATGATACGCTCAGTAAGAGTGATTGTACTTGTTGGTGTAAAGTCACAAGATGCAGCGGTTACCAAAGCGTTGGTAGCTAGTTTCTTGATTACTTCTTTAAATGCGATGTTAGCCTTAACAGTCAAACCACCGTCATCAATAGTTGATGCGCTTAAAAGAGCGGCTGCGATGTACTCACCTGCAAACTCACCTGCATAAGTAGTAGTGATGTTAGTTGTAGTGGCTAGTGCCACGTTTCTTGAATTACTCATATTCGTTTGATTTATTTATTTAGTTTACTTAATACTCTGTCTAGAGGTGTTGCCCCCATTCTGCCTTTAGCAAATTCCACTTTTTTCTTAGCGGTTTCACCTTCAGGGTTATGCTTGATAGGTGCAGCGGATGCTTCTGAAAATTCTTCTTTAATAGTGCGAGACTTTAATGGTTTTTCAATAGACATTTCTTCTTCTACCTCTTCCATTTTAGATTCTTTGTCGCCTTTCAAATCAGCAATTGCGTCTTCTAGGTTTTGGATTCTTTTCTCCATTCCTTTCCAATCAGCAACATCTGCTTCGCCATCTTCAGCCATTTCTTTTTCATCATAACCCAAATCAGAAGTGATTTCTTCACCTTCTTTTTCCATTTCCTTTGCAGGAACTTCGTCAGATACTTCTCTAACGTCAGCAATCATACCTTCTTCAGATACAACCATTAAGCGGCTATCCTCAAGGATATATTCACCTACTGGCATTGCTACTTTTTCATCATCTGTAACGATGAACACTTCTTTCCCTTCTTCAAAGGATTCGGCTGTAATCACAGTACCGTTTTCCAACTTCATATCTTCAAGTTTGACCTCGATATTTAGAAGTGTTTTAATTTGGTTTAACATTTCGGTTGATTTCATATAATTATATAACGGATTTAAAATTCAATTTTGTATTTTCATTCTGTTCTACTTATAACCCCTATACCTTGCGCCCTCATAGAACCATCACAACACGATATAGAATAGGTGTTGCTATCCCAACATAAACAAGCTCTTCCGCTGCCTTTAGGAGATGTCCTACTAGGTATAAACTTGCCGTTAGTCTTACGCATTTTCTGAGTTTAAAATATTTACTATTTCATTAAGTAGCTTATCATCTTCTGATAAGTCTTCTTTAGCCTCTTTTGCAGGTTTGCCCATTTTGTCAGCAAAGTAACCTTCAATTGAAAAGCCTTTGACTTTATTTGTTTTAACATACTCCTGCCATATTTCATCATTATTAACTTTTACAGCACCCATCCAAGTTCCGACAGGTACATTAAGACCATACTTCCTAGACTTATCCATTACCTCATCCTCAACAATCCAACTTTCAACTAAGGTTAATCCGTTAAGTGCTTGGTCGTGTTCTAAGGTTGATTTATTTTGATAACCGTTTTTTAAGTACATCTGTGATGCCTTAACTATGGTGTCTTTTGAAAAGAAAATATAATATTCACCCTCTTCACCGTTTCTGTATATAGGCTTATTAGGAATAAGTAAAGCACCTAGCAATATCTTTTTTTCTTTGTCTACCTCAGCAAGTTTAATCTCTTCAGCACTTAGGGCTACGAAATCAGATTCTATGGCAGGACTTTCAACAATACTAATTGCCTCAATTCCACTTTCCTCTTGCTCTTCGTCTAATATTAGTTCAATTATTCTCATATCTATATAACGTAATTAAAATTCAATTTTGTATTTAACCTACTGTTGCGCCTGTGATAATATTTCTTTCTAGGCTTTGCGCTGTTGTCACATCACTAGCTACTACAAAAGTCTTTATAGGTTGTTTGCTTTGACTTCCTATTGCATCCGCTAATTGATTTGTACCACTTGCCCCTACTGTATTAAATTCAGGAGGGGTAGGTATACTGGCAGGGCTTGAACCTGAGCCTGTTCTCATTGCAGGTGGTGGTGGTGGAGAGCCTCCAGCTTTTAATCCGCTTAACGCTTTAGCAGTTGCAGCCACATTCATAGCAATACCAATTCCTGCGCTAATATTAGTTGAAGCCACAAGTGAAGCCGCAGCAGCGACAGAAGCTCCAGCCGTTGGAATAGCAAGAGCCGCACCTTGAGCAATAGTAGCCGCGTTTGATGCTTGAGTAGCAATTACTGTCTTAGCAATACCCACAGCACTCTCCCCTATTATAGCCGCCGCCTGAAGTGCTTTATTTTTACCAGCGATTTGACCAAGTAATGCAAAGCCTTGACTTATATTATTTAGATTTGAGTCTTGTAATGCTTTTTTCTGTGCGTTGACTAGCTTTGTAATTCTTATTTCCTCTGCTGCAACTGCCTCTAATCTTTTTATTTCTTTATCTGATGCCTCTGCATCAATGACTTCTTTTTTGGCGTTATAAGCTGCATCAATTTCTAGTAGTAAATCATTTTTTTCTGTTTCACTTACCTTTAAACCCTCTAAGGCTAACACCCTATCAGCTTTTTCTTTTTCAAGAGCTGCTAGTTTATCGTTTTTATCTGTTATTATTAATGCTTTTTTAAAGTCTGATATAGCTTTGGCATCTGCTTTTTCAGTTGCTAGTATGGCCTTGTTTTCCGTTTCAATTTGACCTTGTATGGTGTTAACTTCCCTTTGTACTTGTCTAGCGGTGTTAGCCCTAGAAGCTATTTGTCTGTTTACGGCTGCAATTGCTTCAGCTTCCTTTGTTAAGTTTTCCTTGTTACTACGAGAAAAGGTGTTTTCCAATACTTGAGCATCTCTTCTCAATGTTAAGAACTGCGTTTGGTCTTCAAGCAACTGTTCCTCTAGTTTTTGAGCCTCTAATAATGCCGCTTTTCTTTCAGTAGCTGTAAACTCTTCCTCTTGCCTTGATTTTAACCTTAGTAGTGCAACCTCAGATTCTAACTTTGAACGCTTAACAATCAACTCACGCTCTATCTTGTCCGCTTTTGCTCTCATATCAGCAACAGACGCAGCCGCTTTTGCTTCTCTTACTTGTTCTTTGCCAAAATCCTTAAGAGCTGTGCCTGCTTTACTCAAGCTATCCGTAACACTATCAACTCCTAGAGTAACCTTACCAACTGCATCAGCGGCTATCTTACCAGCCTCAGAAAAGTTACCTTTAAATAGTTGGTTTACAGCTTCACCAATACTAGGTAGCAAAGTTAACAGTCCATTAAACCTTGTTATTAATTGGTTTTTAATTAAATCAACAAAATCATTTAATGCCTGTTTAGGGTTTTCAAATGCAAAAATAATTGCCTCACCTAAGTCAGCAAAAAGGTCAACAATGTTACCAGTCAATGCCCCAATGACAGCCATTATTTTAGCAAACTTATTCTGTCCTTCTTCTGAACCTTTAAACGCTGCACCTACTGCCATAATAGCAATTAATAGAGCGCCAATACCCGTTCCGATTATAGCTATTTTCATCAGCTTTAATCCCTTAGTAGCACCTTTTAAAGTGGTTGTCATTCTACCAATACTTGAAATCAATCCTCCCGTTTTAGCATCAATCATACCAAGAACACCACTATAATCAGCCGCATCTTCCGTAGATTGCTTTAATGTTTCGTTGGCTTTTTTGCGGTCTTTGTTTAAATCTTTAAGAGCATTCTTTTCATCTTTAAGACGTTCTTTGGTTTGCTTTATTTTATCGTTCAGCTTTTGCCTTGCTGCTACATTTGTTTTAGATGTTGCGTTTAATGTTTTCTCAAGATTACGGGTTTCTTTTTCAAGGTCATCTATTAAACTTTCCTGTAATTTAAAAGACTTGTTTAATTCATCAATATTTTCTTGAGCTTGCTTGGTTGATACCTTAAGCGTGTACTCTTTTATTTCTGCCATTTGATAGTATTTTTAATAATTTTAGAGGCACTTTTTAAGTCTTTAGGTAAAGCGTTTTTGCCCTGTGCTATTTTTATATTTTCAGTTTCCCCTTTTGCTAATTCTAGCATATCAAGTATATTCTTTATCATACCTTGTTTAGTAATTCCATTTTGCTCTTGCCGCTTTGTAGGTCAGTAGTAATGGAGTTAATTCTATATGTGTTTGAGTTGATTGTAAAGGTGTCGTTTAGTTTAAGGTTGTAAGTAATCCTTAGAGGTAAAAAAGAAGTAACCTGTGTTAGCCTTCTGCTTTGATTAAATACATCAATAATATATTCGCTATGATAAACACTAAAAAGCGTTTCTGTAAACTGGTCAGAATTAAACTCGTATTCATTTAGTTCATTATTAAAATTGATGTTTTCCTTACCACTAGATGAAGCCTGATATAAAGAATTAGATGGTATCCAATATTTATCGGTGTCGGTTCTTGCGCTAGGGCTTTCTTGGAAACTAAGACTAAACCCACCTGATTGTCTTATACCATAAAAGATAAGCGGCTTACCTATATATGGTTCTTGATTCTCATTTACTGAGTAGCCCCATTGGATAGTCGTAGGGGTATTTGCAGCCGAGCCAACATTTAACAACCTCTCAAACTTCATATGTTCAAAAGGAACGATGACTTTGTAAACCTCTGTTGATGTGTTAAGATTTACGCCACCAGTACCAAGAGGGTCTGTACCCCCTATGTATTTTAAAGACCCCCACGCACTCCCAAACAATTGATTGTGCTGTTTAGCTAGATATGTTCCTGTGCCCTCGTAAGCGTAGATAATCTCTTTGTATGGTAAAGCTATGTTCACCTCGCTTTGGGTAGTGTCTGTGTATTCTGAGATATTATAGTTTACGGGCGCGTCTAAGCCACTTACATCCGCAGAAGTGTAATAGCTATGCGATACACCAGAAGTGGCCTCTAATGGCCTTACAACGATAACCCTGTCGTCATTAACGTATGCTACTAAGTTGAACATTTTAAATAAACCAGTAAGAAATGACATAATACTAATGTCAGGTATCTGATTAGGAACTTGAAAGTCAAATGTCTCTGCCGCTGTTAATGAGTTTCTCGTAGCTGTATCACTCCAAGACGTAGCTCCTATTTCACCTTCTATATTCCAAGCAATAGATGTAAAAGTCAAAGATGTTTCGTGTACTATGCTTACAGTATAAACCCCATTAGCTACTAATAAAGGCGGAATAAAAGTTTGTGTTCCTGTTACTTGCGGAGATGTAAATACTGTGCTCCCATTTAACGTGACGACTAATGAGTATTTAATAAATGCCGAAGGCGCGTCAGGTGTTACCGTTATTTGATTAACAAGTATTTTATTCGAACCAGTAACCAAAGCAGCAGGAATAGTAATTGTTGAATATCCAATTAGTATTTGTGTTGGGCTACCAGTCCAAGTATTAACGGATGTCTCAAACGATACAACCTGTTCGGGTGGTTGTACATTACCGCTCTTCCTATGCAGCCACATATAGAGATTATAGAAGGAAAGGTTTGTAGTATTAAAGAAATCTTCTGAAAAAACTATGTCACTAGCGTATCCGTTTGCAATGGTATATTTTAGCTCAATCTCTTGTATGATTTCATAAAGCCTTAGCGCATACTTTAACTGCTTAAAGTCAACACCTCTAGCCGCAGCGACACCTCCTGGCCATAGATTATTACTACCTGCAATATCTTCACCTTGTCTAAAATAAAGCCTTTCTGAGTGAGTAATTAAGGGCGTGATAATATAGGCCCCTGCTCCTGCGGGCTGTTCTAATTTATCTAATATCCCAATAGAGTTATAAGTTAAATCATATTTTGCATTACTAAAAGGTAGTGAACCAAGGCCGTCTTCTCCTAGTATGTCAGTTAATTCAACCGTATTTCCAAAGAAAGTAATCTTGTAAGTATGTGCGAGGTTGTTCTTTAAAGTAACGCCCTCTAATTTAATAAGGCCGCTTTGAAACGGTAAAGTGTTTAGTTCTATTCTACCTGCTTTTTTCTTACGTGCATCGTAGCCGTTTACAATATTAAAATTGTAATAGTGTTTAAATATCTTATTATTTGTTTTACTAGCAGGAACGGAAAACGTCTTTGAAAAAGCGGTAAATATTTTATCTATTTGCTTTACGTTTTGGATTGTCTGTGTAAGCGAAACCGTCTCGTCTTTAAACAAATCAAGCCTATCATTTTCAATATATAGCTGTAACTCCTGCATCTATCTTACGTTGTTTATGTAGTCAAAGGCATCCTCAAATTCAATGGTGTATTCTATTAGCCTATCATTGAGTGAGGTCTTATATGTCATATTAGAGTTTTTAACCACCACAGGGATAATCTCAGGCGTGTTTGGTTGTTGTATGCGCTCTCTTGTTATCCATACGTTCTCGCTTAATAATAACTCCTCAAAGTATTTATTAGCAAACTCAGGATAGTAACCGCTTGAATGAATGTGGGTTTGTTTGGCCTGTGTGTTTAGTGTTTTAACAGTAGGGTTTGATTGGTTGTAAACTGGTGTGGTGTCTCCAGCGTTATAAATCAAAGTATTCGCCTGATAACTTTCCTTTGTCTTAGCCATCGTCTTGACTTCTTTAAGGAAAAACCACAAATCTTGTAACACCCCGAATCTGTTTACAAAAGTGACCTTAGTTCCTTTACCGTATTTTGTGCAGCTTATTCTATTGATAGTTAACAATACCCCAACTATTGTTTTACTGGTGTCTGTCGTGTTGTAAGATTGATAACTGACAAAACCTTGAGCAGACATAAAAGCAGCAAAGCCAGAAATACCTTCAGGAACAAATATCTCAAAGTCGTCATTGGTGGCTGCTGTTGAAGGTGTCTTTTCTGCTAGTAACCAAGTAGGTTGATTTGAAGCTCTGTTACGATATGGGATAGATGAGTTTGTGCCATCAATAAAAAGGCTGTAACCTTCGTACGCATCACCGCTTAATGCAGGTAAAGGAGTGCCAACCGCGCTACCCCCTGCGTTTATAGCTGAGTAAAAAGTAATGGTTGATGTGAAAACTATTTTTTGTACAATAGGAGTTGTTCCTGGTGTATCCGATATAGTAACAGTCAGGTAATCTCTAAGCAGTTCAGAAATTTCAAAGGTTACTGGCACACCAGTTATCACATCTTTTACAATAGCATAAACCAATGAACCACTAATGGTCAATGATAACTTTGCAGATTTTATTAAATTGTTCCCCGTAGATGCTTGTGCGTATAGGGGTGTTCTTAAACCGTAATTAGTTGGCATAATTTATTTCTTTGTTCCTAGTATTATTGCATTCTCAATATCAAGACTGAAGGCTTTAAGCATATCAGTAGGTAGTTTTTCTAATCCAGCAATAAACGGCTTACTAAAGAAATTGTTTCCCTTTAGACCTTGAGCGTATATGCTTCTTTGTAAAGCAAAACCCATAGACCTATTACTGCCTTTTTGGTATTGTCCTTTTGCGTTTCTAAATCTTATGTTCTTGCTCTTTGCCCAGTCTGCCAGTATCTGCATAGGCGGCATTTTGTTTGTATACTTAAATTTACTCAACGGTGCTTTTTGTACCCCACCTTTTATCAAGCTAGGATTTGCACCTTTAACACCCTCATCTACAAATATGCCATAGTCTTCCATCAAGAAATCTACTAAGAAGTCGGTTGCCTCTTGTTCAACGTCATATGATATAGAGTTGTACAATGCCCCCGCTCCTTTTTGGTCTTTGGTCAGGTTTGACTTTGCTTGTTGCACTACATACTTAGCGTATTTGTTCAGTATTTCGTCAAGGTTGTTAAAGTCCATTAGCAGATATAAATGTCGTTGTATATCATCACATCCATAGTAGCTGACCATCCTGCCAGTTGGTTTTCAAACCTGTCATAAAATGGCGTGAGGCTAGGGCTTCCATCTAGCTGATACATATCTGTGTATAGTGTACCCATTCTAAGTCGCTGAATAAGCCTGTTAAGCACCGCTAATTGAGTGTTCAATATATCCTGCACATCGTTGTTTCCTCTGAACCTGTCAATTGTTGATTCTTTAGATTGGTTAACAATGTCACAGGCTAGAATAGTAATATTAAATCTTAGTATCTGCTCCTCATCTATTACGCTGTTAATTATAATATGACCAAGCGGAAATATATCCTGCTTGTTAAGGTTAACGTCTGAGATGTCTCCTGTGGTTACTGTGTTTATGTTTTGGTCTTGCAGTAACTCTGTCTTGATTGTTTCTGTTAACTGGTAAAAACCCCTTACGCCTTCGTTGCTCATTTGAAATTCTTTTTAATTTGTTTTGCCTCTATCTCGTTTTTTTCTTTTATAAATGATAGCATCATAAAACAAGTGTGCGCGGTTAGTTTAGTGATATCTTCAAATCTTGTAACATCGCCTTGAGCGAGTGCGTAAATTGACTGATACCAACCCCATTTTCTTGAGAATTGAGATACTGCGTCAAGGCTTTCTCCTCCCCCTCCTCCAAAGAGTTCGTCATAGTTTTCGCTAAGTCTAGTCCTAAATTCCACAAAAAAAAAATAGAGGACATTACAGCATCCATTGGCATATCTAATAACAAATCATCGTTCTGCACAACATACTCATCAATAGTGTATTTGTCTTTTAGCTTTACAATTACAGGCCTATAAAGTACGTTCATAGCCTTTTCCATATTTTCCCAATCACCTATATAAGTATCAAGGTCAATGTATTCACCTAACGTAAGGTTATCTAATTGAGGATGAAAACCATAGTCAACTTCGTTTAGTTTAAAGCGTTTAACTAAGGTGGGCTTTTCGTCAAATAGTTGTGACAATATATTTACTATCTCTTGAGAGTCCCTTACTTGTAAGAGCATAACCTGTTCCAATTCAATGCCGCAAAATATTTCAATCATTTTTGCGTTCAAGAACCTTTCGTCTTCAATAGAGTCTTCTAATTTTAAGAAGCGTTTGTACTGACCTAACGTGATGTCTTTTAATGAAGTGGGTATTGTAATCTTAATTGCCATACTTATATAACGTAATTAATGAAACTTTTTATAATGACAAATCTAAATAAAAAAAGGCAGCCATTTCTGACCGCCTCCTTTTAGACATTAAGTATATTTTATTTATTAGACGATTACACCCGCATATCTATTTGCTTAACAATTTCGTCTTTCAACTCCCTGTCTATTCTAGACCAATCAACCGTTTCTGAGTGTTCCAAGGCGCTTATGGTGATTTCTATGTCTTCAGGGTTATAAGCCGCTTCATAATCTGAAGGCGTGTCGTAGTCTCCTCGTGTGCCTACGTAACCTACTGAACCAGTTAAGTATATTGTGTCATTGCCGTATATAAAGTCAAAGTCAAAGTCCATATTATTTGATTATTTGCATTAGGTTACTATTGATTTCCTTAACGAAAGAATCTTTTTGTAGTTTATCTAATGCTTGTAGAGCTAAAAAATCAGGCTTCTCGTTACTGTTGAAGTTGCTAATCAATGTTGTGGTAATTTCTTGAATTGTCATAATCGTTGTTTTGTTTGTTATTACTTATGTAAATATAAGGAGTATATGTTTAATACACAAATTATTTAATAACTTTTATTCTACTGGTAAAGTGATGTTGTCTTGAACCCATTCGTATAAGGCTGCAAAAGCGGCTTCTGTGATGTTGGTGATATCTCCGAAGTCATTGTTTTCCCAGCTTGTAAAGTTCAATGCTTTAACAATATCAAAACAATCTGAGTAGTAAGTACATTCTCTGTCAATCTCTTGGTGAATTAATTCCCAAACATCTTCAGGTTGTTCTACTGTAATTGTGTCTTCTAACTCTAGTAAAAAATTGTTCTCGTTAAATGCGCTCATCTTGTGTCTGTTTTTGTTGTTGTTATTACTGGTGTAAATATACAGCTATATATTTAATACACAAATAATTTAATAACTTATTTAATGAAGAGTGTATTTGCCGAAGTTTGGCCTTGATAGAATAGAGTATGTAGCGTACCTACAAGGGTCAATGATGTGGTTATGTTTATCTTCAGGGGTGTTTATAAGCATACCCGCTTTATCTTCCTTCCACTTATAGTTTCTAAACTCAGATATTGCGTTTGTTGAACTGGCTAGTATGTGAATCTTATAACGCTTTAGCAAATCAATACCTGCGTTGACAGAATCACGCCCCTTAATGCTTGGAAGTATATTGTGTCCCATACGTCTTAGCTCACTAATTAAACGCGGTTCAGCACTATCAGCATAGATAGGGTTAGATAAAAGGTTTTCACCCCTTAGAAACAGGTTGATGTCCTGTGTGGTCATTTGGGTTCTATACAAATGTTCTTTGACATACAGGTTATGACCTTGGGTGTATACCGCTACAAAGGTGGTCGGGTCATTAGTGTAACCAAAATCCATTCCGTAAGCAATTAAAGCTGCATCTATCGGAACTTGGTTTACCTCTGTGTATTTAAATATCGTACTCCTACTGGCTGCTCTTTCCCCTAACCCGTATACCTGCCAATATTCATCATCGGTGTCTCTAAGGCGTTCTATTTCCTGTATAATAGAATCCTCAACAAAGGGGTTGTCTAAGTATGTTGTTTTAAAAAAGGCGCAATCTTCTCTAGGTAACACCTTATCATAAATCCAATGGTATTCATCAGAAGGGTTAAAGTCAAGAATTATCTTTTCTTGTGTTCTAAATAATAATTGTTGCCAGTCTTCAAAGTATAATTCATTCGCCTCGTTAATAAAAAGCAAGTCCCTTTTACGCCCTCTAATCTTTTGGGGTTGGTCTAAAGATATAAACTCAACAAGGTTTCCAAACAGGTGATATTCTGAATTAGATTTATTGTGGAACTTTTCGCTGTATATATTATTGGCTTGTAGTATGCTTATAAAATCACGCAACACCGTAGCCCGTAAACTAGGAAAAGTCTTACGGCAGATTGTGATTATCTTGTTTTGGTTTGTTGTGCAGTATTGGAATATAATCCACAAGATGATATTATAGGTCTTGCCCGACCTTGTACCACCTTGTTCAACTACAATCTTTTTATCGTTATCTATTAAATGCTCATAGACAACATTAGTCTTTATCTTTTGCGGAACCAATTATCTCAATTTGAAAGTTAGTGGGCATTCCCTCAACGCCAGTTATTTCTTGACGCTCTACATAACCCCTGTTTTTCCCTTTTGTCTTCAGGTAAAATATAGTTGCTGAAGTTGAATTATCTGATATCTGTTTATGCAACTGGCTTTCGGCAAAGTCTAAAGCTATGTTCTCAATATCCTTAACTTCTTTAGCAAACTCGTCATCTTCATTTAACCATTTATAGAATGTACTGCGTGGCACATCTGCTTTCTTACAAGCTACTGTAACAATACCTAAACTTTGCTCAAGTGCTTTTAAAAGTGATTCCTTTTTTATGTGTCTACTTTTGTTCATATTATATTATTATTTTAATTCAAATGAAGCCGTTAATCTATGCTTGGAAGTTTGTGATTTATCACTTGATGAATGTATAACTCCGCTTTTTCCGCCCATATGTCTACCGTACTGTCTCAAATTCCATTTAGGTAATTTCTTTAATGCATAAATCAAACTTGGTGCAGAAGTCTTAATGGTAAACCTCCATTTTTCTTTTTTATATATAGCTCCAACTTCATTTAAAAATTTAAGGCCAAATCCAGCTCCTTGATAATCTGGCAGTATAACTAACCTATGAACTTTTTTTATTGTCTTAGCTCTTGGATGAGGTAAATGTAATACGCTCAAAAACCCAGCTATTTCATCATTGATAGTTGCTATAAAAACTTTTGCAGCATTGTTGTGATTGTGGCTTAAATAATGGTGTCTAGAAAACATCTTCCAAATTGATTTATCTGCTGCTTGGTAGATTTTAAATTTGATATCTGGTCTATTTTTTTTTTGTCCCTCAAATGAATGAAAGGACATTGTGTCTGTGTTAAATACCCAATCCGGCATTAACCATTCTTCTATATCATAATGGCAACCAACAGCTATAAATTTCTTTTTAGCTTTTCTTATTGATTTTTGAATTGCAAAACTTCCTATTTTAGCTACATTTCTATCTACTACGCTTGTGAACTCATCAAAAACAATCATTTCGTTTTGTTCTAAGATAGCTCTTGCTAAATCAACTCTCATTTGTTGACCATTAGATAAAACAGAATAAGGTTTTAACCAACTTGGTGGGCTAGAAAAACCAACAGAATTAAATGCATTAGTTATTTCTGAAACAGTACAATGAGATGGCATATCATCCAATATAGATTTATTGGTGTAATCAAATTTTGTTATATAAAAATCATCAAACAACTGTTTTGCTATTGTGGTCTTTCCACTACCGCTTTTCCCCACAATCAATCCTATATTCCAATCTTCAGGAAAATTTATTTCACCCTTAAAGTTTTCTATTACTTCTTCAGATTGTAAATCAAATTTGCCAATAATAGAAGAGACTCTAAAAGTCAATTCTGGTTTGGTCTTTTTTACAATGTCAAAATTCGGCATATGTATCCTCTTTCAATAAATTCGTTATATAATTTTTCTTGTTCTTCTTCATTTTCTGTTTCAACTTCCAGTCGTAAAGATTCTTTTACTGCATCAGATAAATCTTTGGCATCATCTGATAAATCAAAAACAGGAATTTCTACTCCCCAATCTTTTAATTCTTTTGTGTCCCAAGCGTTGGCCAGTATATCCCAATCCCATTCACCAAAGCCTACATTGTCTTTAATAACAAATTGCTGCACTTGCTTATCAGTTAAGTTTTCGGCCTTAATTATATACACTTCTTTCAAACCAAGCTCCTCACACGCTTTAAATCTCATATTACCCCCTAGTATATGCATATCGCTATTAACGACGATAGGGCGTAGCTGAAGCATCTCAGGGAACTCCTTAATGCTCTTGACTAATTTATTAAACTTGTCTTTTCTTATTGAACGAGGATTATTGGGGTTTGAGAATATTTCGGTAATCTTAACTTTTTGTATCATAATCATATAACGTGTTTAATTCAATTATTTTTTTTGTTTTGTAAATATTAAAAAGAGGGGTCAGCTTGTATTTAACCAAAAGTGTTTCCCTTCAAGGGATTAATTCATAGTGAACTGCCCCTCTCTTTAACAATGTATAAGGGGAGCATTTTAATCCTTGCCTACTCCTAGCACAAAAACTGTCCGCACTCCCCTAATATGTCGTGCACTTATAAAAAAAAAGGAAAGCGGCTTACTTCCCCAAGTAAAGACTAATATTAATTAGTTTAAACCGCCCCCTCTTATGTTTTTTAGCCAAGTGTTTTTTATCGCTTTTATCTTGCCCTTCATTTCTTGCGTTCTATGTGTTGGAACATCTAAAACAAGATTCACCAATGGGTTTTTAAATTTGTTTTTTAAATCTAAATATTCTGTTTCCAACCTGACGTATTTTTTTTCTAAGTATTTTATCTTATCAATTTCGTCAAAGGGAACATTGGCTGTGAAAAAGAATTTATCTTCTAGCTTTTGTAGCTTTTTATTATACACCTTGTAAATAGGGTACATCTTAACCAAGTGCATTGCATTGGCGTGGTCCATATGCTTTCCCTGTGATTGAAAGAAACTGGCTATGTATGTCCATCTCATTTGTAGTTTATCCCTTAGAATAAAACATATCAAAGCGCGGTACTCGACATATTGTGCGGCCCTTGTGTTTCTGTAAACATCTATACCTGCTAGTCTTTTGACTTCGTTTCCAATTTGTATTGGTGTAGGGTTCTTCATTAATCAATTCTTAGTTTTAAAAGGTGATAGCATTCAGCGTATTTCTGTCGCGCCTTTCCTTTGTATTCTTTTTGGAATAGCTCATATAGCTTCCTTGTGTACTGGTATTTAGTGTAGCAACCTGCAAAGTATTTCTCAGCAAACCTTTTTCCTTTTCCTTTAAAGTAGTTCACGTTATCTGCGGTGTCTCCTGCTATCATTTGCTCATAGAAGTTGTATAACGCTTGTTCTTCGCTTATATCATACACCTCTTTATGCTTGTAGTGATAATTGTACATAAGGCAAGGAAACTGTTTGTAGTCCTTGTCTATGCTTACAATCATAACTTCGTCACGCCCTATGTCTTTAGCAATGTTATGCCAGTACCTTGCGACCATATCGTCAGTTTCAACTCCGTAACCATAGATACTATCATATTGCTTTTTTGCGTAGGCGTGCATCTCGTTTAACAATGGTGGAAGTTCCTGTTTATTTCTATTGGCTTTGTATTTTCTTGTTATCAGTTTCCTGAAATTACCTTTTGAACCGCTAAATGTAAGAACCTTGTCTATGGTGTACATCATCTCTAGATGGTTCACGATAGCCATAAACTGCTCATCAAACTTATTACGAGCAAAGTATATGTCTGAGTGATACGGGTCATCGTCAGGGCTTTCCCTTTGCTTGTAACAACTGGCAAATATTAAACTGTCTGCATCTACTAGCAGTATCATAATTCTTTTAACTCATTTTTAATGCGTTGCAATGTGCTGTCTTGTTGTTTAATTTGCTCTAAACAAACGAGGTTTATGATAGCAGGTAAGTCTTGAAATAATTGGTCAACCGCTATTGTTAACCATTGGTCATCTCCGTATGCTATAATAAGCTCACCATCCGCAGCGTGTAAGCTGTGGGTTTCCCCTATGTAGGTATGTTTTTTAGATGATTCTAACTGATGTTCTAAGCGTATTAATTCTGCTGATAAATCGTCTACTAGGCTCATACTATGTTAGTTTTATGGATAAATTCAAAAAGTTTTTAGCCTTACCTGTGTCCTTTATTTGGTATGTGATTATTACATCTGTAATACTTGGGTCAGCTTCTGTGTGCAATTCTATTTGTTCTTTAATATAAAGAAGTGATTCGTGGCCTATTTTCATTACCCCTTATTTAAAGAATCAAACAATTCTGACATATCAGCTATCGTTTGTTGTATTATTGCTTTTTGCTCTTGTCCTTTGGCGTGTACATTTTCAAAAGACATAAGTTGTCCTAAAATTTCTCCGTACTTGTAAGCGTCCTTGTTTGTCATTTGTTCTGTTTTTAATTAATAAAAATAAAGAAAGAGTTGGCCCAGAGACTTGATTTGATTTCTAAGTAGGTTAAGTTATCTCCACTAGCAGTAGACACCCCCCTTTCAATACTTAAATATACAACGAATATCATTATAAACAAAAAGTTTAATAAGTTTTATTTAGAGAAGTTTATATTTATCACAACAGCACCATTTTCTTCTAGCAAGTACACCTCTTTTAAGAGCTTCTTTTTAGTCCACATTGTAGTGTCAGGACAATACTTTTTTACTGGCTTAGGTAGCTTTAATGTGTTGAGGTAGTAAAGGAAGTTACCTTTAGGGTCAAAGACATAAAATATTTTGATTACGTCCTTGTCTAACCTCATTAAAGCATCATACTTGTCTTTCTCAAGCATCTTCGTGTCATAGTGCTTATTGCGGAATTTCATTTCTATTACGCAATCCAACCCCTTGGGTGTCTTACCTACGGCATCATACCTAGACATACCCTCACCTGACCATTCTAACTGCCAACCGTTAGAGTTAAGAAGTATCACAACCGCCTTTTCCCATTGGTGAACTTTACTTATCCCCATTCCTTGTGTAAGTCCAAATTAGGTTTAAATCTTGAATCCATTTGTTTATGGTTTTCGGGCTACAAGTACAAGGCTTATAATAGGTATGCTTGAAATACCTTGCGTGCAGGTCACAAACCAATTCAAACTCTGTTGGGCTGATAACGTCCTTGTTTTCTGCCACTCGAAACTGCTCCCAATCGTTGTAGTCTGTATCATTGAATTTTGTCATCTTTTTATTTTTAAGTCATTGAGGTTTTTTCTTCTTTTGTCACAGTTACATTTTGTGCCTTTAAAAGAATGATACGTTTCCACTAGCAACTTGATGCCTGTGTACTTGGTTATATAAAAAATAATGTCTCCTAATTTCATTTTGAAAATTTATTTAATTTATTAATTGGTAAAACAGTCGCGTTTGCTCTTTCAAATTTAAACTGGCCAAAATCTTTTCCTTTTGCTACATACTCACCTTGAGTAAAAAATTCTTTACAACCTATCCAACCAAGAACCCAACATTTACTGTAATCTTTTAATATTCTTAGAAAAATATAATAATCAGCTTTTTGTTTGTGAACACCATTTAGGTCGTGAGAGTTAACAGTACATAAATAATTATCTAAAGGCTTGAAATTGCAACTTATAGTTTTTACTTCAAGTTTTTTGTTTTTATTAGAAATCAAATCATAATCAAAAGCATCAATATCATTCTTGATGTTTAAAAACCTCATTACGATGCGCTCTCCAATATAACCTTCTAAAATTCTTTTTTTTTCATAACCAAATTTACTAGGGTTTGAATTTGTAATGTCGTGAAGGTTTTCCAGTTTTTTATAAGCGTATTGAATATCCTTATCTTCTATTAAGTATTCAATCATAACAGCTTTTTTAATTTGGCTTTTACATTCCTGTAAGTGTTGTACAAGATAGAGTAAGATATTTTTGATTGCCTTGACAGCTCCGCAATGCTTTCGCCACCATTAGCTATTTCAAAAACTTTTCTATTCCACCAATGCATTTCAGATAATTCTTTCTCAATTATTTTATATGCTTCTTCGTAGTTTACGTCATTATGAGCGTACTGGCTGTCTCCTAAGTCTTCTATATGTTTTTCTAACTCTATTATAACAATCCCTTTTTGCCTTCTTTTTAAATCGTAAAATAAACTCTTTAAGGTCTTAAAAATATAATAGTAATTTATGTCATCCTCATACATTATATCCAACCCTTTTTCTACTTGTAGTTGTATCTTAATGTACATCTCCTGAGTAATGTCTTCAGCCACCCTTCTAGTACAACCAAATGTTGAAACAATATCAATCCAAGTATTGTGCTTTTTAGCAACTAAAATCATTACTTTTTGGCTCATTTTAAAGGGTCATATAAGTTTTCTACTATAACAGGTAATCCGCGTTCGTTAACTTTAAAGCTAAATGTTTCAAAGGCGTAACCCCTGCTTCTTTTACAATTTACAGTTATCCAATCTTTGTTTACTGTGTTAGCTTCTAACTCTATTTGGCATTCTGTTTTCTTTTCTAAGAAGCTACCTAAGTGGCCAGTCATTTTAGCGGTTCCGTAATTATGATGAATCACACAAATAATGTGGCATTTATACACCGCGCTCCATTGCATTAGTTTTTGAACCGTTGCATTGCTTTCTTCTATATTGTTTACATCACTAACAAGGTCGGCAATACCATCTATGATAACGAGTGAGGGCGTATTTATTTTTTTAGATAGATAGTGTTCAATAAACTCTAAACGCTGCTTATATGAAATAGAACGAAGTCCAAAGGTGTGGTATATGTTTGGGTCAATGGTAGAATCCATATCATAAACTCGTTTGAATACTTTTTGACAATGCCATAACCCCTGCTCAGTATCAAAGTGTACGAGATGCCCTTTGTCCCTATGACCTTTAATGTCTCCACCGTATATGTTTTGGCCGCTTAAATAAACAGAAGCCAATAATGATATAAAGAATGTCTTCTTAGTCTTAGGTGGTGCGCTTACACAACTGAAGTTCCCATATGTTCCTAATGGTATAGGCAATAGTGAATCCCCTTTTGGGTTTTTAATTAGTTTCTCACCAAAGGATAAAGCAACTGGTGGATATTCAATAGGTATTGAAGTGTCAACAAAACAATCATCCTCAATATTTTGCATTAGTATTTCGTGAGGTGTGCGTGTAAATAGTGTGTCTGTCATTATATAAAGGTAAAAAAAAGGGGGTGTAAATTATTAGCCTACACCCCCTTGTAATTATTAAAAAGAAATATTAAAAAGGCAAATCAGAATCATTAAGTTCTGAAGAAACTGCTGTTCTAGCATCTTCTGCTTTTTCTTCTCTTTCGGCTAGTGAAATAGTTCCACTTGTGCCTTGTGCATCTTTAATCCAAACAACTTTTCCGTTGCCTAGATAAGATAATTGCTTACCTGCATCTTTTTCTTCTTTGCTTCTTGCATCTGTTACCGATACATTGTTGCCATATCGTGTTTCGTCATTGATTGAAATGGTAAAATTATACCATACAGCCCCATCCTTTCCTGCTACGAATTTTTCCTTTGGCAGTTTTGCGATGTTGATTGATGCGTTAATGATTGCTCCCATAATTTATTGTATTTATTTAATTATTTTTTAAAACTATCTGATTCATCTTCCCCAAAAACTCCTAACTCGTAAAAACCTGTCAACTTTAAAACGGCTCTACTCATAGCTCTTTTTTCGGCCATCTCGGCTACATACCAACTATTACAGTTTCCTTCTTTAAAGGTATCACCTTTTAATGCACTCCCAAAAGTTTCTATTGACTTTCCTTCTTTGACCGCCTTGGCTTTAAATACTGAGTAATTCGGTTCACACCTTATGACCTCATAATTTATTACTATTTGCTCAACGGCCTGTATCTTATCAATACCCGTTCGGGTTATGATTACATAATGTTGATGTTTAAAAACATCGTCTGCTGTTAAATCGTACTTCTTGTACAATTCTACTAATTTGTTTCTGTCCATCCTATTGTTTGATTAAAGTGAATATTCGCAATATCTCTGTGTAATATTTCAACCTGTGATTCTAAAAAAGAATTGTGTTGTTCAAGGTCTTTTACTTGCTGCCCTTTTTCTAGTTGGTCAACCTTTTTCATTAAGGCTTCAACCCTAAATTTAAGTTCTTGTATTACCTCATCTTTCATTTCGTGTGTAAAGAATTGTCCCATTATCGTATCGCTTCTATAAGTGATTTAACCTTGTCTAGCTTGCGGTAAATGTCCATAAGGTCTACACCGTCCCCATATTTAGTTGCTGCTGTTAGCTGCGCTTCTAGAGCGTTTGCTTGATCTTTTAAATCGTCTCGTTGTGTTTTCATTTGTTCTGTTTTTGTTGTTGTTATTATTATGCTAAAAACTTTTCTACTGCAAAATTAACTCTATAAAAGTCGTTTGCTAGTCTCTGCTTTGCACCTGTGTTTTGATTATATACGTATTCAAAAGACAGACGGTCTGTGGTCTGAGTAATTGAAAACCAATAATATTTGTTACCACGTCCGTAGTTGATTCCATAAAACGTTTCAAATTCATCAACTTCAATAATAAGGTTGATGTTTTTTGCAGTTGCGAACGATTGTAGTTGTGATGTTGTCATTGTGTCTGTGTCTGTGGTTATTACTGATGTAAATATACACAAAAAAATTAATAACTCTACTATTTAAGCAAAAAAAAAGAGGCGGTACAAAACCAACCCCTTTTCCTAGTAATAAAAACAGAACACTCAAATGTAGTGCTTTACATATTGTTAACCAAACTTTGATACTTAAATATCCACTCTTCTAATTCAGGGTTTGTTATCTTAATTGTTTGACTAGCTTTTTGATGTAGCTCAGTTGATGTTCCTTCTCCAAACCTTCTGTCTAGATTCTGACTAAATATAAACTGCTCACCATATTTAAACACATTACATCCTGCACATTGTACTTGACAATTTACCTCATCCCATCTAGTTGAGTAATGTCTTCTAGATTGAAAGTGTCCGTTTTGTAGCTTCTTCCAATGGTCTTGTTTGCCGCAAGTAAAACAGGTAGCTATTTCATTAACTGAATTTACCTGTCTGATATATTGGCTAAATATTGTATCCAGCTTTTTAACCAGCTTTGTTCTTGTAAGTTTTTTAGCCATTGTACAAAAGTGTTTTACCAAGCCTTAAATCTATTTTTTTAATGACCTCATATAAATATTGACTGTTGAACTTTACCGCTTTCTTTTCTTCTATTGTTGAATCTAAACCTAAATTTGTGTATTGTATAGCATCAATTTCTAAAAGCCTGTCTGTTTTTTGTTTATCAGTTAAACGCTTACAATTAAAAGTCTTATCTACTAATTTCTTTGAATACATCATATTTTTTTTGTTTTTAAAATAGAAAAGTAATAACTTCACATTTTTTAAATTATTAGAAAAGTAACAAACTTTAATTATTAGCTTATAAACATATAAACTATTAGAAAATAATATTACTGCAGCTATATACTAATCAAGAACCGCAGCCTTCGCAATCAGGATTGTCAATAGAACAAGCATTTTCATTAGTTTTACTTGTTGTTAAGTCATCAACGAAGTCAGCAAAGCTGTCATTCATTTCGAAATCTTCAGTCATATTATTTGGTTTATTAATTAATTCATCATCCCAGTATAGAAATATCTGAGAACTTTTGTATTTACACACTATTTACCTATTGCTTTAAATTTCTCAACTCCTCTAGAGCCAAAGTAAGCAACATATACGGTAATTAATAGTGATTTAAGTAAATCTATCCATTCGTTTTTTACTCCAAAGTCTATATATAAAGAATCTAGCATAATAAAAAACACCATTGAAGCTGTAAGAAATATTAAGGTAAGAGGTCTAGTATTTTTAGACAGCCAAGAGTCGGACTTCATATCTGAATCCCATCTTTTGCTAATTTCCTGCATTTCTATTACATCCATTTTAAGAAGTTCTAAGGCTACTTCTTTGTCTTTAGGGGGTAACACGCTATCCTTAACAATAAGGTCTTTAATAAGGCTAAAAACACCTGCATCTGGTATTATATTACCCAGTACGTCAAGTATCTTAGGAGAGGCAGTCTTTAGGAATATACCTGCTTTAGTATCTGCAAACTTTTTTTTTTGCATTACTTCTTTTTATTAAGCAAATACCACTTTTGAAGTGTATATAAAATAGTGATTGACAAAAGAACCACTTTTAAGGCTACATCTATGCTACTCATTGAAATTCCAAAGCTACCTGCATTTATAGCTAGTGTTTGATAGTCGTGTTTCATTTCTTGTCAATTTGTTCTAACTTCTTTGATGCCCAATTAATACCACTTGTTCCACCCCATCCTAACCAAGCTACGTAGCCTTTGTCTTTCCAAGGGGTATCTTTAAATTCTGCGCTTACCTCAGCATTTTTTTGATGTCTCCTAAAAGCTGACATCCTCGCTATGGTTTCGCGGCTTATGTTCTCACGCTTTGCCAGTTGGTTAGCTCTAACCCATCCAACTCTGGTCATACCTTTAACTTCATCACCATATTTATCTCGCCACCTTAACACCTTTTTAGCGTTATTAGAAACGCTTTGAGGATAGTCATTATATGTTTTAAGGTTTAACATCTTACCCTGAAAGGAACGGTAACAAATAGCTATCGCTTGTGATTTATCGTGGTACTGCATCATTTGCGGTACACAGCGAATCATATAAGAGCTTTGTTTTTCTCCAGTCTTTTTGTTTGGTATAGGCATTTTAGCAGTTTTTACAAGGTGACCAAGTGTGATAAACCCCTGCTCTTTTTGTTACTAATACCTGACCTCTGTTTTCTGCCTCGTTTACATAAGAAACGTGAAGCCATTTTGGTTCAGCTCCGTATTCCCATATCAACTGGTCAAAAGGTAGGTTGTCTTTTATGTAATGAAATATCTCAAGATTAGTCTTACCACCCATTGAAGTAATATCAAAAGCCTGACCTTTCATATGTGAAGAGCGTGGCGCGCCTTTTAAGGCACTATTTAATTCTAAAGACCTAAACATACTATTGACCCTTATGGGTGCTTCTACCCACTCCCTAAGCGGTTCAAATACCTTCTCAGCTAGTAACTCCATATTCTCGATATCCTCAGAACTTGGTTTGTTAGCTATCTTGTATTGTTTAGCGTAGTTGGAGTGAGTAGCTTCTTTGTACGTTATGTGTTTACTTATCTTTTTCATCTTCTGAAATTAATTTATAAGAACCGTCTTCAAGATTTATGTCTATTTTACCATAAAGGGCTTCAATAGCATTATTAGAATCTATCTGCTCATTAAGTAAGTTGGTGTACATATGCGCTAAAGCGTGTTTCTGTATCTCTAACAAACCTAAATCGTGCAGGATAGCTCCCTTTTTTGTTTCTTGAGCTTTTAACTCTTGCAATTCACCTTTTGTAATCTTTGACATAATATTATATTTTAGTCAAATGTATTAAATTTACTCGAGTGGTTCAGGTGGGGTACAGTATAGGCTTTCAGGAAACAAATCACAGTATTTCGCCTCGTATTCGTTTCTAGAACTTGAAGAGCCATAAGTATGAATCCCCATTGGTGTAGGCCATACTATAAAGCTATCCCAAGAAACATCTGCCTCGTTGCCCCAATACACATCTACTGCGTATTTTTCTGATAACACAGGTGCGGTTATCTGCTCAAACTCGTTATCAAATATTGGGGGTGTTACCACTAGATAACCTAGCTTGGTTACTAAATGCTCGTGAGTAGGGTTGCCCTCTTCATCGGTTGGTAATAATGCGATGGCGGCATCTGCTGCGGCTTCGTTTACAAATTCGTACTTTCTTGTTAGTCGTGTCATATTATATTGTTGTTAGAGTTGCAAGTTCTGCATCAGATAAACCGCTGTTGAATTTCAAAATCTGTTGGTACTTAGAACCAAAGATATCGCCTTGAGCATCTTGAAGGGATTGAGTAAGGTCAATGGTGTCCCAATTTATCACCTTTGCATCTGCTCCGCTTGGTAATGTTATTTCTGTTTTCTTTACACCATTAGCGTAAATAATACCTTTATTTCCTCTTTTTACTATAGCAAACTTTGAATCGGTTTGGTTATTAAAAATCTGTCCAAAAGAAGTATTCGCAGTCCCATCATAATAGTAAAGTGAATTAGCGTAAATGTGGTAACTTCCTCCCGAATCATAGGCGCCTCCCGTTGCACTAAAAACAAATTGAACCTGGTCATAACTTCCCCCCGTAGTTCCGTTTATTAAACAAAAGTCTTTAGCTTCAAAGAATATGGTAAAGTCAGTTGAAGTAGCAACAGTTGAATTAACACACGAATCTTTTGCGCGAGTTACAGAAACCCCATAGGAAGGTATGTAGGATGTTGGGTAGCTTCCTGTTTCAAGTTGAGCTCCGAAGACATTGATTCCAGATGTGCCATCTCCTGCAAATTCATTATTTATAGAACTTAATGCACCACCTAATGACGCTCCAAATAAAGCGATAACTGCTCCACTACTATGGTTGGAAGAAATACTACAACGATACCATCCATTGCTATAATCTTCAATAAGATAATTGGTTTGTGATGGTGTACCAAATATTATCTCATCTACAAATGTACCATTAGACAAGTTGAATTTAACACCATATCTTTCCGAACCACCATCGGTACGAATAACCATAAATATATGATTATATGTGTCTGCCTTTGCAAAAATAGTCTGCGTGTAATTACCGCTTGATTGGGAGTTAAAAACTTGACCAAACCAATGGAATGTGTTTGATGTATTTGGAACTACTTTACTTGCATTAACTAATCCTTGGGGAGATGTCGCAGCATTTGATGTAATTGTTGAGTTAGATACATCGGGTGAACCATTTACATACTCCGATTGACTTATTAAATTCGTCCTACTCGGTTCAAGTAAAATACTCGGACAAGTAACCCCACCGCTATAATCTAATCTCGGTAAGTCCTCTAATATGCCAGCTGTTTTCGTTGTCGTTATTGTTCCAATATATTCGGTGGCCACCAATCCTTGCTCTAGTTGGACATCTTGGATAAAAATATTATCTCCTGCGATAGAAGTAAGTACACCACCTTCGTTTGAAATTGAAATAACTACCTGATTAATTGTTTCTTTTTGTGTTAGTGAACAACGATACCAACCATTGCCTACGTTTTCCATCTTAGATGTGATTAAGTCAGGACTAGGGCTAGGGTCAGAATAAATTGTACCATTACTTAGATTGAAGTAAACGCTTATCAAAACAGGAAGAAAAGCGACAGTAGACACAAGAAAATCTCCCGTTCCTGCTTTAGCATAAACACTAAAAGTATTCACGCCACTCTGAGTTCCAATTGGGTAAGCTACAGGTTGCAATCCTCCAGTTACACCGCTTGAAAGTGCTTCAATTAAAGTAGCATTATTTAAGCCATCATAACCACTTTGGTTAAATGTACGGTCTGAATTAATTGTAAACCAAGATTGAAAAGAATTACTAGCAGGTATTAGATTTTCGCGCCCCTTCTCAATAAAACCATTAGGGGCTACCCTTGTAGCAGCAAGATTTGAACCCCTACTAAAAGCAAAAGCCCCCTCACTTGTTAATGGCCTGTAAGATTGTATAGCCCCATCCTTATAAGCAGGGGAGACTGGCAGTATTAAAGTTGCTTTGTTGTATAAACTCATTATGATAAACTTTTTAGAGCAGCTATGCTATTATTCGTACAATCTTGTGATTCCCACGTAAAGCCAAAGGTTATTGCAAAGTCATTGTAACTTTTATATGGATTAGTTAAGTCTGATAATTCTCCATTAGATAAAGCAGAGTTGAAAGTAAGGACTTCTTTTACCTTGCCGTAGAAATTATTAGCCCTATTACCTTGGTCAAAACTAAACTCATTAAGTCCTACGGGAGTGGTTCCGCTTGTATCTGTTCCAACAATCACCCCGTTTACATACAAAGCAAAATCATTCGCTTTATACTTAAATGCAATTTTTGCAAATTGTGTTTCATCGCTTAAAACAAAACTTATATTTGCTTGAGTTGTATCATTGTTTTTTGCTACGCCCGAAATCTCATTACTTGTGGGTTTGTATTGAATGTAAATCCTCTCGTCTCTTGTTCCGTTACTTATGGATAAAATACGAAATGTTCCGTCATCCGCCAAAGCCGCCAATTCCGCATACAACACCCCTTCATTAGAGTTAAAAGTTGATGCACTACCTGCACCAACGCAGACATCTGCCGCACGAGTTTGAGAAGTCCCATAGGTGGGTATGTATGAAGTTTTGTAGCTTCCCGCTTCTACTTGCGCTCCCCATAAAGATACATCAGCACTATCACTCGTAGATTCGCTGCCTCTTAATCTTAATCTAAATGAAGCAGTTGATACAGTTGTAGCAGTAATATCAAATCTCTGCCATTCGGGTGTCACTACAATACTTACCAATGAGCTACCTAAAGCATTTACAAATGACATATTGTAATTGAATCCAGTATTTGATTTAATATAAACTGAATTTGTTACATCTGCAATAATAGATGTTGCAGCGGCAAAAAGTTGAGAAAAATCAGAAGATGATGTTCCACCATTAATATCAAATAAAACTCTTGATGCATTTAAAGTTCCCTCTGGTGAAATTGCATAATTACTGGTTACGATAGGCGCAGAAGCAACACCTGAACTTTGCTTTGACCAATAACTACCCCCAAAGTATTCTGATTGTTCAATTAAATTAGTCCTACTCGGCTCTAAAAGCAAAGTTGAGCAACTTACCCCGTTGGAATAGTTAAAGCGTGGGGTATTCTCTAATATGCCTGCCGTTCCTGTTGTCGTTGTTGTTGGAATGTAGTCAGTAGCTATCAAGCCTTGCTCTATTTGATAACCAAAAACTTCAAGAGTAACCGCATCGTCGCAGCGTAAACGGGAATAGCTACCTCCCGTAGGTGTAAATGTTTCAACTCTTTGCCAAGTGGTTGTTATTGTTTTGGTTATCAATGGGTCGGAGCCGCCAAAACCTATTAAAACATCTTGCGTCCCACTTTGCGTCCTAACATAGACGCTCATTGTTTTTATTGCGCTTCCCGAAATAAACCTTTCAATTCTTGCGTTTGTAGTTCCATCAAAAGCCACTAACCAAGCGTTATTAGTTACGCCAAACGGGTCAGTTGCTGTTTGTCCAACAATAGAACAACCGCTTAATTTCTGCCAATAACTTTCATTAAACTTATTAGAATATAATGCTAAATTCTCTCTCCCTTTCTCAATAAGATATGACGCATTTACACGAGTAGCGGAAAGGTTTGAACCTCTGCTAAAATCAAAGTCACCATCTACTAAAACCTCTTTTATTGATACATTGCCTATTGAACCCGTAGTTGTTCCAACTGCTCTTATTGATAACAAGGGGTTTAAAGACGTTATAATATCCGTAAAAATCCCCGTTGTAGTTACCAATTGCCCTAATGCTGTTCCTGAAAATGATAAATCAACTTGAAATCCGCCTTGGCTTATGCTAACAACATCATAAGTAATTTTATATTGTTTCCCCGTAATTATAGATTGGGAAAGGGGTGTACCAGTACTCGCAGATGTTGCGTTTGCAGTACCCCCACTTATAGTCCAACCGCTTCCTTTAGTCCAACCGCTATCAGTAGCAAAGTCTCCATTAATAACTAACTCGCTACTATAAACGGGAATGGGTTTTATGCTGTATACCTTACCATCCTTTTCCGCTCCACCACCTGCAAGTAACATAAGTGATGCATCATCGTAATAACTCATAATTAAGGATTTTTAGTTAAGTAGGTTAAAGCGGTTTCAAGACAAGCCTGTGATTCCACCGTACCACCGTCCGCTATTACTCTAGCTACAAAGGCATTAATAATTGGCTGTACTGGGCCACAGTTTGCATACTGCTTGTAAATGATTCCCCAACCGACATCATTACAAGGGCCATCGCCCCAGTAAGAGGAACTATATATTTCGTTTGCCATCCTTTGCTTTTTTTATTTTGCTGTCTTCAATCTTCTTTAAAAACAGCTTTAATTTCTTGATATTGTCTTGCTTCACTTTATACATTACAGAACCCATCCGTTAAAAGTAGCATCGTATGAAGGATAAATATCATCGTTTATGTTGCTAGTGTACTCAGGGAATAATGTTTGGTTAAAAGACATATAGTCAATAAACCTTCTAGAGTACCATTCAGCGTTCGTTCTTGCCTTTTCCACTAGATAGTCTACCTCATCCTTTGAAACGGTGTCAGCGTTCTCTGAGCGGTGTTTAAACATCCCTCCGTTGCGTATCTGATAACTAGCAAAAGGTATGTAGTCAACTTGACTGAACCATATAAGCATAGGCACAACGTAATCATCTAATAACAGTTTCCAACGTGCGTTAACAGGAAGGTCAATACCTGCGACAACAGCATTAGTCAAACCGCTGTAAAGTTTTGTACCCATATAATTCTGAATATGAATCTCCTGAGCCAATTTGATAAATTGAATATACTTGTCCGTATCAACATTCCCATCAATGATAGAGTTGCGTACGAGGTCAGTTCTGTTTATGAATAATACTGTTGCCATTGTCTAATTATTTTGGGTATGCTCCTCTTCCTGCTTGTTTGTCCGTTGCTATTGCTGCTTTTTTAGAGCCTCTTGGGTTTCTTAAAGCGTAGGCAGGTATAGTTCTAGTTTTCTTATAGTTCTTAAGGTTTTTAGATGCCTCAGTTTTGCTTTCTAGCCTATATAAAACCCTTACCCATTTATGCTTACAATAGATGCCTCCTTTTAATTCAAAGATGTTATAGCGCATACTAGGTTTATGCCTAAATTCTACATTAACATCTTCAAAATTACTAGCCTTGTCAATATCCTCAATACGCCACACAGTACCAGCGCTACTCATAGCCATCATATTTTTACAAAAATCTCTTGACTTGCCTGATTGAGACATTCCCGTTGCGTATTTGTATCTAATTTTATATAGACCGTTCTTTGAGTCTAAATCGCTATAAGCCGAACCTTTGTTTTTTGAGGTTACAAAGTCTTTAAGCCCTACAAGCGTTTTAATTTTGGAAAGTGTTGTTTCTGCCTTTTCATTTATTAAATAAGCAGCCCAATCTTCGTTGCTGTATTCTGAACTTTCGTCTAGTTCATCAACTACAACCCATTCGTCACCCATTTGACTTCCTGATTCACCTAATGAACCAAGTAATATTTCGGTATTGTCTTTTGACAATTTTTCAGGGTGATTTTCACAAGGCATAAAATAAATAACACCCTCAACTTCCATTTCGTGATGCCCTTCGCAGCCTTGCTCTTTTGCTTTAGCTTCAGCCTGTTCAATTGTTTCGTAGGCTTCAGTTCCATCTATTGTTTTAAAAGAAAACTTTTGCATTTCAACACCAGTTTCTTCTTCAATAGTTTCCTTGTCTTGTATGTTGCTATCTACTTCTGTAAATTCTAGCGGCTGTAAGGTCGTAAAGTATAGGTTTAAAGAGATATCGTTGTAAGATAGTAGGATATCAAAGGAATCTATTAAAAGCTCTTGAAAAGGTCTTATAACAGTATTATCCATCAATAAAGAGGCTGTCTTAATTTCCTCAGCATTATTTCCTAAACCACTTTGGTCTTTAATGCCTAAAAGCATAGGGGAAACAATACGATGTGAAACCATTATTTTCTTAGTAGCCTCGTCACTTAAGAACTGGTATTGGTTATGAGCATCGCTTAATTGAACAGGGGTTATTTCTGCCTGACTATCTTTATTGTCATTAAAGGCTAATATAAATTTACCTGCGTTGCTAGTTCCTGAGAACTTCTGAGCAATTTTGCTTTCAATTAACTGTCTTTCCTCTTGATTTGGAGTTCCGTTATTGAAATTTATGAGCATTGACGGAGCCAAGCCATTCAAGATATTGTTGAGGTGATAGTTTGAAACTTCTTCTTCTAGTTCTGCGTACTGTAAACCCCCTTGATAATCAACAGGAGAGTAATAATAAAATCCAGACTTGTAAGGTTTAATATAATATATCTCGATATTCTCGTTTGACATACCATAAGCAGGTATCCTAAGAGGTGTATCGTTTTTTTTAATACTAGGCCAATCCTTAAAATAATAGTAAGCAGGTATATCACCTTCATCATTTGCCTTTTCAGCTCTTAATGTTTCAATAGGCATATGCTCTATTTGTGCAATACTCTTTCTATCCTTAGAATAGATAACTTGCATAGCACATTGACCCATCAATTTTAAGTCATAGCACAATTTTCTGACTACATCTTTTTTAAACAAAGAAACCATCTGAGCGTACTCATTAGGTTTACTACTTGAATTTGTAGCGTTTAAACCTTTTCCATAAATAGCTTGACTTATTCCATTGATAGCGGCATTATTAGTTGGGCTTCCATTATATCTGTCTATGAGATATTGAAAATAATTATTATCAGCTCCATATTCAATGTAATCCTCTCCTTTAACTTCCTTGATCTCAGGGCTAGTATAAGTGCTTAGATTGACAAAGCCAAACTCTGATACCTTAGAAGCCTTTTTAAATTGGCCTTTATCGTTTCTCAATTGTGTTTTTTTCATCGTACTGTATAGGTATTATTAAAACCATTATAGTGAGTATATTGACCCTCATTAAGTTTATAATGAGCGTTTTCATTTAACTGGTTTACGTCTTGGTCTGTGCAAAATATTCTATCCTTAAAAATATCTTGTTTGTAGCCCGAACCCGTTTCTGTGTATAAATGTATATCATAAAAATGATTCTCAACCAATACAGGACTAAAGGCTTGGTTAAACTGTAAGTAATTGCCCACCGTTGTAGCCGCTGCAATAGTATAAGTCACCGTAATGTTTGTGCTATCATCTCTGATAGACATTTTAAACGGTATACTGGTATACTTTCTAGGTATTACAGAGAGCAATTGTGAGGCTGCGGACGTGGTTAATATTATCATACTCTTATATAACGTAAAAAAGAAGCGAATTTGTAGAATTGTTTAAGCAAAAAAAAAGCCCCCAATTAAGGAGGCTTCATTTTCTAACTTAAAAAGCTGATTAAGCAGCCGTTGGGTCAATTTGTAAAGCTGAAGCAGTTACTGCTGTGGCTAGGAAGAAAGGCGCTGTGTCTTCCATTCCTTCAAATGTTAAAGTGAAACCACTTAAATCACCTGCCGCTGCACCTGTAACGACTGTACCACCTGTACATTCCATACCTGCATCAAAGCCACAAAGGAAATTGTTTCCGTAATAATCAACAACCACGATGTAAGGGCGTGCTACTGCAAGTAATTGCAATTCTGCCTGAGTCTTAGCATCTAAATATGTTAATGTCAAAGCCAAAGTCTGAGTATAAAAAGTAGTACCGTTTTCTCTCGAACTGGTTACACTTGTTTCTAGACTAGAATTACCTTTTACATCATACTCAAACCACACAGGTGGAGTTGAAGCATCTACTATTGTAGCCTCTTTTGTTGAAGCGTCAACAGTAACACTAGCGATAGTGCCATAGTCTGCAAATAAAACTGTTTTTATGCCGCCAAAAGCGGACTTACAAGGAACTTTCCGTCCCGATGTTAATGCACAAGCCATAATTTTATTTTTTTATAGGTTTAAAAAAAAAGGGGTGAGCGGATTAATACCACCCACCCCTTTCTAATGATTATTAATTAATTAAGCGTACTCAACCAAGTCAGAAGCGATTCCGAATTGAACACCACTTGTGAAACGCATTACCATTCTCACGTTGTTACTCGCATCCAAATCTTGCATATCTAAAACCTTCACCGCGTTGGTGTCGTTTAGTAACCCTGTACCGAAATACAAGTTACTACGTTGAGCAGCAAACATTGTGTTAGCACTCATTCCTGGACAAACAAATAGTTTCACTCCGTTTACAGTAAGTGAACCGTTGTTCCACCATTGAGTTCCCATATTAGAAACACCATTTGCACCTAATCCATTTGCGCCAAAACCACCAAGAGCCTGAACGTAAAATTTAGCAGCTGCTGAACCAACGTAAAGGAACAAATCTTCTTTACCGTAAAGTGAAGCTGGAATAGCATCTACAACTTTAGACAATTCAGTTACAATGTTAGCTGCAGTTAAACCACCTGCAATAGCGGCTACTTGCTGACCTGCAGGAATATCTCCTGCTGCTGCTGAAGCTGCGATTAGTTTTTCAAAACCGTCAAAAGAGTTGTTTGCTGCTGCGGCTGTGTCTCCCTGCCAAATACAGAACTCAGTATTTTGAGCTACTTCAGCGGCAACGTGAGCAATCATAAAGTCAGAGAATTTTGGGGGTAAAGATTGACCTAAACCATAACCCATTGATTGAGCTTCCCAATCGTTTACGAAGTCGTACTTACATAATTGTAGATTGACTTGTAACTCTACTGGTTGAATGATACGCTCAGTAAGAGTGATTGTACTTGTTGGTGTAAAGTCACAAGATGCAGCGGTTACCAAAGCGTTGGTAGCTAGTTTCTTGATTACTTCTTTAAATGCGATGTTAGCCTTAACAGTCAAACCACCGTCATCAATAGTTGATGCGCTTAAAAGAGCGGCTGCGATGTACTCACCTGCAAACTCACCTGCATAAGTAGTAGTGATGTTAGTTGTAGTGGCTAGTGCCACGTTTCTTGAATTACTCATATTCGTTTGATTTATTTATTTAGTTTACTTAATACTCTGTCTAGAGGTGTTGCCCCCATTCTGCCTTTAGCAAATTCCACTTTTTTCTTAGCGGTTTCACCTTCAGGGTTATGCTTGATAGGTGCAGCGGATGCTTCTGAAAATTCTTCTTTAATAGTGCGAGACTTTAATGGTTTTTCAATAGACATTTCTTCTTCTACCTCTTCCATTTTAGATTCTTTGTCGCCTTTCAAATCAGCAATTGCGTCTTCTAGGTTTTGGATTCTTTTCTCCATTCCTTTCCAATCAGCAACATCTGCTTCGCCATCTTCAGCCATTTCTTTTTCATCATAACCCAAATCAGAAGTGATTTCTTCACCTTCTTTTTCCATTTCCTTTGCAGGAACTTCGTCAGATACTTCTCTAACGTCAGCAATCATACCTTCTTCAGATACAACCATTAAGCGGCTATCCTCAAGGATATATTCACCTACTGGCATTGCTACTTTTTCATCATCTGTAACGATGAACACTTCTTTCCCTTCTTCAAAGGATTCGGCTGTAATCACAGTACCGTTTTCCAACTTCATATCTTCAAGTTTGACCTCGATATTTAGAAGTGTTTTAATTTGGTTTAACATTTCGGTTGATTTCATATAATTATATAACGGATTTAAAATTCAATTTTGTATTTTCATTCTGTTCTACTTATAACCCCTATACCTTGCGCCCTCATAGAACCATCACAACACGATATAGAATAGGTGTTGCTATCCCAACATAAACAAGCTCTTCCGCTGCCTTTAGGAGATGTCCTACTAGGTATAAACTTGCCGTTAGTCTTACGCATTTTCTGAGTTTAAAATATTTACTATTTCATTAAGTAGCTTATCATCTTCTGATAAGTCTTCTTTAGCCTCTTTTGCAGGTTTGCCCATTTTGTCAGCAAAGTAACCTTCAATTGAAAAGCCTTTGACTTTATTTGTTTTAACATACTCCTGCCATATTTCATCATTATTAACTTTTACAGCACCCATCCAAGTTCCGACAGGTACATTAAGACCATACTTCCTAGACTTATCCATTACCTCATCCTCAACAATCCAACTTTCAACTAAGGTTAATCCGTTAAGTGCTTGGTCGTGTTCTAAGGTTGATTTATTTTGATAACCGTTTTTTAAGTACATCTGTGATGCCTTAACTATGGTGTCTTTTGAAAAGAAAATATAATATTCACCCTCTTCACCGTTTCTGTATATAGGCTTATTAGGAATAAGTAAAGCACCTAGCAATATCTTTTTTTCTTTGTCTACCTCAGCAAGTTTAATCTCTTCAGCACTTAGGGCTACGAAATCAGATTCTATGGCAGGACTTTCAACAATACTAATTGCCTCAATTCCACTTTCCTCTTGCTCTTCGTCTAATATTAGTTCAATTATTCTCATATCTATATAACGTAATTAAAATTCAATTTTGTATTTAACCTACTGTTGCGCCTGTGATAATATTTCTTTCTAGGCTTTGCGCTGTTGTCACATCACTAGCTACTACAAAAGTCTTTATAGGTTGTTTGCTTTGACTTCCTATTGCATCCGCTAATTGATTTGTACCACTTGCCCCTACTGTATTAAATTCAGGAGGGGTAGGTATACTGGCAGGGCTTGAACCTGAGCCTGTTCTCATTGCAGGTGGTGGTGGTGGAGAGCCTCCAGCTTTTAATCCGCTTAACGCTTTAGCAGTTGCAGCCACATTCATAGCAATACCAATTCCTGCGCTAATATTAGTTGAAGCCACAAGTGAAGCCGCAGCAGCGACAGAAGCTCCAGCCGTTGGAATAGCAAGAGCCGCACCTTGAGCAATAGTAGCCGCGTTTGATGCTTGAGTAGCAATTACTGTCTTAGCAATACCCACAGCACTCTCCCCTATTATAGCCGCCGCCTGAAGTGCTTTATTTTTACCAGCGATTTGACCAAGTAATGCAAAGCCTTGACTTATATTATTTAGATTTGAGTCTTGTAATGCTTTTTTCTGTGCGTTGACTAGCTTTGTAATTCTTATTTCCTCTGCTGCAACTGCCTCTAATCTTTTTATTTCTTTATCTGATGCCTCTGCATCAATGACTTCTTTTTTGGCGTTATAAGCTGCATCAATTTCTAGTAGTAAATCATTTTTTTCTGTTTCACTTACCTTTAAACCCTCTAAGGCTAACACCCTATCAGCTTTTTCTTTTTCAAGAGCTGCTAGTTTATCGTTTTTATCTGTTATTATTAATGCTTTTTTAAAGTCTGATATAGCTTTGGCATCTGCTTTTTCAGTTGCTAGTATGGCCTTGTTTTCCGTTTCAATTTGACCTTGTATGGTGTTAACTTCCCTTTGTACTTGTCTAGCGGTGTTAGCCCTAGAAGCTATTTGTCTGTTTACGGCTGCAATTGCTTCAGCTTCCTTTGTTAAGTTTTCCTTGTTACTACGAGAAAAGGTGTTTTCCAATACTTGAGCATCTCTTCTCAATGTTAAGAACTGCGTTTGGTCTTCAAGCAACTGTTCCTCTAGTTTTTGAGCCTCTAATAATGCCGCTTTTCTTTCAGTAGCTGTAAACTCTTCCTCTTGCCTTGATTTTAACCTTAGTAGTGCAACCTCAGATTCTAACTTTGAACGCTTAACAATCAACTCACGCTCTATCTTGTCCGCTTTTGCTCTCATATCAGCAACAGACGCAGCCGCTTTTGCTTCTCTTACTTGTTCTTTGCCAAAATCCTTAAGAGCTGTGCCTGCTTTACTCAAGCTATCCGTAACACTATCAACTCCTAGAGTAACCTTACCAACTGCATCAGCGGCTATCTTACCAGCCTCAGAAAAGTTACCTTTAAATAGTTGGTTTACAGCTTCACCAATACTAGGTAGCAAAGTTAACAGTCCATTAAACCTTGTTATTAATTGGTTTTTAATTAAATCAACAAAATCATTTAATGCCTGTTTAGGGTTTTCAAATGCAAAAATAATTGCCTCACCTAAGTCAGCAAAAAGGTCAACAATGTTACCAGTCAATGCCCCAATGACAGCCATTATTTTAGCAAACTTATTCTGTCCTTCTTCTGAACCTTTAAACGCTGCACCTACTGCCATAATAGCAATTAATAGAGCGCCAATACCCGTTCCGATTATAGCTATTTTCATCAGCTTTAATCCCTTAGTAGCACCTTTTAAAGTGGTTGTCATTCTACCAATACTTGAAATCAATCCTCCCGTTTTAGCATCAATCATACCAAGAACACCACTATAATCAGCCGCATCTTCCGTAGATTGCTTTAATGTTTCGTTGGCTTTTTTGCGGTCTTTGTTTAAATCTTTAAGAGCATTCTTTTCATCTTTAAGACGTTCTTTGGTTTGCTTTATTTTATCGTTCAGCTTTTGCCTTGCTGCTACATTTGTTTTAGATGTTGCGTTTAATGTTTTCTCAAGATTACGGGTTTCTTTTTCAAGGTCATCTATTAAACTTTCCTGTAATTTAAAAGACTTGTTTAATTCATCAATATTTTCTTGAGCTTGCTTGGTTGATACCTTAAGCGTGTACTCTTTTATTTCTGCCATTTGATAGTATTTTTAATAATTTTAGAGGCACTTTTTAAGTCTTTAGGTAAAGCGTTTTTGCCCTGTGCTATTTTTATATTTTCAGTTTCCCCTTTTGCTAATTCTAGCATATCAAGTATATTCTTTATCATACCTTGTTTAGTAATTCCATTTTGCTCTTGCCGCTTTGTAGGTCAGTAGTAATGGAGTTAATTCTATATGTGTTTGAGTTGATTGTAAAGGTGTCGTTTAGTTTAAGGTTGTAAGTAATCCTTAGAGGTAAAAAAGAAGTAACCTGTGTTAGCCTTCTGCTTTGATTAAATACATCAATAATATATTCGCTATGATAAACACTAAAAAGCGTTTCTGTAAACTGGTCAGAATTAAACTCGTATTCATTTAGTTCATTATTAAAATTGATGTTTTCCTTACCACTAGATGAAGCCTGATATAAAGAATTAGATGGTATCCAATATTTATCGGTGTCGGTTCTTGCGCTAGGGCTTTCTTGGAAACTAAGACTAAACCCACCTGATTGTCTTATACCATAAAAGATAAGCGGCTTACCTATATATGGTTCTTGATTCTCATTTACTGAGTAGCCCCATTGGATAGTCGTAGGGGTATTTGCAGCCGAGCCAACATTTAACAACCTCTCAAACTTCATATGTTCAAAAGGAACGATGACTTTGTAAACCTCTGTTGATGTGTTAAGATTTACGCCACCAGTACCAAGAGGGTCTGTACCCCCTATGTATTTTAAAGACCCCCACGCACTCCCAAACAATTGATTGTGCTGTTTAGCTAGATATGTTCCTGTGCCCTCGTAAGCGTAGATAATCTCTTTGTATGGTAAAGCTATGTTCACCTCGCTTTGGGTAGTGTCTGTGTATTCTGAGATATTATAGTTTACGGGCGCGTCTAAGCCACTTACATCCGCAGAAGTGTAATAGCTATGCGATACACCAGAAGTGGCCTCTAATGGCCTTACAACGATAACCCTGTCGTCATTAACGTATGCTACTAAGTTGAACATTTTAAATAAACCAGTAAGAAATGACATAATACTAATGTCAGGTATCTGATTAGGAACTTGAAAGTCAAATGTCTCTGCCGCTGTTAATGAGTTTCTCGTAGCTGTATCACTCCAAGACGTAGCTCCTATTTCACCTTCTATATTCCAAGCAATAGATGTAAAAGTCAAAGATGTTTCGTGTACTATGCTTACAGTATAAACCCCATTAGCTACTAATAAAGGCGGAATAAAAGTTTGTGTTCCTGTTACTTGCGGAGATGTAAATACTGTGCTCCCATTTAACGTGACGACTAATGAGTATTTAATAAATGCCGAAGGCGCGTCAGGTGTTACCGTTATTTGATTAACAAGTATTTTATTCGAACCAGTAACCAAAGCAGCAGGAATAGTAATTGTTGAATATCCAATTAGTATTTGTGTTGGGCTACCAGTCCAAGTATTAACGGATGTCTCAAACGATACAACCTGTTCGGGTGGTTGTACATTACCGCTCTTCCTATGCAGCCACATATAGAGATTATAGAAGGAAAGGTTTGTAGTATTAAAGAAATCTTCTGAAAAAACTATGTCACTAGCGTATCCGTTTGCAATGGTATATTTTAGCTCAATCTCTTGTATGATTTCATAAAGCCTTAGCGCATACTTTAACTGCTTAAAGTCAACACCTCTAGCCGCAGCGACACCTCCTGGCCATAGATTATTACTACCTGCAATATCTTCACCTTGTCTAAAATAAAGCCTTTCTGAGTGAGTAATTAAGGGCGTGATAATATAGGCCCCTGCTCCTGCGGGCTGTTCTAATTTATCTAATATCCCAATAGAGTTATAAGTTAAATCATATTTTGCATTACTAAAAGGTAGTGAACCAAGGCCGTCTTCTCCTAGTATGTCAGTTAATTCAACCGTATTTCCAAAGAAAGTAATCTTGTAAGTATGTGCGAGGTTGTTCTTTAAAGTAACGCCCTCTAATTTAATAAGGCCGCTTTGAAACGGTAAAGTGTTTAGTTCTATTCTACCTGCTTTTTTCTTACGTGCATCGTAGCCGTTTACAATATTAAAATTGTAATAGTGTTTAAATATCTTATTATTTGTTTTACTAGCAGGAACGGAAAACGTCTTTGAAAAAGCGGTAAATATTTTATCTATTTGCTTTACGTTTTGGATTGTCTGTGTAAGCGAAACCGTCTCGTCTTTAAACAAATCAAGCCTATCATTTTCAATATATAGCTGTAACTCCTGCATCTATCTTACGTTGTTTATGTAGTCAAAGGCATCCTCAAATTCAATGGTGTATTCTATTAGCCTATCATTGAGTGAGGTCTTATATGTCATATTAGAGTTTTTAACCACCACAGGGATAATCTCAGGCGTGTTTGGTTGTTGTATGCGCTCTCTTGTTATCCATACGTTCTCGCTTAATAATAACTCCTCAAAGTATTTATTAGCAAACTCAGGATAGTAACCGCTTGAATGAATGTGGGTTTGTTTGGCCTGTGTGTTTAGTGTTTTAACAGTAGGGTTTGATTGGTTGTAAACTGGTGTGGTGTCTCCAGCGTTATAAATCAAAGTATTCGCCTGATAACTTTCCTTTGTCTTAGCCATCGTCTTGACTTCTTTAAGGAAAAACCACAAATCTTGTAACACCCCGAATCTGTTTACAAAAGTGACCTTAGTTCCTTTACCGTATTTTGTGCAGCTTATTCTATTGATAGTTAACAATACCCCAACTATTGTTTTACTGGTGTCTGTCGTGTTGTAAGATTGATAACTGACAAAACCTTGAGCAGACATAAAAGCAGCAAAGCCAGAAATACCTTCAGGAACAAATATCTCAAAGTCGTCATTGGTGGCTGCTGTTGAAGGTGTCTTTTCTGCTAGTAACCAAGTAGGTTGATTTGAAGCTCTGTTACGATATGGGATAGATGAGTTTGTGCCATCAATAAAAAGGCTGTAACCTTCGTACGCATCACCGCTTAATGCAGGTAAAGGAGTGCCAACCGCGCTACCCCCTGCGTTTATAGCTGAGTAAAAAGTAATGGTTGATGTGAAAACTATTTTTTGTACAATAGGAGTTGTTCCTGGTGTATCCGATATAGTAACAGTCAGGTAATCTCTAAGCAGTTCAGAAATTTCAAAGGTTACTGGCACACCAGTTATCACATCTTTTACAATAGCATAAACCAATGAACCACTAATGGTCAATGATAACTTTGCAGATTTTATTAAATTGTTCCCCGTAGATGCTTGTGCGTATAGGGGTGTTCTTAAACCGTAATTAGTTGGCATAATTTATTTCTTTGTTCCTAGTATTATTGCATTCTCAATATCAAGACTGAAGGCTTTAAGCATATCAGTAGGTAGTTTTTCTAATCCAGCAATAAACGGCTTACTAAAGAAATTGTTTCCCTTTAGACCTTGAGCGTATATGCTTCTTTGTAAAGCAAAACCCATAGACCTATTACTGCCTTTTTGGTATTGTCCTTTTGCGTTTCTAAATCTTATGTTCTTGCTCTTTGCCCAGTCTGCCAGTATCTGCATAGGCGGCATTTTGTTTGTATACTTAAATTTACTCAACGGTGCTTTTTGTACCCCACCTTTTATCAAGCTAGGATTTGCACCTTTAACACCCTCATCTACAAATATGCCATAGTCTTCCATCAAGAAATCTACTAAGAAGTCGGTTGCCTCTTGTTCAACGTCATATGATATAGAGTTGTACAATGCCCCCGCTCCTTTTTGGTCTTTGGTCAGGTTTGACTTTGCTTGTTGCACTACATACTTAGCGTATTTGTTCAGTATTTCGTCAAGGTTGTTAAAGTCCATTAGCAGATATAAATGTCGTTGTATATCATCACATCCATAGTAGCTGACCATCCTGCCAGTTGGTTTTCAAACCTGTCATAAAATGGCGTGAGGCTAGGGCTTCCATCTAGCTGATACATATCTGTGTATAGTGTACCCATTCTAAGTCGCTGAATAAGCCTGTTAAGCACCGCTAATTGAGTGTTCAATATATCCTGCACATCGTTGTTTCCTCTGAACCTGTCAATTGTTGATTCTTTAGATTGGTTAACAATGTCACAGGCTAGAATAGTAATATTAAATCTTAGTATCTGCTCCTCATCTATTACGCTGTTAATTATAATATGACCAAGCGGAAATATATCCTGCTTGTTAAGGTTAACGTCTGAGATGTCTCCTGTGGTTACTGTGTTTATGTTTTGGTCTTGCAGTAACTCTGTCTTGATTGTTTCTGTTAACTGGTAAAAACCCCTTACGCCTTCGTTGCTCATTTGAAATTCTTTTTAATTTGTTTTGCCTCTATCTCGTTTTTTTCTTTTATAAATGATAGCATCATAAAACAAGTGTGCGCGGTTAGTTTAGTGATATCTTCAAATCTTGTAACATCGCCTTGAGCGAGTGCGTAAATTGACTGATACCAACCCCATTTTCTTGAGAATTGAGATACTGCGTCAAGGCTTTCTCCTCCCCCTCCTCCAAAGAGTTCGTCATAGTTTTCGCTAAGTCTAGTCCTAAATTCCACAAAAAAAAAATAGAGGACATTACAGCATCCATTGGCATATCTAATAACAAATCATCGTTCTGCACAACATACTCATCAATAGTGTATTTGTCTTTTAGCTTTACAATTACAGGCCTATAAAGTACGTTCATAGCCTTTTCCATATTTTCCCAATCACCTATATAAGTATCAAGGTCAATGTATTCACCTAACGTAAGGTTATCTAATTGAGGATGAAAACCATAGTCAACTTCGTTTAGTTTAAAGCGTTTAACTAAGGTGGGCTTTTCGTCAAATAGTTGTGACAATATATTTACTATCTCTTGAGAGTCCCTTACTTGTAAGAGCATAACCTGTTCCAATTCAATGCCGCAAAATATTTCAATCATTTTTGCGTTCAAGAACCTTTCGTCTTCAATAGAGTCTTCTAATTTTAAGAAGCGTTTGTACTGACCTAACGTGATGTCTTTTAATGAAGTGGGTATTGTAATCTTAATTGCCATACTTATATAACGTAATTAATGAAACTTTTTATAATGACAAATCTAAATAAAAAAAGGCAGCCATTTCTGACCGCCTCCTTTTAGACATTAAGTATATTTTATTTATTAGACGATTACACCCGCATATCTATTTGCTTAACAATTTCGTCTTTCAACTCCCTGTCTATTCTAGACCAATCAACCGTTTCTGAGTGTTCCAAGGCGCTTATGGTGATTTCTATGTCTTCAGGGTTATAAGCCGCTTCATAATCTGAAGGCGTGTCGTAGTCTCCTCGTGTGCCTACGTAACCTACTGAACCAGTTAAGTATATTGTGTCATTGCCGTATATAAAGTCAAAGTCAAAGTCCATATTATTTGATTATTTGCATTAGGTTACTATTGATTTCCTTAACGAAAGAATCTTTTTGTAGTTTATCTAATGCTTGTAGAGCTAAAAAATCAGGCTTCTCGTTACTGTTGAAGTTGCTAATCAATGTTGTGGTAATTTCTTGAATTGTCATAATCGTTGTTTTGTTTGTTATTACTTATGTAAATATAAGGAGTATATGTTTAATACACAAATTATTTAATAACTTTTATTCTACTGGTAAAGTGATGTTGTCTTGAACCCATTCGTATAAGGCTGCAAAAGCGGCTTCTGTGATGTTGGTGATATCTCCGAAGTCATTGTTTTCCCAGCTTGTAAAGTTCAATGCTTTAACAATATCAAAACAATCTGAGTAGTAAGTACATTCTCTGTCAATCTCTTGGTGAATTAATTCCCAAACATCTTCAGGTTGTTCTACTGTAATTGTGTCTTCTAACTCTAGTAAAAAATTGTTCTCGTTAAATGCGCTCATCTTGTGTCTGTTTTTGTTGTTGTTATTACTGGTGTAAATATACAGCTATATATTTAATACACAAATAATTTAATAACTTATTTAATGAAGAGTGTATTTGCCGAAGTTTGGCCTTGATAGAATAGAGTATGTAGCGTACCTACAAGGGTCAATGATGTGGTTATGTTTATCTTCAGGGGTGTTTATAAGCATACCCGCTTTATCTTCCTTCCACTTATAGTTTCTAAACTCAGATATTGCGTTTGTTGAACTGGCTAGTATGTGAATCTTATAACGCTTTAGCAAATCAATACCTGCGTTGACAGAATCACGCCCCTTAATGCTTGGAAGTATATTGTGTCCCATACGTCTTAGCTCACTAATTAAACGCGGTTCAGCACTATCAGCATAGATAGGGTTAGATAAAAGGTTTTCACCCCTTAGAAACAGGTTGATGTCCTGTGTGGTCATTTGGGTTCTATACAAATGTTCTTTGACATACAGGTTATGACCTTGGGTGTATACCGCTACAAAGGTGGTCGGGTCATTAGTGTAACCAAAATCCATTCCGTAAGCAATTAAAGCTGCATCTATCGGAACTTGGTTTACCTCTGTGTATTTAAATATCGTACTCCTACTGGCTGCTCTTTCCCCTAACCCGTATACCTGCCAATATTCATCATCGGTGTCTCTAAGGCGTTCTATTTCCTGTATAATAGAATCCTCAACAAAGGGGTTGTCTAAGTATGTTGTTTTAAAAAAGGCGCAATCTTCTCTAGGTAACACCTTATCATAAATCCAATGGTATTCATCAGAAGGGTTAAAGTCAAGAATTATCTTTTCTTGTGTTCTAAATAATAATTGTTGCCAGTCTTCAAAGTATAATTCATTCGCCTCGTTAATAAAAAGCAAGTCCCTTTTACGCCCTCTAATCTTTTGGGGTTGGTCTAAAGATATAAACTCAACAAGGTTTCCAAACAGGTGATATTCTGAATTAGATTTATTGTGGAACTTTTCGCTGTATATATTATTGGCTTGTAGTATGCTTATAAAATCACGCAACACCGTAGCCCGTAAACTAGGAAAAGTCTTACGGCAGATTGTGATTATCTTGTTTTGGTTTGTTGTGCAGTATTGGAATATAATCCACAAGATGATATTATAGGTCTTGCCCGACCTTGTACCACCTTGTTCAACTACAATCTTTTTATCGTTATCTATTAAATGCTCATAGACAACATTAGTCTTTATCTTTTGCGGAACCAATTATCTCAATTTGAAAGTTAGTGGGCATTCCCTCAACGCCAGTTATTTCTTGACGCTCTACATAACCCCTGTTTTTCCCTTTTGTCTTCAGGTAAAATATAGTTGCTGAAGTTGAATTATCTGATATCTGTTTATGCAACTGGCTTTCGGCAAAGTCTAAAGCTATGTTCTCAATATCCTTAACTTCTTTAGCAAACTCGTCATCTTCATTTAACCATTTATAGAATGTACTGCGTGGCACATCTGCTTTCTTACAAGCTACTGTAACAATACCTAAACTTTGCTCAAGTGCTTTTAAAAGTGATTCCTTTTTTATGTGTCTACTTTTGTTCATATTATATTATTATTTTAATTCAAATGAAGCCGTTAATCTATGCTTGGAAGTTTGTGATTTATCACTTGATGAATGTATAACTCCGCTTTTTCCGCCCATATGTCTACCGTACTGTCTCAAATTCCATTTAGGTAATTTCTTTAATGCATAAATCAAACTTGGTGCAGAAGTCTTAATGGTAAACCTCCATTTTTCTTTTTTATATATAGCTCCAACTTCATTTAAAAATTTAAGGCCAAATCCAGCTCCTTGATAATCTGGCAGTATAACTAACCTATGAACTTTTTTTATTGTCTTAGCTCTTGGATGAGGTAAATGTAATACGCTCAAAAACCCAGCTATTTCATCATTGATAGTTGCTATAAAAACTTTTGCAGCATTGTTGTGATTGTGGCTTAAATAATGGTGTCTAGAAAACATCTTCCAAATTGATTTATCTGCTGCTTGGTAGATTTTAAATTTGATATCTGGTCTATTTTTTTTTTGTCCCTCAAATGAATGAAAGGACATTGTGTCTGTGTTAAATACCCAATCCGGCATTAACCATTCTTCTATATCATAATGGCAACCAACAGCTATAAATTTCTTTTTAGCTTTTCTTATTGATTTTTGAATTGCAAAACTTCCTATTTTAGCTACATTTCTATCTACTACGCTTGTGAACTCATCAAAAACAATCATTTCGTTTTGTTCTAAGATAGCTCTTGCTAAATCAACTCTCATTTGTTGACCATTAGATAAAACAGAATAAGGTTTTAACCAACTTGGTGGGCTAGAAAAACCAACAGAATTAAATGCATTAGTTATTTCTGAAACAGTACAATGAGATGGCATATCATCCAATATAGATTTATTGGTGTAATCAAATTTTGTTATATAAAAATCATCAAACAACTGTTTTGCTATTGTGGTCTTTCCACTACCGCTTTTCCCCACAATCAATCCTATATTCCAATCTTCAGGAAAATTTATTTCACCCTTAAAGTTTTCTATTACTTCTTCAGATTGTAAATCAAATTTGCCAATAATAGAAGAGACTCTAAAAGTCAATTCTGGTTTGGTCTTTTTTACAATGTCAAAATTCGGCATATGTATCCTCTTTCAATAAATTCGTTATATAATTTTTCTTGTTCTTCTTCATTTTCTGTTTCAACTTCCAGTCGTAAAGATTCTTTTACTGCATCAGATAAATCTTTGGCATCATCTGATAAATCAAAAACAGGAATTTCTACTCCCCAATCTTTTAATTCTTTTGTGTCCCAAGCGTTGGCCAGTATATCCCAATCCCATTCACCAAAGCCTACATTGTCTTTAATAACAAATTGCTGCACTTGCTTATCAGTTAAGTTTTCGGCCTTAATTATATACACTTCTTTCAAACCAAGCTCCTCACACGCTTTAAATCTCATATTACCCCCTAGTATATGCATATCGCTATTAACGACGATAGGGCGTAGCTGAAGCATCTCAGGGAACTCCTTAATGCTCTTGACTAATTTATTAAACTTGTCTTTTCTTATTGAACGAGGATTATTGGGGTTTGAGAATATTTCGGTAATCTTAACTTTTTGTATCATAATCATATAACGTGTTTAATTCAATTATTTTTTTTGTTTTGTAAATATTAAAAAGAGGGGTCAGCTTGTATTTAACCAAAAGTGTTTCCCTTCAAGGGATTAATTCATAGTGAACTGCCCCTCTCTTTAACAATGTATAAGGGGAGCATTTTAATCCTTGCCTACTCCTAGCACAAAAACTGTCCGCACTCCCCTAATATGTCGTGCACTTATAAAAAAAAAGGAAAGCGGCTTACTTCCCCAAGTAAAGACTAATATTAATTAGTTTAAACCGCCCCCTCTTATGTTTTTTAGCCAAGTGTTTTTTATCGCTTTTATCTTGCCCTTCATTTCTTGCGTTCTATGTGTTGGAACATCTAAAACAAGATTCACCAATGGGTTTTTAAATTTGTTTTTTAAATCTAAATATTCTGTTTCCAACCTGACGTATTTTTTTTCTAAGTATTTTATCTTATCAATTTCGTCAAAGGGAACATTGGCTGTGAAAAAGAATTTATCTTCTAGCTTTTGTAGCTTTTTATTATACACCTTGTAAATAGGGTACATCTTAACCAAGTGCATTGCATTGGCGTGGTCCATATGCTTTCCCTGTGATTGAAAGAAACTGGCTATGTATGTCCATCTCATTTGTAGTTTATCCCTTAGAATAAAACATATCAAAGCGCGGTACTCGACATATTGTGCGGCCCTTGTGTTTCTGTAAACATCTATACCTGCTAGTCTTTTGACTTCGTTTCCAATTTGTATTGGTGTAGGGTTCTTCATTAATCAATTCTTAGTTTTAAAAGGTGATAGCATTCAGCGTATTTCTGTCGCGCCTTTCCTTTGTATTCTTTTTGGAATAGCTCATATAGCTTCCTTGTGTACTGGTATTTAGTGTAGCAACCTGCAAAGTATTTCTCAGCAAACCTTTTTCCTTTTCCTTTAAAGTAGTTCACGTTATCTGCGGTGTCTCCTGCTATCATTTGCTCATAGAAGTTGTATAACGCTTGTTCTTCGCTTATATCATACACCTCTTTATGCTTGTAGTGATAATTGTACATAAGGCAAGGAAACTGTTTGTAGTCCTTGTCTATGCTTACAATCATAACTTCGTCACGCCCTATGTCTTTAGCAATGTTATGCCAGTACCTTGCGACCATATCGTCAGTTTCAACTCCGTAACCATAGATACTATCATATTGCTTTTTTGCGTAGGCGTGCATCTCGTTTAACAATGGTGGAAGTTCCTGTTTATTTCTATTGGCTTTGTATTTTCTTGTTATCAGTTTCCTGAAATTACCTTTTGAACCGCTAAATGTAAGAACCTTGTCTATGGTGTACATCATCTCTAGATGGTTCACGATAGCCATAAACTGCTCATCAAACTTATTACGAGCAAAGTATATGTCTGAGTGATACGGGTCATCGTCAGGGCTTTCCCTTTGCTTGTAACAACTGGCAAATATTAAACTGTCTGCATCTACTAGCAGTATCATAATTCTTTTAACTCATTTTTAATGCGTTGCAATGTGCTGTCTTGTTGTTTAATTTGCTCTAAACAAACGAGGTTTATGATAGCAGGTAAGTCTTGAAATAATTGGTCAACCGCTATTGTTAACCATTGGTCATCTCCGTATGCTATAATAAGCTCACCATCCGCAGCGTGTAAGCTGTGGGTTTCCCCTATGTAGGTATGTTTTTTAGATGATTCTAACTGATGTTCTAAGCGTATTAATTCTGCTGATAAATCGTCTACTAGGCTCATACTATGTTAGTTTTATGGATAAATTCAAAAAGTTTTTAGCCTTACCTGTGTCCTTTATTTGGTATGTGATTATTACATCTGTAATACTTGGGTCAGCTTCTGTGTGCAATTCTATTTGTTCTTTAATATAAAGAAGTGATTCGTGGCCTATTTTCATTACCCCTTATTTAAAGAATCAAACAATTCTGACATATCAGCTATCGTTTGTTGTATTATTGCTTTTTGCTCTTGTCCTTTGGCGTGTACATTTTCAAAAGACATAAGTTGTCCTAAAATTTCTCCGTACTTGTAAGCGTCCTTGTTTGTCATTTGTTCTGTTTTTAATTAATAAAAATAAAGAAAGAGTTGGCCCAGAGACTTGATTTGATTTCTAAGTAGGTTAAGTTATCTCCACTAGCAGTAGACACCCCCCTTTCAATACTTAAATATACAACGAATATCATTATAAACAAAAAGTTTAATAAGTTTTATTTAGAGAAGTTTATATTTATCACAACAGCACCATTTTCTTCTAGCAAGTACACCTCTTTTAAGAGCTTCTTTTTAGTCCACATTGTAGTGTCAGGACAATACTTTTTTACTGGCTTAGGTAGCTTTAATGTGTTGAGGTAGTAAAGGAAGTTACCTTTAGGGTCAAAGACATAAAATATTTTGATTACGTCCTTGTCTAACCTCATTAAAGCATCATACTTGTCTTTCTCAAGCATCTTCGTGTCATAGTGCTTATTGCGGAATTTCATTTCTATTACGCAATCCAACCCCTTGGGTGTCTTACCTACGGCATCATACCTAGACATACCCTCACCTGACCATTCTAACTGCCAACCGTTAGAGTTAAGAAGTATCACAACCGCCTTTTCCCATTGGTGAACTTTACTTATCCCCATTCCTTGTGTAAGTCCAAATTAGGTTTAAATCTTGAATCCATTTGTTTATGGTTTTCGGGCTACAAGTACAAGGCTTATAATAGGTATGCTTGAAATACCTTGCGTGCAGGTCACAAACCAATTCAAACTCTGTTGGGCTGATAACGTCCTTGTTTTCTGCCACTCGAAACTGCTCCCAATCGTTGTAGTCTGTATCATTGAATTTTGTCATCTTTTTATTTTTAAGTCATTGAGGTTTTTTCTTCTTTTGTCACAGTTACATTTTGTGCCTTTAAAAGAATGATACGTTTCCACTAGCAACTTGATGCCTGTGTACTTGGTTATATAAAAAATAATGTCTCCTAATTTCATTTTGAAAATTTATTTAATTTATTAATTGGTAAAACAGTCGCGTTTGCTCTTTCAAATTTAAACTGGCCAAAATCTTTTCCTTTTGCTACATACTCACCTTGAGTAAAAAATTCTTTACAACCTATCCAACCAAGAACCCAACATTTACTGTAATCTTTTAATATTCTTAGAAAAATATAATAATCAGCTTTTTGTTTGTGAACACCATTTAGGTCGTGAGAGTTAACAGTACATAAATAATTATCTAAAGGCTTGAAATTGCAACTTATAGTTTTTACTTCAAGTTTTTTGTTTTTATTAGAAATCAAATCATAATCAAAAGCATCAATATCATTCTTGATGTTTAAAAACCTCATTACGATGCGCTCTCCAATATAACCTTCTAAAATTCTTTTTTTTTCATAACCAAATTTACTAGGGTTTGAATTTGTAATGTCGTGAAGGTTTTCCAGTTTTTTATAAGCGTATTGAATATCCTTATCTTCTATTAAGTATTCAATCATAACAGCTTTTTTAATTTGGCTTTTACATTCCTGTAAGTGTTGTACAAGATAGAGTAAGATATTTTTGATTGCCTTGACAGCTCCGCAATGCTTTCGCCACCATTAGCTATTTCAAAAACTTTTCTATTCCACCAATGCATTTCAGATAATTCTTTCTCAATTATTTTATATGCTTCTTCGTAGTTTACGTCATTATGAGCGTACTGGCTGTCTCCTAAGTCTTCTATATGTTTTTCTAACTCTATTATAACAATCCCTTTTTGCCTTCTTTTTAAATCGTAAAATAAACTCTTTAAGGTCTTAAAAATATAATAGTAATTTATGTCATCCTCATACATTATATCCAACCCTTTTTCTACTTGTAGTTGTATCTTAATGTACATCTCCTGAGTAATGTCTTCAGCCACCCTTCTAGTACAACCAAATGTTGAAACAATATCAATCCAAGTATTGTGCTTTTTAGCAACTAAAATCATTACTTTTTGGCTCATTTTAAAGGGTCATATAAGTTTTCTACTATAACAGGTAATCCGCGTTCGTTAACTTTAAAGCTAAATGTTTCAAAGGCGTAACCCCTGCTTCTTTTACAATTTACAGTTATCCAATCTTTGTTTACTGTGTTAGCTTCTAACTCTATTTGGCATTCTGTTTTCTTTTCTAAGAAGCTACCTAAGTGGCCAGTCATTTTAGCGGTTCCGTAATTATGATGAATCACACAAATAATGTGGCATTTATACACCGCGCTCCATTGCATTAGTTTTTGAACCGTTGCATTGCTTTCTTCTATATTGTTTACATCACTAACAAGGTCGGCAATACCATCTATGATAACGAGTGAGGGCGTATTTATTTTTTTAGATAGATAGTGTTCAATAAACTCTAAACGCTGCTTATATGAAATAGAACGAAGTCCAAAGGTGTGGTATATGTTTGGGTCAATGGTAGAATCCATATCATAAACTCGTTTGAATACTTTTTGACAATGCCATAACCCCTGCTCAGTATCAAAGTGTACGAGATGCCCTTTGTCCCTATGACCTTTAATGTCTCCACCGTATATGTTTTGGCCGCTTAAATAAACAGAAGCCAATAATGATATAAAGAATGTCTTCTTAGTCTTAGGTGGTGCGCTTACACAACTGAAGTTCCCATATGTTCCTAATGGTATAGGCAATAGTGAATCCCCTTTTGGGTTTTTAATTAGTTTCTCACCAAAGGATAAAGCAACTGGTGGATATTCAATAGGTATTGAAGTGTCAACAAAACAATCATCCTCAATATTTTGCATTAGTATTTCGTGAGGTGTGCGTGTAAATAGTGTGTCTGTCATTATATAAAGGTAAAAAAAAGGGGGTGTAAATTATTAGCCTACACCCCCTTGTAATTATTAAAAAGAAATATTAAAAAGGCAAATCAGAATCATTAAGTTCTGAAGAAACTGCTGTTCTAGCATCTTCTGCTTTTTCTTCTCTTTCGGCTAGTGAAATAGTTCCACTTGTGCCTTGTGCATCTTTAATCCAAACAACTTTTCCGTTGCCTAGATAAGATAATTGCTTACCTGCATCTTTTTCTTCTTTGCTTCTTGCATCTGTTACCGATACATTGTTGCCATATCGTGTTTCGTCATTGATTGAAATGGTAAAATTATACCATACAGCCCCATCCTTTCCTGCTACGAATTTTTCCTTTGGCAGTTTTGCGATGTTGATTGATGCGTTAATGATTGCTCCCATAATTTATTGTATTTATTTAATTATTTTTTAAAACTATCTGATTCATCTTCCCCAAAAACTCCTAACTCGTAAAAACCTGTCAACTTTAAAACGGCTCTACTCATAGCTCTTTTTTCGGCCATCTCGGCTACATACCAACTATTACAGTTTCCTTCTTTAAAGGTATCACCTTTTAATGCACTCCCAAAAGTTTCTATTGACTTTCCTTCTTTGACCGCCTTGGCTTTAAATACTGAGTAATTCGGTTCACACCTTATGACCTCATAATTTATTACTATTTGCTCAACGGCCTGTATCTTATCAATACCCGTTCGGGTTATGATTACATAATGTTGATGTTTAAAAACATCGTCTGCTGTTAAATCGTACTTCTTGTACAATTCTACTAATTTGTTTCTGTCCATCCTATTGTTTGATTAAAGTGAATATTCGCAATATCTCTGTGTAATATTTCAACCTGTGATTCTAAAAAAGAATTGTGTTGTTCAAGGTCTTTTACTTGCTGCCCTTTTTCTAGTTGGTCAACCTTTTTCATTAAGGCTTCAACCCTAAATTTAAGTTCTTGTATTACCTCATCTTTCATTTCGTGTGTAAAGAATTGTCCCATTATCGTATCGCTTCTATAAGTGATTTAACCTTGTCTAGCTTGCGGTAAATGTCCATAAGGTCTACACCGTCCCCATATTTAGTTGCTGCTGTTAGCTGCGCTTCTAGAGCGTTTGCTTGATCTTTTAAATCGTCTCGTTGTGTTTTCATTTGTTCTGTTTTTGTTGTTGTTATTATTATGCTAAAAACTTTTCTACTGCAAAATTAACTCTATAAAAGTCGTTTGCTAGTCTCTGCTTTGCACCTGTGTTTTGATTATATACGTATTCAAAAGACAGACGGTCTGTGGTCTGAGTAATTGAAAACCAATAATATTTGTTACCACGTCCGTAGTTGATTCCATAAAACGTTTCAAATTCATCAACTTCAATAATAAGGTTGATGTTTTTTGCAGTTGCGAACGATTGTAGTTGTGATGTTGTCATTGTGTCTGTGTCTGTGGTTATTACTGATGTAAATATACACAAAAAAATTAATAACTCTACTATTTAAGCAAAAAAAAAGAGGCGGTACAAAACCAACCCCTTTTCCTAGTAATAAAAACAGAACACTCAAATGTAGTGCTTTACATATTGTTAACCAAACTTTGATACTTAAATATCCACTCTTCTAATTCAGGGTTTGTTATCTTAATTGTTTGACTAGCTTTTTGATGTAGCTCAGTTGATGTTCCTTCTCCAAACCTTCTGTCTAGATTCTGACTAAATATAAACTGCTCACCATATTTAAACACATTACATCCTGCACATTGTACTTGACAATTTACCTCATCCCATCTAGTTGAGTAATGTCTTCTAGATTGAAAGTGTCCGTTTTGTAGCTTCTTCCAATGGTCTTGTTTGCCGCAAGTAAAACAGGTAGCTATTTCATTAACTGAATTTACCTGTCTGATATATTGGCTAAATATTGTATCCAGCTTTTTAACCAGCTTTGTTCTTGTAAGTTTTTTAGCCATTGTACAAAAGTGTTTTACCAAGCCTTAAATCTATTTTTTTAATGACCTCATATAAATATTGACTGTTGAACTTTACCGCTTTCTTTTCTTCTATTGTTGAATCTAAACCTAAATTTGTGTATTGTATAGCATCAATTTCTAAAAGCCTGTCTGTTTTTTGTTTATCAGTTAAACGCTTACAATTAAAAGTCTTATCTACTAATTTCTTTGAATACATCATATTTTTTTTGTTTTTAAAATAGAAAAGTAATAACTTCACATTTTTTAAATTATTAGAAAAGTAACAAACTTTAATTATTAGCTTATAAACATATAAACTATTAGAAAATAATATTACTGCAGCTATATACTAATCAAGAACCGCAGCCTTCGCAATCAGGATTGTCAATAGAACAAGCATTTTCATTAGTTTTACTTGTTGTTAAGTCATCAACGAAGTCAGCAAAGCTGTCATTCATTTCGAAATCTTCAGTCATATTATTTGGTTTATTAATTAATTCATCATCCCAGTATAGAAATATCTGAGAACTTTTGTATTTACACACTATTTACCTATTGCTTTAAATTTCTCAACTCCTCTAGAGCCAAAGTAAGCAACATATACGGTAATTAATAGTGATTTAAGTAAATCTATCCATTCGTTTTTTACTCCAAAGTCTATATATAAAGAATCTAGCATAATAAAAAACACCATTGAAGCTGTAAGAAATATTAAGGTAAGAGGTCTAGTATTTTTAGACAGCCAAGAGTCGGACTTCATATCTGAATCCCATCTTTTGCTAATTTCCTGCATTTCTATTACATCCATTTTAAGAAGTTCTAAGGCTACTTCTTTGTCTTTAGGGGGTAACACGCTATCCTTAACAATAAGGTCTTTAATAAGGCTAAAAACACCTGCATCTGGTATTATATTACCCAGTACGTCAAGTATCTTAGGAGAGGCAGTCTTTAGGAATATACCTGCTTTAGTATCTGCAAACTTTTTTTTTTGCATTACTTCTTTTTATTAAGCAAATACCACTTTTGAAGTGTATATAAAATAGTGATTGACAAAAGAACCACTTTTAAGGCTACATCTATGCTACTCATTGAAATTCCAAAGCTACCTGCATTTATAGCTAGTGTTTGATAGTCGTGTTTCATTTCTTGTCAATTTGTTCTAACTTCTTTGATGCCCAATTAATACCACTTGTTCCACCCCATCCTAACCAAGCTACGTAGCCTTTGTCTTTCCAAGGGGTATCTTTAAATTCTGCGCTTACCTCAGCATTTTTTTGATGTCTCCTAAAAGCTGACATCCTCGCTATGGTTTCGCGGCTTATGTTCTCACGCTTTGCCAGTTGGTTAGCTCTAACCCATCCAACTCTGGTCATACCTTTAACTTCATCACCATATTTATCTCGCCACCTTAACACCTTTTTAGCGTTATTAGAAACGCTTTGAGGATAGTCATTATATGTTTTAAGGTTTAACATCTTACCCTGAAAGGAACGGTAACAAATAGCTATCGCTTGTGATTTATCGTGGTACTGCATCATTTGCGGTACACAGCGAATCATATAAGAGCTTTGTTTTTCTCCAGTCTTTTTGTTTGGTATAGGCATTTTAGCAGTTTTTACAAGGTGACCAAGTGTGATAAACCCCTGCTCTTTTTGTTACTAATACCTGACCTCTGTTTTCTGCCTCGTTTACATAAGAAACGTGAAGCCATTTTGGTTCAGCTCCGTATTCCCATATCAACTGGTCAAAAGGTAGGTTGTCTTTTATGTAATGAAATATCTCAAGATTAGTCTTACCACCCATTGAAGTAATATCAAAAGCCTGACCTTTCATATGTGAAGAGCGTGGCGCGCCTTTTAAGGCACTATTTAATTCTAAAGACCTAAACATACTATTGACCCTTATGGGTGCTTCTACCCACTCCCTAAGCGGTTCAAATACCTTCTCAGCTAGTAACTCCATATTCTCGATATCCTCAGAACTTGGTTTGTTAGCTATCTTGTATTGTTTAGCGTAGTTGGAGTGAGTAGCTTCTTTGTACGTTATGTGTTTACTTATCTTTTTCATCTTCTGAAATTAATTTATAAGAACCGTCTTCAAGATTTATGTCTATTTTACCATAAAGGGCTTCAATAGCATTATTAGAATCTATCTGCTCATTAAGTAAGTTGGTGTACATATGCGCTAAAGCGTGTTTCTGTATCTCTAACAAACCTAAATCGTGCAGGATAGCTCCCTTTTTTGTTTCTTGAGCTTTTAACTCTTGCAATTCACCTTTTGTAATCTTTGACATAATATTATATTTTAGTCAAATGTATTAAATTTACTCGAGTGGTTCAGGTGGGGTACAGTATAGGCTTTCAGGAAACAAATCACAGTATTTCGCCTCGTATTCGTTTCTAGAACTTGAAGAGCCATAAGTATGAATCCCCATTGGTGTAGGCCATACTATAAAGCTATCCCAAGAAACATCTGCCTCGTTGCCCCAATACACATCTACTGCGTATTTTTCTGATAACACAGGTGCGGTTATCTGCTCAAACTCGTTATCAAATATTGGGGGTGTTACCACTAGATAACCTAGCTTGGTTACTAAATGCTCGTGAGTAGGGTTGCCCTCTTCATCGGTTGGTAATAATGCGATGGCGGCATCTGCTGCGGCTTCGTTTACAAATTCGTACTTTCTTGTTAGTCGTGTCATATTATATTGTTGTTAGAGTTGCAAGTTCTGCATCAGATAAACCGCTGTTGAATTTCAAAATCTGTTGGTACTTAGAACCAAAGATATCGCCTTGAGCATCTTGAAGGGATTGAGTAAGGTCAATGGTGTCCCAATTTATCACCTTTGCATCTGCTCCGCTTGGTAATGTTATTTCTGTTTTCTTTACACCATTAGCGTAAATAATACCTTTATTTCCTCTTTTTACTATAGCAAACTTTGAATCGGTTTGGTTATTAAAAATCTGTCCAAAAGAAGTATTCGCAGTCCCATCATAATAGTAAAGTGAATTAGCGTAAATGTGGTAACTTCCTCCCGAATCATAGGCGCCTCCCGTTGCACTAAAAACAAATTGAACCTGGTCATAACTTCCCCCCGTAGTTCCGTTTATTAAACAAAAGTCTTTAGCTTCAAAGAATATGGTAAAGTCAGTTGAAGTAGCAACAGTTGAATTAACACACGAATCTTTTGCGCGAGTTACAGAAACCCCATAGGAAGGTATGTAGGATGTTGGGTAGCTTCCTGTTTCAAGTTGAGCTCCGAAGACATTGATTCCAGATGTGCCATCTCCTGCAAATTCATTATTTATAGAACTTAATGCACCACCTAATGACGCTCCAAATAAAGCGATAACTGCTCCACTACTATGGTTGGAAGAAATACTACAACGATACCATCCATTGCTATAATCTTCAATAAGATAATTGGTTTGTGATGGTGTACCAAATATTATCTCATCTACAAATGTACCATTAGACAAGTTGAATTTAACACCATATCTTTCCGAACCACCATCGGTACGAATAACCATAAATATATGATTATATGTGTCTGCCTTTGCAAAAATAGTCTGCGTGTAATTACCGCTTGATTGGGAGTTAAAAACTTGACCAAACCAATGGAATGTGTTTGATGTATTTGGAACTACTTTACTTGCATTAACTAATCCTTGGGGAGATGTCGCAGCATTTGATGTAATTGTTGAGTTAGATACATCGGGTGAACCATTTACATACTCCGATTGACTTATTAAATTCGTCCTACTCGGTTCAAGTAAAATACTCGGACAAGTAACCCCACCGCTATAATCTAATCTCGGTAAGTCCTCTAATATGCCAGCTGTTTTCGTTGTCGTTATTGTTCCAATATATTCGGTGGCCACCAATCCTTGCTCTAGTTGGACATCTTGGATAAAAATATTATCTCCTGCGATAGAAGTAAGTACACCACCTTCGTTTGAAATTGAAATAACTACCTGATTAATTGTTTCTTTTTGTGTTAGTGAACAACGATACCAACCATTGCCTACGTTTTCCATCTTAGATGTGATTAAGTCAGGACTAGGGCTAGGGTCAGAATAAATTGTACCATTACTTAGATTGAAGTAAACGCTTATCAAAACAGGAAGAAAAGCGACAGTAGACACAAGAAAATCTCCCGTTCCTGCTTTAGCATAAACACTAAAAGTATTCACGCCACTCTGAGTTCCAATTGGGTAAGCTACAGGTTGCAATCCTCCAGTTACACCGCTTGAAAGTGCTTCAATTAAAGTAGCATTATTTAAGCCATCATAACCACTTTGGTTAAATGTACGGTCTGAATTAATTGTAAACCAAGATTGAAAAGAATTACTAGCAGGTATTAGATTTTCGCGCCCCTTCTCAATAAAACCATTAGGGGCTACCCTTGTAGCAGCAAGATTTGAACCCCTACTAAAAGCAAAAGCCCCCTCACTTGTTAATGGCCTGTAAGATTGTATAGCCCCATCCTTATAAGCAGGGGAGACTGGCAGTATTAAAGTTGCTTTGTTGTATAAACTCATTATGATAAACTTTTTAGAGCAGCTATGCTATTATTCGTACAATCTTGTGATTCCCACGTAAAGCCAAAGGTTATTGCAAAGTCATTGTAACTTTTATATGGATTAGTTAAGTCTGATAATTCTCCATTAGATAAAGCAGAGTTGAAAGTAAGGACTTCTTTTACCTTGCCGTAGAAATTATTAGCCCTATTACCTTGGTCAAAACTAAACTCATTAAGTCCTACGGGAGTGGTTCCGCTTGTATCTGTTCCAACAATCACCCCGTTTACATACAAAGCAAAATCATTCGCTTTATACTTAAATGCAATTTTTGCAAATTGTGTTTCATCGCTTAAAACAAAACTTATATTTGCTTGAGTTGTATCATTGTTTTTTGCTACGCCCGAAATCTCATTACTTGTGGGTTTGTATTGAATGTAAATCCTCTCGTCTCTTGTTCCGTTACTTATGGATAAAATACGAAATGTTCCGTCATCCGCCAAAGCCGCCAATTCCGCATACAACACCCCTTCATTAGAGTTAAAAGTTGATGCACTACCTGCACCAACGCAGACATCTGACGCACGAGTTTGAGAAGTCCCATAGGTGGGTATGTAACTTGTAGCGTAGGTTCCGAGTTCAAGTTGAGCGCCGTATAAGAAAAATCTGTTTCCAAGGTCACCTACAAGTGGTGAATTAAAGGACATACCTACAAATTTAACCCCACTTTTACCCAAACCTGAAGTTGTTATTAGCTTTGCGCTTATACGATACCATCCATTACCATAATTCTCTATTTTTGCACCTGAGAATTGAGTACCAGTATAACTATCAAATGTGCCGTTATTTATATTGAATTTAGCAAAACTATTTCCAACATCACTTTGAAACCAACCCATACCAAAATAATCTCCTATGTCACTCTTGACGAAAATACTTACAGCATATACTAAAGAAACATTAGCATTATTTTCAATTCTAGGTTGGTTTGTTGAAGTAACTTGAAACAATGATGCATTATTAACACCTTCAGGAGACAATCCTTGATTATTGGTTATTGTTGCACCTGATTTACTAAAATCAAATAAGCCCTCACTATCGGGAAATTCATTGCCCCTACTAGGTTCTAAAAGCAAAGTTGAGCAACTTACCCCGTTGGAATAGTTAAAGCGTGGGGTGTCCTCTAATATTCCTGCCGTTCCCGTTGTTGTTGTAGTTGGAATGTAGTCAGTAGCAACCAA
>Ga0308011_10000045_pt1 | contig 62259 bp, 56 predicted proteins | sample Neamet177_FD_203144 | JGI IMG/M metagenome (GOLD analysis project Ga0308011, IMG submission 203144) | Marine microbial communities from water near the shore, Antarctic Ocean - #177 | ecosystem: Environmental > Aquatic > Marine > Unclassified | place: Southern Ocean | collected 2014-07-25 | reverse complement strand
GAAAATTATTTTAGAGACTTGATCCCCACCCAACAAAAAGCCCCCAGTCGTGAAGCGATTGGGGGCTTTTTTATGCAATAAATTTTTCTTTATTCCGGGTGCACCAATTCAAAATCCTCCATGAATTTTGTTGTGTAAACTCCTTTTCTGAAGTCTTCATTTTTCAACAACTGCTGGTGGAATGGAATGGTAGTTTTAATTCCTTCAATAATAAATTCATCCAATGCGCGCGCTAGTTTTTCTAAAGACTCCTCACGAGTCCTCGCGGTTACAATCAGCTTCGCTATCATGGAGTCATAATACGGAGGAATAACGTATCCAGAATAACAATGTGTATCAAGACGGACACCGTGACCACCGGGAGCATGGAAAGAATCAATCTTACCCGGACACGGACGGAAGTCGTTAAAGGCATCCTCTGCATTAATTCTAACCTCAATACTATGCATTTCAGGGAAGTAGTTTTTACCTGAAATACGCTCCCCTGCTGCTACTTTTATTTGTTCGCGTATCAAGTCAAACCCAACAACTTGTTCAGTTATAGGATGCTCCACTTGAATACGTGTGTTCATTTCCATGAAGTAGAAATTGCGGTCTTTATCTACTAAAAACTCAACGGTTCCAGCTCCTTCATAGGCGATATATTCCGCAGCTTTTACCGCAGCATCTCCCATTTTTTTTCGGAGTTTGTCTGTCATAAATGGCGATGGCGTTTCCTCAACTAATTTCTGGTGACGTCGTTGAATGGAACAATCACGCTCGCTTAAGTGACAGGCTTTTCCGAAGCTATCGCCCACGATTTGAATTTCAATGTGACGTGGCTCAAGAATGAGTTTTTCCATGTACATAGCATCATTACCAAATGCCGCTGCCGCTTCTCGGCGAGCACTGTTCCATGCATCTTGGAGATGTTTCTCGCTAGGTACGGCTCGCATTCCCTTACCACCACCACCGGCAGTCGCTTTGACCATCACGGGATATCCAATCTCTTGAGCTGTTTTGACCGCATGCTCATAGGTTGCCATGACACCTTCAGATCCCGGTACACACGGTACACCGGCTTCTTTCATGGTTTCCTTAGCGGTCGCTTTGTCTCCCATCTTATCGATCTGGTCTGCGGAGGCACCAATAAACTTGATACCGTGCTCAGCACAGATTCGAGAGAATTTGGAGTTTTCACTTAGAAAACCATATCCAGGGTGGATAGCGTCAGCGTTCGTTATTTCTGCCGCCGAGATAATGTTCGGAATGCTGAGGTAACTCTCGGAAGAAGCTGCTGGACCTATACATACTGCTTCATCAGCAAAGCGCACGTGCAGAGAATCGGCATCGGCTTTGGAGTAAACAGCAACCGTTTTAATGCCCATTTCCTTACACGTTCTTATCACGCGAAGAGCAATCTCGCCGCGGTTGGCAATGAGTACTTTCTTAAACATAATGTGGCTCTTTACAGCGTTACTTATGATGGATCAACTAAGAATAATGGCTGGTCATATTCGATCGGGCTTTTGTCATCAACAAGAACCTTGACAATGGTACCGCTAACTTCGCTCTCAATCTCATTAAAGAGCTTCATAGCTTCTACGATACAGAGTACATCACCCTCACCAATCGTATCACCAACCTTAACAAAAACATCATGTTCTGGTGACTGACTGCGGTAGAAGGTACCTATCATTGGAGATTTTACGGTAATGTAATTTGCGTTCTCCTCTGCTGCTTCTACTGCCGCTACTTGCGCTGGTGCCACCGGCATAGCCTGTTGCGGAGCGATGGTCTGTATATATGAAGCCTGTGGTTCTAACGCACCAGAAGCGGTTTTAATGTTAATCTTAAATTCTTCTGTTTCTAAGCTCACTTCTTGTGCGCCACTTTTGACGACAAATTTGATAAGCGCTTGGATTTCCTTGGAGTCCATATTATGAGTATTTTTTTATTTAAATGTAATATGAAGTTACGTGTTATTTCTTGTCAATTGCCCATGTTACCCAGATGGCGCCCCAGGTAAAGCCACCACCAAAGGCAGCAAAAATCAAGTTGTCACCTTTATTAAATTTATGGCGATTATCCCATAAACACAAAGGGATAGTAGCTGAAGTGGTATTGCCGTATTTTTCAATGTTGATCAGGACTTTCTCCGGTGTCAACTCCATGCGTCGTGCGGTTGCATCAATGATGCGTAGGTTCGCTTGATGTGGAACTAGGTAAGCAACATCGTCACCGGTCATGTTATTCTTTTCTAAAATTTCTGCTGAGGTATCCGCCATATTACTTACCGCAAAACGGAAAACACTTTTACCTTCTTGACGAATAGCATGTTGTTTATTGTCTATGGTTTCATGTGATGGCGGTAAAAAAGATCCACCAGCTTCGATGCGCAAGAAATCTCGCCCTTGAGCATCTGTTCTAAGAATTTCATCTTGAATTCCGTACCCCTCCTCTGACGGCTCCATAAGGGCTACCCCACAACCATCTCCGAAAAGAATACATGTTGTTCTGTCTTCATAATCAACAATAGAGCTCATGACATCTGAACCCACGACCAATACTTTCTTATACTTACCGCTTTCTATGTAGGCAGCAGCAGAACTAACGGCATACAAAAAAGAGGAACAAGCCGCTTGTAGATCAAAAGCAAAGGCATGTTTTGCCCCAATTTCCTGAGCAATAAAAGCAGAGGTAATAGCAACGGGCATATCTGGAGTGACAGAAGCTAAAACAACCAGGTCAATATCTTCTGTTGTGATGCCATATTCAGCTTTCATAGCTTCAACGGCCTTGATCGCTAAATACGAAGCACCTTTACCTTCCTCAGGCTTCAGGATTCGTCTTTCTTTGATGCCCGTTCTGCTTGTGATCCACTCATCGTTGGTATCCACCATGTCTGCCAACTCTGCATTGGTTAAAACATATTCCGGAACATATCCGCCTATTGCTGTGATCGCTGCTTTCATTCTTGTCTTCATTCAGGAGGCTAAAATAGGAGGCATAATCTTATTAAAGCAATGTAAAAAAGAAAAAGTAGCCCATAAATGGACTACTTTCTTGTAAATCAGTGTATTATGTATAAGCTTAATTAAGCTTTTTCCATGACTACTTTGCCCTTATAATAGAGCTTTCCTTCGTGCCAGTGAGCGCGGTGGTATAGGTGTGTTTCACCAGTAGTAGGACATACGGCTAATTGTTGATCCGCTGCCTTATAGTGCGTTCTACGCTTATCTCTTCTCGTGGTGGACTGTCTGCGCTTAGGATGTGCCATTGTACTTAATTATTTATTGTTCAATAAGTTTTTTAATTGATCCCATCTTGGATCACTCTCTGTTTCTTTCAATTCTTCTACCTCTTCGATAAAGTCTTCCAAACCATTGCCCGCATTGGGACCAAGTAATTTAGACGGAATACTGAGAACTACTAATTCGTATATGTTTTGCGCAATTCTAAGCGTGTGCTCTGAATGTGGCAAAATCAACAACTCTTCGTTTTCATCGTTGTACTCCTCTCCAAACTTCACCTGAATGCTAAACGAGTTCTCTAACTCTTGTGTAAACAGTTCGTTCATTATATCACAAAGCGCTTGAATACTGCCTTTAAACGTGAAATCTAAATCAAAAACGGTCTCACTTTTCAACATCGTCATGCGGGCATTACCCTGCAATCCGGTGTAGTCTGTGTAACCAAAAAGTTCAAAGAACGTATCGTTCAATTCAAAATCAAAGTGATGTGTTCCAACGCTTAAGCCAGAAAAGAGGATATTAAAGTCCTTTGTTTTCACTTGTCAGTTATATCTGAATGAGCGTGCAAAGATATTCAAATTGTTGAAAACTTCTAACGCTTATCCTTTTGTTTTTTCAGAGGATTTTTTGTCATCTCGTCATACATGGTTCTTTGGTGGAAAACATCTATCGCAGAGAATAACGAACCCCTGAATGAATTTTCGTCGGCAACCCCATTTCCCGCTACGTTCATCGCTGTTCCGTGGTCTGGAGATGTTCGTACAACATCTAGCCCAGCAGTGAAGTTTGTTCCCGTACCCATGGCAATTGCCTTGAAAGGAATTAAGACTTGATCGTGGTACATCCCTAATACGGCATCAAATTTCATATCGAAACCTTGACCAAAGAATCCATCTGCAGGGAACGGTCCCTTGATGATGGCATCTTTTGATTGTGATTTCGCAATGGCCGGAGCGATGATATCTTGCTCCTCTTTTCCTATAGTCCCCATTTCCCCTGCATGTGGATTCAGTCCAAGGATCGCAATAGTAGGTTTGATTTTGCCAAAATCACGCTTTAAACTGCCCTTAAGAATAGATATTGCGTTTACAATAGCTTCTTCTGTAAGGCTCTCTGAGACCGATGATACTGGAATATGACCTGTAACTGTGGCAACCTTGAGTTGCTCAGAGGTGAGTAACATCAGAACCTCGTTGCTAAATGCGGATGCTAAATAACCGGTATGTCCTGTAAAACCCTCAACACCATCTGCAATATTGTGCTTGTTTATAGGCGCTGTAACAATCGCGTCAATTTCGCCTGATTTCGCTGCAGCTATAGCTGCATCGATGCTTTTAAGGGCATAGCTCCCGCTAACATCTGTTGGTGTCCCTAGTGATAACTCCACATTGTCTTCCCATACATTAATGAGATTGTTTTTACCGCGGTGTATATCGTTAACTGAATCGCAAATGTGAAAGTTGAAATCTCTACGGTTGATGGCATTTCTATGGTAAGAAGCAAGTTTACTTGATGCGAAAACAACTGGGGTACATAAATCTAAGATGGCCTTATCCTCCAGAGACTTAATGATCACTTCCATGCCAACGCCATTGAGGTCACCACACGTGATGCCAATCACCGGCTTCTTGAGCACATTAGGAATTACCTCGTTGGCTCTACTGCTGGACCCTTCGAAATCATTAGCATAAAGTGCAGCCTGATCTGCCAAATTACTTTGAACACTTTCTGAAACTGGCGTTGCCTTAACATTTCTAGCCGGAGCTGTACCCTTGCCTTTATTTCTGTTGCGGTTTCTATTGTTTCTTTGAGCGCCGTCCTCAGTGTTACCGTCGTTTTGATCTGATTTATTGCGATCAATGACCTGAGGCTTAGCAGTGCTTCTCGGACTTGTAGCACCTATTTCTTTCCCCCCGTCAGGAGTTTCTGTTTTCCTACGTGGATTACGATTTCGACCTCCGCGTCTTCTGCGGTTAGGATCGTTGTTACCACTTTTATCATCACCCGTTGAAGCGCTAGGCTTTTGGGTATTGTCTTTGCTGTCGCTCATGAACTTATTTCTTACTTAAAAAGTCAAAAAGTAATCTAACACCTATCCCCGTGCCTCCTTCCACTTGATAACCGATGCGCTTGGCTAAAAAGGCAGGACCGGCGATATCCAAGTGAATATAAGGGTAATCCGTAAAGTGCTCTAAAAATTTACCGGCTGTGATGGCGCCTCCCTCTGCACCGCCTATATTTTTAAGATCTGCGATTGGGCTTTTCAATAAATCTTTGTATTCATCCCAAAACGGAAACTCAACCACACGTTCGCGTGTCAATTCCCCGCTTTCTTGCAGAGCTGACATTTCTACGGGAGAGGCATTTCCCATACCGACAATCGCATAACGACCTATAGCACGGGCTGCCGCACCTGTTAAGGTAGCGAGATCAATCACGAGTTCTGGGTTATATCGTTTTGCATAAACCAAAGCATCGGCTAAAATTAATCGGCCTTCTGCATCAGTGTTTAATACCTCAACCGTTGTTCCATCAGAAATGGTAATAACATCACCTGGAGTAACGGCATTTCCACCGGGTCTATTGTCTGTAGCAGGAACAAGACCTATGATGTGAAGAGGAAGTTTTGCTTCGGCAATAGAACTCATCGCACCTAAAACAGCCGCCGCACCCCCCATGTCACTTTTCATAGTGTCCATAAAGTTGGAGGGCTTAAGGCTCAAGCCGCCTGTGTCATAAACAACACCTTTCCCTACCAGTACTATTGGCTTTGAGTTTGTTGCGCCTTCCGGCTTATGTTCCATTATAATGAAGGTAGGAGGCTCAGGTGATCCATAATTGACCGCCATTAAACCGCCCATTTTTAAGCTTTCAATTTGTTTTTTCTCTAAAACCTCTACGGAGAAACCATGGCGTTTCCCTGCTTCACGTGCTTCTTGAGCAAGTTGCGTTGCTGTAAGATCAATGACGGGTCTGTTGACCAGGTCTCTTGCGAAGAGCGTACCCATTGAAGAAATTGCAATGGCACGCATTTCAGAAGAATCGGCTTGAGCAACTTCTAGTTGTACTAATGAATTTCTGCGTTTGTGTGCATCTGAGAAGTAGCGCAAGAACTGGTAGTTTCCTAAAATAGCGCCTTCCGCGATTTCAGAATCATAACTTCCTTCCAGACGAACACGATCATAGTTAAGGGCATTTAACTTAAGGGCCAATTGACTTCCGGCCAACCGCATTTTTTCAGCACGTTCAGCCACTGGATTCTCTTTCGTAACCTTATAAATCCAAACGGTGCTGTCTGACTGTTGCAGTTCCATCCATTTTTCGTCAAACGTATCTCCAAAATGCTTCATGCGTTTCATGGCATCAGCTGAGAAAGTGCCTGCGATTTCTTTTACATCAGAGTAAACAATAGCGCGTGGTCCGTTGTAATCAGAAGTATATGTTGTGATTTTCATTGTAAAATCTATTTAAGTGTCAAATGTACTATTTTAACCAACCATAAAGAAGAACCCATGTTTACTGGAATCATAGAAAAATTAGGCACAGTAGCCAAAGTTGAAAGAGTCGGTGGAAATTTAGAATTATTCGTGCATTCTGAGCTTGCCAAAGAATTAAAAATAGACCAAAGTATAGCGCATAACGGCATTTGTCTTACGGTCGTAGAAATTTTTGGCGACCGTACTTATCGCGTTACGGCGATAGATGAAACCATAGACAAAACTAATATAGGAGACCTCAAAGAGGGCTCAAAAGTAAATTTAGAACGGTGCATGACCATGGGAGCCAGGTTAGATGGCCACATCGTGCAAGGCCATGTGGACCAGATAGGCGTTTGTGAGGAAATAGAAGAAGTGGATGGATCTTGGATATTTGGGATCTCCTATGATGACTCACTAGGAAACATTACCGTAGAAAAGGGGTCAATTACCGTTAATGGAACTTCTTTGACGGTTGTTAAATCCAAGAAGGGTGGCTTTAGCGTTGCGATTATTCCCTTTACTTACGATCACACAGTTTTTCATGAGTTAAACGTCGGAGATAGCGTTAACTTAGAGTTTGACATCATTGGAAAATATGTCGCTAGAATGATGCACGGGTACACCAAATGAACAAAGTAAGAAAGGTCGGCGTATTGGACGATGAGCAGCTCGCGATTGATGGGTTGGTTTATCAATTAAAAAAAGAGCTTCCTGGAGTGGAGGTTTATGGCTCTCAGTACCCGAAACCTTTCGAAGAATGGTGTAAAAATGAACGACCAGAATTGGTTTTTTTAGATATGGAGATGCCCAGCGCAATGGGACTGGACGTTGCAAAACGGATACAGACCTTTGTTGGAAATATTGTTTTCGTTACTGCGCATAGCCACTACAGCCTGGAAGCTTATGAAACCGCCGTAGATTATATATTGAAGCCAGTTGTAGCCAGTAGGTTAAAACAAGCGCTGGATAAAATTGCAGCGTTGCAACCCATGCCCGTTTATCAAGAAAAATTGATTCGGATTCCCATTAAGGGCTCCTTTCAAATGGTTAAAGAGTTGGACATTATTTTATTAATAGGTCAAAGAAATTACACAGAGGTGGTTATGGCGGATGGCGAAAGCTATCTAGTGGCACGTACCCTTAAAAACTTTTCAGACAGTTTGAGCGATAGATTCTGGCGCGTTCACAAAGGCACTATTGTTAGAAGTGATGCTGTGCAAAACATTAAATGGGGCTCTAGACCCCAAGTAACAATGAACAACGGACTGGTCGTAGAAGCCTCAAAAACAAGATTGGATGAATTGGGTCTTCAAGCGTAGTATACTTAAAATAGCGCTGCTCTTATTTCTTTTTACAGGGTGTAAGCAAGACTATTCAACACCGCCTGCTCAGATAGAATATTATTATTCGTTGCCTGATAGCATTGTTGAAAACTCGCAAATACTGGAGGAGCTGATAGGCGCCAGTGATGCGAGAATTCGGGCTTGGGCTTCGTTAGCGCAAAGTAGAAGGTTTCTTATTCAGACCAATTTTATTGCAGCACTTCCGCATATTGAGAATGCCGAGTACTTATTGAGAGAGCTAGATGACCAGTTGGGGATGTCTAAGGTGATGCATTACAAGGCGTATGCTTATTGGCGTTTAGGTGCCAATTCTAAGAATATTCTAGAGTTTTCTGAAGAAGCTATAGCGCTGGCACCGCCGGACAAGTGGTCGATGTATTCTGGAAACCACACCATCTATTTATTAGAGCGGGGATATTATAAAGAAGTCCTTTCACTGAGTGATACCTTGTTACCTCTTTTCCGTAAAGAAGATAAAAGCGGTCAAATACTTCCGAGCGAGGCGTATGCCGTAAGAGCGGTTGCAATTCAGGGACTTCAAGGAGATGCACAAGAGGTCGATACGCTTATCAATGCAGCACTGGGTCAAATCAATGTTTTGAAACAGGTAGATCGACTGTACGTATACCAACTCGCACTTTATTTGGGTGCTCTCAGTCAGCAACAGTTAGTAGTATGTATTGACTTTGCTCGAAAAATTAAATCGGCAGCTTTGGAAGCTAAAGCGCGGGAACAGTTGGATCGAACTGATCTTTTAGGTGAGACTTCTGATCAATCAAGACGTGCGCTAATGAGTGCATATAAGCGGGCTACTAGAAATTCAGAAAGATTAAAGGAAGAGTTGGTGTCTTATGAACTGGAAAGAAGTAAAAGAGCATCATTAAGAGAAGAGAAAGCAGCTGCATTTAAACAGACAACATTCTTAGCCACTTCCTTGTCAATTATAGCGGCATTGTTGGCCTTTGTACTCATATACAGAAATCAGAATGTGGCGAGTCAGGCGCGTATAAATGAGCAAGACGCCGTTTTGCTATTAGAGAGCTATAAGAACAGAATCCGTCCTCATTTTCTTTTTAATCAATTAAACAATGTAAATAGCTTCTTGAACCAGGAGAAATTAGAAGAAGCGCAAGAGTATATAGGTTTATTAAGTGTGCACCTAAGACTTCTTTTGGAAAGTAGTAATGAAAAGTTAAGTACGATATCTCAGGAGTTCGATCGATTGAAAAACTATGTGATACTCCAGCAGAAGGCGAACAACGATAAAGTCGAAGTGAGGTATAGTACAGATCAAGAAAGCTCTCAGGTAAGAATACCAACAGGAATTCTGCAACCCTTAGTAGAGAACAGTTTTAAGTATGCCGGAAATACTAAGTTCTCTGATGTTTACATACATGTGTCTGCGAAGGTCATTGGAAACAAAGTCAACATTATCATAGAGGACTCGGGATATGGCTTTATGGAACGTGCGCCGGGCACTGGTCAGGGATTACGATTGATCGAAGAGCGCATTGCGTTTTATAAATCCATAAGCCCTCAACCAGAGCTGTGGGCCTTAAGTGCAGATTTTGGGAAAAGAAAAAGCACCGTGAATATCACGATGCCTCTTACTTAAACTAGTTAACAGCGATGGTTTATCGATTGAGTGTGAAGCTAATATACGTGTGACTCAAGACAACACTGAACTTATCGTAGGAGCACTGAACTTATCGTAGCGCGAATTGTGAGGTGTTCATGTTTCCACCGCAGAGTATTATTCCAGCTTTACCTGTACTTTGATGTTTCAAAGCTGCTGCAATTCCTGAGGCGGCAGATGGCTCGATAAACTGCTTTGTTCTAGACAAACAGATGTGCCATGCATTTTCCAGCTCTTCTTCGCTCAGTAGGATGATTTCATTTACATGGTCTAAGATGATGGGAAAATTTCTTACTCCCAAAGAGGTGCGGAGACCATCTGCAATGGTGTTCGGGGTCTTCACGGATATCCGCGTTTTGGAAATGAAGCTTTTATAGGCGTCATCTGCATTGCTTGGTTCGCATCCAACCACCTTTGCTTTTCCAAAATAATAATTTGCTAGAGATGCTCCAGCAAGGAGTCCGCCACCACCCACGGGAATAAACAGCAAGTCTAAATCTGGATGCTCTTGAAGCAGCTCCAAGGTCGCGGTGGCTTGACCAGCGATGACATCGTAGTTGTCATAGGGATGGATGAATAAGGCTCCGGTAGAGCGTTGTAAATCAGCGGCGGCAAGTTCTCTGGCCTCTAAAGTGGGATTGCAAAAGGTGATGAGACCTCCATATGCTTTAACGGCATCAATTTTTGCTTGAGGAGCGTTTGACGGCATGACAATATAGGCAGGAGCTCCAATTTGTTCTGCAGCCCAGGACAAGGCGGCACCATGATTTCCGGAGCTGTGTGTTATAAAACCAGATACCTGTGCGCTGTCTCTGTGAATAAGTACTGCGTTCATTGCTCCTCGTGCTTTAAATGCTCCGGTTTTCTGAAGGTGCTCTCCTTTAAGCAGGCATGACTTATTTGACATTGCGTCAAAAGCCTTTGAGGTAAAAACAGGAGTCTTGTGAATGAATGATGCAATGCGACTTTGGGCATCCATAATATCCTTGCCTGTGGGTGCTTTTTGGAGAGAGTGTGCAGTCATTCTATCGGAAATATTCAAGTTTCGTAGGCTCTAGAAAAGGTTCTTCTGTGAGGAGCTGATGTTCTAAAAAAGACATGAGCTCAGATTCAAACTCTAATAAAACGACCTCTGTAATATAATTACTCTTGTTGAGTAGGGCGCCTCTCAATAACTCTTCTGGCGCACCACTTTGAAGCTTGAACATCCCAGATCGCCAAGGAAAAGGAGCATTGAACATGCGGGTTTTGTATAAAAGCCATGCATATAAAAGCACTTGCATTGCTTTGGGCTTGCTTCCAGACCATAATTGGCTGTAGCTTGAAATACTAAGGTCATCTTTTTTAATAGAACCGGTTTTATAGTCCCAAATGGTTAAGATACCATGGTCCATTTCTACGCGGTCAACATATCCGCGAAATTTCAGCGGTATATGAAGAGTTGGATGTTGCATATCGAAATCGAGCTCAGTTTCAATTCCTTTTAGAACGATATGCCCTGTCTTTGATCTAAGCGCATCGTAGGAAAGAAACTGGTGAAGCATTTTACGGCAAACTTCTGTGGTGACTAGATTGCGCCCTTGATCCAGAGCAGACTTAGGATACCCTTGAGTTACTAAAAAAGACAGCCCGATCTCTAGCGCACGCTCTGTCGATTGATCCACCTCTAATTCAGGGATTGGCTTACCGACAGATGGCTTATAGAGCTCCTCTAATCCCTTATGAACTAGGTTGCCCATCATTAATGCGGACATAGACTCTTCAACGGCATCTTCCTCTTTTATTCTAATAAGTCTGCGCTGATAAAACAGGTGGGGTCTTTCCGCCAATTCATTTATGCTAGAGGCACTCATTCCCCGCGACATCCAGTCTTTAATAGCATCCTTTACCCCGCTTGTTCTCGCGGCTGAAAATCGCTCTTCAATGGAGTGGGGATGCAATGGTCCATTGTGAAATATCCGATCTTTAACTACGCAATTGGTACCCGTAAGCTCGTGTTCTAATTGTATTACATACCTACTCGCTTCGCCGCCGCCCATGGCATCTTTATCGGTATTATAGGTTATGACAGCTTCGTTGCATCGCTGTAATATTCTATAAAAATGGTAGGCATAAACTGCATCTTTTTGCTCGTACGTGGGAAGTCCGTATTGTTGTTTTAAATCATAAGGCAACAAAGAATTGAAATTTCTTCCTGCAGGAAGTACGCCCTCATTAACACCGGCTAGTATAACGTAGGGGAAATCGAGTGTCCGAGATTCTAAAATCCCCATGACTTGAAGCCCTTCAAGTGGTTCTCCTACAAAATCAATGGTACCGGCACGAAGTTGTTGCTTGAGCAGCTTGAAGAGTGCCAATTCATCTGCCACCGTATCACCTAACGTTCGCTGGAGCTGCTCGATAAGCGTGTGCAGTTTAAAGGCGGTGTTCATGACCATTATATCGGTTGACTCCTTTTCCGCCACGTGTTTAAGCCATTTTTTCATGGGCTCAAGCAAGAGAAGACCTTCTCGTGGCATGAAAATTTGGTGGTAAGCTTCGGGACCTTCAGACAGCTTCGCCGTCCATTCGTTGTCATTGGTAAACACTCGGTTCGCCTTAACGATATTTCTATTCCAGTCCTGTGGGTTAGACGTTGTTTTATCGTCGGACTCCCAATACTTATTAAATAAAGGATCCGTGAGAAGAGCAGATAATGAACGGTGGTAAAAAGTCCATCTATTTGAGTTTTTCTTGTTTTTCAGCGCATACTCTACAACATTCATCCACAACCTGAGCGTGGCAGCTACAGGAGTTTGATCCAGGGGATATCCCATGGTGACGTTGACTTTATCATAACCCTCAGGTAAAAAACTAAGCACGGGGTTGAGCAACGTTTCGTCAGTTAAAATAACTGCAATGTCTTGTGGCGCAATGCCCATGTCTCGCCAACGTTCTAGAGTATGAGCGATCGCTTTTGCTTGTCCGGAATATTGACTGGCTCCTATGGGTTGGATTACTTTTGGAACGTGTTTCAGAGAACTCCTCAAGCCTTTCGTTGTCGGGGTGTCTTTGCCAAATATTTTTTGGCGGGATTGGTGCTGCCGAAAAAACAGTCCAGCTTCGTGTTCTGGCATCTCTATGTAATGGGCGTCCACATCCCACAAAACTTTTGAAGTAGCTACTTTTCGAAGCTCTGAGATGATGGTCAATTCGGCAGTATTTAGCGCGTTTAGACCCGCAACAACGACATGCTTTATTCCATTTCTGCTGAGAAAACGATCAATTTGACTGGACGTTTCCGCAAGTTTTCTAGAAGCGAGTCCACTATAAGCCTCTCCTTTTTCAATGAGGCTTGAGGTAAATAGATTGTAGGTTTTTGGAAGCAATGCAACGAAATCGGAATAGCGATGCATCAGCGCCGTTTGCTCTTCGATAGACAAATCCCATTCCGCGAGCTTTTGAACATTGTAAAGATCACCGAGCACGTTATTTGGATCTAATAAGTAACGGTCGATTTCCCCAAAATCAGAGAGTAGCGTCTGGCCCCACGACAAAAAGCTACCTAGAGATTCAGGCTCTCGATCAGGAAAAGCATCTTGTCTAACAACTCCATAGCATTTGTAAAGCTCAAGCAGAAGTACCAATGGCTCCACGACCAGTAGTTGTGCAGCATTTGCTACAAAGCTATCCACGGTACTAAATAGAGGAAGCAAAGTAGGTTCTTCCATATGAGGCTTGAGCGCCTCACGTAAGAAGAGCTCTGCCCGTTGATTTGGAAGCAGCACTAGGGTTTCATGAAGAGGCTGAGGGCCGTCTAGAAGCTCTTGTGCAATCCGTTGGATAAAGGTTTGCATGAACGGGTTTATTGGAAAATATTGCTTCCCTCAATGTAGTCAAAAACTGCTTTTGGAAGCAAATTCTTTAAGGGTTTTCCTTCTCTGAAACTGGTTCTAATGAGCGTTGCACTGATCTCCATTCTAGGCGCATCCACCATGGTTACCATTGGGTAGGAGTCTTGCCAAGCATTTTGAGATATTTCGTTGCCTAAAACAGGATAACGCGGATAGACAATAATATTGTGGTTAGCTGTAATGCTCTCCACATTCTTCCATTTATGTAGTCCTTCCAGGTTGTCTTCACCCATGATCAGCTTAAAGCCTTGTCCGGGATGTTTTTCCCTTAAGTAAGCTAATGTCTGCGCCGTATAATTTGGTTGAGGAAGGTGAAATTCTACATCCGAAGCATGTAAACCTTTTTGCCCATCCAAGGCAAGGGTCACTAAATGCAAGCGTTCTCTGTCCGGAAGTAGATTACTTTTCTTTTTGAACGGGTTATGTGGCGTAACTACAAACCAAATTTCATCTAGGTCACTATAGTTTAACAAATACTCGGCTAGAGCTAAATGCCCAATGTGGACGGGGTTGAAGCTTCCAAAGAAAAGACCGGTGTTCTTCATGGTTTATTCAAGAATGTAGAAAGAACCTCTTCTGCCTTTAGCTGCGCGGTCTTCAGGTCATCATTTATGATTATGGTGTCAAACTCCACTGCGCGCTCCATTTCTAGTGTAGACTTCGCAAGGCGTTCCGCAATTTTTTCTTCATTATCTGTTTTTCTGTTTCGAAGACGCTGTTCGAGCACTTCGACACTGGGAACCTGAATAAATACGGCTAGAGCACGTTCTTTGAAACGTTTTTTGAGGTGTATGGAGCCTTCTACATCAATGTCAAATATAACAGTCTTGCCCTGGTCCCAAAGCCGTTCAATTTCAGAAGCTAGTGTACCGTAATAGGTATCTTTATAGACCTCTTCCCACTCTAAGAATTTATTATTTTTCACTTTTTCAAGAAACTCGGAACTCGATAAAAAATAATATTCACGACCTTCTTTTTCTTCGCCTCTTGGCGCGCGTGAAGTTGCAGATATACTAAAGCTCAATTGAGGAAATCGTGGAATGAGGTACTGGACCAAAGTCGATTTTCCGGCACCGGAGGGTGCGGAGAAGATGACCATTTTTCCTGTTGTATTACCCATGTTCTGTGGAGGTATTTGCTCTTCCCAAAGGTAGTGGAGTTGTGGGATTGTTACGTACATTTAATTAAATTACCTAAGACTATCATAATGAACACCATAGAACTCTCCAGTTTGTCAAAATTTTATGGAAACCAATGCGGTATTGATGCGGTATCGTTTGCGGTGAAAAAGGGAGAGATTTTTGGATTTATTGGACCAAATGGCGCGGGAAAATCTACAACAATCAGGACCCTCATGGGCCTTTTAGCCCCAACGAGTGGCAAGGCAACCATCATGGGGATGGATACGAGTGTGGAGGGAGCAAGGATTCGAGAGAAAATTGGATACCTACCGTCAGAGGTAGATTATTATAGCGATATGTCTTCAAGGGAATTGCTGTTATACCATGCGGCCATTTATAAAGTAGGAGACGCAGCGCATAAAATTCAGGAATTGGCTACCTATTTTCAATTAGAATTAGACCGACCCATTGATGACCTGAGTTACGGCAATAAAAAAAAGTGCGCGATTATTCAGTCTGTCCTTCATGATCCTGAAGTTTTGATTTTAGATGAACCTACTGGGGGATTAGACCCGCTCATGCAAAACAGGTTTTTTGAACTCTTGGAACGACTGAACAAAAAAGGGGTGACTATATTTTTTAGCTCACATGTCTTGTCGGAGATTCAGCGCATGTGCGACCGAGCAGCCATTATTAGAGCAGGTAAAATTACTGCCGTAGAAGACATCACCACCTTGCTGTCGAAGCAAATGAAGACCGTACGTTTAGTGACTAATTCTGTGAACAATATGGTCTTGCCAGAAGGCGCTCTAAATCATCATCAAAGTGGTCAAAAACACACTTTTGATTATGTAGGACCCACGCAAGACCTTATAGTTTGGTTGAATAGTCAAGCTATTATCGACGTTACTCTTTCTGAGCCTGATCTAGAGAGTATTTTCATGAACTATTACCAGAGTTAAGCCATGAATAGCGTAATATTTAAGAAAGAACTCAAGCGCAACAGAAAAAACACAGCAATTTGGTCTGCTATTCTTGTTGGCTTTACCGCTTTGATCTTGTCCATTTTCCCTAGTTTTTCAGAAATGGGCGAAGAGATGGCAAAACTGATGTCGAGCTTACCTGAAGAGTATGCAAAGGCACTAGGCATGGATGAAGAAACGTGGAGTAGTATCATTGGGTATTACGGAACCTACTACGGGATTTACATCACCCTTTTAATGGGCATATTCACAGCATCCACTGGCGCAACTATTATTGGCAAGGAAGAACGCGATGGGACCGCAGAGTTCTTGCTGACCCGCCCTATTTCGAGAGGATCAATTGCCGCGACAAAGCTAGGGGTACTCGGTGCTTTGTTTGTAATCGTTTATGGTATTCAGATGCTTGCCGCAGTGATTGGCTTGTTGATTTTTGGAGAAGAGGTGAATTGGTCCGTATTTATAGCAATGCACGTACATGGCTTTTTCTTGGTGGGGTTCTTCACTGCATCTGGGGTTTTTATGTCAAGCTTCTTGTCGCCAAAACTGAACTACATGGGCCCTGTTGTAGGTCTCATTTTCGGTAGCTATTTCCTTAACGCCATCTCTATGGCAACGGAAAAAGCCTCTTGGTTGGGATATATTTCACCCTACCATTACTTAAACCTAACGGCCAAAAACGGAGTGCTGGAGTTGAACTTGATTACTTGTTTTGGAGCATCTGTTGTTACGGCAATCCTTCTTTGGATTTCCTTTAAGAGATACCTTTCAAGGGACATAGTGGGTTAGAGCGTGTTTCCGACCTGTTCTTTGATCTTTTCTAACTCATCCTTCATTTGCACCACATGCTGCTGCATAGGAGCATAATTACTCTTAGAACCTAAGGTGTTGATTTCACGGCCCATTTCTTGTGCAATGAATCCGAGTTTTTTACCACTAATGTCTTCTGACATGGTCTCTCGGAAGTATTTTAGGTGGTTTATTAGACGCACTTTTTCTTCGTTGATGTCTAATTTTTCTATGTAAAAGATGACCTCTTGTTCATAGCGATTGTTGTCTACTTCCATTCCTTCAAGACCTTTGAGTAGACGTTCTCGAACAGCTTCGAGACGTGCTTTTTCATGGGGAGCAATCCCTTCTAAAGCCGATTCAATAGCAACGAGACGTTCTTCATAATCTGCTGAAATAGAGGCGCCTTCTTGTGTACGAAACTCTTGAAGCCTACCTATAGCATCCAGCAGCAAGCCTTTGAGAAAGCCCCACTCGTCTCCAGTAAGTTCATCGCGACCAGCGCTCATGACATCAGGCATGCGCATGACCGTCGCAACGAGGTCTCCCTTTGTGTCTGCTTCCCGCTCGAGGGCAGTAAGCTGTGTTAAGTACGCTTTGGCAAGATCCATGTTAATACTCGCGGCACTTTCAATACCGGTAACTTCAGCGTAGATATTGATGTCGACTTTGCCACGCTTGAGTTCGGCACCTACTATTTTACGTATGTCCAATTCCTTTTCACGAAATAACGAAGCTATGCGCGCATTAAGATCGAGGCCTTTACTATTCAAACTTCTTATTTCTACGGTGATCTTCTTCCCGGAAATTTGGCCAATTGCCTTTCCGAAACCGGTCATACTATGAATCATGGGTTGTGCTATTTATTTCAAAGGTAGGAAAAGACAGCACAGGAAGAGTGCGTGGTAGATCACAAGAGTTAAACAACGGTTTTACGACCGTAAAAGCTTACAAAATAAACACCAGAAAAAATAGCGATACCTCCGATGAGCATATGAACGTTCCATGATTCGCCCCCAAAATAAAGACTTAATAGACTAGCGAAAAGCGGTTGTAAATAGATATAGGCACCCACTGTGGCAGGGTGTAACGTCTTTAATGCGATAATATTTCCAAGGTAGGTAAGGAAGGTAGTCCCAATTACCACGAATACTACTGCCCAAATGATAGAGCTGTTCCATAGTGACCAATCGATTTCTAACAACTGCGGTCCGCCAAATGGGAGTACGAAGAGCACCCCAAAAGTGAACACCCACCGGATCACAAACAAGGCATGGTACTTTGACATGAGTGGCTTGATTAATACCAAGTATACCGCGTAACTACTTGCGTTGATAAGTACAAAAAAATTACCTTTCGCAACATCACTTTCAAACAGTCCGCTGAGGTCAAATCCAGCACCTGAAAAAATGAGCCAAAATGCTCCTAAAGCACCCATCAGAATGCCTAATATTTTTGGGGTTGTAATGCGTTCTTTTACCAATATGGCTCCCGCAACAAGCACAGCGATGGGCCCGCTGACCATCATGATGGAGGCATTTACAGGTGTTGTCATTTTTAGTCCTTCAAAAAAGAAGAGCATGTTAGTGGTGACTCCAAAAGCAGCACAGATGGCGAGAAGTAACCGATCTTTGATAGGGATGCTTAGAAATCGATCATTCCCGGAGAATGGACTTAGAAACCAAAAGAGCAGTGCTGCTCCGGTAACTCGAAATTGAATAAACGCTCTCGGAGGCACGGCTCCTTGCATTGCGCCTTTGGCAATAAGGAATGATGATCCATAAATAATAGCGACTCCTAATAGCGCAAAGTGTGCGAGGAGTATTGCGCGCGAAGAACTCATTTCGTGGCTAAGAATGTACGTGCAGCGCCTACCTCTTTTGCACTATTCCCAATAAAGATATGTTCTTCAAAAATTAAAACTGGACGCTTTAAAAAGGTGTATTCATGAAGGATTAAATTTCGGATAGCATCCTCTGTCAATTCCTGTGCTTTTAATTCTAGTTCTTTGTATTTGCGCGCGCGCTTGCTAAAGAGGGCCTCGGCGCCGCCTGCTAGTGCTATCATGGCATCCACCTGAGGGGCGGTCATAGGTACTGTTTTAATATCCTGAAGCATTATACCCTCTGTATTCCAGGAATTTAGAATGCGTTTACAGGTGTCACATGTACTTAGGTAAAAAATGCGTTTCATGTAGTGGTGATTATTGTGCAAGCCAAGGATATGGATCTTGAATATTGGCGTCTCTCCAAAGCCCAAACTGAACCATGGTTTTCCCTTCTTCATCTGTAAACGCTGTTCCGATAGGTTGCTTTAGACTAATAGTGTCACCTGCCTTCACCTGCACAGTGACTAAGTTACTGTAGACCGTGAAGTAGTTACCGTGTCGAATGAGGACCATAACATTAGCACCAGGAATAGGGACTACGGAACTTACCTCCCCTTCAAAACTTGCACGAACAATAGCATTGTCCTCCGTGGTGATTTCAATGTGAGGATTGTCCACAATGATGCCCTTCACAACAGGGTGGGGATGTTTGCCAAATTTACCGGTGATAATACCCCGTTCAACTGGCCAAGGGAGTGCACCTTTATTTGAGGCGAAATTATTAGCAAGCGCCCGGGCTTCAGGTGTCATTGCAAAGGCTGGCCCATCATCTCTGGTGTCCATCCCTTTTGCTTTTCGCGCTTTATCAATAAGCTGAGTAATAGCTTTATTTGAGGTGCGTGAGCTGAAGTCTTTTCCTCTAACAAGTCCCAGTTCTTTGGCCTCCATTTCTAGTGCAGTTCGCTCTGCACGCTCTTTAGCTTTTCGCATTTCTTCCGCAATGATACGTTTGATTTGCTTTTCTAATTGTTGGGCCTCTCGCTGCTTCGTATTGATGTCTTTTTTTAAATCACTTTCTCTTGACTGAAGCGTAGCAACGGTTTTCTGTTGATCCTGCGCATCAGCCAGCAGCGCTATCTTCGCTTCTTTTTGAGCCTGTTGGATGGCAGTTTTTTCTATTTTTTTAGCGATAAGTGCCTTTTTTTCACGTGCTAAGTTTTCTTGCGCCACATGAATTTGTGCGACTTGTTGTTCTCGATATCTCGTCATATCCTTGAAATATTGCAATCGTTTCGCCGCTTGTGCGAATGAATTGGAACTCAGAATGAACATCACTTGATCAGTAGGTTGTAGATTATACTGTGCGAGCTGAATCAGTTTAGCATAGTCAGACTTCAACGAATCTATACGTATTTCAAGTGTTTGTATTTCGCCCTCTTTGGCCGCCGTCTCCCGGTCAATGCCTCGAATTTGTCGCGACATGTTTACGATTAATTTTTCTCGAGAGTCTATTTTTTGATTCAGAGTTTGTAGCTCAGTGATGCTCGCGTTTCTGTTATTTTGTGTTTTCTTCAATAAGGTATTGGCGAGGTCAATTTGATCTTGAAGCAGCACTTTTTGACGCTGTAACTCCTCCTTAGTTTGCGCATTTAAGGCAATAGAGGAAATAAGGACGATATAAATGAGTAGTCTACGCATTAGAGACTAAAGGGTGTATTGTAGGGTCCCTCGGTACGAATTTCTGTGATTTCTATGAGTACGCGGTATGCCGGTTTACTTTGCAGGGTAACCACCATTTCTGCAGGATACCCGGTTCTAACATCCACTTTTGTATAGTCGATATTCACAATCTCATTTTTGTCCTCTATGGTCATGTGCCGCATGTGTAAGTTCTGGTCAAGGGATGCGGTCACCTTCCTTCCTAAAGAGAGTGAGTATTTGGTCACCCAGGTGTCCGAAGCATTTCTAAAACGGTACCTCATCGTGGCCTCGGCTCCAATAAGCTGTCCACGTAGTAGTTTGTTCAAGTACTCAAAAGGAACATCAATACCTGTAATAGTGGCAAGCTCAGCAGCCGACCCTGTCCACTCCATTCCTAAAAGCGTTGATGTGAATGCAGCACTATCGCCAATAACAATTGCTTTCCCAACACGTAATCCGATCATGTCATCACTTATCGCAGCCCACAGAATACTGTCTTGTTTGGAACGAATTTGCACCCGAAATTGTTGCTCTCCATCAGGTGTGCTTGCCGAGATCTTGGTAAAAACTTGTGTCCAACTAAACTTATCTTCAACTAATATTTTACGAGAAGTACCGTCTCCAATCTTCTCTCTGCGTATTGGATTATCTGGTGAAATGGTGCGGCCACAATTGGACAATAGAAAGGTCATCCCTAAGAACAGGAAAAGCTTCCAAAAGCGATATGTGGTGCCAATTTTCAAGGTGCGTTGTTGCCTTCTATCTCATTTGCTTTAGAACGGTACAGGGCCTCTTGTTCAACATTCCCCAGCGCTTTTTCAATGGCTGCGGCATGGCGAAAAACTACGGCATCAGGCGTCGTGCGAAGCAGCTGCAAAGCTAACTCCATTTTATCCTGTGCTTCACTGAACCGTCTCATTTTATACAAGACCCATGCCCAGGTATCAAGAACGGTTGGATCAAGGGCGCTTTTATCATTACTTTCTTCCACTAACTCCAGCGCATAATGTAGTTTTTTTCCGCGTTTCCCAAGTTCCCAAGCATAATTATTAAGGGTTCCAGGGTCACGATCTATGGACAGACTTAGCTCATAGTTTGTGACACCGTCTGAGAAGCTGTCCAATGCGAAATAGGAATGTGCGGCGAGGTCTAAGAGCCACTTTTTTGTGGAAGGGACCATACTGTTCTTAGCGTGCTTAGCCGCTAATGGAGCACACCTTGACCAGTCTTTCCATTGGTAATAAGAAAAGACTACATATTGCTGAATCTCTTCGTCTTGAGCATAATTTTCTTGTAATTCATCCAGTACCTCGATGGCCAACTCCTTTAATCCAGCTTCTTCTGCTATGGCCATGAGTTGCTGGTATATTTCAATAGCGTTTAAACCTTTTTTAATAGCGCTATGGTAGGATAGAGCGCTCGCTTCAAGATCCCCCTCAAAAAGAAACTTCTCCGCTTCTAAAAGATCCCACGCACCTTCACTACCATGTAAAACCTTAGTATGTTCCCAAGAACGATTGACCATGGAGATCATGCTAGGATCTTTCTTTGATCCCTCCCATAAACTGAGCAGAACTGGCGCCTTGTCTTGGAGCGTTAACCCAGGATACCGCAGTGCTTTTTCTAAATAGATAATACTGCCCTCTATATCGCCTTTAGACTGAAGTACTCGAGCCATTTCCATGGCAATTGGGGCGTTTTCGGGAAATCTAGATACCGCAAGCTTAAGCACCTTCAGTGCTTTTTTGGATTGTCCGTTGGCATCATAAAACTGCCCTAAGAGTCCTAGGTATTCTACGCGTTTCGGCTGTGTGTCTGCCGCATGACGTAGTACTTTTTCTGCTCCTTTTAGGTCATTCGCTTGAAGGTAGAATTCCATCTTTTGTTTTGCCGTCTCAGGGGTTATTCCAAAGAGCGTTTCTAAGCTTTCAAGGATTGAAATAGCTTCTTCCATGAGGCCCGCTGCGACTGCGCTTTGAAGTGACTCCTGTATATACTCTAACTTATCTGGCCGCAGCTCTTGTAGCGCGCGGAACGAGGCTAGCGCGGCCGTAAAATCACCCAATTGTCTGGCATTCTGAGCTTGTAAACGCCACATCCATTCGTTGGAAGGGTGGGTAGAGGTACCCCGTGCTAAAAGCTCCTGTGCTGCTAGATAATCAGCTTGCGAAAACATGATTCGCGCCAACTGATAAAGTGCGGTTTCGTTCTCACTATCTTGTTTAAGAATGCGTTCATATGATTGCGTTGCCAGCCCAGTGCGGCCCGTGATACGAAAGGTCTCCGCCTGATAGAAAAGTTCCGTTAACACAGAAGGCCCCTCTTTCGAAAGGCCCTGCGCATATGATGTTGCTGTAAAAAACAACCCCAAAAGGGCAAGCAGCAGTTTTTGCATTAGTCCATCCTTGAATAATCTCCTAAAGATAGTGAAGTCCAGTTGCCATCCACATGGGCTTGGCTCCCAATCATACTATCATTTAGTGTGATGTTTTTTATGGTGGAATTCGTCTGAACGAGTGAGCCTACGACAGTCGCGTTTTCAACGACACAGTCGTCACCTAAACTGACATTAGGACCAATTTTTGCGTTTTTCAAGACCACATTTGAGCCTATATAACAGGGCTCAATGATCTCAGAATTTTCAGTGGTTATATTTTCGCCTTTAAGTTCGGGCATGCCCTTTAAGTAGCCTAACATCTTAGAGTTTGTCTCTACGGTAATGGCCTTGTTTCCACAATCCATCCAATCTTTAACCGTACCTGGTTTAAAGACCTTCCCCTGCTGGAGCATACTGCTTAATGCATCAGTGAGTTGGTACTCACCTTTATCCATTATTTTGTTGTCAAGTATGTGCTTGAGCTCACTGCGTAGTCCGGGACCATCTTTGAAATAGTAAATTCCTATGATGGCAGAATCTGAGACAAATTCGGTCGGCTTCTCAACGAAATTATTGATGTTACCTTGGTCATCAAACTGCACTACACCGTAGGCATTAGGATTGTCTACCTGCTTTACCCAAATCACAGAGTCTGCTGTAGTATCAAGGGTAAAGTCCGCACGAAACAATGTATCTGCAAAGGCCACCACAATTTCATCATCCATGCTATCTGCCGCACAATGAATAGCATGTGCGGTACCTAAGGGCTTGTCTTGATGGTATATGCTTCCTTTAGCGCCTAAGTTTTCGGCTACTTTTTTGAGGTCAGCTTCTACTTCTGCGCCAAAGTCACCTATGATAAAGGCAATTTCAGTCACTTTTTTATCACCACAAACAGCGACGATGTCTTCAACAAGTCGCTGAACAATCGGTTTTCCGGCAATAGGAATTAATGGCTTAGGCACGGTTAGGGTGTGTGGACGTAAACGTGAGCCTCGACCGGCCATGGGTACAATAATCTTCATTTTATATTGGTTTGGTTGGTTTTGTATTAATGTTTTCCGGTACTTCCAAATCCTCCCTCTCCTCTCGAGGTTTCGTCTAGATCAGTTACCGTTTTCCAAGTGAATTGGGTGTACGCCGCTACCACCATCTGTGCAACTCGCATGCCATCTTCAATAATGAAGTCATCTTTTCCATGATTAATGAGCAAAACCCCTACGTCACCGCGGTAATCAGCATCAATTGTTCCTGGACTGTTCAGGACCGTTACGCCATGTTTGTAGGCAAGACCAGAACGTGGCCTTATCTGAGCCTCATAACCTTTCGGTAGGGCTAGCTTTATTCCTGTGGGAATTAATGCTCGTGCTCCTTTTTCCAGAATGATGGGTGCTTCAATATTAGCACGTAGATCCATGCCAGCACTTTGAGAGGTTTCAAATTGGGGCAATTCGTGCTTTCCGGTATAAATTACTTTGATATTCATGATCGTGATACGAATTTAAAGAGTCCATTGCGTTCTAAAGCAAACATTGCAAGAAGGTAGGCCAATCCGAGGCCGATTTTAACCCCACTACCTCCAACGTCAACATAGTGTATTATAAATGACATGAGGGTAGCACTTCCTACAAAAGCACCTAGCTTACGCCAGTTATAAGGCACTGGGTAGTGTTTTAATGACCATAACAAACTTGCCACAAACATTGCTGAGTACGCGGCGAGTGTGGTCCAAGCAGCACCGAAAATCCCAATCACAGGGATCAACAGCACATTTCCTACAATGGTAAAGGCGAGCCCAATAAATGTAATATATATTCCATACGAAGTCTTATCACTGACCTTATACCAGACATTCAAGTTGGTATTGATACCTAGGATGACATTAGCTAAAAGCAGAATAGGTACTAATTCTAGACCAATCCAAAATTTCTCGTCAATGAAGTATTTGAGGTAGTCCAGTCCTGATATGATCATTACGAATCCAATACTCATGACCCAGGTAAAGCCAACCATGACCTTCGCCATTTTATCTTTACCATCCGCATTTTTTGCGTTCTTAAAAAAGAAGGGCTCCGCAGCGTATCTAAATGCTTGATTGAATAGTATTAGAAAGATGGAAATTTTATAAACGGCACCATAAATACCTACACCCTGCGCCCAACTTTCTTTAGGCAATAAATATTTTAACAACTGTCGATCGAGCATTTCATTAGCAATCCCTGCCAGCCCGCCTATTAGCAGAGGAATCCCAAATCTGAGCAACACCTTAGTGTACTTTGGATCCAGATTGAGTTTTAAAGGCCTTAGTGTAGGTAGTAACAACCCAAACATAATAAGTGAAGCCCAGAAATTCGCGATAAAAATATAATCTACCCCACGCATTTCATGAGACCACCAGCCTGTAATTTCATGGAGTTCCCAGTAGGAGGGAAGGAAGAAATATAAGTTGATTGCGATGTTTGAGAAGATCAGTGCTAATTTTATTCCGGCAAAACGAAATGCTTTATTCTGTCTGCGGAGCCTTGCAAAAGGAATAGCACTTAACGCATCTAACGCTAAAATCGCAACCAAATAAAAGAGGTATTGCGGAGCTTCTTGATAACGTAGGGCGGCTAGTATAGGTTGCTGAAACAGGTAGGCAAACAAGGCAATAGCTAAAAGCACAAGACTGATCATCGTTAACGATGCACCAAACACTTTACGTTCATCTAATTCTTTTTGCTCGGCAAAACGGAAGTAGGAAGTCTCCATTCCAAAGGTGACGACCACAATTAAAAAAGCGATTAGAGAATAAAAATCGACATTGATGCCGTACTCACTCTGCGTGAGTACCGCCGTTTGAAGGGGCACGAGCAAAAAGTTGATCATCCTGCCTAGGATGCTACTCAACCCGTAGATGGCTGTTTGACCGGCAAGTTGTTTCATTCCTGTACCCACATGTCAAATATAGCCTTTGAGAGTTACCTTTGTTCTATCATAAAAATGAACTCATGAACAAGTTCCCACACCTTCCTACCATTGCATTACTGTTTCTTTCTTTTTTCGCCACGGCACAGGTGGTAGAAGTAGACAAAACGGCTTATAAACGGATGGAACGCGATTTATTTTTCCTTTCCTCAGATTCACTAAAAGGCCGATTACCTGGTACGCCGGGAGCTGATGTTGCCAGAGACTTTATTGTCAATAGAATGTTCGAATATGGACTGGAACCACTTGGGGCTAAAGGCTACTTACAATCCTTTCCGGTGCCTGAATACGCAGTGGTGAACTATGACATGACAGGTATGCTACTGGGTAAAAAGATGCTCAAGGGCCATGTTGACTTTTATCCTGTCGCTTACAGCTCAAATGGAGACGTCACAGGAAAGACTATATACATTGGCTATGGAATAGTGAATACGGAAGGTACGTATGACGATTATCAAGGAAAGAATGTTGAGGGCAATATTGTCGTGATGAATGTTAGCGCACCAGATGGTGTACATCCCCATAGTGCCTATGCAGCCTATCACAGCTTGAGTGAGCGCATTACTCTTGCTAAAAACAAAGGAGCCTCTGCAGTAGTGCTCATTAATCCTGAAGAAACAGCCTCTGATACGCCAGAATTTTTCAAGAGCATCAAAAGCATGGACCTACCAGTAGTTTTTGTGAGAAATTCTGATTGGGAAAAGAAATTAACAAAAAAAAGCATCAAAGTAGCCTTGAAAATTGACATGAAAGAGCGCAATAGCGTTGGATATAATGTCGCCGGTTACATCCACAACAACAAGCCACAAACAGTCATCTTGGGTGCTCATTACGACCATATTGGTATAGGCTTGGAGAACAGTTTATACAAAGGAGCGCCTGCGATCCATAATGGTGCAGACGACAATGGGTCTGGTACGACAATGCTCATGGAAATGATGGGGTATTACGGCACTCGTAAAGACACGAATTACAACTATTTGATGCTGTTTTTCAGTGCAGAGGAGAGTGGATTAATTGGCTCAAAGTACTATGTTGCACACCCAACATTGTCGCTACAGAGTGTTGCCTATATGATCAACTTCGACATGGTAGGCCGCCTACGCGATAATCGTTTTCAGTTGTCCGGTACTGGCACAGCTGCGGAGTGGGACGCTGTGCTAGAAGAGCCTATACACGACTTAGAGATAAAGAAAGATCCTTCTGGTGTGGGCCCTTCCGATCACACTTCCTTTTATTACAAGGATCTTCCGGTATTACATTTATTTACGGGCACGCATGAGGATTATCACAAGCCATCTGATGATGCAGAAAAAGTAAACTATAAAGGCATGTCTACATTAGCGAGTTTTGTGTACGCTATTACGGCACGAACGGCTGCATATGAACGCTTAACTTTTCAATCCACAAAAGGGGGAGAGCAAATTACATCTCCTCGTTTCTCAGTTACCTTAGGGGTAGTTCCAGACTATTTATTTGGAGGTCCTGGACTTCGGATTGACGGGGCTACTCAGGGACGCACTGCCGCAAATGCGGGATTACAATCCGGCGATGTGATTTTAAAAATTGGCGCGATGACTATTGATGACATTTATGCATACATGGGTGCTTTAGGAGCCTTTAAAAAAGGAGATACGACGACCCTCATTTTCGAAAGAGAAGGCGAATCAATCACCACAGAAATAACATTTTAATGAATGATCTAGCCGCGAAAAAAATCGCCGTAATTGGAGGTGGATCTTTTGGAACCGCTCTGGTGAAAATATTTGTTGCCAACCAGGGACATTGTAATTGGTGGATGCACAATGAGGAAAGTGCCAAGCACTTGATGCAGTTTCACCACAACCCGCGCTACCTTTCTTCGGTGAGGTTTGACCCGGAGACCATAAGCGTATTTACAGAAGTTGCAGAGGCGGTCAAACAGGCGGACATAGTGGTATTTGCTATACCCAGCGCCTTCGTAAAGTCGGTTTTACTGGAGCTTGCGCCTGGCGCATTGGATGGGAAAATTGTCTGTTCGGCAATCAAGGGTATCATTCCAGATGAAAACATGATTGTAGGCGAGTATTTACGAGAGGTGATGGGTGTGCCAGAAAACAATATTGTTGTGATAACAGGCCCTTGTCACGCAGAGGAAATAGCCCTCGAACGACTTAGCTTTCTGACGGTAGCCGCACAAGAAAAGGAGACCGCTGCGGCGGTTGCGGAAACTTTGAAAAACCACTATGTACGCTGCACACTCTCTAAGGATTTATACGGTACGGAGTATGCCGCTGTGATGAAGAATATTTACGCGATTGCTGCCGGAATGTACCACGGATTAGGCTATGGTGATAATTTTCAAGCAGTGCTGATGTCAAATGCAGCACGTGAGATGAAGCGTTTTATGAATGCCGTTTCTGAGCAAAAGGTGAATATAAATAAGAGCGCTTACCTGGGGGATCTGTTAGTAACAGGTTACAGCCAATTCTCTCGAAACCGTACGCTAGGTAGCCTGATTGGTAAAGGGTATACGGTGAGAAGTGCACGAGCAGAAATGACCATGGTAGCGGAGGGTTTTTATGCGGTCCCTCTGGTATACAAGTTAAAACGAAAAAGAGACGTACGTATGCCGATAGTTCAGGCAGTCTATGCAGTACTTTATGACGGAAAATCAGTGAAAAAAGTCATGGAAAAATTAGCGCAAAAACTAAACTAATTTTCAAACTTAAATCAGGCCACGGGCGTTACAGAAGTACAACATCAGAATTATGAAATATCTATTCACCACGCTTGCCCTTGCCTTTACTGTAATAGTAAGTGCTCAGAACGCTACAGAGATCGTCCGTAAAAGCGAACTGAATGTAAAAGGTGCACAGAGCACAGCCTCTCTTGAAATAAGAACGGTGCGTCCCAGCTGGGAGCGCAATATGTCCGTAAAAACCTGGTCGAAAGGCCTGGATCAAAACATCATATTAATCACCAGTCCAGCTCGAGACAAAGGCACTGTATTTCTAAAACGCGATAAGGAGATTTGGAATTATGTACCTACTATTGAGCGTAGTGTGAAACTTCCACCCTCCATGATGATGCAAAGCTGGATGGGTACCGATTTTTCTAATGATGACCTGGTCAATGAGAGCTCTACCTTAAATGATTATACCCATAAGATTATTAATGAGATTGAGGTCGAAGGCCTTGTATGCTGGGTAGTTGAATTTACGCCGCTTCCTGAAGCACCTGTGGTTTGGGGAAAAATAATCAACTACATTTCTAAAGAAGGTTTTTTACAAATGAAAGGAGAGTTTTATGACGAAGATGGATACCTCATCAATACCATGCAGGGCTTTGACATCGAGGAATTGAACGGTAGAACACTTCCTACACGCATTCGCATGACTCCTGCTGAAGAGCCAGGGCATTTTACGGAGATGGTTTATAAGGAATTGAATTTTGACGCGTCACTGACGGATTCATTTTTCTCTATTCAAAATATGAAACGCCTGAGATAATGCTAAAACTTGCCTGGCGAAATATTTGGCGAAATAAAGGACGCAGCGCTATTTCTATTGCAGCAGTGATGTTTTGTGTCATTTTTGCAGTTGTATTGCGAAGCTTTCAGATTGGTGTTTGGGAGAACATGACCCATGAGATTGTGGCTAATAATTTTGGTTATTTGCAGCTGCATCAAAAAGGATTTTGGGCAGATCAAACCTTAGACAACAGCTTAGAATTAGCATCGATAAACGAGCAGATGTTTTTGGACCACCCAGAGGTGAAGGGACTTATTCCCCGCATTGAGAGCTTCTCTTTAGTGAGTACTGGAGAAGGGACAAAGGGTACGCTTGTGATGGGAATAGATCCAAAAAAGGAACTTCCGGGGTTACAGTTAGATCAATTTTTAGTAGAAGGTAGCACTTTTGCTCCTGACGATAAAAGTGTCGTTGTAGCGGAGGGCTTGGCTAAATTCTTCAACCTCTCCGTTGGGGATACACTTCTTTTTATCGGGCAAGGATACCATGCAGCATCTGCCTATGGGCGTTATCCTGTGGTGGGAATAGCGAGAATGAGAAATCCTGAGTTGAACAAGCAATTGGTTTTGATGCCTTTCAAGGAAGCCCAATTCATGTACAACTGTGTAGGTCGTGCAACGACTCTTGTTGTCGACTTGGAAGATGGCGCGGATTACAAGCAAGTCGATCAAGAACTTTTAGCAGCGATAGATTCATCCGCCATAGAATTGTTATCCTGGGAGCAGTTGTTTCCAGAGATCATCCAGACCATTGAAGCGGATATGGCTGGGGGACAAATTTTCATCTCTATTCTTTATGTCATCATTTCGTTTGTATTGCTTGGAACGGTGATCATGATGGTCGCTGAGCGACAAAGAGAATTTGGAATACTAGTATCCATAGGCATGCGCAAAAGTAAGCTCGCTGTGGTAACAGTGGTGGAGAACCTTATTTTAACGATGGGAGGTGCTCTGCTAGGAATGGCCATTGTCAAGCCAATCCAATTCTACTTTAAATACAACCCCATAGACCTTAGTGGTCAAATGCGTGAGGCTGTAGAACAGTTTAATTTTGAACCAAAGCTACATACCACTACTTCGTTTATGATCAATGTAAATCACGGATTAATCATCTTTTTTATAGGGAGCTTGGTATCGCTGTATGCGGTTTGGAAAATCATGACCTTGAACCCTGTGAAGAGTATGCGCTCATGATATTTAAAATCGCTTGGCGTAACATCTGGCGTTCAAAAGTTAGGTCTTTAGTTGTTTTAACCTCTATTGCGCTTGGGATTTGGGCGGGGTTGCTCATCATAGGATTTTCTTTTGGAATGAACAATGAGCGCACGGCTGCTGCTATAGGTTCCACATTAGGCCACAGTCAAGTTCATAGTTCTTCATTCCTAGAGGAGCCTACGTCTGCCGCGGTACTGGGTTCCGCTGCTGAGGTACAAGCCATGGAAGAGTTACTTCAAAAAGCTTCTTTCGTTAAAGGTGTCTCAACGCGCGCAATTATGATGGGCATGGTCAGTGCACCAAAGAGCGCTCGCGGCGTTCGCATGATTGCTGTAGACCCAGAGAGTGAACGCGTGAATAGTAATCTTCCCGAGACGATAGTTGAGGGAGATTTCTTTGAGTCAAAAACACGAAATAGTGTCATTATAGGTCAAAAATTGGCTGACAAACTTGGTTTAGGGCTCCGCAAAAAAGTGGTGCTTACTTTTCAAGATGCCGACGGGAATATTTCACGAGCTTCTTTTCGCATCACGGGTATTTATAAAACATTGAACGCAACTTGGGACGAGTTGAACTTATACATTAAGCGCTCAGATCTGGCCAAAACGATTGGTCAAGACCTTGTCCATGAGATTATGGTACGTTATGATGAAACTGAGAATACGGAGGAAAAAACGGCTGAACTGTCAGCTGCGATGCCTGAAGGAGCTACCATATTGAGCTGGAAACGCAATAGCCCGGAATTAGGGTATGCGGATGATATGATGGGTATCATGCTGGTACTGGTTTTAGGTATTATTATGATGGCGTTGCTTTTCGGAATCATCAACAACATGCTCATGGCGATCTTAGAACGACGCAGAGAATTGGGTATGTTGATGGCCGTGGGGATGAATAAACGAAAATTATTTGCCATGATTCTCGTTGAAACTTTAATGCTCGGCTTTGTGGCAGGACCGGTGGGAATTCTGCTAGGAGATCTCAGTATCCGAGTGATGATGGGTGTCGGAATAGATCTAACGAGCAAGAAAGAAGGCTTAGCGAATATGGGCATACAGAGTATTATATATCCTGAGATTGTACCAGAATACTATCTGATTGTTGCTGTTATGGTGGTGGTCACAGCATTGTTAGCGTCGCTATACCCTGCTTATAAAGCACTAAAATTGAACCCTGTACAAGCCATACGTGGCGAATAGATATGAGTAAAACTGTTATTGAAGTTAGAGACCTCTTTAAGGTATATGAAGGTGCTGTTCCTGTTAAGGCGGTGAACGGGATAAGCCTGAGGATAACTCAAGGAGAATTTACCGCGCTGAAAGGCCCTTCAGGATGCGGGAAAACAACCCTGCTCAACATGCTTGGTGGACTGGACTATCCCACCTCAGGATCAATTCTTGTCGGAGGTAAAGACATCACTTCACTTGGTGAAAATGAATTGATTGATTTTCGTCTTCGTAACATAGGATTTGTATTTCAAGCCTATAATCTTATACCGGTGCTCTCTGCTACAGAAAATGTCAGCTTCATTATGTTGTTGCAGAACCGCCCTAAAGAAGAGCGGGAGGAAAGAGCACGTCAATTATTACAATCTGTTGGTCTGGCGGGTAAGGAAGATAAACGTCCGGGACAATTGTCGGGAGGTCAGCAGCAGCGTGTTGCGGTGGCGAGAGCACTTGCTTCTAAACCCCAATTTGTTCTTGCGGATGAGCCTACGGCAAACCTAGATTCTGAAAGTACAGCAAACCTCCTTGATATTATGTTGAAGCTCAACAAAGAGGAAGGCATGACTTTCGTTTTTGCGACCCATGATGATAGGGTTATTAATCGTGCAAGACGCGTTGTGGCAATTTCTGATGGTAAAGTAATATCGGACACGAGTAAATAATGAAAAATTGGACTAAAATCACTCTGTTTTGCTTCGTTTTAGGCCAATTTCAAGTTGTTTTTGCTCAAAACAATGAAAAAGAAGAAAATTCCTGGAAGTCGAAATGGGCCATTTCGGGTTATCACAAGGCACTTTATCAATACAACAGCATCAACCCATCCTTCGTCCCCCTAAACAGTCCCATTCCACTACCCGTAGTTCAGCTTAATACGAGTGATTACCTCTACCATAATAGAATTAATGCTCGTTTTTATGGGGAAAATTTTACGTTTGCTGCGGGTATGCGGAACCGCGTTTTTGCCGGATATACAAATTCGAATTTCAACACCCTCCGCGATGATGGAACGCTCCCGTTCTCTGGTTACGATGATTTTTTAGACTATACCCACCAGGATGGCTTTATACCTTTAAATATTCCATGGTTTCAGAGTAAGACCGCCTCCGCATTGTCTGTTTTTGATCGATTTTATATTGATCTTGATCGTGAAAAGTGGCATTTACGCGTGGGTCGTCAGCGTATAAATTGGGGCATCAATCAACAGTTTAACCCTAACGATCTTTTTAATCCGTTCAATCTTTTCGATATAGACTATGAGGAGCGGCCTGGCGTAGACGCGATCCGTTATGAGCGCTATACGGGGTTACTAAGCAGCTGGGAGATATCGTATGCGCCTGCGGACAGTGTCAAAAACCACGTAGCAGCATTTCGCTACAAAACAAATTACTCCGGTTATGACTTTCAAGCGATTGCTGGGAAGTGGAAAACCAGAATAGCTCTAGGTGGTGGATGGTCTGGGAATATTAAAAAGGCTGGTTTTAGCGGAGAATTTACGTATTTCATGCCCTACAAGGATTTGCCTAAAATCAATCCTGCCCAGACAAATCTGGTTCTTTCTACAAGCGTAGATTACGCTTTTTTAGACGGGCCTTTTGTTAGTTTAGGGTACCTCTTTAATTTTAGGGGCACTACGGATCCGACATTAGTTACCCTATTGAGTGGAAATATAGGTCGAACCAGTCCTTACAATCCCATGCCTTTCAGGCACACCATTACTTCGGCAGCCTTATTTACTATTGGAGAATTAACGAATTTGACCCTTACGATTCTCAGTACTCCTAAAGCGGAAATATTCATCGCTATCCCGTCGTTGAGCTATAGTATTAACGGGGATTTGGATCTCTCTGTTTTTGCTCAAATATTCCTTACAGAAAATCCTTTTGAGGATCAGTACATGTGGTTTAGTAACGCAATATTTGTCAGGTTAAAGCAATCGTTCTAACTTGACGGTTATGAGTGAAGAGCAGCACATCCCCTACAATCCATGGCCAACTTCTGAAAGTGATGCGCAGGCGCTTTTCCAGTCGTTTTCTAAGTCCATTTCCACACGACGAAGTATTCGATTTTATGATGTTGCAAAAGGTATAGACAGAAAAACTATTGAAAACATTATTCGTATTGCCTCCAGTGCCCCGTCAGGAGCGAATAAACAGCCTTGGCATTTTGTAGCAGTTCAAGATCCTGAGGTGAAACGCCAAATCAGGGAAGCTGCCGAAAAAGAAGAGCAGGTGTTTTACAAGGGTCGTGCTGGTGACCAGTGGCTTAAGGATCTGGAGCCATTCGCAACGAATTGGCAAAAGCCGTTTTTGGAAGAAGCGCCTTGGTTGATTGTTGTTTTTAGAAAGAACTACGATGTTGATGAGCTAGGTTCGAAAACTAAAAATTACTATGTGCAAGAAAGTGTAGGCATCGCTTGTGGATTTCTTATCACGGCCATTCACATGGCGGGTCTCGCAACACTGACACACACCCCTTCTCCTATGGGGTTTTTGTCAAAAATATTGGGGAGGCCTGTGAACGAAAAACCATTTTTATTGCTTCCTGTGGGGCATCCAGCAACGGACGGTACGGTGCCAAATATTCAAAGGAAGAACTTGGATGAAATCAGTGATTTTATCTGACCTTTGTCGCAAATAAGTATAAGAGATGTTTGAGGGTGCTTCCATTCAATTTGTAGTAGACGCCGCAGAGGTTCGTGAAGAGTTAAAAGCTGCTGAACTGAATTGGCCAATTATAAAAATCCTAGGTACTGAGGATGAAGAGGAGAAAGATCCAGAAGACTTGAGCATATCAAATACTGGGGTGGCTATCTATATTGATAGTATCGACCTCATACTAAAAGAGCGTGTTGAGAAGGCTAAGGAGATTGTTACTACGGTAGCGCGTATGATCCAGTACTTCAATGAGCGTGACGAAACGGCGGTTCTCTTTTTCCATACCAGCTGGCAAACCTACCTTGTTAAAGAGGACTAGTTTCCAGGTTGTTCTATCGTATTAAAGTGATTGAGTAAGATCTTAGACTTGCGTAACCCTAGGCAAGCCTCTAACTCCTCTGGGGTTGCGGATTTTACATTTTTCACACTCTTGAACTGTCTCATTAACAGCTTTATACTTTCGGGGCCAATTCCCTTTATATCATCCAAAGCGCTCTTATACGCGCCTTTACTTCGCAGGTCTCTGTGGTGACTTAAACTAAACCTGTGGGCTTCGTCTCGAGCTTGTTGAATGATTTTCAAAGATTCGCTGCGTTTGTCAAGATGCAATGGATAGGGGTCTCCAGGAAAATATAACTCTTCTAGTCTTTTTGCGATTCCAATAATGGTAATCTTGCCACGTAGGCCTAGTAGTTCAAGGGCTTTTAGTGCGGCACCTAACTGGCCTTTCCCTCCATCAATCACGATCAAGTTTGGCAGCGGATCTCCGTCGTCTTGTAGTCTTTTGTAACGCCTATAAACAACCTCTTCCATACTGGCATAATCATCAGGCCCCTCTACCGTCTTAATATTAAACTTACGGTAATCTTTCTTAGATGGTTTGCCATTTTTGAAGACTACACAGGCACTTGCAGGATGGGTGCCCTGCATATTAGAATTGTCAAAGCATTCCAGATGACGAGGCTCTACGGGCATCCTTAGATCAGCCTTCATTTGCGTCATGATTCGCTTTACGTGTCTTTCAGGGTCGACTATTTGAATATTTTTCAACTTTTCTTGACGATAGTACATGGCATTTTTAAGGCTCAATTCTATCAGCTTCCTTTTTTCGCCAATCTGTGGAACCCCAAATTCCACACCTTCTAATTCGAACTTTACTTTGTGCGAGGTAAAAACGCGCTTAGAAGTGGAACCAAACAAGTCTCGAATCTTTGGGATAGCGATGTGTAAAAAGTCCTCTGGATCTTCCTCCAGCTTCTTTTTCATTTCTACGGTATAGCTCTGTACAATAGCACCTTCAATAATTTTCAAGTAGTTGACGTAACCATATTCCGTATCCATGCTTACACTAAAGACATCTATGTCGGTCATGCTATATCCAACGACTGTGCTCTTTGCAGCATATTTCTCCAGCGCTTGGAGCTTCTCTTTATAGCGTTGGGCCTCTTCAAACTCTAGAGCTACGGCGTGATCATTCATGGTTTGTTTAAGGTGCTTTTTTACCTCACCTAATTGACCTTTAATGATCTTGCGGGCAGCGTCTATATCTGCATTGTAGTCTTGTTCATCTTGTAAATCCTCACAAGGAGCTTTGCAGTTTCCAATGTGGAATTCAAGACATAATTTATACTTTCTCTTTTCAATGTTCTCCTCGCTGAGCACATACTTGCACGTCCTTGTGGGATACATTTGCTTGATCACTTCTAGCACGGCCTTCATGCTCTTAATGGAGGGGTACGGCCCGTAGTATTCGCTGCCATCTCTAACGACGTTACGAATACCAAAAATTCGTGGAAATCGTTCGTTTTTAATGGTGATATATGGGTAGGTCTTATCGTCTTTAAGATTAATGTTATAGCGCGGCTGGTGCTCTTTTATCAGGTTGTTCTCAAGAAGCAATGCGTCTCCCTCTGAATCAGTGAGAATGGTGCGAATGTCAACTACTTTTTTCACCATCACCGCAATGCGCGCACTTGTGACGCTTTTACTGAAGTAGGAGCTGACCCTCTTTTTTAAATCTTTGGCTTTTCCTATGTACAGAATACCACCATCCTTATCAATATGCTGATAGACCCCAGGACTGTTTGGGAGAGACTTAAGCAAGTTTTGAATGTGTGTAATGTTGGATGCCATTTGACAGGTATAAAAAAGGCCCGATTCCGTGGGGAGGAATCGGGCCCGAGTTCTCGTGTTAAGAGAGTGTTGCTTTAGTCGTTACTGAGCGTCCAATATGGTGACGCTACCGGTGACTACATATTCATAGTTGTCAGCGGCATTTAGAAGTTCAATAGTATAAAAATACACGCCGTCGGCTAGCTTAGCACCGTTTTGATTGGTACCTCTCCATGGTGTAGAGTTGTCGTATAATGCTTCACTCTGCCATACGCGATCTCCCCATCTATTGAAAATACTCACGCGGCTTAGGTCTTCATAATCTTCAACAAATCTGACAATGAATTCATCATTGATGTTGTCCGAATTTGGAGTAATAAAGTTGGGCACTACAACGGTATCAGGAACAGGTGGAGTGGTGACAATAATAGGCAAACAGTTGGAGTAGGCCGTGTATTGTGTATCCATTGGATTTAAGGTGCGAATACAAACCCGGTATTCACCTGGAAGTAATTCAACGAACATCTGGTAGGTAGTGTCTGGAGCAACCACTGGGTTTTGCGGAGATCCAACATGATCATGAACGAACTCTGTCATCCACGTTCCTGCTATTTTCTCCTGAAGAACCACGGCATAGCTGTCAACTGGCCACGCATTGTAGGTATTCCACTGAAGGTTAATCGCATTTGTATCAGGATCAACGATAGGAACAATACCATTATCGCGTTCCAATAATATGCTATGCGCATCACCAGTTTTTCCTTGAAGGTCATCATTAAGCTTCATCTCGACACGGTAGTCGTAACTGTCTTGGTCAACTTTTATAAAACCAATTTGATTGTCCTTAAAGTCATATTTGTATTGGTTAAATACAGTACCTACTTTGTTGTAGGTAGTCGCTCCAGGATCCTTACGGAAGATTTGCCACTCTTGGAAAAGGTAGTTTGGATAAGATGAAGTATCCGCACTCCATTCGACTACTGGATTTTCGTCATTTTCAATACTTACATTTTCTAAGTCATACAGAGCGTTGAAGCAACCCTGAACATTCAGTTGAATAGTGTCAAACTCGTTCATGGGAAAACCACACTTATTTAAAAGGGTGTTTCCGTCATTCCCAACTTTAGAGTACAAGAAGTACTTTCCGTTTTTAGAGAGTGGTTTGAAAAGCGTGATGGTCATTTCAGTTGCTTCATTGTTGTTGTCACAATTCGCACTGAGCGACTTAATCGCCAAAGGCTGACCATCTGGTTTAGTCAAACGGAAATCTGTTCCGTCTGGTGAGATGGAACTACAATCTAACTTCACTTTAAATTTCATGGTCACTACGGTGTCTAGACACGTGTAGTCAACAGTAGGTAGACCGTTATCAGGATCAGGATATATACCAGGTGACTGGTAGTCTAACTGAACACCCGCTTGCGCTAATGGTGTACAGGCAGAAGCAATAGCGATTTGCATATCACGGTTAACTTCCCCAATCTTTCTCCAGACATACAGTGTAGAATCATATCGATACTCATCGATCGATACAGCCATGACATCAATCTCGACAGAAGATGGTGTAAAGGAAATTAAACCAGTCGTGGAATTCATGGTCATTCCGTTAGCAGGCGTGGTCGTTATAGGCTGGTCAAAAGTCCATCCCGTCGCATAGGCAAGGTTTGTACCAGCACAACTACCAGAGTTTCCACCCTTCACATAGTCTAAACTATAAAATAATGAATCACCGTCAGGTTCAACAGCACTTTGCTTCCAGTTAAACGTACGTCCTGTACAGAATGCGCGAACGGGCTCAGAAACAAACTCAGGTGAGGTGTTTTGACCAATCTGATTGTTAAGTTTAGCCTCAATATAAAAACCTTGCGAAGAGGGATTGGTAATGTTGTCTACCGCTGGGTTTCTACAACAGCTAGACCAAGCAAATGTCCAGTCTGGGGCATTTCCTCCCAATGTTATTTCTCCTTCGTAGATGTAAACCTCAATGGTCACACCTGCGTTTGCGGCAGATACACAGTCAAACAAAGTTGGTGCTACCAGACCCGAACCAGTTTGCTGGGTACAGGTAGTAGAGGCCGTGGAGTAATTAGCTGAACAGGCATACACTGTTATGGAGGCAGGCATACCGACTCCTGTTGCATCACGATAGAGACGAGCGATTATTTTGTATTTGTGTGTGCCTCCTGTTGAGCTGATGTATTCGTACTGAATATCTCCACCAGCAAGGTGGGATGCTTCTGCTGTGTTTGACATTCCGACGAATGCAGCAGCAAAAAGGATGATTTTTAAAAAGTTCTTCATGTAGAAACGCGATCAATGGTTTTATTCAATTCATAAATATCCGCAATTACCTTGAAGTAACCAACTGCAATGAGTAAACGAATTGTCTCACTTAGATACAAGCAGGTATAGAGCGCTAAAGCCAATGATCGAGCCAGAGAAAAGTTCAAACAATGTGTGCCGCTTTAAATAAACTCTAGCCCACGCAATGGCGCCTGCGATAGAAGATAATACAATGACAACCAGAAGACTTCCTTGGTTATAAAACTCGAATAACCTTAGATACAAAGCTATAAATCCAGCGATGCCCGCCATGTGAGCGCTACTTTTGAAAAAAGGCAATGCAATGGTAGATGCAAAAACAACTACTGCACTGGCGAGTATGCTAAAAGTGACCTCCATCGGCACTTCATTTCGGGCGAGGAAGTTTGCCGTTGCCAGCATGCTTGCCGCAGCGGTCAGATAAGGGTAAATTCGTTCTTCCCTTTTAACAAGGTGAATGCTAGAAATAATACCTGTCCATCGCAGCAATATCGTTCCGAACATCGGCCCAACATACGTTCCAAGGAAGACAATTCCTGTAATTCTAAAAACAAAAGAAATATCGATGACCTGTGGGACAACAAATAAAATATAAACAACCCCAATAGTCGGAAGGATTCCTGGGTGGAATAAATAGCTAATTATCTGAGCAGTAATATGTTTAAAGCTAAAACTCAAGTTAAAGCTCTTTTCTCATTCTTGCTACTGGTATATCGAGTTGTTCCCTGTACTTGGCTACAGTTCTGCGGGCGATAGGGTAGCCCTTTTCCTTGAGAATATTTGCGAGTGCTTCATCTGTTAAAGGCTTGCGTTTGTTTTCTTCGCCTACGACATCTTCAAGAATTTTCTTGATCTCACGGGTACTGACCTCTTCTCCTTCTGAGTTGGTCATGGACTCTGAGAAGAATCGTTTTATTAAGAAGGTTCCGTAGGGCGTTTGTATGTATTTGTTTGATGCGACGCGGGAGACTGTGGAGATATCCATCCCAATTTCTTCAGCAATATCTTTTAATATCATCGGCCTAAGCTTCCGCTCATCACCGGTTAAGAAATATTCTTCCTGATAATTTAGGATGCAGCTCATGGTGAGCATTAGCGTTTGTTGCCGCTGAACAATGGCGTCAATAAACCACTTTGCACTATCAAGTTTTTGCTTCACAAAAAGCGCTGCTTCCTTTTCTGATTTATTTTTCTCAGTACTTGCTTTGTAATGCTCAAGCATCTCCCGATACTTACCACTTAAGCTAAGCTCTGGAGCATTTTTACCATTGAGGGACAGCTGTAATTCGTCGTCTACAATTTGTAGATTATAATCAGGAATAACATTTTCCGTTGGCCGACTCATATTAGAAGATCCCCCTGGTTTGGGGTTTAATCTACCTATTTCTTCAATGGCTTCTCGCAACCCTTCCTCATCTATTCCAAGTCTATCCATGAGTTTTTGATAGTGACGTTTTACAAAAACATCAAAGTACTGGTCTAGTATTGAAATAGCTAGATTGACCTTTAGAGAGGCTGTTTTGCGCTCTAATTGTATTAAAAGACACTCTTGTAAATCACGAGCACCAACTCCGGCGGGGTCTAGATCTTGAATCACTTGAAGTAGCCGCTCCAAAGTTGATTCGTCTGTGAAAACACCTTGAGAAAAGGCCAAGTCATCTACAATATCTTCCAAGGGCCTTCGTAATAACCCATCATCATCGATGGTTCCAACGAGGTAGATGCAAAGGTCTAAATCGTCCTCGTTAAGATTACGTAAATGAAGCTGAGAGGTGAGGCTTTCATGAAAGCTTTCACTAACGACGACGGGTGACTCGTAGAGCTCGTCGTCAGCACTGTAATTATTTGCCTTGGTCTTATAATCAGGGGTATCGTCATCAGGGATGTAATCATCCCAATTGATTTCCTCCATGCTGTCTCTAACTTCCCGTTCCTCGTTGGGGTCGTTGTCGAAAGTATCTTCTGCTTTATCTAATCCTTCCGCAAGGGCTGGGTTTTCTTCGAGCTCCTCCTTGATACGGGCTTCAAGACTTTGCGTTGGCAATTGCACAAGCTTCATCAACTGAATCTGTTGAGGACTCAACTTCTGCTGAAGTTTATGTGCAAGTGACTGCTTTAGCATGAAATACGTAGAATAGCTGTTTGAAAATTAAAAATTTGCGCTTCCTGGAGTTCTTGGAAAAGGAATAACATCTCTTATGTTGCCCATTCCGGTAGCGAATAAAACAAGACGTTCAAAACCGAGTCCGAATCCGCTGTGAATGCAAGTTCCAAACTTCCGCGTTTCTAAGTACCACCAAAGCTCTTCCTCTGGAATACCTACCGCCGCTACTTTTTCCTTTAATACATCGTAGCGTTCCTCGCGCTGAGAACCGCCGGCTATTTCGCCTATGCCAGGGAATAAAACATCCATAGCCCGTACCGTCTTACCATCATCATTGAGACGCATGTAAAAGGCTTTAATATTTGCTGGGTAATCGTAAATCACTACGGGCGCCTTGAAATGCTTTTCTACAAGAAAGCGCTCGTGTTCACTTTGTAAATCGATTCCCCAATCTGTGATGGGATATTTAAATTTCTTCTTCTTGTTGGGCTTGCTGTTTCGTAAAATGTCTATTGCCTCGGTATAACTCAACCGTATGAAATCGTTATTGACTACAGACTCAAGTTTTTCTATGAGGCCCTGATCGGCACGTTCGATCGTAGGCTTTCCCTTCTGCTCGTCTGCAAAACGTGCGTCAAGAAATTCAAGATCAGCACGACAATGCTCGAGCACATAGGAAAGGATGTTTTTTAAAAAATCCTCAGCAAGGTCAATATTCATCTCTAAATCATGAAAAGCCATCTCCGGCTCAACCATCCAAAATTCAGCTAAATGTCTCGTGGTATTTGAGTTTTCAGCGCGGAATGTAGGCCCGAAAGTATAGACCTTACCCAGACCCATAGCGCCTAGCTCGCCTTCAAGCTGTCCACTTACCGTAAGGTGTGTTTCTTTTCCAAAAAAGTCCTCTGAGGAGTCTTTATCAGTGCCATTTGGCAAGGTGGAGACACGGAACATTTCACCTGCTCCTTCAGCATCTGAACCAGTAATAATAGGGCTGTGCCAGTTGAAAAACCCCTCTTTATTAAAGTAGCTATGAATGGCAAAAGAAAGCGCATGACGTAACCTGAACACGGCACCAAAAGTATTTGTGCGTGGTCTTAAATGGGCAATCTCTCGCAAGAACTCAAGACTGTGTTTTTTAGGCTGGAGTGGATATTCATCTACAGGTGCATCACCCAAAACTTCAAACCCTTCAACAATAACCTCGACCGTTTGACCTTTCCCTTTGCTTTCCGTTAAAACACCCGTGATCGCTAAGCAAGATCCTGTGGTAACTCGTTTGAGCTGTTTTTCGTCTTCCTTTTCGAAATCGATAACACACTGCATATTTGCGAGGCAAGACCCATCGTTTAGGGCAATAAATCTGTTGCTTCTGAAGGAACGAACCCATCCCTTGACAGTGATTTTGGCGCCTATTTCCGGCTGCTGTAGAACTTGCTTTATGCTCATCTGAAGTAAATCTTAATTACAAAGATGCGTTTTCGAAATCAATTAAGACCCGCTCTTTGGGAAAAACAAGGCAAGAACAATTAATTGGCACGAAAATTGACGATAAACCGGCACACCAGAAACACTTTCTGTTTAAAACGTTTCTTAAGTTGCATAAAAACTTACTTTTGCCCCGCATTGCATGATGACAACGGATCAAGACATACATCGTATTTACGCTAAAGGATTCGAATTGTTTAAGCAGTTTGGTATCAAGGCGGTTACCATGGATCAAATCTCCCAGGCCTGCGGAATATCCAAAAAGACGCTTTATAAGTATGTGGACAACAAGCAAGACTTTTTAATGAAGGCGTTTTTATTCATCGCTGAGGTTATGAATATGGAGTTGCGTGCAGCAGTGAGCTCCAAGAAAGGCAATGCCATAGACGAATTGTTAGCAATCGAAAAGTTTGCGGAGCTCCGAATACGCGGTGAAGAGGATAAGCTCATATTCCAACTAGGTTTCTATTATCCGGAGGTTGCCACCATTCTAAAGAAGAAGCGAGAAGAAATAGTTTTTTCTTTTACAAGAATCAACCTGAACAAGGGAATAGACGAAGGAACGTATAGAAAGGATTTGCACATTGAGCACATCGCCATGCTTTATTACGGACATATTCTTGCGTTACATGAAAGCGTTGTATCGGATACAACTTTGGATCTAGATGACTTGAGAAATACCAGTCTGAAATACCATATTCGAGGCATCGCATCCGCGAAAGGTCTCGATTACTTAAATAAATTAATACAAACAGAACAATGAAAAAAAACGCTCTGCTGCTTGTTTCCATGTTCATTGCGCTTTCTGCGCAAGGTCAGCAAAAATTCACGCTGTCTTCTGCACAGGATTATGCACTTGACCATGCTTACGGGGTGCAAATTGCTAGACTTGAGATTGATCGAGCGAAGCAAATTTATAGACAAAATCTTGCGGCTGGATTGCCTCAGGCAAGTGCTCAGGGTCAATATGCCTACAACATAGAGCTGGCCTCTTTGGTAGCAGATCTAGACAATGACCCGAGCACGTTAGAAAAGCTAACTTTTGGAACAGACTATCAAGCACAAGGTGGTCTTGTGGTCACCCAGTTGCTTTTTGACGGCTCTTATGTGGTGGCAATAATGGCGGCGAAAGTATTGAAAGATAACGCTGCATTGGGCATGGAGAAATCAAAAGCGGAACTCCGACGCGAGGTAGCGAAGGCCTATCATTTGGCCCTACTTAGTGAGGAGAGCGTGGAGGTTTTAAAAGCTAATGTGGGTTACCTCGCGGACTTGGCTCAAGAAATGCAAAAGTTAAACCAAGCCGGTATGGTGAGTAAGGCTGATGCAGATCAAATGATGCTGAACTACAACAATATTAAAAACGCATTGCGCTACAGTGAGGGCCAGGCTAACGTTACTAAGATGCTTTTGAAGTTGCAGATGGGTTTTGCTGTCGATCAGGAGCTTTTATTAGCAGATGACCTAGAAGACTTGGTGGTAAAAGCGGCAGGTTCTTCCGTCATGGCTGATTTAGCATTTGACGCAAAGAGCACGGTCGACTATAAGTCTGTGGCAAATAGAGTTGAAGGCGCTAAGCTAGAGGTCAAAAATGAGTACATGCGGTTTCTGCCATCTGTTGCAATGAGCTACCAGAATAACATTCAATACCAAAGCCAAGACGCGAATATCTTTAGTGATAACGCCATAGATATTCCAAGCAGTTTAGTAGGAGCAAGCATTAATATTCCATTATGGAGCTCAGGTGGAGGCGCAGCATCACTGCAGCAGGCTAAAATCAGGAGAGATCAATCACTTATTGGTTTAACCCAATTAGAGCAAGGCTTGAAGATGCAACACGTGTCTTTAGTGAATGAGTTTCACCGCTCCGTAGCGGACTATTTGGCACAGAAAGAAAATGTGGAATTGGCGCAGAGAATTCGTGACCAACGTCGCAAAGAATATGAGCAAGGCATGGTTTCTTCCATGGATCTTACTCAAGCGGAATCCCAGTATCAAGAGGGACTTCAAGGATTGTTCATGTCTGCTCAAACAGCACTAGACAAACAATCCGAACTGGAATATTTAATGACAAAACAGACCTTGAAATAATATCTTATCATGAAAAAAACGTTATCCATTTTTAGTATTGTACTTCTCGCAGCTTGTAGCTCGCCAGAGCAAGCGACTGGAGATATAGCAGCATTGAGCGCACAAAAAGACAGTCTTGTGTCTGTTCGTTCTGAGCTAAATACTCAAATTACGCTGTTAGAAGAGCAGCTTTCTAAGCTAGACACTACGGTGCGCTACGACGCTGTTACAGCATTGAGCATTGAATCGGCCATATTCCTTCATTATTTTGATGTTTTTGGTACGGTTGAAGCGGACAAGAGCATCAGCCTATATCCTTCTGCAAACGGCAAAGTGGAGAAGATCTATGTTAAAAATGGCCAACGCGTTTCTAAGGGTCAATTATTAATCAGCCTAGACACCGACATCTTACAGTCTTCTTTGAAAGAGTTAGAGAACGGTCTGGCGCTTGCGAAAACGATGTTTGAGAAGCAACAGAAATTATGGATGGATGAACAGATAGGTTCGGAGATTCAGTTTCTACAGGCCCAGAACCAATACAATGGTTTGGTTCAGCGTGTTAAGACATTAAAGGAACAAATTCAGTTGAGTGAGGTTCATGCCCCTTTTGCAGGTACTATTGACAATATCTTCGTCAAAGAGGGTGAAATGGCAGGTCCGCAATCTCCATCGATGAGGCTGGTGAACACATCTGGTGTTTACGTTAAAGCAGATGTCCCAGAAACGTATGCAAATCGCGTTCGCGTGGGGACCCCGGCTAATATTGCGTTTACCGCAATGGACTACGAAGTAGCCGCCGAAGTTTTGCAAGTGGGACAATTTATTGCTCAAGGAAACCGCACATTTTCTATCAATGTGAGCTTACCTGTTACTGAGGGCGTGAAGCCAAACCAAATGGTGCATGTAGCCTTACAGGATTATAAAAATGAAGACGCATTAACGGTACCTGCAAGTTTGGTTCAGCAGGACGTGGAAGGAAATGACTTCGTTTATACCCTAAAGATTGTTAACGGTGCTGCCTATTATGAAGTGGCAAAGACTTGGGTTACCACTGGGTTGACTTTCGGAGACACGACTGAAATCACCACGGGCCTTGAACAGGGCATGATGGTGATCGACAAGGGTTCACGTAGCGTCCGCACTGGACAACGTGTAGTAAAAGGTTAATAGTAGAAATACGCCATCAACATGGAAGAAAAGAAAAGTATAATCAAACAGTTTGGTCCTTCTACCTTCTCGGTGAAGAACACCATGACGGTATACGTGCTCACGGCCATTGTATTTATTGCAGGCTTCATGAGTTATAATTCAATGCCCTCTGAGGCATTTCCTGAAATTGTTACCCCTGAAATCTATGTGGGTACTCCTTATCCCGGAAACTCACCGGTGGATTTAGAGAAACTCATTACCCGCCCTTTAGAGAAAGAAATTAATGGTATTTCAGGGGTAGATGCGATCAATTCTACTTCGGTAGAAGGATACTCTACCATCCAGGTTAAGTTCAACTTTGATGTATCTCCGGACGAAGCTTTAAGAAAAGTAAAAGACAAGGTAGACGCCGCAATGGGCCAGCCAGATTTTCCCACAGATTTGCCGGCGGATCCAAACGTGTTTGAATTGAACTTCTCAGAATTGATGCCCATAGCAAATATCAACATGTCAGGAGAGTTTTCTCTGGACCAGTTGAAGGAATATGGCGAGTTTTTAGAAGAGAAAATAGAGGGTCTTACAGAAATCTCAAAAGTAGATATTCGCGGTATTGACGATAAAGAGCTGCGAATCCTTGTTGACAACAAAAAGTTGGAGAGTATGCAGCTTGGGTTTAACGATATCGCAGGGGCTATTCAGAATGAAAACATGACCATTTCCGGAGGAAACCTTCTTGTAGACGGTTACCGACGCAACGTCCGCGTGGTCGGAGAAATTCGTGATTTAGATGAACTGCGCAATGTGATTATAAAGAGTGAAAAGATGATGCTCGTTCGTTTAGGCGACGTGGCAGAGATTGAATTTGATGAGGTAGAGCGTCAATCCTATGCTCGCCAGTACGGTTCTTCTGTAGTGATGTTGGACGTATTTAAGCGTTCGGGCGAAAATCAGATTATTGTTTCTGAAAAGATTGCTCAAATATTAGAGGAGGCGCAGGAAAGTTATTTCCCAGACAACCTTAATATATCGGTAACAAACGATACTTCAGAGCAAACGAAAACACAAGTAGCGGATCTTGAAAACTCGATTATTTTTGGAATGCTTCTCGTAGTTATTGTCTTGATGTTTTTCTTGGGATTGCGCAATGCACTTTTTGTTGGGATTGCTATTCCAATGTCTATGCTCATGAGTTTTGTAATTCTCAATGCCTTGGGAGTAACTTTAAATACGATTGTTCTTTTTGCCTTGGTTTTGGCTTTAGGCATGTTAGTAGATAACGGAATTGTTGTGGTAGAGAATATCTACCGATTCATGGATGAAGGCTACGACCGTATTACTGCGGCGAAGTTGGGTGCGGGCGAAGTGGCTATGCCAATTATAGCCTCTACAGCAACCACCTTAGCGGCATTCCTGCCCTTAGCTTTCTGGCCTGGTCTCTTCGGGGAATTCATGAAGTACTTACCGTTGACGTTAATCACCGTTCTGTCGTCTTCTTTGTTCGTGGCACTGGTGATTAATCCAGGGTTAACAGCGGCACTTATGAAAGTAGAAGAGGCTCCCTTAAATAAAAAAAGGGTAGCTATCTACAGCATTTTAGCTATAGTTTTAGGTGTAGTGATTGCCTATGGTGCTGGTAAAATGGCTTGGGGTAATCTGTTTATTTACTCCGGTTCTTTCGCACTGATTTATACCTATTTCGTGGTTCCTTCAACCAAGTGGTTTCAGACCATTTTACTTCCATCTCTCGAGAACAGTTATAAATCTGTTTTAGCCTATGCTTTATCAGGTAAAAAGCCCATTCTGTTTTTTGCGGGGACATTTGCCCTACTTATTTTCTCAGGGATACTTCTCGGAGCTTTTCCTCCAAAGACACTGTTCTTTCCAGAAAACATGCCGAACCAGGCGATGGTCTATATCCAGATGCCAATTGGTACCGACATAGCGCAAACCAACGAAGTAACCCTGGAGCTTGAAAAAGAGGTCATGGAGATTGTAAGTGAATACAACTATGTCGATGTCAACGGTTTGCAGCAGAACTACATGGTAGAATCTGTTATTGCTCAGGTAGGTGAAGGAACGAGTGATCCTAACGCTGGGCCATCTATGGCACAGACACCAAACAAAGCAAAAATCACAGTGGCTTTTTATAAGTTCTCAGATCGAGTAGATACGGAGGGTAACCGTGTGAATTCTTCTGATGTATTGAATAAGATTCGCGCGACCCTCAGCGATTACCCTGGCGTGGTTATTTCAGTAGCTAAAGACAGCAATGGACCCCCAACAGGCCCTCCAGTAAATATTGAGGTCAGTGGTAATGATTACTACCAATTGGTTGAGGTTGCGGATGGTATCAAAGCCTTTATTAACAACCAAAGTATTGCAGGAATTGAGGAATTGAAACTAGATGTAGAAACCGGAAAACCTGAAATGCCGATCACGGTAGACCGTGTCAAAGCAAGGGCCTTAGGCTTAAGCTCTGCACAAATCGGGGATGCGATGCGTACCGCTTTGTTCGGTAAGGAAGTTTCGCGTTTTAAAAACGGTGAAGATGACTATCCCATTAATATTCGGATGAGTGACCAATATCGTTACAATGTCGAGGACTTGATGAATCAGAAAATCACCTTCCGTGACCAGGCCAGTGGAAAAATCAAGCAAGTCCCGATCTCGGCAGTAGCTAAGGCTAAAAAAACATCTACGTTCTCCTCCGTGAAACGCAAGGATTTAAAACGTGTGATTTCTATTCAATCCAATCTATTGGAAGGCGCTAATCCAACAGAAACAGTGGACGCTATAAAAGTAGCGATGGCCGGTTACGACCTACCACAGGATATCAGCGTGGACTTTACCGGTGAGCAAGAGGAGCAAGCTAAGGAACTTGATTTCCTTTCTGGCGCACTACTAATGGCGGTATTCTTGATCTTCTTGATCTTAGTAAGCCAATTCAACTCAGCTTCTACTCCCTTTATCATTCTTGTAACCGTGGTGTTCTCCTTGATCGGAGTCTTCTTGGGGTTGGTCATTTTCCGAATGGAGTTCGTGATTATGATGACGATGATCGGTATTATATCGCTGGCGGGTATTGTGGTAAATAACGCCATTGTATTGATTGACTTCATCAAACAGCTTTCCTCGCGTAAGCTGGCCGAATTAGGTCTCGATGAAAAAGATAAATTACCTGTACCGATCTTGATCGAGACTATTGTAGAGGCTGGACGTACTCGTTTGCGCCCCGTATTGTTAACCGCCATCACGACCATATTAGGATTGATTCCTTTAGCTACGGGGATGAACATCAACTTCTACACCTTATTTAGCGAAAACAATCCACATATCTTCTTTGGTGGAGATAATGTGGTGTTCTGGGGCCCAATGTCGTGGACAGTCATCTTTGGATTGACCTTTGCAACATTCCTCACCCTTGTTATTGTTCCCGTGATGTACTTCCTTTTTGAGAGTATACAGCGGTTCATGGCACGACTTTTCGCATAAGTTGATTGGTCATAAAAAACTAGAATTCAAAAACCCACGACGCATAGCGTCGCGGGTTTTTATTTGCGCTAATTTTGCAAAATGATCAAAGCCCTTCGCGCATTAGAACTACATGAACTTCAAGACTTCACCCAAGAGGTTAAATCTGAGGTCCTACTGCGCGTCAAAGAAAAAATACCACACCTTGAATCTTCCTTGGCCGTAGCGGAATTAACCGTGGCCTTGCACTATGTGCTAAATACTCCAGAGGATGTGCTTATCTGGGACGTAGGCCATCAGGGATACATCCACAAAGCCCTTACAGGTCGTGTGAAGTCTCTAGATCACCAGCGTACACGTGGTGGTATTTCAGGATTTCTTAATCGTGAAGAGAGTCCATTTGACTTTTTTGGTGCAGGACATGCCTCAACGAGCATCAGTGCCTTGGCCGGTGTTTGTATGGCAGATGCTATTAAAAAATACAAGCGTCATAGGATAGCTGTGGTTGGAGATGGTTCTTTTACCGGCGGCCAGACTTTTGAGGCCCTCAATCACTTAGGGACCATAGATACAAATGCCTTGGTGATTCTAAACGACAACAATGGAAGTATAGATCAAACGATCGGTGTATTACACAACCATCAGAATTACCAAGCTTATTTTAAAAGTCTTGGATGGGAGTACCACCTTTGCGAAGATGGAAATGACGTTACAGCTTTAGTAGCAAAATTACAACAGGCATTGACGCTCGGTGGAAAGCGAGTAATACATGTTAAAACTATCCGTCCTGACCTCAGTCCTCCTAAGTCTTACAAGCCAGGAACTACCTTTCAGTGGTGGGCGGCAGAGGAAATGAGTTTGATCTTAGCGGCTCATCCTGAACTTCAGATTCTAAGCCCAGCCATGTTCGCAGGAAGTGGCTTTGCACCGCTTCGTGAAAAGTATCCGCAGCAATTTCATGATACGGGCATCAACGAGCCACATACCGTGACCACAGCTGCTGGAATTGCCGCAGCTGGTGGAAAGGCTTGGGTACACATTTATAGCACGTTTCTTCAACGTGCTATTGACCAAGTGATTCACGACATCGCCTTGCAAGAATTGCCCGTAGTTTTTTTGGTGGATAGATCTGGATTTGTGGGTTCAGATGGACCTACGCACCATGGGGTATTTGACCAGGGATTTCTCTTAGATATACCTAATGTGACGGTTTGGAATCCAATGAATGGATCTGAGTTACAGGCCATGTTGCGCAGGGCGTCGGAAATACAACCAGAGCTTACAGGCCCACTATTTATAAGGTATCCTAAGGCTAAAACTGGTTGTGACTTATCCGTAGATTTTATGGAGTACCGGATTTTAAAGCAGGCACATAGCCACACGTTACTTTTGAGCAGTGGTGTACTAAGCACCTTTGCGGATGTGGGAGCCATGGATCATATTCATGTAGGTCAAGTGAAGCCGCTCCCAACAGAAGTGAAGCGCATGCTCGGACGATATCAAACTGTTGTGGTGCTGGAAGAATCTATTGGGGTAGGAGGTTTGTCTGGCACGGTCGCTATGGAAATTGCTCAAACTGATTTAGACTTGAAATTAGTGATACGTAAAATCGATGATGTTTTTACAGGTCATGGTTCACGTCAAGAACTTTTAAAGGAGACAGGCCTTATACCCTGAGAAAAGGGTCCTAGCTATTAGACTATGAAAAATAAATTTGTACTTCTATCACTCCTCATTCATATTTGTGGCTTTTCACAAGTAAGATCCTTCACTTCGGAGAGCGCTGCTTCGTTTGAATTAAAGAGTTTAACCTTTAAAACAGTAACAGGAACCATGGGTAATCCAGTTGGATTTGCGACCTATGATGATGGAATCCTTGTTGCAATAGAAGGTTGTCTTGACGCAAACACGGTGGACACAGGTAGTAAAGGTCGTGACGAAAGCTTACGTGAAAAAAAAGAATTCTTCAACACGGCGAAAACACCTTTAATATGCTTTAAAGCGTCGAGCGTAATATTTGTTGGAAAATCCTCTGGCTTAACAACTTATAAACTAGCAGGTAATCTTACCTTGCGTGGACTTTCAAAGCCGCTCCAGCTCGAACTCGTTGAGCAAAACAACGGTATTTTGACAGGAACCTTTACCATCGATAGAGAACTTTGGGGCCTAGGAGAAGGCTATCCTAATTTCACGATCTCTCAAAACATTGAGGTACAGGTGGACATACACCTACAATAAATGATGAAATTCAAAGATTTCGGCCTGAACGAAACACTACTAGACGCCCTGTTCCATATGAACTTTGAGGAGGCGACTGAGATTCAGGAAAAAGCAATTCCATATATACTTTCTGGAAAAGATCTTATCGGATGTGCTCAAACAGGCACAGGAAAAACAGCGGCATTTGTCTTGCCGACGTTAAATCAATTGTCTGAAACGCCCAGCGAAGGTGTACAGGTATTAATTCTGTGCCCTACGCGTGAATTAGCGATACAAATTGACCAAGAGATACAAGGGATAGCGTACTTCACAAATGCTTCATGTTTTGCTGTTTATGGCGGCGGTGACGGTGTTAGCTGGGAAGCTGAAGCAGACGCCCTTAAAGGTGGTGCAGATGTCATAGTTGCTACGCCAGGTAGGCTACTTGCTCACATCGCACGTGGTTATGTAAAGTTTGATACGGTCAAGCACCTAATTTTAGATGAAGCAGATCGGATGTTAGACATTGGATTTTTTGACGACATCATCAAGATTATTGCGGAAATCCCAGAGGAGCGTCAGAGTTTGATGTTCTCCGCTACGATGGCTCCTAAAATCCGAAATCTTGCGAAGGAGATTCTAAAAAACCCTCAGGAGATATCGGTGGCAATATCAAAGCCTGCGGAAGGGGTAACCCAGAAAGTAATATTAGCTTTTGAGGAGCAGAAAATTGGAATAGTTCATAGTGTTCTTCGGGATAAGGATGATTTCAAGGCGATCATTATCTTCTGTTCTACAAAGAAGAAAGTAGAAAGTCTTGCTCGGAAATTACTACAGAAAGGCTATGCATGTCAGGGCATTAGTTCTGATTACGAGCAGCAAGCGCGTGAGATGGCGCTAAGAGATTTCAGAAGCGGAAAAATCCGTGTTATGGTTGCAACTGACGTCATGAGCCGTGGTATAGATATCAAGGGAATTGACTTAGTAATCAACTTTGATGTTCCTGGAGATGCAGAAGATTATGTACACCGTATAGGCCGTACTGCTCGTGCTAAATCAAAGGGAATGGCGGTTACCTTAGTTTGTCCTGATGACATGTTTAAGTTTGGAAAAATTGAGCAGCTCATTGACCGTGTTTTGGAGAAGGAACAACCGCCTGCTGAAATTGGAGAAGGTCCACAATGGGGGGAATCCAGTAAAGGTGGAAGAGCACCTCGCAAGAAAGGTGGACAGACTAAAAGCCCAGATAGAGCTAATAAGGATAAAAAGCCAAGGAGAGAGCATCCAGAACGTACACCAAGGCCAGAAGGTGCTGTTCCTAACGACACACCGAAGAAAAAAAGAGAGCCGTCAAAGTATCAATTAATATTTGATGCGCTTCCAAATACTAAGAAACCTCGTTCTTCAGAAGAGTCATCCTCAGCGGAGGAATAAACACGAATTTTTTATGGACAATCCCCCACGTCGAAAGACTTGGGGGGTTGTTGTTTTATTTGAATAAACCCGTCTTTACATTTGATAAGAATTTATCGAAGTCATAGCCGTGTAATTGGAGAAGGACTTTTATTTTATGTCTTTGATTATTGACATATTGTGGTGACACATTAAGAAGAATCGCAATTTCTTTGGACCTAAACTCTAGTGCGATTAGCTTGAGTAACTGAGTTTCCTTTTTCGATATTAGTGTTTCTACGGACTCAAAAACATCTCCATTCAGGTCGTCACAAAATTTACCAATCTTGAACCTAGTTATACCTTCTTGGTGTGTTCGGATGATGTTAAGATCATTGAACATCAAGGAGCGATCTGTATCTGTACTCTCTAGATCTTTCATCAGTATTCTTAGCTGGTCTAGTTTCTGGATATTTTCCCGTGCGATTGAAGTGAGAGATTTACGCACCTCACTAAGCTCTTTCGATAACTCTAATTGCTCAGCTTCTAAGGAATCATTTTTAATAGTGAGCACGCTAACTTTTCTAGTTTCTTCAATCTTAGCTCGTTGAATGATAACTATAGCTAAAAGTATGAGTGTGAGGATGGTGAAAAAGAGATAGACCAACCGCTGCTGTGATTTTTCTGAAACTATTTTTTCTGCGCGGTATTGCGCTACCAATTTTTTTAAACGTTCACGAGACAACTCTAGATTTTCAGAATTTAGATCGGGGTCATTGAGGTACGTTAAGATGTTTTTTCTGGCTTCAGTGTTCGTGTTAAAGTATATCCGAAGTAGAGACTTTGTTTGACCATCATCAATTTTCTTATAAAGAATATCGAGCACCGAGTCAGTTACGACTTCACTTAGTATCGTTTTACTATTTAACAAGCTGTTTAGGCCTAAACGAAAATATGGAGTGTTGTGCTCAGACATCAGCCTCGATATAGCTTCGGGTGTTTGCCAATTGTTTTTAATGAAGATGTCTAAGAGTGAGGATGGCACATCTGAAACAGCTGGATATGCCGTCTGAATAACGAGGCTTACGCTATCGATTTTTGAACTATCGTTTGCTACTGTAAAATAATATAAGTTACTTAAGTAGATAGGATTAATACAATTTGGGTTTTCTTTATTGATGATGGCTATTTGTTCAAGTGCGAGTTCTGTGTCAGAAATAGAAATAGCAAGTCCTAAAATATTAGCTTCTGTCATCTCGTTGTACCACGAAGCGTAGGATTGACATTGTTTGAAAGACAATAGCGCACTGTCTAGGTTTCCTATTGCCCAATAACCGGCGCCTAAATTATTGGAAACACTAGAAGCATAAGTACTGTCCTGCAGTGAAACGAACTTTTGAAAACTATAGCGCATGTCCTTCAGTGCGAGCTGTATCTCCCCTTGATTGAATAAATAAAGTGATCTGAAATGGAGCGAATATGGATTAGTTACAACATCAGTCGAGTCATAAGTATAGGTACCTCGTTTGACCATTCTTCTTGTTTTGAAAGCATCAATTGCTAACAGATCCCTAGTCTTTAAATCTATCAGATTAAGTTTGGATTTGAGATCTGCGAGCTCAAAGTCGGTGCGGTCTAAATATTGAAGAGTGGCCTCAAGCTTTAAGCTTTTTTTGAATGGTCTGTGCTCACTGTTCACTCTATTAGCAAGACTGTCTAAAGTATTTGACTGCGATCTACCAATAAATGAGCAGGTGAATAAGAAGAAAATGACGGCTACCCTCATAATATAATGTTAGGATGTTTATAGTATGAAAGTACTTAATAATATTTAATTATTGAAGTCTCGCGCACAATATATTAAAGGTATAAACAGCTTAATAACAAGCCGTTAAGCTTTTTTATAGACTATTTATTATTGTTAAAATAGATTAAGTGCTTAACTGATAAGGTTAACTAATAGTATGTTATGAGTCCAGTATTGCTAAGCCCCGACCACAGATGTGAGCATGAATAGGTTTAGATTTAACTAAGTGTTAAACGGTTTTATCGTTTCTCATGGGCAATCTTTAAATCCACGACTTTGATTATCAATTTCTTCATCCTGGTGTTATCCTTTTTCTGTCAAAAAGACAGAAAGCGATCTATTCAAGAAGAACTCATGTTAGAGTCGTCTCAAATATTTAAGGTGCGTTACTTGCTTTTTCTGAAGAGTTATACTTCACACAAGTTTAACGAGACTGCCCTGTTGAGTGATTTGATCATTTTAGCGCAGTACAGAAAGACGTTTTTGATGGAGGAGTCTGGTGGATCATTTTATATGAAGAATGTACACGCGTAACTTTCATTCCATCATACTCATTTATGATGTGGCTCATCTTAGCGCTTTCCTATTTGTGATCATTGCCTCTTCTTAAAAGAGGCTTTTTTTGTGTCTGAATGTCCGCTGATAATAGAGGTATAGCTATCATAGCCAGTACCACGAGCAGCTACTTCGTACTTTTTAACACAGACTTCGGTGATTTAATGAGTGCGAAAACGGTATCTGCAGAGGTAACCATGGCGACTTACAATGGCGGAACAGTTCCTGTGAAGTTGAGAACAGATGCTTCAATCAGTATTTCATTAGGTCTAGAAGCCAAGTTGAATGTTGAGCTGTAGAAGCTCAGGGTCGGTTAAAAAGATGCATGTTACAAGTCGTATCTGACTGATTTTCCGTTCAATTCATTCTGAAGGCTAGCGTAATTTCGAGCAAGGAATAACTTGTCGGAATACGTTAGGAGAGGTTTTCTGTGTTTAACTTTTTCTGCTAGGTCGGTTAAAAGCAAATATTGTGCTTTTAGAGTGTGGTTTATTTCCTCTTTAACTTTCTTGTTGAGAATATTGCTAATTCGTCGCTGGAGGGTGATTCTTTTATCTTGCTGTATGAAAAATCGGAAGAAGTAAATCAGTAACATAACGGTTGATTGTGCTAAGCATTTAAAAAAAGGCCCCTTCCGTAGAAGGGGCTTTGAAAAACAGAAAAGTTTTTGGTCTTTGTTATGGTTTACCCACAGCTCAAATTTATTGGTTGCCCAAATCTAGACCTTCGCAAGGTTTAGAGGCCGATAATCTAGTTCCGGTCTGTTCAAATTTGGAATAGCGATGTCCAATTAATTATTTTAATCTTGGACACGGGCCGCGTTATGGATGGTTAAACGCTGATTTTCGGTTAAGTAAAGCCTTCACGAAGTCACGGTTATATATATCCTCAAGAAAAAGTAATCTGTTAAAATCATTTTTGAATCCACCAATACAAACACGGAATTGTTGTATTAATGAATAATCTAGAGCATATATTTGCCATCCATTGGGGATGTAGCTCAGTTGGCTAGAGCGCTTGACTGGCAGTCAAGAGGTCGTGGGTTCGAATCCCATCTTCTCCACTTAAGAGCACTTCCGAAAGGAGGTGCTTTTTGATTAAAGACAACCCATTACCTATACGGGCTTCACTAACATCCATTAACCAAAGTGACTGATTAATACTGTCTCAAAGTGAGCTTTTTAGAATTACTCTTACTTAGCAGTGACAAAATTCAATGTGTCACTTTATTCTTTTTTTTAGGAAACGCAATCTTACGCTTTATCACAGATCCCCTTCGATTAGATCCACAACTACCTGGCTTCTTTGGAGAATGGGGACATGCTATGGAACTGTCAGTAGTACTTGCCGGTAGTGCCATATATATTCTAATAATGTACCTACGGAGTGTAAATACGGATGTTTAAGAAGAGTGGAGTTCAATACGCCTCGCGAACCCTGTTTAAGCCAACTAATCGTAAAGTGATTGTATCTAAATAACGAAAGATCTGGTTTTATTTGTATTCCGTATGATAGTTTTTATAGCTTCGGTATATGAGTACGATCAACCCCAAAGTTTTCGATTTTTTAAGCAGCCTCAAAGAGAACAATAATAGAGCATGGTTTGAGCAACACAAGCCTCACTTTAAAGCGCTTGAAGTAGAGGTTAAGGAATTCTGTGTGCAGTTGTTTGACCAAATCAGTCTTCACGATTCTTTGGAACGATGGAAGCTCATGCGCATTTATAGGGATGTCCGTTTTTCAAAAAACAAAACACCCTACAAAACAAATTTCGGTATTGCTTTTCACCGTTCGCAGCCAAAATGCAGGGGCAGCTACTATCTGCAAATCTCTCCAGGTAATTGTTTTTTGGCGTGTGGTTTTTGGGGGCCTGAGCCGAAAGACCTATTGCGTATTCGCCAGGAATTAGCAGTGTCAGGTGATGAATTTAGAGATCTTATGAACCAACCCTCTTTTAAAAATACATGGGGAGAATTAGTAGGTGATGAATTAAAATCAGCGCCTAGGGCTTTTGATAAAAATCATCCAGAGATCGATCTCATTAGAAAGAAGCAGTTTTTATTTATGATTCACTTTGAAGACCATGAAGTTGAGAAAGATGGTTTCTCAGGAATTGTCAACAGCGCTCTAAAGGAGGTTCGACCATTTGTGGACTTCATGTCAGATGTATTAACGACAGATCTAAACGGAGCTTCTTTGGTTTAATAGCGGTAATTGGTCTTGAAAGCGCTGGACCAGCATAGAGATGATTCGCTTATTAATAAGAGAAGATTGTGTTGCATAAGTAAGGTATTCCTCCACTGAAAATAGCCCAATCACGGTTCCAATCATGAGGTTTCTGAAGGCATGGTTTGCCTTTAATGACTGACTGATATAATCAAGCTTCTTGGGCTCGTCTAGTTCGTAAAAAGCATCCTTGTATTGAGCAATATATTGCCTGTAGACCTCCAGCAATAGATCATTTTGAAATTTCAAAATAGGTCTTAACGTACTGTTTTGAAAGATTTCTATGTCGAGAGCTTGCGCTGTCTTCTTAATGGACTTTATTTCAGGTCTAACCTGTTTTAGAAGGGTATCTCGTTGTTCCACAGCGTAATTATTTATAATCCTTTTAACAAGGTCAAGGGTTTATTGTTTTTTCATAACATCAGCAAGTATAATTCTGTTGGTTGTATTCTTCCACTTTTACATTGGAATGTACTGCTTATTCGATCGATCTCTCTTGCCCATAGCCCTAATTGTTTAAGAAGTATATTAGTTTCAAATTAAATCTCAATCAATGAAAAAAATAATACTCACTTTTTTCGCTTTAATATGCAGTGTTGCTCTCTTTTCTCAGACGACCAAAGAGTTGGTATTGACTATTGACCATACCATGGCATCTGCTCCCTTAACGAGCTCCTCAGTAGGGGTGAATAACTTAGGCAACCAATTCAATTTTTCACGCCTAGAATACTACATGGGGGACATTCAAGTGATCTATGACAATGACTCCGTATTTAATTACCCTGAAGTAGTGTTGATTGATGCGCTAGATGCTGCAACAACAAACCTTTATTTAGGTAGTCAGAGTTTAGACAGCGTTACGGCTGTAAGATTTGCCATAGGAGTGGGGACCACCTTAAACCACTTGGATCCATCCATCTATTCATCTCAGAGTCCTTTAGCGCCCAAATCCCCTTCCATGCACTGGGGTTGGTCAGCTGGTTATAGATTTATCGCGGCAGAAGGTATGGGTTCATCATCCTTGAACCAAGGGTTTGAATTGCACGGTCTAGGTGATGTTAACTACGCTATGCAAACCATATCAACTTCAGGAGTTGCTGTGGGTACAGATACGTTAGAGATTAAACTAGTAGCAAACTACGATGCGCTTACTCAAGGAATAGCGGTTGGTCAAGGAGTTATTTCTCATGGAGAAAGCGGCTCCGCGCGTCAATCGTTAGTTAACATGAACAATCACGTCTTCTCCTCTTCGGAAGGAAATGCGGCGTTAAGTGATAAGGAATTAGAGCCGTTAGACTTTGCAATATATCCCAACCCTGCGAATGGAAGCTTCTGGATTAGGGCAACACTTGGTTCAAAAATAGAGGTGATAAATGTATTAGGTCAAATCATTGAAACCCGAACCGCAAAAAACTCGAACGAACGCTTTGTTATGGAGACTACAGGTGTGTACATTGTGATATTACGGCAGGGTAAAAGTATCAGCACAGAACGTGTTGTGGTTAGATGATGCGAATAGCAGGGATTATCAGTATTGCGTTATTAACGGTGTGGAGTTGTGTTAAAACACCACCAAAACCGGTCATGGATCAAACTTCTTATTCACTCGAATATGGAGCACTTTCTACTCCAGATATTCCTTTAGATAACAAGCTGACAAATCAAGGCGTACAGCTTGGAAGGATGCTGTTTTATGAGAATCGACTTAGCGGAGATAATTCAATGTCATGCTCCTCTTGCCATAAGCAGATAAATGCATTTTCGGATACGTCAAAATTCAGTACAGGAATTCATGGTGACATGGGTCATCGACAAGCCATGAGCGCGGTTAACATGCTTTGGAATACCAATGGATATTTTTGGGATGGACGTGCTGAGAAATTGAGAGATCAAAGCTTACTGCCCATCCAAGATATCATAGAAATGGATGAGACACTGGAAAATGTAATAGAAAAACTCGGGCAAGACACTTTGTATACGCATCAGTTTTTACGTGCTTTTGGAACAGCAGAACCAAGCGCTTATCTCGTATCGCTGGCCTTAGAGCAGTTTATGAACAGTATAGTCTCGTACAGGAGCAAGTACGACCAATACCTTAATGGATCCGCCTTGCTTACAGAAAATGAGGACCGGGGTCGGGAGTTGTTTTTTGGAGAATACAACCCCTTCTTTCCAGATGCTAGTGGCGCAGATTGTGGACACTGTCACGGCGGCAAGACGTTTGATTCACCCACCTACATGAATAACGGTACGGATTCATTAAACTCGGATTTAGGACGGTTTATTGTAACCGCCGACTCCGCTGATATAGGGTTAATGAAAACGACCACCCTTAGAAATATTGCATTAACACCTCCTTATATGCATGATGGAATTTTCCAAACGCTCGAAGAGGTGGTGCAACACTACAATACGGGATTACAATCTAGCCCAACGCTAGATCAGGCATTACAAATGACCATGGGAACAGGCTTGATGCTGAATGATCAGGATATAAGTGACTTGGTCTCCTTTTTGCATACATTGACGGATCAAGAACTCATTCAAGATGAACGCTTCAGCTCACCTTTCTAAACTCGCTACTGTAGGACTTATCCTACTGATGTTGTCTTGCGAAAAAGACGATCCTGAAGTTCCTGGGACATTGTCAAATTGGCCACAGATGTCATATCCTCAAGACAACCAACCTGAGACATCCAAAATCAACCTTGGCAGGAAATTGTTTGAAGACCCTATACTCAGTGTAGACTCTTCCATCAGTTGTGCTTCTTGCCATAAACCTCAATTTGCTTTAGCAGACGACCTTCCTGTTTCTCCAGGAGTAGAAGAACGACTCGGAGTTCGTAATTCCCCATCCTTACTGAACATAGGTTATCAACCCTATTTCATGAGGGAAGGGGGAGTGCCCACATTAGAAATGCAAATTTTAGTACCTATTCAAGAACACAATGAAATGGCGTTTAATATGGTGCTACTGGCGGATCGGTTAAACGACGATTCAACGTACAAAAAGTTGTTCCAACAAGCTTTTAATGATTCTGCAACCGCTTACACTGTAACACGTTCTATTGCCCAATACGAGCGGACATTAATTTCTAAAGACGCTGATATAGATGCCTACATATCTGGAGACAATAATGCCATAACATCATCTGCTAAACGAGGTATGGAACTGTTTTATGGAGTGGCCAACTGCTCTAAATGTCACTCTGGGCCGTTATTTACAGATTATTCTTTTCACAACAATGGTACATCCATCTTGAACGGTGATTATGGTCGCGGTCAGCTTACGCTAGATTCCTCGGACTTTTATACTTTCAAAGTACCATCATTGCGCAATGCAGCACTAACAGCACCCTTCATGCATGACGGTTCTGTTGCAACGCTTGCGGATGTGCTGCTTCAATACAATGCCGGTGGAACCCTACATGATTATCAGTCTCTACTCATTCAGCCACTTGGACTTTCAAAATCTCAGCTCTTAGAACTTCAGAGCTTCATTGAGGCACTTTAACCTGAGCGTGTCGAAAATTAAAAGCCTGGAAATCTTTGGAGACCGAGACCTTAAGGGGCTACGAATTAATGGACTTTTTACTGTTGGACTTATTCGTATGTTTAGGCAGTATTAAAAAGTGATAACACATTAATCACATGTTAAAAAAACATAAATCACGTATTGTAGGATTCCTATTATTATGCTGCCTAAGCCCTGCAAACGCTAAAGAAGTGAAAGGAACCGTCTCATGGGGTTCATCTACTGATAGTAGTATTCATGTCTTATCGATGGTTACGGGAGAGCATCTAGCGTATTTTAGTAACTATATAGACACGCTACCAAAGTTCACCGTTAACTATGAGAATGCCAAATCGCTTGTTGGTAAGCATGGTAATTTATTTTCGAGAGGTTGCTTATGGGTTGCCACTTTTCCTGGATCTGGACGAGTGTTTGAGATTGACACCATAAATAACACGATTGATCGTCAAGATCGAACTACGTATCAAGGATATAATTTTGATGCGTACCAGTTCCAAAGGAACGATACTATTTTCTCTTTTGGTGGTTACGGTTTTTGGCTTGAAAATAATTTACTGACTTATTTTTCGGAGGCCAGAAGGGAATGGAACCGTATGTCTAACGCACCGTTTCCTATTACCTCCCCTGACCATGCGGAAAAAAGAAAACGCATGTCTTTTTATGATAGAACCCATGATGTGTTATTTACGGAATTCAATAACGTAATATATGAGTACGACTTTCTAAATCATACTTGGTCCGAAAAAGGAGAGTTGGATTTTGAGCATAACGGATTTAAATCAATTGTACACCATCGAACAACAGACTCCACATTTTTAGTAATGACTGGTAAAACGGCATGGGAAATTGACTTTTATGGAAATAGGATTATTGATAGGGGTATCGAAAACGGGTTAACATACAATCTAACATTACCCTTTGAGGGCTTCAGCTGCATGTATGAATTAGGTGAGCATATCCTGCTAATGCCGAAAACGAGTGAGGTTATCTCGGTAGGATATAGTTTTGAGTATCTCGTAACAAAAAGAAAGGGTCAAGGGAAAGGTGAAATACCGCTATTTCGTTCTTCCACTGAGAGACATTTGCTGTTTGCGTTTTTAGTATTTTCAGTATTGCTAATTCTTTTTTTATTATCAAAATCAAGAAGTGTTTTCTATTTAAAATCTAGAAAGAGTAAGACCATCCTTAGAGACTTTAGTTTATTGCAAATCAACGCGTTACGTCAGCTGTTGAGCGGTCCCTTACTTGCGGAAGACTTAAACAGTATTTTAAATGTTCAAGAAAAAAGCTGGGAGGTCCAGCGCCGTCAGCGTAGCATTTTTTTAAGAGAATTGAATGGATTAGGTGTACAAGTGTTTAAGGCAGAGCTGGTTCTACGTGAGAAATCCCCAACAGATAAACGTCAGGTGGTTTATGTGGTTAATTCTGAGATTCAAGACCAATTGGCACAATTTCTGCCTTAGCCTTAAAAGAGAAAACAATAGAGCTGTATGAAAAACATAATAATATTGCTGGCTTTTGTGCTTACACTTTCAGTCTCAGGACAGAGTAGGTGGGGAGTTCGTACGGGATTAAATTATGATCTCAATGCCATAGGGTTAGATGCCGCGTCATCTTCAACGCAAGAGATTTTTAAAGGAGAGACTTTGGACAATGGATACCATATAGGTGTTTTTGGAAGACAGTATTTAGGTGATCAGTTGTATACGTCGGGTTCTCTTTTTTATGCAGAAAACACACATTTTTTAGAAGGAAACGACGGCAACAATGACTTGTTTTTCGAGCGATTTGACCATAGATTCTTACAGTTGGATGCTGGTTTAGGGATACGCCTGTTGAAATTTGCTAGAGTAGAAGGGGGAGTACATTATCAAGG
>Ga0308011_10000032_pt1 | contig 69586 bp, 62 predicted proteins | sample Neamet177_FD_203144 | JGI IMG/M metagenome (GOLD analysis project Ga0308011, IMG submission 203144) | Marine microbial communities from water near the shore, Antarctic Ocean - #177 | ecosystem: Environmental > Aquatic > Marine > Unclassified | place: Southern Ocean | collected 2014-07-25 | reverse complement strand
CCTCCTATGAATAGGAGGACTGTAACGGTGATTAGTGTACTTAATTTCATGGTCGCTCTAGGCGTCCGTTGAAATCATTTTTTGCAGTTCTGGGACCAGAGTATCTATGTCTCCAGCACCGGCAGTAAGAAGGATGTCCACGGAGTGTGCCTTTAAGTTCTCGAAGATGGAATTTTTTGTTGATAGTTCTGCGTGGGGGTGCGAGATGTTATTAAGTATCAATTGTGTATTCACGCCTTTTATTTCATCTTCTCTAGCGGCATATATTGGCAGTAGTATGAGTCGGTCTGCCATTGCTAATTCCGTGCAAAACCCACTTAGTTGGTCTATGGTTCTTGAGTATAAATGGGGTTGAAATATTAAGGTCAAATGCCTGCCGGGAAAATGTTCCCTAACTGCACTTATGGCTAGTTTTATTTCAGTGGGGTGATGTGCGTAGTCATCGATATAAACTCGTTTTTCTGTATTCACTAAGACCTGAAATCTTCTGTAAACTCCAGAGAAATCAGCTAGCCTAGACTTGATGGTGGCTGATGAAGAACCTGCATGATAAGCGAGTGCTGCGGCTCCGATCATGTTCTCGATATTATGCTTTCCCAGCATACAGAATTCAATATCCTTGATTATTTCTTTTCCATTATCAAGAGATAAATCGCATTTGATTCCGGTAGTAGTAGCAATGATATTAGATGCATAATGTTCTAGTTTTATTTCATCATCATCACACGTCTTAACTCCATATCGTTCGTATTCCCCATGTTTCCAGACTACGTTTTTCGCTATGAGTGGTCTATTTTTTATTTGTGAAGAGAATTCCGCGAAGGCTTTAATAAACGTTTCCTCATCACCGTAAATGTCCAAATGATCTGGGTCTAATGACGTGATAATTCCGTAAGTAGGGTGGAGGTGGAGAAAGCTTCTGTCAAATTCATCTGCCTCGACGATGGTCCATTCTGCTGAATGGTTATGATAGAAATTAGAATTGTTGCATGCTGAAATTCCTCCGATAAAAGCATTACACCCTTCGTCGGTGCCGTCCATAATATGTGCTAGCAAAGCGGTGGTACTTGTTTTCCCATGTGTGCCAGCAATCGCAATTGAATTCTTACCAGAAATAATGTCACCTAGGACTTCTGCCCGCTTCTTCGGCAGATGCCCTTGAGCTATTAATCTCTGTAATTGTTTGTTGCCCTGAGGTACGGCAGGAGTGATCACGAGTAATAGGTTTTCTGCTGTTTCGATAGAAGGTGGTATGCTTTCAATGTCATCGTTGAAATTTATTTCTATACCCTCTGAGATTAACTCATCTGTTAGTCTAGTAGAAGTCTGATCATATCCCTTCACTACCACCCCGACATGGTTGTAATACCTAGCTAAGGCACTCATTCCAGCACCGCCAATTCCGATGAAATATGCGGTTTTTGTTTTCATGACTTCAATCCTAAAAGTGATTCGATTTCCTCCACAATTTCTATACACGCCTCTGGCTTTGCCGCTTCCTTTAGAGCCGATGACATCGATGAGCATAGGCTATCATTCTGCAGTAGGTTTTCGATTTCCTCTCTCAATTTTGCTACAACACGACCATCTTCAATTAACACCGCCGCACCTCTTTCTACGAGTGATAATGCGTTTTTTGTTTGGTGGTCCTCCGTGACATGAGGTGATGGGATTAGTAATGTGGGCTTTGCAATAATAGCTAATTCGGAGATGGACATTGCGCCAGCTCTACTCGCTATTATATCTGATGAGGCGTATGCCAAATCCATTCTATCTATAAATCCCTCACATGTAATTTGCTGTGATAATTTCTCGTTTCTTCTTAAGAAACCTTTAAGCCAAACCTCATTCTCTTTCAGGTATCTTGCTCCGCATTGCCAAATTATTTGATACGGAAAGTCATTCCTTTCCGAGTAATATTCAAGTAAATTCTTAACGGCTAAATTCATTGATAGCGCTCCTAGACTTCCCCCCATAATAAATACGATAGGCTTGTCAGTATTAAACCCAAAGTGTTTTGCAGCTACAGCTTTGTCACCTCCATTTCCTGCTATTTTCAAAACTCCAGCTCTTAATGGATTGCCCGTGTCAATGATTTTTTCTTCGGGGAACCACCTTTTGAGTCCAGGGAACCCAGCACAAACTTTATCTACTTTGTTCGCAAGGATGCGATTCGTGATGCCTGGGAAGCTGTTTTGTTCCTGTATAAGAGTAGGAATGTTTTTTTTAGAAGCCAGATACAAAACAGGTCCACTAGCAAAGCCTCCTACACCTACCACTACCTCTGGTTTATATTTCCTCAGAAGTCTACCAGCCTTTATCAAGCTGATAATTAGTTTTAATGGAAAAATTAAATTCTTAAGACTGGTTATTTTCCTTTCCACACCACTTATCCAGAGGCCATCAATTTTATATCCCGCTGCTGGAACTTTTTGCATTTCCATTCTACCTATGGCACCCACGAAATGAATATCCACCTTTGGATATCTTCTTTTGATTTCATCAGCTATAGCAAGAGCTGGATTTATATGACCCCCAGTTCCACCACCCGATATTATTACACTTTTAATGGCTGTCATCTCTTTGAGATTAATTCTTGCGCCCTACTAACAGCTAGAATCATACCTATGGACATACATGTAATCATGATAGAAGTGCCACCCCAGCTCACTAGCGGTAGTGGCTGCCCAGTGGTCGGAAATAATCGCACTGCCACCGCCATATTTATCAGTGCTTGAGTGGTAATCATCATCCCGAGCCCCATGGCCAAATAACTACCGAACGGCCTGTCACAATTCTTTGCGGCGTAAATAGTCCTATACATCAGTATCATATAAAGCAGTAACAACCCTACCCCACCTATTATTGCTCCCCATTCTTCAATTATGAATGCGTAAATCATATCGGAATAAGTGTGAGGTAAAAAATCTCTAGAAGTTCCAGTGCCCGGACCTGTCGGAAAAAACCCACCCCTTTGTATAGCTACTTGAGCCAGTTCGATTTGGTAATCACCCTCCGATACTACATCAGAGCCTTTGGCGAAACCTATAAATTGTTCAATTCTAATCGTCCAAGTACTAAATCTTGAAAACGAATCGGGTTTATTTTTCCCAATTGTATATATCACCACACCCATACCTAAGACTAATCCACCGATTTTAAACATTCCCTTCCACGGTACTCCTCCTATTAATAGCATTCCCAAAGAGACTACACCTATAAGTGCGGCTGTAGATAAATCCTCTGAGAATATTAAACCGCATATAATACCGATCCGAATCAACATGGGTACTACGTTTTGCCGAAATTCATGTAAATGATTTCGTCGCATATGTAGGTCTTTTGCCAACCAAAGCACAAGAGCAATTTTTGCGAAATCTGAAGTTTGAACAGTAAGGTTTACAATGGGGATACTGAGCCATCGCCTAGCATCATTTATTTCTGGTCCTTGTACAAGAGTAATAATTAAAATAACTACGGCTGCCCAATACACACTTTCGGCCAGTTTTGATAGGTATTTATAATTCACTAGATGCACTACATACATTACACCTAAACCCGCCCCCAAGAACGTGGCGTGCTTAAGTAGTAATTTAAGAAAATGAGTGTCGTATCTGTTTGCTATATATGAGATGGATCCATACACAGATAGGAGGGACCAGAGGCATAATAATAATGCAACCATCCAAATAATCTTATCGCCTTTAAGACGATCTATTATGTGCTGAACCCAGATATTCATTACCTCAAGTTTAGAGACCCCTTACTGCTTGCTTAAACTTATTGCCTCGCTCTTCGTAACTCCCGAATAAATCGAAACTCGCACAAGCAGGTGATAGTAAAACCGCATCGTGTGGCATACCTAAGTTGTATGCTAACGCCACAGCTTCGTCAGCTGTCTCTGTAACGTGCACGCTTTCTACAAGTTTAGAAAAGGTTTTAAGTAGCTTTTTGTTATCCTTCCCCAAGCAGATCATGTGCTTAACTTTCTTTTCTACTAACGGTAGAAGATCGCTGTAATCATTGCCCTTGTCGATACCTCCCACGATCCAAATCAGGGGTCTGTCCATGCACTCTAATGCATACCAAACACTATTCACATTAGTTGCTTTACTATCGTTGATGAATCTAATTTCATTAACGTCAGCGACATATTCTAATCGATGTTCTATGCCCTCGAAATTTGTAAGCGACTCTCTTATTCCTTGGTTTCGGAGTTCTAGGATGCGGCCAGTTACGCCTGCAGCCATAGAATTAAACAAGTTGTGCTTGCCTTGTAACGCCAGTTCTTGAATGGTCATTTTAAATGGGTTTTGGTTGTATGTGTGTATTAAAAATTCGTTTTTTGATGGAGCTAATCCAGCTCCTAGGTTGGTTTCTGAAATGATTTTATCAGATGTCACAGGTAAAAGTTTCGCTTTAGTTCCCGTTGTGTTTAATAGCTTATTGATAGACTTGTCGCCGAAGTTGTAAATCAGATAGTCTTCTGTTGTTTGGTTAGCAGTTATGCGCCACTTTGATGCTGCGTAGTTCTCTAGCTTATTCTCGTATCTGTCAAGATGATCAGGAGTGATGTTTAACAGAACTGCTATGTCTGGTCTGAAACTGGTAATTCCATCTAATTGGAAACTGCTAGCTTCTAGAACAGTTATCTCCGCGGGTGTAGTTCTCTCACTTAAATCTCTAGCCCAACTAACCCCGATATTCCCCACGCACGCTGCCTCAATTCCTGCATCTTTAAGCATGCTGTGAATTATTGCTGTTGTAGTCGTTTTCCCGTTAGTTCCTGTAATAGCGATTACTTTTCCAGAGGCATGTCTACTCGCGAATTCTATTTCACTTATCACCTCAGCTCCTGTAAGTTTAATGCTCTTGATTATCTCTACTGAGTCTGAAATCCCAGGGCTTTTAATAACCGTAGAGCTAGAATTCAAAACCTCCCAGGTGTCCATGTTGTGACCTCCCACCTCGAATGAAATCCCAGCCTGTGTAAGTTCTGCCAGTAACTTTCCATCCCCTTCACCTGCATCACTCACGAAAGGTGTGTACCCGAGAGTGAGGGCCAGCTTTGCTGCACCTACACCGCTTTCTCCGGCTCCTAATATGAGTATTTTTTTTGACAAAATCTGTTCGTAATTATTACCTCACTTTAAGGGTTACAATGGTGAGCACCGCTAATAGCACTCCCACGATCCAAAACCTTGCAGTGATTTTCGATTCGTGCATGCCTTTCTTTTGGTAGTGATGGTGAAGCGGAGACATGAGGAATACTCTTCGTCCCTCGCCGTATTTCTTTTTTGTGTACTTAAACCACCCCACTTGAATTACTACGCTGAGATTTTCTATTAGGAATATTCCGCACAGAACTGGAATTAATAATTCTTTCCGGATTGCTATTGCAAATGCCGCGATAATTCCGCCTAACGCTAATGAGCCTGTGTCGCCCATGAATACTTGTGCTGGGTATGCGTTATACCAAAGAAATGCTATGCAGGCTCCCACAAATGCAGCTATAAATACCACGAGTTCTTCAGACCCAGGTATGTACATTATCCCTAGGTATTCAGCTATAACTGTATTTGAACTCACGTAAGCTAGAACTGCGAGAGCAATACCTATAATTGCGCTGGTACCTGTAGCCAAACCGTCGAGTCCGTCTGTGAGATTCGCCCCATTCGACACTGCCGTGACTATTAATATAGTTATAGGAATGAATGCGAGCCAAACCCACGTCGTAACATCCGAAGTCACCCAGCTTACTAGCCAAGCATAGTCAAATGTGTTACCCTTGGCAAATGGAATAGTAGTTTCTGTGGATCTCATAGCCGTCCATGCGCCATCGAGTCCTTGCTCCATTATTTGGATGTCCGGATGCCACATCATGATGGAGCCGATGATTATGCCGACGCCTATTTGGCCTATAATCTTAAACCTACCAGCAAGTCCATCCTTGTCATTTTTATAGACCTTGATGTAATCGTCGACGAAGCCTATAGTCCCTAGCCACACCGTAACTAATATCATCATGTGAGTGTAGATGTTAGTCAAATCCGCGAACAGAAGAGTCGGGATTAAAATGGCAGAAAGGATGATTAGTCCACCCATTGTAGGCGTGCCTTTCTTTTCGATTTGGCCCTGAAGACCTAAATCCCTCACAACCTCACCTATCTGCTTTTTCTGAAGCCACTCGATTATACTCTTGCCGAAAGCTATCCCGATTATCAGCGAAGTCATCATGCTCATCGCCGCTCGGAAAGTCACAAACTTCGTGAGCCCCGTGCCAGGCAAATCGTAAGCAGAGTCTAAATATGTGAATAGATGATGTAACATTTTGCTCGGTTATGTTAGGGGTGTGAATGCTTCGCGTAAAACAACTCTATCATCGAAATCGTGGCGTACACCGTTAATCTCTTGGTATGTCTCATGACCTTTTCCGGCGACTAGCACTATATCTCCAGGTTCCGCAAAAGCTGCTGCCGCACGTATTGCTTCACGTCTATCTGTGATGGAAATACATTTCCTCAACGCGATGGGGTCTAATCCAGACTGCATTTCAGCAATGATGGTGTTAGGGTCCTCATTGCGAGGGTTATCAGACGTGAAGAAAACTCTATCTGACCCTAGAGCCGCGATTTTTGCCATTAGTGGCCTTTTAGAAGTGTCTCGGTCTCCACCGCACCCCACTACTGTGATAAGTTTCTCGTTGCCGTTTCTGAAGCTGCCTATTGTTTTCAGTATGTTTTCTAACGCGTCAGGTGTGTGTGCGTAATCGACTATAGCAGTAATTCCGTCAGGAGATTCAACAATTTCAAACCTTCCCGCAGGAGGTGTGAGGAGCGACATCGAAGTTAGAATAGCTAGTGATTCGAACCCTAGGGCTTTAGCTACACTGAAAACTGCAAGTAGGTTCGAAGCGTTAAATCCGCCTATTAATCTCGAGTAGAGATCTTGGCCATGAATATGTAAATGAAGTCCCTGTAATTGATTTTCAATAATTCGCCCTCTTTCATCCGCCATTGAGTTGATCCCGAAAGTTGACACATAACCACTACAGTCTGAGCCTATATCTTCAGCATGCTTGTCATCAGAGTTTATTAGACCAAACCCACTCGCTGGAAGCACATCGAACAGTTTTTTCTTTGCCGAGATATAGTTGTCGAATGTTTTATGGTAATCAAGATGGTCGTGTGTGATGTTAGTGAATACAGCACCTGCGAGTATGGTCCCAGCTAATCGGTTTTGGTGTATAGCATGGGAGCTAGCTTCGATAAAACAAAACTTACATCCTTCATCACTCATTTCTCGTAACATTTTCTGAAGAGAAATCGCGTCTGGAGTGGTGTGAGTCGCGACAACGACCTTGTCATTAATTTTATTTTCTACAGTGCCTATCAGCCCCGCCTTCCTGTCCATTAAACGAAACAACTTGTGCAGTAAACTTACTATTGTCGTCTTACCATTAGTTCCGGTAACGGCTACGATTTTTATTTCAGAGGATGGCTTATCGTAGAAGGCTGATGCGATATGTCCGAGAGCCGATGAACTGCTCTTCACCTTAATTACGGTAATATCCTCTCTCTCGTTAACTCCATCTAACGACGCGGGTATTTCCTCACAAATAATAGTGGTAGCACCATTTACAATAGCTTGCTCTATGTATTCGTGGCCATCGACAATCGTTCCGTTCATGGCGACAAATAACCCCATAGGTTTCACCGTTCTAGAATCCACACTAATGCTTTCAACAGCAATGTGGGTAGTTCCTCGAACCTCCTCTATCCGAGCGTCATATAGTAGATCTTTTAATAATTTCACGATAGCACGAGTATTATTGATGAGTCTTGCTCGAAGGGTGTTCCAGGAGCTATGGTTTGTTCCCTCACATATCCAGTTCCTATGTATTCTACTTTAATCCCGGCATTTTCAAGCAGATACAAAGCGTCTTTTAATCCCATCCCCATTACATCGGGCATTGTATGCTTCTCGATAGCTCTAGTTGTGAGCTTCACACTGGTGGAGTCTGTCGAAACCATTACCCAATCCCCTTTATTACTTAAGTCTTCGTATGAAATCCCGAGCTTATCATATAGATAAATAATTTCACTACGCACTCCGTTATTAGCTGTTGGAAGATGTCTTTTGTTTTCTGCTAATAGTGGCTCGTCTAGAACTTCGTGGAACGAAGGGTCTGTCGCGTAGATTAAATCCGCTAAGTCTCTAAATACAGGTGCTGCGATAGTGCTACCGTAGTAAGATCCACTCTTAGTATCTGAGACAACTACTATGCATGCGTACTGTGGATTGTCTGCCGGGAAATACCCTGTAAACGAAGCCCTGTATCTACCGTCGGCATAACTTCCGTTGTGCGCGATTTTCGCCGTTCCAGTTTTACCTGCCACAGTGTACGGACTATTATTAAAGACGCTTGCCGCCGTTCCATCACCTCCGGGTTCACACACGGATTCTAGCATCAGTTTACAATTCTCTAGAGTTGTAGATGAACATACTTTGTCATTTAAAACTACGGGCTCGAAGCTTTCTACTGTTACGCCTTTAGTGCTGGTTTCAGTAACAAATACAGGCCTCATCATCACTCCATTATTTGCAACAGCTGCGTAGAGGGACAGTATTTGGAGCGGGGTTTGGGTTACCTCATAACCTATTGCCATTTGCGTTAATGAAAGCCCAGACCAACCTCCTTCTCCCACCGAAGTGTATATCTGCGGGAGTCCCTCTCCCACAAGATTCACTCCTAAGGGCTGTGTGATTCCTATCTTTTGTAATCCATCGAGAAATTTTTGTGGGTGTAAGCTGAAACAACGCTTCACTGCAAGCGCTGAACCTATGTTAGAGGACATTGTGAAAATCTCCCTCAACGTTATCTTCCCATGGCCGCCTTGTTGCCAATTAGAATCTCTCATCTTCTTATTGTGGAATATCGCTACACCATCCTTCGTGTCAATGACATCATCTATAGAAATCTCACCTGATTCTAAACATGCCATGAGCGACGCAAGTTTAAATGTCGAACCGGGTTCCTCAGCACTTGCTAGTGCGTGATTGTATGATTCAGAGTAGTAGGTGTCTCCATCTCTGTCGTTATGTTTTTCTAGATTAGTGATAGCTCTCACATACCCAGTCTTAACTTCCATAAGCACCACCACACCCCATTTTGCATCGTGCTTTATGAGTTGTTTTTCTAGTGATGACGATGCGACATCTTGAAGGTGCATGTCTATGGTTGTAACAATATCTAATCCGTCCTCTGGTTCAGATATAAATTCGTCCCCCACCGTAATCCAAACTCCTCCTAGCACCTTTTTCTGCATCTGTTGCCCCAGCACACCTCCTAATTCAGGGTTCCACGATCTTTCTATCCCCACTCTATTTGCCTGCCTCTCTATACCTATAGTTCTAGAGGCAAGATTATTGAAAGGTTTTTTCCTGATTTCTTTCCGCTCGAACACAAACCCACTCTTATATCTTCCCTCATCAATAAATGGTAGGCTCTTGATGTCTTTATAGTTAGAGTAGGGGATGTTTTTTGCGAACAGCTTAGCTTGAGATTTATTTTCTATAGCCTTATTAAAGAGCATTTCGTAATACTCCTTAGTCTCTCCTAAAATCAGACTTAATCCATTGCAAACAGCTTCTAAATGTTCATCGAAGTCATTCCAATTAATTGCAGGGGATTGGCTATCCCATCTTAAGTTGTAAACCGGTACACTTATAGCGAGAAGCGAGCCGTCTTTGGAGAGGATTTGGCCTCTAGCAGGCTCTATAGTTCTTACTCTCTGAGCGAAGTCGTTACCCTTAGCTTCCCACTTGTCACGCTCAGCGATTTGAATAATAAAAATCCTCGAGCAAATACCTATAGCCACACAGCTTAGAATAATAAATACGAGCCATAAGCGCCCTGTCGGTATTTGAAATTCCTCCCTCATCATTCACCGTTAGATTTTAGGAGGATGGGTTGTGTGCGAGGCTGATCGAGACCAGTGCCTCTAATCGCAATTTCGACATTACTCTGCTGCAGTTTTTCCTCAAGTTCTGATGTGAGGGTTTTATACTCTGCTGTAACTTCTTCGAGAGCTTTTTTAGATGTGCGTTTATCCTTTTCTATCTTTTCGAACTTGTAGCCCAAACTGATATTAATAACGAAAATCAGAACTATGAATAGCACATATGGTATATGCGCGATAACCCCTTCAGAGGATAGGAATTTTCCGCTAATTATGTCCCTGAATATTTTTCCCGTTGCGTTACTTTCTCTTTTTTTCTCAGAGGCCTTTGAAATATTTTCCGGCGATGTTATGCTCGCTTTATCCCTGACCTTTTGGGCCTTTTCTGCAGCTACCCTCTGTGCTTCAGCAGCAGCGTCTTGAGCTAAGCTTTTCGCATTCTCTCGAGCAAGTTTTTCATCCGAGGTAAGGCGCTTGTTAGAGGTAGACACCTCCGATTTCTCCTTCTCTCCAAATATTTTATAGATCCACTTTTTCATGACGACGTCATATAAGTGGTTCTTTCTGCAACTCTCAGCCTTGCGCTTCTAGCTCGCGGATTCCCTTGAACCTCCTCTGCGTCTGCAACTATGGCTTTTCTCGAAATTAGTTTATAAGGAGTAAGGGTTCGGCCTTTAATATCCTTCTCTATGATATCCTCGAAATTTCCAGAACGCATAAAGTGCTTCACTAATCTGTCTTCGAGGCTGTGGTATGAAATCACAACGAGCCTTCCACCTGGTTTTAATAACTGAGTAGCCTGTTCGAGCAATTCACGTAATGCGGAAAGCTCGTCGTTGATTTCTATTCTTAACGCCTGAAATACTTGAGCATAAAATTTATTCTCACGTCCCCCAGGAGCGATTTTAGATAAAACTTTTATTAGATCTGTAGTTGTCTTAATTTCATTTTCCTTGCTAGCTTCAACGATGAGTCGTGCCACCCTGTCAGGACGGTGTACCTCGCCATAGTTTCTTAGGATCACCATTAATTCTTCCCAAGAGCTTTCAGCTATTAATTCTGCGGCTGACATGCCTGCTTCGGGGTTCATCCTCATATCTAAGGGGCCGTCCATTCGGAGTGAAAACCCTCTGTCGGCAGTATCGAACTGATGAGACGATACCCCTAGGTCAGCAAGAATCCCATTAACTCCTTTCACTCCATGTAGACCTAGAAATTGCTTTGCGTATCTAAAGTTTGCTTCCACTAAGTGGAATCTATCATCTTCAAGTACATTCGCCTTTGCGTCCGGGTCCTGATCGAATCCGTAAAGTCGTCCGTCCTTACTCAGTCCTTTAAGAATTACTCTACTGTGACCCCCGCCTCCGAAGGTCGCATCCATCCAGTCGCCACCGCCGTCGCCGAGTCTGAGGGCCTCGATTGAGGCGTCTAGTAACACGGGTACGTGGTAGGATTGATTCATTGTTAGGTGGTTGTTTCGGGGTCCATGTCTTTTCGAACATCCTCAGCTAAATCGCCGAAGTCAAAATCGTCTTCGTCACTGAGGACTTGTTTAGAGTAGGCATCCTTTGACCAGATCTCTACCTTTTCACCTAAGCCGGAAACGATAATCTCATTTCCTTTCTTCAGATCGATACCAGCATACTCAAGGAGTGCAGTTGGAACGTTAAGGCGCCCCGAAGAGTCTAGCTCTACTAGGGTTGCTCCTTTCATAAACTTCCTTTGAAATAATTGGTGCTTCCTATTATATCTACTCAGCTGAGTCATTTCAGTATTAACCTTGTCCCACTCTGGTTTTGGGTATAGGATTAAGCAGTTCTCGAAAATATCCCTATTGATTACTAATCCATGATGAATCACCATCTCTAATTGCCTGCGCAATCGAGCTGGAAACATTAAACGCCCCTTAGCGTCTATTCTGCATGTATGTTCTCCTAATAGGTTTAGCATAATCCACTGATAGTTGGAATCCCCAAAATTAATCAAGATTTACCACATATCCCCATATTATGACACTTTCTACCACTTTGTTGAAAAGTGTTTAACATCAAAAAGTTAGAAACCCTTGTTTTCTAAGAGATAGCGAGGGTTGTAGAGAAAGCTGTAAATCCGTTATTAACACGATATTAACAATCGATGTAAACAACGCGTCGTGGATGTTCGATGGGTTCTATTGTCGAGAAGAGGTGTGGTTAGCGTAGTTTGGCCCATAAATAAGTTAAATGGAAGCTAAAGTCATCGAATTAGGAGAATTCAAGTATCTGGACGAAGGAGCAGGTGAGCCACTTGTGATTTTACATGGATTATTCGGTGCGCTGAGTAATTTCCAGTCCGCTAGAGCTTACCTATCCAAGAGATTTAGAGTGTTAACACCAGTTTTGCCTATTTATGAGCTTCCGTTGAGAAAAACCTCTGCAAGCGAAATAGCGAAACACATAAAAGGGTTCGTTGATGCATTAGAGTTAGAGAAAGTTCATTTAGTTGGAAATAGTTTAGGGGGGCATGTGGGATTGATTTTCACGAAAAACAATTTGGATCGAGTCGCATCACTCACGTTAACTGCTAGTAGTGGTTTATATGAAAATGCCTTTGGGAATAGTTTCCCTAGAAGGGAGGATAAAGGATACATCCGAGATAAAGTAGCAACCACTTTTTATGACCCGATAAATGCCACTGATGAACTTGTCGACGAATGCTTTGAAGCTGTTAATAACAGAAATAAAATTCTCAGGATTCTTTCAATTGCAAAATCAGCAATAAGACACAATATGGAGGCAGACCTTCCTCACATGAATATTCCTGTTTGTCTGATTTGGGGAAAGAACGATATCGTCACTCCACCTGCAGTTGCAGAATTGTTTCTGTCGAAATTTCCAGATGCAGATCTGTTTTGGATAGATAAATGTGGTCATGCTCCGATGATGGAACATCCAGATGAGTTTAATGATATATTAGGTGCTTGGTATGAGGTTAGGGGTGTTTTAAAGGTTGATTAAAGAGTGACTATGGAAATTAAATCTGTTGAATTCGTTAAGAGTAGTGCTCACCCACGCGAATGTCCGCCCATGGACAGACCGGAATATGCCTTTATAGGTCGTTCGAATGTCGGGAAGTCGTCATTGATAAATATGCTTGTAGGTAGAAACAGCATTGCTAAGATTTCTAGCACGCCAGGAAAAACTCAGCTTATAAATCATTTCGTTATAAACGATACTGAAAAGTCAGATCAGGATTCTTGGTATTTGACAGATTTACCAGGCTTCGGGTATGCAAAAATCAGTAAGTCGGAACGCATTAAGTGGGAGAGGACTTCTAGACAATTTCTAGAAGGGAGGAAGAATCTGTTATGTACGATGATGCTTGTCGATAGCCGATTGAAGCCGCAGAAAGTAGATTTAGAATTCATGGCTTATCTGGGCGAGGCAGGATTGCCTTTCGTGCTAGTATTCACAAAGGTGGATAAACTCAATAAGACAGAGAGAGCGGCATTTCAGTCAAAGTACGAAGCCGTAATGCTAAAAGAATGGCATAAGATGCCGCCTATTTTTATTACTTCAGCCGTTAAAGGAGACGGTAGAGATGAGATTTTAAACTTTGTAGTCCAAACGAATCTACTCTTCTAAGTAGTCTATTCTTCTAAGACGCCTACTCTTGTTGCAAGTTCTTTAGTGAAGCCGCGAATTGCTTCTGCATGTGCTTTGTCTGACGTTGCTCGCTCGAATGTGTCGGCTAGTGTCATCATGGTTTGGCATATAAAATGACGCATCTCCTCAACGCTCATGTCTTTAGTCCAAATATCCATATTCATTGCAGCCCCATCCTTGTCATCCCACATAGCTAATGCCATAGCCTTAGCTTTTCTAGATTTTATATTGCCGTCGTCAGCAGACCACATGATGTCTGTAGGAACGTGATTCTCATCAGTAATAATCTCGATTTCAATTTTATTGTTCGCCATAGTACAAATTTAGTTCAGCCGGGTCTATATGTTTTTAAAAACGCCGTGGGATCTTGTTCGTCAAACAACTCATCTATACTTATGTCAGAATGGTGGTCCATATAATCATTGACCATCTGCCAACCCATCCATATTCCAAGTCGATCGGGACTTGATTGTGGAATAGCACCTGCTCGAGTGAATGGACCTTCTTGGAGCCATCGGTTATAGAGGTTTCGATTAGTTTCAAATAGTACATCTTGAGGCTGAAGTTCCAGCCAAATATTTTCTTCGTTCGCATTTGCCCAAGCCAAATCCTCCGGTGTCCACGCCATCAATAAGTGTTCGTGAAGTTCCGGTAAGCACTTGTCTGCAAGCCATAACACTTTACCGCAGTAGAGAAGGTCTTGAGCTAGCATTTCGCCATTGTAGCCTCTATTCATAAAATGCACCTTTAACCATCCTTTGAAAGCGTTAGCAGTAATCAAGTCTGGGTGCATTCTGAGTTTTTGGTATTGAGGAAAAACATCAGGAGCTAAGCTTTCCGTAATACTGTGTTCATGTCCTAAGAATAAGTCGAGCCCAATTGCGACATAATCTTCTGTGGGAAAGACAGCAAAATGAAATGCGCTGTTCATGAGTATGACATCTGGAACTGGCTCGTTAGGCATAAGGTGGTGAAAGCGTTTGAACCCGTTTTCAAGCTCCAGAGAAACATCATTCATCCTATTAACTGAGCCGGAGGTGGTGTCTATAGCGGCTACAGTCTCTATCATGAATGGGTCCGACAGGAACCTTCGTAACTCACTTACTGTATTGGGCTCATAAAAAGGTCCTAGTCTTATGATTCCTTCAGAGTATTCCTCCCAAAAGCTCCCGTAAACTCGAATTAATTTCTCTACCGCAACACTATCACTGTCGGGTAAATTCTGAATTTCCTTGTAGAATGCTCGGACTCTAAACTCTCTCCCTAGGTCCACGGTGCTAGTGTCTACCTGCCATCTGTCTCCAGTAGGACTGAAAATAAATACGTAAATTAACGATGCACCAAGTGCAATTAATCCTACCTTCAACATTGTCCACAATTGACCCTTCAATAAAGTGGTGCGATTTTCGCTTGTACTCATGCTTACAACGTTTAATTTTACTTCTAAACTAACGCAAAGATGAGAACACTTATGCGAATCATTCAAACTCCAGTACTCTCAATTTTATTTTTGACAGTATTTTCTCTGAGTAATTCAGAAAACGCTAACGCCCAAGGCTTTAAAATGGGCCTTTCAGTTAACCCTAACCTTAGTTGGATGGTGTCAACGGACTACGACCACACAACTGATGGCACGAAACTGAATTTCGGCTTCGAATTCGTTGCAGATATTGCAATCTCAGAAAACTATTCCTTCGGAACAGGTGTGCACGTGTTTAATACGGGCGGGTCTATTAGTTATCTAACACTTGAGCCAGAAGCTGTTTTCGAGCTTTCTTCTGTTGAGAGAGTATACAGTTTGAAATATGTAGAAGTTCCTCTTACATTTAAGATGAGAACTAAGGAAATAGGATATTCAACTATATACGGCCGCTTTGGTTTAGGTGTGGGTTTGAATATTAGTGCTGAGACTGAGGAGCGCAAACGCACTAGTTGGATTAGTGACTGGGCAGGTGGTTGGCATGAGTATGATGGGGAGTGGGGTGAGTTTAATAATCCTGAAGTTGATAATGATATCAGAATTATGAGAGCCGCTATGATTGTAGGTGCAGGCGTAGAACGATCCCTTGGAGGCTCAAGTTCATTAATCATAGGTGCTACTTATAATGTAGGGATATTGAATAGCTATAAAGATGTAGTGCAATGGGCTGTAATTAATGGTGTACCTGAGGCTGGAGCCTCAGAAGAACCGAATTACTTAACTGGTCACGACGGCTTTGTGGAACTGAGTTTAGGGATACTTTTTTAAGATGAGTTTTCAAGCTGACAAAGTTGCGGATCATATTTCAAAATGGTTAATTGATTATGCAAACTCGGCTGGAATTAACGCTTTCGTTGTGGGTGTGTCTGGCGGAATAGATTCCGCAGTGACAGCTACATTATGTGCTAGAACAGGTCTTCCGACGTTCATAGTTGAGATGCCCATTCGCCAATCAAAATCAGAGCTCACTAGGTCAAAGGACTTCTGTGATTATCTCACATCTACTCACAATAATGCCTCAGACGTGAGTGTTGAGCTCGATGATGTGTTCGATGCGTTAAAAGCGGCATTGCCAGAGCCTAACCCGGACTCTTCAGAATTAACATTGGCTAATGCTAGGGCCAGATTGCGTATGACCACTCTTTATGCAATAGCTTCTGAAAACTCAGCAATAGTTGTAGGTACGGGTAATAAAATTGAGGATTTTGGTGTCGGATTTTACACTAAGTATGGTGATGGCGGCGTGGATATTAGCCCTATCGCAGATCTAGTTAAAACTGAAGTTTTCTTATTAGGGGCGTACTTGGAAGTTCCCATATCTATACAGAATGCCGCTCCTACAGATGGGCTTTGGGGTGATGATAGGAATGATGAAGACCAAATAGGCGCTTCCTATCCTGAGCTCGAATTAGCAATGCATCAATGGACTGAATTTGCTAATGGAATGGGCACTCCAGAAGCTTTGACGGGTAGAGAGGCTGAAGTTTTCCGTATTTATTCAAAACTTAATAAGGCTAACCAGCATAAGATGCAGCCTATTCCAGTTTGTAAAATACCTAGGTGATTTTATTTCACTCTCTATTTTGAGAGTCTATAATTATCGTCACCGGCCCATCGTTAAGTAGTTCCACTTTCATGTCGGCTCCAAACTCACCACTTTCAACTGGGTTTTCTGTCAGCTCATTACAATCAGATATAAACGCTTCATAAAGAGGGATAGCTTTATCTGGCCGAGCCGCTTTTATGTATGATGGACGCGTGCCTTTTTTTGTAGACGCATGCAATGTGAACTGTGATATAATTAGAAGATTACCCCCTGAAGTGGATAAATCTAAGTTCATCTTTCCATTTGCATCAGAAAAGATTCTCATTCCCGTTATTTTCTTAGCTAGCCATGCTGCATCGGCGGCATTATCGTCACCCTCTATACCTAGTAAAATCAGTAGTCCGGGGCCTATTTGGCCTATACTGTTATCATCGACAGAAACCCTAGCATAACTTACCCTCTGAATAACTGCTTTCATGTGCGAAAGTTAGGCGCTTATTGATGCGTCCCACAAGCCCCTCTTCCTACCTTTACACTCTCAATTAATCGCTATTATGACAGCTAAACAATCAGATCCCCAAAAGCTAGCTACATTAGAACAAGCCCTAGAAATGGGCTTAACTAAGGATGAATTCTCAGCTATAGAGAAAATCATGGGCAGGGTTCCGAATTTTACGGAGATGTGCATCTACTCAGTTATGTGGAGTGAGCATTGTTCTTACAAGAATTCAATTAAATGGCTGAAGACCCTTCCGAAGGATGGAGATCACATGCTAGTTAAAGCCGGTGAAGAAAATGCGGGAATCGTCGATATCGGTGATGGAATAGGTTGTGCTTTCAAGATTGAATCACATAATCACCCGTCAGCGATAGAGCCTTATCAAGGCGCTGCTACTGGTGTGGGTGGGATTAATCGTGATATCTTCACAATGGGCGCTAGACCTATCGCTCAGTTGAATAGTCTAAGGTTTGGAGATCCTGATAATCCTAAGACGAAATGGCACCTCGAGGGTGTGGTTAAGGGTATAGGTGATTATGGAAACAGCTTCGGGATCCCTGTAGTTGGTGGAGAGGTGTTCTTTGATGAATGTTATCAGGTGAACCCACTTGTCAATGCTATGTCAGTAGGTCTTTTAGATGCGAATGAGATTATTTCTGCTACAGCTTCAGGCCCTGGAAATGCGGTTTATATCGTAGGATCGGATACTGGTAAGGACGGAATACAAGGTGCGTCTTTTGCATCTAAAGATATTACTGAGGATAGTGCTAATGACTTACCGTCTGTACAGGTGGGTGATCCTTTCCAAGAGAAATTATTACTCGAGGCTTCTCTCGAGTTAGCAAAAACTGATGCGGTTGTAGGAATGCAGGACATGGGAGCTGCCGGGATTACGTGCTCTACTTCTGAGATGAGTGCTGCAGGTAAAGTGGGTATGGATATTTTTTTAGACAAGGTTCCCCTACGCCAAAAAGACATGGAGCCCTTTGAGATACTTCTTTCAGAGTCGCAGGAGCGCATGCTAGTTGTCGTAGCTAAGGGTAAGGAGAAGATAGTTGAAGATATTTTTGCGAAATGGGATTTACACGCCGTGCCTATCGGAGTCGTAACGGAAGGAGATGATATTAGATTTTTTGTAGATGGTGAAATTGTAGCAGAACTAGCTGCTACTCCACTTGTATTAGGAGGAGGTGCGCCAGTTTACGAAAGAGAATACGAGGAGCCAGCTTGGTTCGCAGAAGCGCAGGTTTTTGACCCGGCATCTGTACCCGTTCCTACTTTGAAAGAGTCTGTAGATATAGCTCACAACCTTATTTGTCAGCCAAACATAGCATCTAAGAAGTGGATTTGGGAGCAATACGACAGTATGGTGGGAACTATAAATAGAACTACTAACAGACCTTCCGATGCTGGTGTCGTATCAGTGAGAGGCTCTAAGAAGGGACTTGCATTAACAGTCGATTGTAACGCTCGTTATGTTCAGTGCGACCCGGAAGTAGGTACTGCTATCGCCGTTGCTGAAGCTGCTAGAAACATTAGTTGTACTGGTGCTTCTCCCTCAGCTATTACGAACTGTTTAAACTTCGGTAATCCTTATAATAAGGAGGTGTACTGGCAGTTTGTGGGTGCAATTAAGGGTATGAGTAGGTCATGTCTGAAATTCGGCACGCCAGTTACAGGTGGTAATGTTAGCTTCTACAATCAAACCGCTAACCCAGACGGAACCACTACAGCTGTTTTCCCGACACCCACTATTGGGATGGTAGGGGTTATTGAAGATAGAGACAAGCACATGTCTTTAGACTTTAAGACTAAAGGTGATTTAATTTTCCATCTTGGAGATATGTCAGATTGCATTAATGCTTCAGAATATCTATCTAACATGCTGAAGATTAAAGAAACCCCTGCGCCTCATTTCAATTTAGACTCAGAGGCAAGGCTGCATAAATGCATACGAGCTCTTATTTCTATGAATCTTGTTAATGCAGCACATGATGTAAGTGATGGTGGATTATTCACCGCTCTTTTAGAAATGTCAATGCCAAATCAGCTTGGATTTGATATTGTATCTGATGATGAGTTGAGAATTGACGGCTTCTTGTTCGGTGAAGCACAAGGCAGAATCATAGTTACTATTGATGAAGAGGATTGTGATGATTTCTTCGACGTTTGTGATGCTAATGACACCCCGGCTGTACTGTTAGGCCATGTCACTAAAGGAAAGTTAGTTATTGATGATCAGTCCTTCGGTTTCTGCGATGAATTATCTTCATATTACGATAATGGACTTGAAGAAGCATTGGATCTGTAAATAGATAGCAAATGAAAGGTCTTTCAAGATTCATATTTTCCAAATCAATGTTACTCCGTTTATTCGGGTTGGCATTAGCTTGGGGATTAATTCTCGGGGCTACATACATAGGGCTTAAAGCTAACAGCAGGCCCTGGTCAGAAAGGTCAGTCCCTTCAGTTGAAGGCCTCTCAAAAGAGGAAGCATTCGATACTCTATTGAAATTAGATCTCGTACCTATTCATCTAGATTCTGTTTATAGTGCTACTGCTGAACCAGGTTCCGTTTTAGAACAGTCACCTCCTGCTCAGAGCTCAGTAAAAAGTGGTCGTCCTATTTACCTCACTACATTCAGAATTACCCCGCCAGATGAGAAGATAAGTGTAGTTGAAGGGCAGGACGCTAGATTAGCTCTCAACATATTAAAGAGAAAGGGTTTTATAGTCACTGAAAAAACTGAACCTAATAACGTGTTAGACGGTAAAGTGATAAGAGTTGAATACAACGGTATAACCCTCCAGTCTGATGATAGAAAACGAAGAGGCACCTCGATTACTTTAGTGGTTGGTATGGTGAATAATTCCAATGTCCGCATACCATGGCTTATGGGCTTAACTCTGAGAGATGCGTCAAACAGTTTGACTTCTAACAGCCTCTCGTTAGGTTATGTAGAATATGGAGATTCAGTTTTCACAAGAAATGATACTCTTGCTGCGTTAGTAGTTCGCCAGTTCCCTAGTTCATCTAAAGGTCATGTACAAGCTGGTACAGCAATAGATATTTATTTAGAAAAGCCGTAATCATGTTGTTTTTCAAATCCTCCATATTCTCAGCAACGCTATTAAGTGTGCTATTTTGTCATAATGTGATGGCTCAGGAAATTGAACGAGATTTGGTTTTTATGCCATCAAATCAAGATAAATACTCTCCTCTTGACATCGAAATTGTAAGAGGGGGCTCACCTCCTATGGCATTGCCTTTTTTAGATGATTTCGCTTGGCCAAGTTCATTTGAGGAGTCTGGTATTGACAGACCCGAATTAGTTCGTTGGGATTCTAGTCCGGTAAGACGCACTAATACGTTTGCAATAAACCCACCAACAATAGGTGTTGCAACCCTTGATGGTCTCGATGCAGGAGGATATCCATATCAATTTAACAGTACTGATGCTCACGGATGGGCTGACACACTAACCTCTAGGCAATTACTTTTAGGAGGCCTTACCCCTAATGATGGTGTGATGATTTCCTTTTTATATCAAGGCGGTGGATTGGGTAATGCTCCTGATCCAGGTACGGACTCCTTGATTGTTGAATTTAAATCTATCGGATTAGAGGGCGATATTTGGACTAGGGCGTGGGGTGTAGATGGTTCTGAACTGACTACTTTTACTCAGGTTTCCCTACCAGTAAATGAGGGTATTTACCTTCACAATTCGTTCCAGTTTAGATTCAGAAACTATGGAACACTACAGGGTAATGCTGACCTTTGGCACATTGACTATGTCTATGTCGCTGAAAACTTTGCTATAGGTTCACCACCCGAGGAGCTAGCTTTTCAAGAACCTGCTTACACACTGTTGCGTTCTTTCTCCTCTATGCCTTGGACGCACTTCTCTGACAACCCTCCTTTCTTCATGAAAGACACGTTGATCATAAAGAATAATAATTTTGGGTCCGGTTCTGATAACCAAGAATACACTGGTATTACGTTACGACTTGAATCACCTGGTGCCCTACCGGTACCCTTTACTAATCAGTTTATCCAAAACGTAAGTGTACCCATCGGGCCTTTTTCTACTGAATTTTTAGCAAACCTATTGAACGAGCAGGGTAGTCCCTCAAGTCTTATTTTCGATACTTCTTTATCTGACTCTATTGCCACTTTTGAAGTGAGCTTGTGGGAAGAAGAGGTGGGTTTCTACACTGACCAAGCCCTAGTATTCGACAATGACTCTATAGGCTTCCTTCAGGTTTTCGATAATTACTACGCATACGACGATGGAACTGCGGAGAAAGCCTATGCGTTGGATGCTGTGGGCGGACAAATCGCAGTCCGTTACCCTCTTGCTATTGCCGACACATTAGATGGTATTGCAATTCACTTCACTCCGTTTTACTATAACGCAGAGCAAGAGACATTCGTTTTAAAAGTTTGGGGTGATGATGTAGATATGCCAGGTTTTCCGGGTGAACTTTTAGACACGATGTATCAGTTTCATAATCCCTATTATTTTACTGAAGGACATGATATATTCGCTTACTATCCACTCGACAACCCTATTCCGGTAAGTGGTGTTATTCACGTAGGGTTTATCCAACAAAATGTCGAGAGACTTAACGTTGGATTAGATAAGAACACGAATTCGAATATTGGAAACCTTCATTATAAGCTAGGTATAGGTAATGAGTGGGCTGAGTCAAGTATATCCGGATCTTTAATGATTCACCCAGTGCTTAGAGCTGGTAAAGAATTGATCGTTACAGTTAACGAACCGCTAGCTCCTTTCGAGGCTATGGAATTAGCATCTAATCTAGCTCCTAACCCCTCCGCAACAGATGTTCATTTCATCGCTGCTGAAGCTTTGACCTGGACCTTGTATTCCATGAGTGGTGCTATGGTTTCTCATGGAGCCACAGATAATTCAGGTAGGGTTGATGTCGATATATCGTTATGTGAAGCTGGGATTTACTGGATTCGTATAACTTCTTTAGTCTCTAAACTTTCTACAGGCCAAAGACTTGTGGTGTTGCCTCATTAAACAAATTACAGATGTCAGAAGCAGAAGAAAATATTGAGCCATTCGAAGAATCGGAAGAGCTGTTTGAGCATCATAAAATTACAGCAGACCCAGGACAACAGCCATTACGAGTTGATAAATTTTTAATGACACGTATTGCGAATATTAGTCGCAATAAACTTCAGATGGCCGCTAAATCTGGATATATAAGAGTTAATGGTGAATCTGTAAAATCTAACTATAGGGTCAGAGCAGGTAATGTTGTAACGGTCGAGATGCCTCAACCTGTTTATGAATTTGAATTACTTCCCGAGAAGATGGATTTAAATATCATTCACGAGGATGATACTGTTATAGTCTTAAACAAGCCCATGGACTTGGTAGTTCACCCTGGCCATGGAAATTATACGGGTACATTAGTAAATGGTATCTTATACCATCTCCAAAACCTCCCTTCTCTAGAAGGTTCACCTACTCCCCGTCCAGGTTTAGTACACAGACTTGATAAGGACACTACGGGGTTGATGGTTCTTGGTAAAACAGAACGTTCACTTACAGAGCTTAGCGAGCAGTTTTTCGAGCGCACAGTTGAAAGGCGTTATCACGCTTTAGTGTGGGGTGACGTTAAAGAAGATGGGACTATAGAGGGGCATATTGCTCGTTCTAGAACTAATAGAACTGTCCAGGCTGTTTTTCCAGACGGAGACGAAGGAAAGCATGCGGTAACTCATTACAGAGTATTAGAACGCCTTGGGCCAGTAACTTTGCTTGAGTGTAAACTAGAGACAGGAAGGACACACCAAATCCGCGTTCACCTACAGTACATAGGTCATCCTCTATTTGGAGATCCTAGATATGGAGGTAATGTTGCAGTGAAAGGAGCTCCTGGCGGGAAATACAACTCCTTTCTCAGGAATTGTTTTGCAGTTCTCCCAAGGCAAGCACTACACGCAAAGACACTTGGGTTCACACACCCTAAAACAAAGAAATTTGTATCCTTCGAATCAGAATTAGCTTCTGACATGTCAGAAGTGATATCTAAATGGAAAGCGTATTTAGGTGGAGTCGCAAAGTAAACAGGTTAACTAATCTTCTTCTAAAACCTCCTTTTTAGTTAGAGCTTCTTCCCACTGTGTAACAAGCTCGTCAAGTCGTTTTTGGATCTCCTCAAACTCATATGACAGTTCAGTCATCTTTGACCTATCTGAATTGTCAACGTTTGCAAGCTCTTCATTCTTCTCCTTTAATTCGACCTCAACTTTAGACACTGACTTTTCCAAACGCTGTACTAGTTTAACAACCTTTCTTAAAGTCTTATCACGACTGATTTTTTCTTTTCTATCAAGAGAGTTCTGGGATGGAGTGTCTGAGTTAGATTTCTTACCGGTAGACTTCGACTTGCCTAAAACACGTTCTCCGGTTTTGGAAGCTTCATACGCACCTATACTAGCAGCATGCTTTTCGTGTAGAAATGTCTTAATATCTCCGATGTATTGCTTAAGGCCTGTAGGTGTGACTTCATTTACAAAGTCGGTTAATCCACCTAGGAAGTCTCTATCGTGTGATACAACGATTAATGATCCGTCATATTCTTGCAGAGCTTCCTTAAGTACAGATTTAGACTTTAAGTCTAGGTGATTTGTAGGCTCATCAAGAATGATCACGTTGTATGGGTGAAGAAGTAGTTTGCATAATGCTAATCTCGCCTTTTCTCCACCACTCAGTACACTTACTTTCTTATCTACATCTTCCCCTGAGAATAAAAACGATCCCAGCATTGACCTTAAATTCACATTGCTATCCTTTGTTACCTCTTCTTCGAGTGTCTCAAGGACAGTCAATTTGTTGTTTAATTCTTCGGCTTGGTTTTGGGCGTAGTATCCTACATCGACATTATGTCCCTTTACGAACTCTCCTTCATAAGACTCTAAACCAAGTAAGATTCTAGTTAGCGTGGTTTTCCCCGCACCATTCTTTCCAACTAATGCAATTTTCTCACGCCTTGCCATGATTAAATTCACATCCTTGAACACATCCAGTGAACCAAAGGATTTTGCCATACTTTTCGTTTCAAAGACCACCTTGCCCGTACGTGGGGCAGGAGGGAATCTGAATTTTATTCTAGCCGTATCACCTTGGTCGACCTCCACACGCTCAAGTTTATCGAGTTTCTTTATCAAGGACTGAGCAAATGCAGCTTTATTCTTTTTAGCGCGAAACTTATTTATCAAAAATTGAGTCTCTTCGATATATTTTTTCTGGTTTTTAAAGGCTTGTACCTGTCTATCTCTTTCTTCCTCACGCCATATTTGGTATTTAGAATACGGGGCTTTGAAGTCATATAATTTATACTGACTTATCTCAATAGTTCTTAACGTAAGAGTATCTAGGAATTGTCTATCGTGTGATATGAGTAGAATAGCTCCAGGATAATTTTGCAGGAAACCCTCTAGCCACTCAATGGATTCTATGTCCAAGTGGTTTGTAGGCTCGTCTAGAAGTAATAGGTTAGGATTCGTAAGCAGCAACTTTGCTAATTCCACCCTCATCTTCCATCCTCCACTAAACTCACTCATCTTTCGTTGAAGATCCTTCTCTGAGAATCCCAGTCCTTGCATTACTCTCTGAATCTTCTCCTCTAGATTTCCTGCACCTATGATGTCAAGTCGCTCATTAGCTTCAGTCAGTTCATCAATTAAGTTACTGTACTCATCAGATTCATAATCTAAGCGATTAGATATCTCATCTGTAATCTCCTCGATTCTATTCTCAAGATCTTTTACCTCTTTAAATGCTCCATAAGCTTCATTATATACCGTCTCACCCTCATTGTGCTTCATCTCTTGAGGTAGGTATCCAATCTTATAATCTTTAGGATAGCTTACCGTCCCCTCAGATGGCTTATTGATTCCAGCGAGGATATACAATAGAGTAGACTTCCCAGCTCCATTACGACCCACCAGACCTATTCTATCCCTTTTTCCGATAAATAGATTAAGCCCCTCGAAAAGAGTACGCTCTCCAAAACTCACCCCTAATTGTGTTACTGTCAGCATTCGGCCGCGAAGTTCGTGAATAAAAAACGGGAGGCCATATAGCCTCCCGTTTAAATATTAGATTCATACTATTTCAGTAATGCCAAAGATCATGCTCTAGTAAGAACAGCTCTTCTTTAATTCTTTCAGATTCAGCTAAACCATCCCTTCCTCTAGCGTACTCAACCACTGCGCGATCGTATACATTTGACTCTTTAATTATATAGCTTGAGAAGTAGCGCTTCTGGAATAAATCCTCATAAGTCCTACGCTGAGCATCATTAAATAGGTTAAACACATCAGCATTAGCAAATACGTATCTACACTCTGGGTAGTACAACCAGAATAACGGAGTGTATCCTACACTTTCCTCGTCTCTGTCGAACTTTTCAATCATAGGTGCTATACCGATGATACGAATGTATCTCTCACTTCTTTGTCTGTCCCAAATCCAATCTTCCTTAAGTCTATACTTAGTGATATCACCAGTTTCGATGGGTGATGAGATTTTCTGTTGTCCTATTACCTCAGTACCTAAATCATTCCATAAAGGAACGTAAGTTGTTGTGTATAATAATTTCTCTACACTATCTCGTGAAAGAGGTATTGTGAACTCATCATTATCACCTATCGCACCTATGCTATATGCAACAAGAGATCCTTCCACGAGTAATCCATCACGAATCACATCGAACAGATTTTTTCTGTCTTGAATTGGCTCTGTAGGGTAGTAGTAAGGATGATTGATTTTTTGTTTCAGATCCATTTCCTGCCAAATGCGACGGAAATACATAACATCAGCTTCACGAAGATGAGGATATGGTATAACGCGCTTAGTCAGGTTTGTTTCTTTTACATATGCGCCGTCAAGCACATTATTAACCTGAGCATTACCCTCAACTGAGAACAATGTAATTGCTACGGTAAGTAGCGTGTATTTAAAAAAACTATTCATCCTAAATATATTTAGAAAATTAATTTAGCTTGTTACTTTTAATTTCATCGGTGGTAGTATACGCTCTGAACCGTCAGGCATACTAACTATGATGTCCTCAAAGTATATTGTGTTTCCTCTACGAACTTTCTGTAAAAGAGCTTTCATATCGGCAGTTATTTTATTATTATTAGTACTCAAATCTCTAAATGTTCCGTCCTTACTTACACGAATAGTGAAACTTTTCACACGAACAACAACATCGAAATCAAAATTGTCCATCATTGCTCCAAGTGGAGCAAAGCCTAAAATTTCAGTTTTAGAAATCGTCCTGTCTTGAGGTCTCTTACCTGCCCAGAATGGTACAGGATCTGGAATTCTTTTAACTCTAAAGTCTGCATTTCCAAGATGTGCAATACTTCCGTCTGGCATTTCACCTTTCACAGATATTATTGCTTTCTTATTCGTCATGGTAGTAGATGGTATCACATTGTAAGAACCATCGGATTGTCTTTTGATCCTATGACCCGATGAAATGCTAACTTGTAACTTGTCGTTAGAAACACCTGGAACACTAATCTCTACAGGATTGTCTAAACCTCTATAGAAAACGTTCATCTTAATTGGAGATACAACTAGTGCAGCTTCAGCTATTGTGAAAACAGGAGTGAGGAAGTTCTTAGACTGCATATTTCCATCAGGACCTTGATATCTAATTACCCCACGGTATGCATATTGGCCCATTTTCATAGAATTAGATGCTAGAGTAAATAAACCATCACCATCGGCATTTAAGTCTAATTTTTCCAGATTAGCATAATCCACTTCAGAAGAATCTACACCATCCCATTTTTCTGTCTCAATATAAATATCAGACCTTCTAGTAGGGTCAAATGCAGCTAAAAGAATGTTAGCTCTAATAGTATCTCCTTTAATGATATAATTAGACTGTGGAAATACCATAGGCTTTACCTCAGAGAATTTCAAGCTTTTAGCTTCAATCCCATTCAGTAACCAGCCTAGAACTTCAGCTTCTGCATCCTCAACATCGATGATCATTTTCGACATCAGTGGCATCACAGCCGCTAGAGGTACATCGTAAAAGTTTGCAGCTTCCCACAGAACCATTTCACCATCTTCCACTTCATTCTCAAATGAAAATCTTTCATTTAGTGATTTCTTGATGTTATCTGGGAGTGTTCTCTCATTACCCTTAACATCTATAACAGATATATTAAGAAGGTCATCTCTAAACTTCTCTATAGAGTGTCTAAGTTGGAGCGCTGTCCATTCACCGTCTTTAGGTGAATTAGCTTCTGATCCTACCATGAAACCGGTAAGTTCAGTATACTCGTCTTTCTTTTGTATATGCCATAAATTCAAAACAGTATCTCTACCATTTTCATCCTGTCCATAATAATTAGAGAAGTCAACAAGTTCTTGCTCTTTATAGTCTCCTTCAGATTTGGACATACAACGAGCCTTCAGTTGTGAGATATACGTTACTAGCGAATCGGCATCTGTTTTAACTACTTCAGCTCGATCGTAGAACGGTTTAACTTTCTCTTCGTTAGCTAAATATTTTGCATACAGAGTAGAATGGGTTTCATCCCCTTTATCTGCAATAGCATTTAGTGTAGAAATAAGGCTGTTCTCAACCTTTACAAATCCATTAAGGACTTCCTTCGATATGTTGAGAGCTAGAAGTGCGGTTAGGACGAGGTACATCATCCCTATCATCTTCTGTCTCGGGGTCTCTTTTGCTCCTGCCATGACTTAATTATTCAGTGTCAGGTTAATTAACTACGGTTGCCCATAGCATTGAGCATATTTCCGTAAACAGTATTAAGACTAGCAAGGTTTTTAGCTAACTCAGCGATGTGCTCCTTGTATGCTTTAGTATCCTCGACACTATCATTAAGTGTCTTTACTAATTCACCCATGCCAGCGTAAAGCTCCTTGTTCTCTTGTAGTTGAGAAAGTTGCATTTCGTACATAGTATTTAAAGAGGTAAGGTTATCATTCATTCTCTGAAGATTATCTCCAGCTGAGTTGCTTGCGTCCTGAGATCCTACAAGTCCTGTAAGCGATGAGGAAACACCTTCATAAGTGTCAGCCATTTCATTAACCCTGTTAGAAGCTTTAACTAGTGAATCACTAAATTCTTGAGTTGCACCAGCTGCATCAGCCATGTCACTCATTTTATTAGCTTGATCACCTAGATTACGCATTCCGTCTCCAAGATTTTTTAGTGTCTTAGAGTCGATGTTAGCGTCTGTCAATAGTGAATCTAATTCTTGCACAGCAGTTTTCGACTCCTCTCCAGTTGCTAGAGCAGGGTACACAATTGACCAGTCTGGATCATGTGGTAGTGGCTCAAATGCAGAGAAGAAGAATATTACAGCCTCTGTTCCAAGACCTAGAATCAATAGTTCAGATGAATATTCCCAGTGCTCAATTTTAAAAAGAGCACCAATAATTACGATTGACGCTCCAATTCCGTAGAGCTTTGACATTAGGTTTTTCCAACTTTTGCTTCCTGGTTTCATTATCTAGAAGGTATTTGTTTCAATTTATTATTTCTTAAGACTATCTTAAGGACTTATAGGTATTTTCTTTTCTTAAACTTGATAGTAGAACTAGTTCCACTCTTCTCGGGGACCTGACTTACCTCGACCGAGGTAGGACATGACAGATCTAAATCCGATATATGCTTTTGCAGTATCACTGTATTCAAAGGCTCTTGTACCGGTTTGACAGTAATAACCGATGTCTTTCCATGATCCGCCACGAATCACCTTTCTGTGTAGAGCAGGTGGGTCATCAACTTTAGCGTGGTACACGTATTCCGGAGATAGGTCAAATGCAAAGTCATATACTGTCTCGTCAAACGCCGTGTTCGTCCATTCCGCAACGTTTCCAGCCATGTTGTATAGACCGTAATCGTTTGGGCTATAAGACTCAACAGGTGCTGTGTATGTATTACCATCCTCAGCGTAGTCACCTCTCATAGGTTTGAAATTAGCTAGAACGCATCCCTGCTCATTTCTAATGTAAGGACCACCCCATGGGTATGGTGCTAAGTTTCTACCACCTCTTGCAGCGAATTCCCATTCAGCTTCAGAAGGAAGACGGAACTTTTGAATATAGGTTGAGCTTTCCTTCTCTTTCCATTCATTCATAATCTGAGTTCTCCACGCGTTGAAAGCAACGGCTTGTCCCCAGGTTACACCTACTACAGGATATTCATCATAAGCAGGGTGCCAGAAATAATTCTCAGCATATGGTTCGTTATATGCGTAAGAGTAGTCATGTATCCAAACTAACGTGTCAGGGTAGACGTTGATAGTTTCTTCAACAACAAATTGAGATCTATCTGAGTAACGACGTACTGAGTGTAACTGATTCAGTTCATTAACCTCACCGTATTCCTCATCTCTAGTCTTTTTATTTGAAGCCATATCAAGGTTAAACCAGTAGTAACGATAGTTCAGCTTTCGTGTATCTATCTCTTTACGGTTGTAGTACCTATCAGATCCCTGTAGGTAAAACTCATCATAAAGAAGGTCGAAGATATCCTCATCTGTCCAGTCAATAGGCTCTGTCCAATTAAGGATGTAACCTTTGTCGATGAATCTATCTAGCTCCTGTCCAGCTTCGTTTTCTGCATAAAAATAACGATCGTCATCATTTTCAGCTAGTGTGTTTAGGAATAGAGAGTCACGTACGTAATTTACGAACTGACGGTACTCGTTGTTCGAGATCTCGTGCACATCCATGTAGTAAGCCGGAATGGTCACAGTCTTTGCGCGAGTGTTAAGAGCGTAGGGAACGTCCTGGTCGCTAGGTCCCATGGTGAACGATCCGAAGTGGATGTAGTTCATGCCATAAGGATTTGCTTGATCCCAGTATTCACGTGGTTGAACTCCTACGAGCTCGCCCTGTGGTCCCATGTAACATCCAGCAAGCAGTACTGGTGCTATTAAGAACAGAAGGAACTTATTCATATTGAGTAATTGTTTCATTTTTACAGGAGGTATTTAATATACGTCTTTTAATAAAGAATTATTATAAGATGCGTGGATTAGCATACCTATTTTGAATAGGTGTTGACTCAAACTTGAAAGAGTAAGAGAGGAAAACTTCGTGTGAACCAGTCGAGAATGTCTGTAATTCAGATGTTGTAATGTCGTAAGAATAGCCAAGTCTAAAGAACTGCTCGTTGTAACTAACAGCATCTTTTTTAACTATACGATGCTGTAATCCAGCTACAGGAGAGATAGCATCGCCAGGTCTCCAAGATGAACCGATCCAGAACATCTCATTAATTAAAAGATTAACATTGAAGTCTACAGCTGTAGCATTAAAATCAGTTTTCGCTAGGAAGTTTGTTCTAAGAACTAAGAAGTCACCATCAATTGCAAAGTTGTAGCCTGTCATAGCGTAGTAGTGCCTAGCAGGTGTTATGCTCATCTGTGCAAGCTCAGACTGTAGTAGGTGTGTCGAAGAAAGACCTAAATAGAATTTATCTGCATTATGCATGTAGAATCCGAAATCTAAATCAATAGCTGACGCTGTCATTTGATCATTAGGGATTGCTAGATCGTCTTGCCAAGGGTCTATAGAAATCCAGTTGTTACCCAGTTTCTTGCTGAAGTAGCTTACTGATGTCCCGAAACTCATAACAGTACCCCCAGAAAAAGGAGCTAGAGAATAGGCATATCCTAGTTTCATCATGGTGTTATTTTCAGGTCCCAACTCGTCTTGATAGAATTGAATCCCGAAAGCACCTGGCATGAATCCAAGTTTCCCGTCTAGGTTAAATAACGTGGTTACTGGGGCTTTGTCGAGCCCAACCCATTGGTTTCTATAAAAACCATTAACGTTAGTAAGATTAGTTTGACCTGCAGCGGCAATATTGGACGTTGTATGATCCATATACCACTGGGTAAACTGAGGGTCCTGTTGGGCGCTCATAGAGGCGGCCATTAGGACAACTATTGACATAAGTAAATTACTACGAATCATGTTAACTCGTTGATTTCAAGGGTTTCACAGGTTTCGGGGTTAACCGAAGAGTGGCAAGATAAGTAATTTTCAGATATTATCATGCTAATTTCTGATATGTTCGCCACCATCGGTCAGGTAATTGCCCACTAGCAGCTTCTTTATAATCCTCATACGCACATGGAACGAGATGATGCACGTCACCATTATTCACTTTGGAATCTGGGATGGGTACATCCATCCACCACCTATCACTTCGCGAAGATTTGTAAAACGCAACTTCATGATCGTTTCCAGGTAGATCCACTACGTATCTGGTGTATTCATCAGAGCTGCATTTTGGGTGGTCGCCAGTCTGAAAGAATATACCGTCTAACATGTGCCAAACTACCTGTGCTGCTAGATGAGCACCTCTTCCTCTATCGTCTAAATCAGGGTTGTGCTCGAATACTCCCATAGCCACCATTCTGTCACTTAATCCAGCATATCGAGCGATTTGGCATATCTGTGAAGCTGTTATCCCGTTAGGGCCAGCATGTACAGATGCAGGATGATCCGCGGCTCTTATGCAGCCAAGGTCAATAGATATTAAATCTGCATTCCTAAGTGTAGGTTCAATAAGCTTTGTGTTTGCATGAACTTCTCCTAATCTTATTGCTTCAAATTGAAGTCGTTCTAAAAGTTCTAAAGTGTCTGGGTCAGATAAATATCCTTGGTGACCCACATTAACGTAATCGAATAAATAATTAGGTTCGTGTAGGACCACTCTATTCATAAAGTTTCTAGAGGTATGTGTTTCTGGGTCTCCTCCGAAATCTAGTCTTTGGTCTACAGTAACAACATTGATAGGCCTTCCGATACTTTCTAAAGCAGAATACATAGCATAGGTTAAGTCTTGACCACCGCCTATCATGATGGGGATGATTCCCATTTCGACTAATTCAGCCACAATAGCGATAACTGCATTCTCTGTTTCTTCCTCATTGAAACTAGACCTTACATCACCTAAATCAATTACTGGCGCCCAGCGAGTTTGGGGGGTTAATCTATATAACCACGAGCGGATAGCGTCTGGACCAGCAGAACAGCCTTCGTTGTCTCCACTGTTCCGGCCGTCGTTTACTCCGAATATCGCCACCCTGAAACCTTCAATTGAAGGCTCGCGGTCGAAGCGATGAATTTCTATTTTATCTACTATACGTGCTGTTCCCTCGGGATTGCTATAGGCAATCTGCTGTACGGGCTGTAGTAGTTCGAATAATCTTTGACTCATGTGTGGTATCTATCAATCGGGCACAATAACGCACGCGAAACCGGTGATTTCACATCGGTTTTAAAATACAGTCCACACTGAATTGTTATTTGCGCCTGCCTTTCCCACCCTTCCTCTTACTTGGAGGTCGATTGTCGTGCTCGACGATTAATTCTTGAGCTCTTGAGAAGTTGATGCTTTCCCACTCTTCTCCCTTTGGAATCTTCACGTTTTTCTTACCAGCCTTGATGAATGGCCCCCAACGACCTTCGATAATTCTAACGTCTTCATCTTCCTCGAATACTCGAAGTAAAGCTGCTAAATCAGCGGCTCTTTTTTCTTCAATAATCTCTATTGCACGAGGTAGTTCGAGAGTATAAGGGTTGTCATTACTATCCTTTTTTATACTGACGAATTTCGAGTTGTGAGCCACATATGGTCCGAATCTACCAATGCTAGTTTTCACCACCTTACCCTCGAATTCACCGAGGTCTCTTGGAAGTTTAAACAGTAATAATGCGTCCTCAAGCGTTACGGATCTGATTGATTGACCATCCTGTAGTGAAGAGAACTTCTGATCTTCTTCACCAGATGCACCTAGTTGGGCCATAGGTCCGAACTTTCCTATTCTAACTAGTATTTGCCTGCCTGTTTCTGGATCATCACCGAGGATACGCTCGCCATCTGCACGGTCAGCTATTTCAGTGGTTTTATCAACCTTTTCTTTAAATGGAGCGTAGAACTCCTTGATCATATCAGTCCAGTTTTGCTGTCCTTGAGATATGACATCGAATTGTTCTTCAACACCTGCAGTAAAATGGTAGTCTAGAATTTCACCGAAATGCTCGATTAAGAATTCGTTGACAACGTAACCGATATCTGTGGGAGCAAGCTTATTTCGCTCTGCACCTGTGTTCTCAGTTTGTACAGCAGAATCAACATCGCTGTCAGATAAAGTCAATACTGTGTAATCGCGAAGAGTTCCCTCTCTATCCGGCATCTCAACGTACCTACGTTTCTGTATGGTGTTGATGGTTGATGCATATGTTGACGGACGTCCTACTCCGAGCTCCTCCAGCTTTTTTACTAAACTAGCCTCAGTATATCGCGGCGGGTGATTTGTAAATCTCTGTGTAGCTACTATTGCTTCTCTTTTCATGACTTCGCCCTGAGTCATAGGAGCTAATAATCCTTTTGTATCCTCCTCGTTTTCATCATCCGTTCCCTCTAGGTATACCTTTAAAAAACCTTCAAACATGATTACTTCTCCTCTAGCTGTGAAAACTTCACTGCTGTTAGAAACATCTATTTTAACAGTGGTTTTTTCAAGTCTAGCATTTGCCATTTGGGAAGAAATCGCTCTCTTCCAAATAAGACCATAAAGTTTTTCTTCATCAACTCTTCCTTTGTGAGTGCTGACAGAGAAGTCCGTAGGTCTAATCGCCTCGTGAGCTTCCTGAGCTCCCTTGGTTTTATTCTGATAAACTTGTCTTTCAGAATATTCTGCACCGTATTTAGACGAGATGTATGTTGCAGCTCCATCGAGTGCAAGGTCACTCATAGTAACAGAGTCAGTACGCATGTATGTGATAAGTCCTGCTTCGTAAAGCTTCTGCGCTGCGCTCATAGTGCGCGAAACAGAGAACCCTAGTTTTCTAGATGCTTCCTGCTGAATAGTAGAAGTTGTAAATGGTGCCGTAGGTTTTTTAAGGCCTGGTTTTGTTTCTAGAGAGCTAACAGTGTGAGATGATCCGTTGCACTTGTCTAGAAATGCTTTTGCCTCGGGTTCTGTTTCAAAACGTGTTTTACACTCAGCCTTTACAATTTTACCGTTGCTGGTTTTGAACTCTCCGACAACTCTAAATTTTGATGAAGGAACATGTGCTTCAATCTCCTTCTCCCTTTCCACGATAATTCTTACACCTACACTTTGCACACGACCAGCACTAAGTCCTGGCTTCACTTTTTTCCAAAGAACTGGACTGAGGTTGAATCCCACCAGCCTGTCTAATACTCTTCTCGCTTGTTGTGCGTTTACGAGATTGATGTCCACTTCGCGAGGGTTTTCTATCGCTTTTAGGATTGCAGGTTTAGTTATTTCGTGAAAAACTATTCGCTTGGTGTTTTCTGGTGTTAAGCCCAAAGCCTCCATCAAGTGCCATGAAATAGCCTCTCCCTCTCTATCCTCATCCGTCGCTAACCAAACCATTTCTGTCCCTTTCATAGCCTTCTTTAAATCGGCTATGACTTTCTTTTTATCAGCGGTAATCTCGTACTGTGGCTCGAATTCGTTTTCTATATCGATCGCTTTGTCTCCTTTCATGAGATCTCTGATGTGACCGAAACTAGATTTAACAACGAAGTCCTTTCCGAGGTATCCTTCAATTGTTTTTGCCTTTGCAGGTGACTCGACTATTACTAGATTTTTCGGCATGGGAATGAATTTCGGAGGCAAAGAAACTAAAAACTATTCATTCTCGACACCTTATTACAATAACTTTTTTCATTTTTAATATTACCCCTTTAGGGGTGACAATTTGTCAGTACTAATAACTCTCCATACCTTTACCTCGAATAATTATGAGAGAAGGAGATAAAACCATCGATGAGTCACGTCAGGGCGAAGCCCTAGTAGTTGACGCCCCAACTTCAGGTAAAAAACTATATTTGGAGAGTTACGGCTGTGCAATGAACTTCTCAGACTCTGAGATTATTGCATCGATCTTAAGTGAAGTAGGCTACTCTACCACGAAAGATGAGAAGGAAGCCGATTTGATCTTAGTTAATACTTGTTCCATCAGAGAAAAGGCTGAGGATAGAGTGCGGAACAGGTTAAATGAGTTCAAACAATATAAAAGAAAAAACCGCAAACTTGTTGTGGGTATGCTCGGCTGTATGGCTGAACGACTCAAGGAGAGTTTGCTAGAGCAGGAAAAGCTTGTCGACCTAGTTGTGGGCCCAGATGCGTACAGAGACTTACCTAATTTAATACAGCAAGTTGAGGGCGGTCAGAAATCTGTCAACGTGCTTCTTTCTCGCGAAGAGACATACGCAGAAATCAGTCCTATTAGGCTTGATTCGTCTGGTGTGACGGCATTCATAAGCATTATGAGGGGTTGCGATAACATGTGTTCTTTCTGCGTTGTGCCGTTTACTCGTGGCCGTGAGAGGAGTCGAGATCCGCATAGTATTGTTGCCGAAGCACACGATTTATTTGAGAAAGGCTATAGGGAGGTTACTCTTCTGGGCCAAAACGTAGATTCTTACAAATGGAACCTAGATATTAAGGGAAATATCAAGGACCCTGAATTACCGGTGGTTCGCTTCGCAGAATTACTAGATATGGTTGCTGAAGTGAGTCCAGAACTTAGGGTGAGATTTTCTACCAGCCATCCTAAAGACATGATTGACGATGTTCTCCACGCTATGTCTAGGCATGAGAATATTTGTAAATACATACACCTCCCAGTTCAATCTGGCGCTAGCACTGTTCTGAAGAGAATGAATAGAGGGTATACGCGTGAATGGTATTTAGATAGAATTTCAGCGATTAAAAGGATTTTACCAGGCTGTGAATTATCTACAGATATTATTTCTGGTTTTTGTGGTGAGACTGAGGAAGAGCACTCAGAGACCTTGACTTTATTGAAAGAAGTAGGTTTCATTATGGCATACCACTTCAAGTACAGCGAGAGGCCCAAAACCTTAGCTGAGAGAAAGTTTGAAGATGACGTCCCAGAGGAAGTGAAATCTGCTAGATTAACAGAGATAATAAAACTTCAAAGGCAATATGCATCTGCGATTACTGAGGAATTAGTAGGGAAGGTTTACAGGGTGCTAGTTGAAGGGCCTAGTAAAAAGAACCCGGAAGAATACTATGGCCGTACGACTCACAATTCTGTGATCGTATTCCCAAAAGAAAATGTTCAACCTTGTGATTACGTTAACGTGAGAGCTATGAGTTGTACCACCGTTACATTGAGAGGGGAATTAACCACTGACGAAGCTGACGCATGAATACGGCAGCAATAAAACAAAGGTTCGGTGTTATAGGAAACTGCCCCACATTGGAGAGGGCTTTATTCGTCGCAACTCAAGTAGCTCCGACGGATCTCTCTGTTTTAATTCTGGGAGAGAGCGGTACGGGTAAGGAAATAATGCCGCGAATTGTGCATCAGTTCAGTAAAAGAAAACATGGGAAGTACATTGCCGTGAATTGTGGAGCTATACCGGAGGGGACCATAGATTCAGAGTTATTCGGGCACGTTAAAGGGTCATTCACAGGAGCGACTGAATCTAGGAAGGGGTATTTCGAGGAGGCAGACGGCGGAACTATATTTCTTGACGAAGTCGCTGAATTACCTGTAACGACACAAGTTAGATTGTTGAGAGTGCTAGAGTCTGGTGAGTTTATGAAGGTAGGGTCTTCCGTGCCGCAGACAACTGATGTTAGAGTAGTGGCTGCCACCAATGTTAATTTCGAAGACGCTTTTAAGAGAGGGAAATTCAGGGAAGATTTGTACTACAGGCTTAATCAAGTTCCTATTATCATGCCTCCCCTGAGAGACAGATTTGACGATGTGCATTTGCTCTTCAGAAAGTTCACAACCGACTTCAGCGAGAAGCACAGAATGCCACCTCTGTCATTGTCCGAGGGTGCTATAGAGATTATTCAGAATTATCCTTGGCCCGGAAATATCAGGCAGCTTAAGCATATTACTGAGCAGATGTCGGTTTTGGAAACGGAGAGAAGGATAGACTCGGATACTTTACTGGGTTATTTGCCTGAGACATCTAGGTCGCAGCTTCCAGCTAAAATTACTAGGGGAGAAGATGGTTTTGAAGGTGGTGATTCAGGCCAAAACGAGCGCGAGATGCTTTACAAGGTTCTCTTTGAGATGAAAGGTGAGTTAAATGATTTGAAAAATTTAGTTCTAGGTGTGATTGAAAGCGGTGGGCAACTCAATCCTGAGGATGAGGAGTTAGTGAAAAGGGTTTTCGATAAATCTGAACAGACATCATCATCGAGTTCTTTTCCAGTAGTATTACGGAAGGAGGAATCCTCCTCGGTCGTGGAGATACAACCCAGTCTTTCCCTAATTGATTCAGAGAGAGACTTGATAAATAGAGCTCTCGATAAGCATAAGAACAAAAGAAAATTCGCGGCAGCGGAGCTGGGTATTTCCGAAAGAACGCTCTACCGTAAAATCAAAGAATACGATTTAAAATGAGGATGTTCGCTTTCATATTTATGTGTGTGATGCTATCCACGTGTGGAGCTTATTCACCTTATGGCGCAGCAACTTCAGGTGCAGCAACATTTTCCGTAAAATCATTCGAAGCAATTCATCCTCTTGTGTCTGCTACTTCAGCTCAATCCCTTACCGAGGCACTGATTGATAGAGTCCAAAGGCAATCCACCCTTAAACTTGAGAGCTCCAACGGCGAATTGAAATTTGAAGCGAAGGTAGTCGGATGGGTCGTTCAGCCTATTAATGTTCAGGGAGATGAAACTGCGGGTGCAAACCGCATTACCATTACCGTGGATGTGATTTACACAAACACCTTAGATTCTGAGCTAAGTTTCCAAAGAAACTTCAACCGATTCGTAGATTTACCCAGCACCAAAGATGTGTTTTCTATGGAGGATGAAATAGTAAAGGAAGTAGGCATTCTATTATCTCAAGATATTTTTAATGCCAGTCTTGGAAATTGGTGATATTTGAATAGAAATGAATATTAGTAAACTCAACGAATTAATCGATCTCAAAGATGAGAGTCTTGCAGAAATGCGAGATGAATTAGTCCTGCTTGTTAAGGAATATCCATACAGTGGGCCATTCAGGATGCTGCTTGCTAAAGCTTCGAAAGAGGCGGGTCATCTAGACCAAAGAAAAGACCTCTTAGCTGCTGCAGCCCATTGCACATCTAGAAAAGCACTGTTCGACGTGATGTTTGCGGAATCGTTTAGAGACCAAGCTAGAGAAATTCATAAGGCGATTGAGTTATACGATGAGGTGAGTGAAGATGAGCTTGAGGATTTGATTTGGCATTCAGATAATTTGAATAATTCTGATAATACGGCCTTAGATGACGAAGAATCATCTCTTAGGGAAGATGTTGTGGAAGCCATTTCGTCTTCAATTGAGGATGAATTGGATAATTTGATTGAAACTTCGACCCCAAAAGAAAATTTAACAAAAAAAATACACATTAATTTTGAGGATAAAAAAGAGCTCGTAAAAAGCTCTAGTATTGATAGTGAAGAGCCAGAAATAATCGAGGTTGCAGTGCCTAATTCTTTGTTTGGGAAATGGCTTTCTGAGCGCGCTAAAGTTGCAGCTTTCGGAGCTACAGAAATTACTAAACCTCAAGTAGAGCGTGGTGCAGCTGCGATTATTGATTCCTTCTTAAAGATTGATAAACCTTCGATAGGAGCCATGCGAGATATTGATTCACCCTCAATTGAATGGGCGAGCAAAGGACTTGCTGAGGACCCTAGTTTGGTCACAGAAACAATGGCAAAATTGTATGCAAAACAGGGGCAAATGGGACGCGCCAGGAAAGCTTTTAAGATGTTAGCTTTGCAATACCCCGATAAAAGTGTTTATTTTGCAGCCCAGCTTAAAAAGCTAAGTAATAAATAAGATCTATAATAGACATGTTATTAACCACAGTTATTTTAATCATTTGCTTCATCTTAGGAGCAGTTATTCTTATCCAAAACCCTAAAGGTGGTGGATTAGCCGCAGGCTTTACCGGTGGAGCCCAAATGGGTGGAGTACAACGTACAACTGATTTTCTAGAGAAAAGCACTTGGTTCCTGGTTGTTGCTTTATTCGTTTCTTGCCTGTTCGCGGGTATCATGAACGGCAATTCATCTGTTGAGACAGGTGTTGACGAATCACTATTGAATACCGGCATTCAAACTGAGTTAGCTGAGCCTTTAGCGGCGCCTGTAGCCCAGCCACTTGATGCCCCTTCAACTGAAGGAGAGTAAAACCACTGTTGATTCAGACTGTAATTTTAAGTGTGTCACTTCTTGTCGCACAGTTTTCTTTCAGCACTGAGTTAGACAATCCATTCTATAATTAAGAAAAAATTATCATGTCAGTAAATATTCGCCCTCTTGCAGATAGAGTTTTAATCGAACCAGCTGCTGCAGAAGAAACCACTATGAGTGGAATTATTATTCCAGACACAGCTCAGGAGAAGCCTCAGCGAGGTACAGTAGTTGCTGTAGGGCCAGGTAAGCCAGACGAGCCTACAACCGTAAAGGTGGGTGATTCTGTTCTATATGGGAAGTACTCTGGAACGGACCTTCAGTTAGAAGGGAAGGATTACATGATTATGAGAGAATCAGACATTTTAGCAATAGTATAATCAATCGATATGGCTAAGAATATTAAATTTGATATAGAAGCAAGAGCTGCTTTAAAAGCAGGTGTTGATGCACTTGCGAACGCTGTTAAAGTAACACTAGGTCCGAAGGGACGGAATGTGGTTATTGACAGAAAATTCGGTGCACCGAGTGTTACTAAAGACGGTGTAACGGTTGCTAAGGAAATTGAGCTGAAGGATCCCGTTGAGAATATGGGAGCCCAAATGGTGAAAGAGGTGGCTAGTAAGACAGCTGATGTTGCAGGTGACGGTACTACCACTGCGACGGTTCTTGCACAGGCATTAATTACTGAAGGAATGCGCAATGTGGCTTCAGGAGCGAATCCAATGGACCTAAAGCGCGGAATGGATAAAGCATCTGCGGCTATAGTTGCTGAGCTAAAGAACATGAGCAAGCAAGTAGGTTCTAACAATGCCCTTATAGAGCAGGTTGCAACTATTTCAGCTAATAACGATAAGGAGATCGGTGCTTTAATTGCTCAAGCAATGAAGACTGTGGGTAACGAAGGTGTTATTACGGTAGAAGAGGCTAAGGGCATGGAGACGACGGTTACTATTGTTGAAGGAATGCAATTTGATAGAGGCTACCTAAGCCCATACTTCGTTACTAATCCTGAAAAAATGGAGACGGAGTTAGAGAATCCATACATTTTGATTCACGATAAGAAGGTGAGTAATATGAAGGATCTTCTTCCAGTACTCGAGCAAACAGCTCAGTCTGGCAGACCACTTCTAATTATTGCAGAAGATGTTGACGGAGAAGCTTTAGCTACTCTAGTTGTAAATAAAATCAGAGGTTCTCTGAAAATTGCTGCTGTAAAGGCGCCAGGATTCGGGGATAGAAGAAAGGCTATGCTTCAAGACATCGCTATTCTAACCGGTGGCCAAGTTATTTCTGAAGAAACGGGCCTCAAGCTTGAAAACACTTCGATTGATGATTTAGGTTCAGCTGAGAAAATCACTATTGATAAAGACAACACCATTATTGTTAATGGTGCTGGTACTAAAAAGGATATTACTTCTAGAGTAGGCCAAATCAAGGCTCAAATAGAATCAACTACTTCTGATTACGATAAAGAAAAACTTCAGGAACGTCTTGCTAAATTAGCTGGAGGTGTAGCCGTGCTATATGTAGGAGCTGCCACTGAAGTTGAGATGAAGGAAAAGAAGGATAGAGTTGATGACGCACTTCACGCTACTAGAGCCGCTGTTCAAGAGGGTATAGTACCGGGTGGAGGAACAGCATATATACGTGCTGCTTCTAAGCTTGATAAGGTCGACTGTGAAAATGCCGATGAGAGAACCGGTGTTAGCATTGTCGTAAGAGCCGTTGAAGAGCCGTTAAGGCAGATAGTCGCTAATGCAGGAGGTGAAGGAGCGGTTATTGTAAATACCGTAAGAGAGGGAAAGGGCGATTTCGGATACAACGCTAGAACTGAAGAATTCGTTAACTTATTCGCAGCTGGGGTTATCGACCCTGCGAAAGTTAGCCGTGTTGCTCTTGAGAATGCTGTTTCTATTTCCGGGATGATGCTCACTACGGAGTGTGTTATTTCTGATGTCGAAGAGGATGGATCTGCAATGCCTCCAGCTATGCCAGGTGGCATGGGTGGCATGATGTAATGAACACGTCCATTTGAGCGGTATATTCGTTGCATGTCTATAAAAGTCAATCACGTCACGAAAGTTTTTAATGGGCAAGCTGCCCTTAATGACGTGAGCTTGGATATCCCCTCGGGGCAAGTCCTGGGGCTTTTAGGGCCTAACGGAGCTGGTAAGTCCACTCTTATGAGATTGATTACCGGTTACCTTCCGCCTACATCTGGGAGGTTAGAAGTTTGCGATTTCAATGTTGACGATTCGCCATTGGAAACGAAGAGTCGTCTAGGATATCTACCAGAACATAACCCCTTACCGGAAGAGATGTATATCAGAGAGTATCTGTTGTTCGTGGGTGGTATTTATAAGCTGACAGACATCAAAGGCAGGGTAGAGGTAGTGATTGATAAAGTGGGGCTGAGACCAGAGATTCACAAGAAAATAAGTGAATTATCAAAGGGATTCCGTCAAAGAGTAGGACTTGCTGCTGCGATCATACATGAACCGGAGGTGCTGATATTAGACGAGCCTACTTCGGGTTTGGACCCTAATCAACTCATAGAAATAAGAGCCTTGATAAAATCTATGGGAAGTGATAGAACGGTGATGCTCTCCACTCATATTATGCAAGAGGTTGAGGCGATGTGTGATAGGGTTGTGATTATTAATCGTGGCGAGATTGTGGCGGACGATAGTATTGAAGTTTTCATCTCTAGCGAAGGCGGCCTTGAGTCTGAATTTAAGAAGTTAACGTCTTGCTAGACTGCGCTCAGGAACGAGGTATAGTATTCCGTTCTACGGGGTCTTGGTATGATGTGCAGGATTCTGCGGGAGCTACAATAAAGTGCACACTTAAAGGTAAAATGAGACTCCAGGGGATAAGAAGTACTAACCCCATCGCTGTAGGTGATTCAGTATTATTCGTGCGATCTGAAGAAGATTTAGGCGTTATCGACACCATCGAAGAGAGAAAGAATTTCATCGCCAGAAAATCGGTAAACCTATCCAAGGAGAGCCATATAGTGGCATCTAATTTAGATAGAGCTTTTCTTATCGTCACTATTGCCTCACCCAGAACTTCATCTGGTTTTATAGATAGGTTTTTAGTTACTGCGGAAGCCTACGGAATCCCCACAACTATTGTATTCAATAAAATAGATTTACTAGTGGATGATGCTTCTTCTGAGGAGAGACAGAAGGAGTTAGAAAAGATATATTCTGATATTGGCTATGAGATAGCTAAGGTTTCTGCTACTACTGGTGTGGGTATTCAAGAGTTAAAAGAGTCTCTTAAAGATGGGATTAACTTACTGGCAGGACATAGTGGAGTAGGGAAGAGCACCATCATTAACAGTCTCATGCCGGGCTTAGAATTAAAGACCGCAGACGTTTCTGAATCACATTCTAAGGGTAGGCATACTACTACTTTTGCTGAGATGTTCAGGATTCCGGGTGGTGGGTTTATTATCGATACGCCTGGTATTAAAGGCTTCGGACTTATTACCATAGAGCGTCAAACCCTCAACCATCAATTCCCCGAAATATTTTCTTACATTTCTGGATGTAAATTCCACAATTGCGTTCATACAGGTGAGCCTGGATGTGCTGTTAAAAAGGCAGTTGAAGAAGGCAAGATTTCAGAGGAGCGTTACTCAAACTATTACGAGATGTATGAGACGTTTGAGGAGGGACCCTATCGCTAGTATAAAGTCCGGGTTTACACCCTCGAGCAGTACAGTCCGTTTACTCTTAGATCTTTCGTGTTGTACTTAATTCTTGCATCGGTGTGTCTATCAATAACATCTATACCTATGGACCGAAGTATGCCGTCTCCAGCAGCACAATCCCACTCCATATAGGGTCCGGTTCGGGAGTGTATTTCAGCTTCACCTAGTGCTAACTCACAAAACTTCAGTGCCCCACTCACAGGCCTTGCCACGACATCTTCAGGATTGATTCCGGGAGGGCTTAACTCATCTACATTAGCCTTCTCATTCCATGAAGTAACAAGCCTGTATGGCTTCCTAGCCTTTCCGGTAACTACTCTCCGTGAATTACTCCCATCGAGTTGGCATATTGAAAACCCCTTGCCTTCAACGCCGTAATAAATTGTGTTCGTTAATGGGTCGGCTACAACTCCTATTATAGGTCCTGACTTATCACACAGGGCGATGTTCACTGCAAAACCTGATCTGCTTTTGAGGAACGATTCCGTCCCGTCTAATGGATCAACTAGCCAGAAAACCTCCCAATCTTTTCTAGTTGAATAATCAGGGGCTTTTGATTCCTCACTTAAAATCGGAATTTTCAGTGGTTCTAAAATTTCTGATATTACTTTTTGGGAAGCAAAATCTGCATCTGAAACTAGAGATCCATCAATCTTTGATTTAATGTGTAGTTCCTCATCGGAAGCTGTAATTACATCTAGAAGCGCTCTAGCTCCTGCGCCAGCAGCCTCGAGTGCTTTGCTAGCACAAAGATTTATAAGTTCCAGAGACATCATGCCACGAATATAACTACCTTTGTCTCGATGCAGGGGTGCCACATGGCTGAGATAATACCCTTCGAACCTTACCAGATTATGCTGGAAAGGAAGTTGTCAAAAGTGTCTTCCCGCAAAGCACTCCAGCGTCATCGAACTTTATTTATTTTTAGATGCGCTATTTACTATTTTTCTTGGCAATTTTGGCCCCGTTTTTCTCTGGAGCCCAAATCGACTCCATCAACCTTCTTCAGCCCGCAGCCGTAACCGCTGTGACTTCTGATGCAAGAGCACCATTTGCTCACACAGATATTTCTGCTGCTGATCTTAAGGCTCGTGATGCTTCACAAGACCTTCCTTTCTTAATTCGTTTTTCTCCATCAGTAGTAGTTACTTCTGATGCAGGTAACGGAATCGGATACACAGGAATGCGCATTAGAGGTGTCGATGCGACTCGTGTAAACGTAACCATCAATGGTGTACCACTTAACGACGCAGAGTCACAGGGTGTATACTGGGTGGATCTTCCAGATTTGGGATCAAGTGTTAATACTCTTCAAATCCACAGAGGAGTTGGAACTAGTACTGTAGGTCCTTCATCTTTCGGTGGATCTGTTGCAATCAACACTCTAGGGAAAGTTGTAGTCCCAGAGGTTTCAGCAGTTCTAGCTGCTGGCTCATTCGGCTCTAGAAGAATGACCGCATCATGGACTACTGGAATGTTCGGTAATGGTTTATCATTTGATGGTAGAGTTTCACAGATTAGTTCTGATGGATATGTAGATAGAGCTACGAGTGAGTTATTCTCTTTATACGGCTCAGTCACCAAGCGTTGGGAGACTGGTCGTGTGTCATTTACACAAATGAACGGAACAGAACGCACATACCAAGCTTGGTACGGAGTTCCACAACTTGCTGCTGACGAAGCAACGACAGATCAGGATATTCTTGACTGGGCTAATAACAGCTGGGAGTATGGATACGGATCCGACACGACTAGGATTAATGATTTATTATTAAATCGCCGCCAACATAACTACTACACTTACGCGGATGAGGTAGATGACTACGGTCAGAATCATAGCCAGATTCACCTCGATCAGTCTGTAGGTATCGCTAACGTGGGTCTTACTTTATACCAAACCCTCGGTAACGGCTTTTACGAGCAGCAGAAACTCGGTGATGATTACGAGTCATATGACCTAGTGTCTCCAGATACAACTGTACATAATTCAGATGTTATCCGACGTAGATGGTTAGACAACACTCTTCAGGGTGGTCTTCTAAACGTAAACTTGACTTTCGGAAACATCACCATTGATGGTGGAGGTGCTTATTCTCAATACGATGGAGGTCACTTCGGAGAAATTATCGAAATGGAAAACGTAGAGTCTGGACATAGATACTACGATAACCTGGGTATTAAAACGGACATGAGTGTTTACACACGTACAACAATGTCCGTGCTTGACGATAAATTAAGATTTCAAGGTGAGATTCAAGTACGAAGTGTAGAGTACTCTTCAACAGGTGTTGATTCAGACCTCAGAGACTTCTCTATCGGCGATACGCTTTCTTTCTTCAATCCTAAGTTTGGGTTTGATTTTAAACCAAATGAAAATAATCGAGCTTTCTTCTCTGTCGCACAAGCAAATAGAGAGCCTTCAAGAAGTGACTATCTAGATAGTCCTCAAACCACTGAGATTCTACCTGAGCAGCTAATGGATTTCGAATTCGGTTTCCGTCACTCTCACGCAAAGTGGGCTGTGGAAATAGGAGCGTATATGATGCAATATGATAACCATTTAATTGCAACAGGTGCACTTAACGATGTGGGTAGTCCTATCAGAGTTAACGTTGAAGAGTCTTACCGTCGTGGTATTGAGCTTCAAGCTGGAGTACAAGTTTCACCTAGAATTAGATGGGATGGAAACCTAACTCGTTCTGTGAATAAGATCTCTGAATTTACAGAGGTGGTATATGATTATGATTCGTCTATGCCATACGTTAATGAGGTCATTCACCTCGACACTGATATTGCTTTCTCTCCTTCTTTGGTAGGGTCTAGTATTGTAGGGGTTAGTGTTTTTGATGGTGTTTCTTTCTTATCTAACGAAGCAATTAAAGTAGATATAGAGCTTGCTTCTAAGTACGTAGGTAAGCAGTTCTTAGATAATACATCAAATGATAACAGATCATTGCCAGCATACTTAGTGCATGATGTTATTCTTAGATGCTCTACCACCAATGCAGTAGGAAAAGAGTTTGCGTTAAGTTTATTCGCGAACAATATCCTAGATCATATGTACAGCTCTAACGGCTGGACGTATAGCTATCGTGATGGCGGTGCTGAGGCTACGACTACTGAGAATTACGTATATCCTCAAGCGGGAAGGAACGGATTTGTAAGTCTGAGCGTTAAGTTCTAATTTTAGAGAATGAGATTAAGTATTGTAAGCCTTACTGTTTTTGTCGCTCTATTGAGCTTTTCTGCAAGCGCGCAGATATATATGTACACAATGCCATTTGAAGAAAGTCCCCACGAAGGGACTTGGCTTCAGTGGCCGCATAACTACACCTAAGGTGGTGGCGCAGAAGATGCTGAGCCTACATGGGTTGCGATGACAGAAGCACTAGTTACAGGAGAGAAGGTTCACCTTATCGCTTACAATTCTGAAGAGGTAGTCCATATTAATAGCGTGCTTGAAGAAGCTGGAATAGCTATGGAAAATGTGGACTTCTTCATAAGCCCTAACGACGATTATTGGGTCCGTGATAATGGGCCCATTTTTGTTAATAATGTCCAGGGAGAATTAGTGGTTCTAGACTGGGGATTTAACGGATGGGGAGGAGACACGCCCTATGAATTGTGTGATGAAATCCCTGCATTTGTAGGCGTAGAACTGGGGCTTCCTGTTGTCGATCTTAATGCTATGGTACTCGAAGGTGGCGCTTTTGAAATTGACGGAGCCGGTAGTATGATGGCCACTCGATCTTCAATAACCGGTAACGATAGAAACCCAGGGTTAACGGAGTCTGAAATCGAAGGTTATATGACTCAGAACCTAGGGATTACTAATTTTATCTGGTTAGATGGGCAGTTCGGAGGTCAGGAAGATATCACGGACCAACACATAGACGGCTTCTTGAAATTTCAGGGCGACAACACCATAGTTACAATGACCGCTGCGGATCTCAATTACTGGTATGTGAGCGCATCTGACAGGAATATTATTTTCAATGCAACGAATGCCAGTGGTGAGCCATATAACTATGTTTACCTTCCTTTAACTCAGTATCCAGTAACGACTACTTGGGGACAGCCCTTAGGATTCAGATGTTCTTACGCGAACTACTACGTTGCAAATACCGTGGTGCTTGTGCCTAACTACGATGACCCCATGGATGCGGTCGCGAATGAAATGATTCAAGAGCTCTACCCTAACAGGGAAGTCGTGGGAATTAACTCCAGAAACATAGTTCTCTACGGTGGGATGATTCACTGCGTTACTCAACAGCAACCTGTGCCGGCACATACTCTAGGCGTTACGAATTTTCAACTTGAACTTCATAGAGGTGAGCTTATTCAGGTGCTAGATCTTAGCGGCCGCATAGTCGGCACTCCTGTAAAAGGAATAATATATTTGTGGGTTTACTCTAGCGGAAGGGTAGTGAAGGCTATTTCTGAATAGCGCTCTTTATCTGATCCACCGTGTCAGAATGCCTCATAACATGACCGCTTTCTATGATGTGAAACTTAACGTTTCCTAAGCCTTGTAACTTCTCTCTTAAAGAGCTCGACCACTTGTAGGGTATTATTTTATCTCGATCACCGAACACGAAATGAGCTTTAAAACCCTCGTTTTTTTTGAGTAATTCCACTAATTTTTTCTCATTAGGCCAAAACCTCTTATGCCCAGCCCATCCATAAGCTACCTTCTTTCTTATCTCTGGGTTGTCAGTGTGAAACCTTCCGAAGTGGTGCTTGTGACTTGAGATTAATCTAACCTTGTACAGTGAGTCTATAAGCCATCTATTCCCTCTAGGGAATTTATCCACTAACCCCCAACATAATCTACCCAACTTTGTGTTAACTACGAATTTATATAGCTTACCCATTCTTAACCCGTCGGGAGCTAGGACTATTATCCGATGGAAATTAGAGGGGAAGTTTTCATAGAGTGTAAGCGCGACTCTGCTACCCATGGAATACCCAAGCAGCTCACATTCAACTTTGCCCCATCTGTCCTTAATGAAGTTGTCTAAAGCTTCCATTAATATATCTGGGGGTAGAATTTTGTCAATTTTAATTGGTGGTAACGGTCGGCTTTTTCCGTGATGAAGTAGACTTACCGAAAGAAGAGCTGTGTTGCTGTCGTATATGGGCATAAAGTTTCCCATTTCTTTAGACGTTCTATCAAAGCCATGAAAACCGATCACCACGCGTTTCGTAATCCCTGAAGCAGCAGTCTTTACCCACCCTTCGAACTGCCACCCATTATTACTCAATATCACTTTCATGCCTTCACTCATATTGCTAAGGTCGTAAATAGTGATAGAATGTGGAAAAAGTGAGGGTTATTTAATGGATGTTTTATTTAAATGATGCCTTAACTTTGCGCCGGTTAATTGCATGCGTAACCGACAGCTTTAAGTGAAATTTTCGCTAAAAGGCCGTCGGATAAAAAAAAAATGCCCAAAGACTCGAGCATAAAGTCGGTACTTATTATCGGCAGTGGTCCCATCGTTATAGGTCAGGCCTGTGAATTTGACTATAGTGGCTCTCAAGCTGCACGTTCTTTAAGAGAAGAAGGTATAGAGGTTACGCTTATTAATTCTAATCCAGCGACCATCATGACTGACCCAGTTATGGCGGATAATATCTACTTAGAACCTCTAGAGCCGGAGTCTATTGTAAAGATTCTAGAGAAGCACGATATTGATTCTGTACTACCCACAATGGGAGGCCAGACCGCACTTAACCTTGCAATCAAATGTGATGAGTTAGGGATTTGGGAAAAGCATGGTGTGAAAATCATCGGTGTCGATATTAGGGCTATTGAAATTACTGAGAACAGAGAAGAGTTCCGTTTGTTGATGTTGAAAATAGGTATTCCTATGGCTCCACAAGCAACGGCTAAAAGCTTTTTAGAAGGGAAGGAGATTGCCCAGAGATTCGGTTTTCCACTTTGCATCCGAGCTTCATTCACTTTAGGGGGAACCGGAGCTGCTGTAGTTCATGCTAAGGAAGACTTCGAAGCAAGACTTACTGACGGATTACATAAATCACCTATACACGAGGTGATGATAGATAAGGCTCTTCTAGGATGGAAGGAGTTCGAGTTAGAGCTGTTGCGTGATTCGAATGATAATGTGACCATAGTTTGTTCTATAGAAAACATGGATCCTATGGGAATCCACACCGGAGACTCGATTACTGTAGCTCCAGCTATGACACTGTCGGATGCTACCTATCAGCGCATGCGCGATATGGCCATTAAAATGATGCGCAGTATTGGAGAATTTGCGGGTGGATGTAATGTCCAGTTCGCTGTATCTCCCGACGAAAAGGAAGATATCATTGCAATTGAAATCAACCCTAGGGTAAGTCGTTCTTCAGCACTTGCTTCTAAAGCCACTGGTTACCCTATTGCAAAGTTGGCTTCTAAGCTAGCTATCGGTTATCACCTTGATGAACTGAAGAACACTATCACGGGTAGTACTTCTGCTATGTTCGAGCCTACCCTTGACTACGTTGTAGTGAAGATTCCTCGTTGGAATTTCGATAAATTTCCCGGAGCAGATAGACAACTAGGACTTCAGATGAAATCTGTAGGAGAGGTTATGGCTATAGGCCGATCGTTCCAAGAAGCACTACAGAAAGCTTGTCAATCTCTCGAGATTAAGAGAAATGGACTAGGTGCTGACGGAAGAGAGCTCAAGGATAAAGATGAGATTATGCATAGTCTAGCCCATCCGTCTTGGAATAGACTTTTCCATATATACGATGCGTTTAAGTTAGGCCTACCGTTTCATAAAATCCATGAAGCTACACAGATAGATCCTTGGTTCTTACGCCAAATCGAAGAGCTACTCATGCTCGAAAAAGATATCGAAAAGGAAACTATTGAGTCTATAGAGCGCGCATTGTTGATGGAAGCAAAGCGTAAAGGATATGCAGATAGACAGATAGCCCATCTTTTAGATTGTCTTGAAAGTGAGGTGCATGAGCGACGTAGGGCAGAGGGTATTAAAAGAGTATATAAACTGGTTGACACATGCGCTGCGGAATTCCCAGCTGTTACCCCTTATTACTACTCTACATTTGAAGAGAATGACAATGAAAGTGTCGTTTCTGATAAGAAGAAAGTAATAGTACTTGGCTCGGGACCTAACAGAATAGGCCAGGGTATAGAATTCGATTACTGCTGCGTTCATGGAGTCTTAGCCGCAAAGGAATGTGGTTATGAAACCATCATGATAAACTGTAATCCAGAGACAGTTTCCACTGATTTCGATACAGCTGATAAATTGTATTTCGAGCCCGTATTCTGGGAGCACATTTACGATATCATTCTTCACGAAAATCCTGTTGGTGTGATAGTTCAGCTTGGAGGCCAAACGGCTCTTAAGCTCGCTGAAAAACTAGATAGATATAACATCCCCGTTCTCGGTACTTCTTATAAGGCACTCGATTTAGCAGAAGATAGAGGCAGCTTCTCAACTTTACTTAAGAAGGAAGGTATCCCATACCCAAAGTTCGGAGTTGTGGAGAATGCAGATCAGGCGGTAGACTTATGTCGCAAGCTAGGTTTTCCGCTTCTCGTTAGACCATCCTATGTATTAGGAGGGCAGAAGATGAAGATTGTAATTAACGAGGAAGATCTAGCTAACCACGTGGTATCCATCCTCAAGCACATGCCAGAAAATCAAATCCTACTCGATCACTTCCTAGAAGGTGCATTAGAATGTGAGGCCGATGCTATTTGCGATGGAGATGATGTTCGCATTATTGGAATCATGCAGCACATTGAGCCTGCAGGAATACACTCGGGTGACAGTTACGCATTATTACCTCCTTTCGATTTAAGTGACCTTGTCATCGATAAGATTAAAGACTATACCAGACGTATAGCTTTCGCGCTAGAAACTAGAGGCTTGATAAATGTTCAGTTCGCGGTGCAAGGAGATGAGGTTTACATAATCGAAGCGAATCCACGAGCTTCTCGTACGGTTCCGTTTATTTCGAAAGCTTATGGAGTGCCCTATGTGAATCAAGCTACCAAGGTGATGCTAGGCGAGAAGAAGATTTCTGATATGCCTCACTCACCTCATTTGGAAGGGTATGCTGTTAAGATCCCTGTGTTCAGTTACTCTAAGTTTCCTAACGTGAATAAGGAGTTAGGACCTGAGATGAAATCTACTGGAGAGGCTATTAGATTCATACCGGATTTAAAAGACCCGTTCTTTAGAAAAATATACAGTGAGCGCAACTTATATTTGAGTAAGTAATATGGCATTTTTAGGATATATTTTATTGTCTTGGTTAGCTTTTCGTTGGCTCAACCGTGTCTTTGGTGGTTCGCGTCAGCAGCCTCATAATCAGAGGTACACGCCTCCACCTGCGCCTCCGCATCCTAAGGGAAATAATAAGCCTAATTCTGACAAAGTCGGTGATTACGTTGATTACGAAGAAGTAGACGATTAAAGATGTGCCGACTGTCGCACAAGTATTACCTTGCTGCATGCAGAATTTTGATCTTAGAAAATCATTGAAGAATGCGATTCCACATTTTATTGCGATAGCTGCTTTATACATTGTTGCTGCACTTTTTTATGCACCCACATTTGATTCGAAAAGCCTCGATCAAGGCGACACAGCTAACTACATAGGGATGTCCCACGAAGCTCTCAGTTATGAGGCAGTAGAGGGTGAGCGAACTGCATGGACGGATAGTATGTTCGGAGGTATGCCCACTATCCAGATTTCTGGAACGGGCCAGATGACTTTTTCGAAATGGATTTGGAAGTTCTTGAGGATGCTTATGCATCCTGAGGTTATGACTTTATTTATGGCCATGATTTCAGCGTATGTGTTAGCGATTTGTTTAAGAGCCCCGCCATTAGTGGCTTTCATTGTGGGAGCCACATTCGGATTAGGTTCGATAAATACACTGTACCTCGCAGCTGGCCACGCAACGAAAGTTCGTGCGATAGCTATGATGCCGGGAATACTGGGTGGAGTGATTGCAGCATTTAGGGGAAGGAGATGGATGGGAGTGGGTATTGCAGCCCTGTTTACAACGATTCATCTCGATGCGAACCATCTGCAGATGACCTACTATTTACTGTTCTTACTCGCAGCTATAGGTATCTCAGAATTGATTTATGCTTTGCATAAGGGCAGAATCAAATCCGCCCTTATCACCTCATCACTACTCATAGTTGCAGCCGTTGTCGCTCTTTTGCCGTCAGCTCCCAACTTGTACTTGACGAAAAACTATTCTCACCACACCACCAGAGGAGAGGCAGTCTTACCACCTTCAGAGTTTACTGCTAATTCTGAATCAGGACTAGATAAAGATTATATCCTTGAGTACAGCATGGCTAAAGGCGAGTGGCTTTCTATGATGGTTCCGAATGTGAAAGGTGGGACAGAAAGCTTGAAGGTACCGGGACAGGGTGAGGATTATCCAAGTTATTGGGGAGAGCAACGTTTTAGTGGTGGGGCTTTTTACTTCGGTTCCATAGCTTTCGCACTGATGTTAGCCTTCTTCTTTTTCAGTAAAGACAGAATTAGATGGCCACTTCTTGTCATTACCATTTTAGCCATCATATTATCCTGGCGAGATGCCTCGTTCATATCCGATTTTTTTATAGATCATTTCCCACTATTTAATAAGTTTAGGGATACAAAAATGATGCTTGTACTTGTTCAATTATGTGTAGCTACTAGTCTAGCTCTTTCGTTGAAGCAGGTTTGGGAGGCTGGATCATCCTCCAAATGGAAACCGGTAATTTTCTCTTTAGCAGGAGTGGTAGCCATACTCTCAATAATATTCATTCTTCCAGGAGTGTTTTTCGATTTCAATTCTTCAATACGAACTGACCAGTTATGGGATCATTTCGGTGGAGGTGTGATAAAGGATCTGAGGGTTAGCATCTTTAGATTTGATTTGCTTAGATCTATTGGCCTGATATCTCTAGCAACAGTAGGTTTATTTTTGATGCTAAAGGGAATAGGAAATCGGAAGATTATAATGCCCATTCTTGCATTAATTATGGTGGCTGACTTGTTCTTTGTAGATATGAGATATATGTCTGACCCTAATTGGATATCTAAAACGTCAGCTCTCTTCCCTCATAATGCTACACCAGAAGATCTTGCCATTTTACAGATAGAGTCAACAGAAATAGAAGAATTTGACACAGTTAAGCGCCAGTACTTGAAGGCTGCTAAAGAGAAACTTGGTTATAGCGTTAGGAAGAATTCAGTACCGGATAATGCGGCATCATTCAGTGCTCTAAACTCCTTAACTCATTACAGAGTAATAAACTGGTCTAACCCTTTTAACGATGCTCGAACTTCATACTTCCATAAATCCATAGGTGGATATCACGGAGCGAAATTGCGACGATATCAAGATTTTATCGCCCATATTCTAACACCTGAGATGCAAGAATTCGCAAAGGTTGCGAGTACTAGTATATCCGGTATTACTGAAGCTGAAAAAGTAATTCATGGTCTTAGCATGCTCAATACGAAGTATATATTGAACGGGGGGCAGCATCCAGTGCCTCTGAAAAGTGCTTTAGGACCAGCTTGGGTGGTACATGATGTGAAATGGGTGACTGACGCAGAAACGGAACTCAATTCAATTAGAACTACTGAGGTAAGTCGAATGGCTATCGTGCATGAAGAGTTTAAATCTTTTATTGATTTCTCGATGGTAACCGAACTAGATTCTTCCGTGACTTCTTCTGTTAAGCTATTAAACTATCACCCAGAGGGCAGCACTTATGAAGTGATTACAACTACAGATGGTTTATTAGTGTTAAGCGAGATATGGTATGCGGAAGGTTGGAGTGCGACAGTTAATGGTCAGGCAACTGAGCTGGTCAGAGCTAATTACATTCTAAGAGCTCTGCCTGTTTCTTCCGGAACTAGCGAAGTCGTTCTCAGTTATACTCCACCTGGAGCACAATCCGCTAGCCTACTTAGTTATGCTGGTAGTGTGTTTTTATTCTGCTTCTTGATGTTGTCCTTTTTTATGTCATCACGTCAGAAAAATGAAGACGTTGAAGCATAATAAAACAGAAATATTAGTTGCTAGTTCAAGCAGTGATTGGTCGGATGAAATATGGTCTGATTGGGACCAGGTTCTCATCTCAAACCCGAGTGCTTATTTGGCCTCTAAGAGTATAAAAGCAGCCCTGGATGTACCCAATAGAAAATTACAAGCAGTAAGGTGGATTGATGAAAAGGGCAGTACGATTGGAGTGGCGCAGATTGAAGATTCTCATGCTCTATCCCAGTCAGAAGGTCAGTTTCTCAAAGCAGATAAACCCATTTTTAAGCTAGCCCAAAAGTTTCTATACCGCGGTGACGGCATATTTCAGTTCTCCGTGAGAGTTATGGGAACAGTACTTTCTAGCGGAGATCATGCGTACAGGTTTACAGACGCCTTTCCAGAGTCAGAACGCCAACACGCCTTACACGAAGCAATGAATATTAAGTGCATTGATTCGACGGATCCGCCTAAGTCGTCGCTGATAAAAGATCATTACTCGGACAGACCTTGGACGGAGAAATATGCGGGTAGATCTCAATGGCATAAGGATTGGATTGATTTGGAATTCGACCCAGTTATGGAGGTGGACTTAAACCAGAATTGGAACACTTTTGAAGACTACACATCTGCAATAAGAAAAAAATCCAGAACGAAAATTCGAAGAATCCTACGAGGTTCAGAGGAGCTAGTTTTACAAGACCTCACTCTTAATGAGGTCCAAGCTTACTCCCTAGATCTTCACGCTTTATACACCCAGGTATACGATAGAGCTGGATTTAAATTAGGTCGCTTATACCCGGAAGACATTATCGAACTCAAGAGGCAGTGGGGCGATAAATTCCCCGTTATTGCCTATTACCTCGATAATGAATTGGTAGGATTTCAATGTGGTATCACCACTGAAGCGTGTACTGAAGCGTTCTTCGTGGGTTTCTCATTGGAGGAGAATAAGACTCATTCTATATACCAAAGAATGCTGCTGGAATTTATCAAGCAAGCCCTCGCCTCACGGTCGAAGCGCATCGCTCTTGGAAGAACGGCCTTGGATATTAAGTCGTCTTTGGGAGCTGCCCCTAAAAGACTGGTTTGTCATATGAGAGTTAATAGACCTTTAGTTCATGCCTTAACTAAAGTTATAGCAAGAGCATCCTCGCCAAAGATTCCGCAGCTAAAGCGAGCGTGGGACGACGAAAGTGTTTCTATATTAGCATAAATCACACTCCTTGAGAATTATTTCGGAAATACCACATCCACTTATGAGGATTACCATCTTAGGGTGGAATGACAAGTATCAACTTCGGTTCGAGTTAGATAGGTATGAGCAGATGTTTAAGTACGATATGGATTCTGTAACTGTTGATCAGTTAAATATTGAAGCAGCCCAGATGTCAGAGGAAGTATTGCTAAGGTTTGTGAGTATGAGGAATCAATTATTAAAAATTTAGAGATGCAGAAATATGCTTGGATAGTAGGTTTGGTTTGGTTGAGTGGCTTGACGTTTTTACACTTCGCGCCCAGTGACGTAAGTAAAGTTGAGGGCTCTCCTGTCATCGCATTCGTTATAGGTGACTCTATTCAGCAGGGAATGTTCCTGATAGATACACTACAACAGTCGCTTAAGCAGAATATAGAGACAGTGAATGCCATGCTAATGGAACAAGCTCGTCCACTTCAGGAGGAAGCCGAAGAATTAATCAGTTATGCAAACACAGGAAACGCTACAGCCAGCGAAATCGAGATAGCTCAGCAACGAGTTTACGAGATTGAGAGCATATTAAATCAAATGCAACAGGAGGCATCTTACAGTATTAGTGCTCAAGAACAAAACATGCAAATCACCATTACTACATTCCTTACAAAAAAACTACAAGAGTATTCGGAGGAGAATGGAATTGACATTATAGTGAATAGAGGTCTGAGTGGAGAGGGCGTTCTTTATGGTTCTGACGCCTTTGATGTTACTGCAAATGTTTTGGAGATATTAAACGCTGAGAAATGACATTTGCAGAATCAAAAAAGAAAGCTCACATTGTAGAGTACATTCTCTTTCTATGGCAGATAGAGGACCTTATACGAGCAGCAGAATTTAACCCCACCTACTTAGAGAGTTGGGCTCAGGACACTGCATCGCAGGAAGGAACTGACCCGGATAAAGAGAGAGAGTGGATAATTCAGTTAGCCGCGGATATGAGGGCGCAAGGAAAAAAAGAAAAAGGCCACGTACTTCAAGTAAGTGAGCCATTAGTCGAATTAGCACACCTGCATGAGATGCTAGTCGGTCCTCTTGAGGATCATAGGTATAAAGAATCATTTGAAACCGCCACACCACTATTGTCTGAACTATCAGCAAAGCAGCCTGGACCAGAAATCCATCCTGTAGAACAGCTGTTGATAGGACTCTATGGTTGGCTAATGTTACGAATGAAGAAGCAAGCTGTTTCTGCCGAAACCGAAGCTGGATTTGTTGCCTTTAGAAATTGGGCAAATGCTTTAGCTAAGGGACATATCCGCGTGTATTATGGAGACAAAGCCTCAATCTAAAATATCTCGAACATTATTATTAGCCGATAATCAAGATGTGATTACATCGTTTCGAAGTGCACTCTTCGATTCGTCAGAATTGTTAGTGGCTTCAACAACCGCTCAAGCGCTCAATTATTTAGAATCTTCAAAAGTCGAAGTAATAATATCGTGCCCTAAATTTTCGAATTCTACAGGCATTCATTTCTTTGAACAGATTATGACTGATCATCCAGATCCGGTAAGGATATTAATCACGGAGAAGAATGATTTGGATTGTGTCTTAGATGCGATAAATCAGGGTAGAATATATAAGTATATATTAAAACCATGGGATGCATCACAACTAGACAATCTTGTTTCTGAAGCCTCAAAACTTTATTCTCTACGAACTGATTTAGAGAAAAGAGTGTCTAACTATAATGAACAACTTTTGCAAGTAGAACTAAATCTAGAATCATTAATCGAAGATCTAGACACCTCAAATGAGCTAAGCACTAACGCTAAATTCGATTTAATAACCCGACTAAAGAGCACCATAGCACTGCTAGGGATTCCTGACTAATCCTAGAATACTAATCCTAGAGATACTTGAAATCTTCTCCAGCTTTTATATTCTGCAGTGTTTCGTAGATAAGCTTAATACAACTTTCTACATCATCCTTATGTACCATCTCGACTGTGGTGTGCATATATCTAAGGGGTAGAGAGATCAAAGCACTTGGAACTCCGGAATTAGAGTACGCGAACGCATCCGTGTCCGTTCCCGTAGAACGAGAAGCGGCCATTCTTTGAAAGTCAATCTTATGTTCCTCAGCAGTATCAATGATTCTCTGAAGTAAATTGTTTTGGACAGCGGGGCCATAAGTAACAGCAGGTCCTTTTCCAGCAGCCGTATCGCCTTGCTCAATTTTATCAAGCATAGGAGTGTGAGTGCAATGACACACGTCGGTCACGATAGCCACATCGGGCTTAATACGTTCAGCTATCATTTGGGCTCCTCTTAAACCTATCTCTTCTTGAACAGAATTAGTTATGTATAACCCAAAAGGCAACTTCACTTTATTCTCCTTCAACAATCTAGCCACCTCCGCTATCATAAAGCCACCCGCTCTATTGTCTAAAGCGCGGCCCACATACCAGTCTTTATTAAGGACCATAAACTCATCTGGGTAAGTCACTACACAGCCCACATGAATACCCATCTTCTCAACCTCCTTTGCGTCTTTAGCTCCTACGTCAAGAAATAGATTCTTCACCTTCGGGGTTTCCTCCTTTCCGGGAGTTCTAGTATGAATAGCAGGCCATCCGAACAGTCCCGTTACCGGTCCCTTCTTCGTGTGAATAATCACCCTTTTAGAAGGAGCGATTTGATGGTCGGACCCTCCATTTCTTCTGAGGTAAATAAATCCTTTAGGGTTAATGTAGTGTACGAACCAGCTGATTTCATCAGCGTGGGCTTCGATAACTACCTTATACTTTGCCTTAGGATTAATCACCCCGACTACTGTGCCGTATGTGTCTACGAAATGCTCGTCGATATAAGGCTTGAGGTACTCGAGCCAAATCTTCTGTCCTTCTACTTCAAAACCAGTCGGTGAAGGGTTGTTTAAATATTTCTCAAGAAACTTCTCAGATTTCTTCGTGATTATCTTCGTGCTTATTGTCTTTTTTGCCATGAAGTAAAATTAACTAATCCTGCTTTAAAAACAGTATTCGTTTTTATCAATACATGCGCCTGCGATACGTCGTCTCGCTTCTTTGCAATTAAACGGCTCGACTTTAGTGAATCGCTTCATTCCCATGAGCATCATTTTAAGCTCATCGCCTTCAGCAAATCCCATTAAAGCATCACGGCCAGAGACATTAATCTTATCTGCTACGCTGTGCACGTAGGTCTGCATTATATCGATAGGAAGTTCCGCAGCTTCATCACCTTGCGAAATGTGAAGTTTTTGGACTCTAAGAACCACAGACTCTGCGGCGTAAAGCCAGTTCATCATATCTGCAATGTTCATGAGGATTTCCTGCTCCTTACCCAGAGTCATCATCAATTTCTGAGCAGCTGATCCGGCCACCATTAGAACTGCCTTTTTAAACTTCTTAATGTATTCTAGGTGACGTTCGAAGATGTCAGATGGGGGAGGACCGAAGTCCGGTATACCAGTCAGCTCAGCTGCTACAGCCATAGCCGGTGTCATTAGATCCATCTCACCTTTCATGGCTTTCTTCAATATCATATCCACAGTTAGCATGCGGTTGATTTCGTTAGTTCCTTCAAAGATTTTGTTGATTCTTGCATCCCTGTAAGCTCGCTCGGCTCTAGTTTCTGCAGAGTATCCCATACCTCCGTGAATCTGCACAGCCTCGTCCACTATGTAGTCAGCGATGTCAGAAACTAGGACTTTTATAATTGCACATTCAGGTGCGAATGATGCAATGCCTTTAAGAGTAGCTTCTGCATGGTCTAGTCCCTCAGCCTCTAAAGCTGCGATGGCGTCATCGATGTTTTGGGTTGCTCTATAAACAGCTGATTCAGCTACGTATGAAAGAATTACCATTTCTCCCAGCTTATGACGGATAGCTCCGTACTTAGATATAGAACGACCGAATTGCTCTCTTTCGTTAGCGTACTTAACAGACATGCTCACTCCGTCCTTGCACGCTCCCATTACAACTCCGCCTAGTTTAATTCTACCGATGTTAAGGATGTTAACAGCGATTTTAAATCCTTTACCTCTTTCGTAAAGCAGGTTTTCTACCGGAACATTCACATCGTTAAAGAATACTTGGCGAGTGCTAGAACCTTTAATTCCCATCTTCTTCTCTTCTGGGTTCATGGTTATTCCTGCGTAACCTTTTTCTAGAATAAATGCACTTAGATTCTCATCGTCATCGATTTTAGCGAATACGATAAACAGATCAGCAAATCCGGCATTCGTGATCCACATCTTCTGTCCGTTAATAACGTAATGTGTTCCAGCTTCGTTAAGAACGGCTTTAGTAAGCGCGCTATTTGCATCGGATCCAGAACTCGGTTCTGTAAGACAGTACGCGCCTTTTAATTTACCAGTGGCTAGTCCAGGGATGTACTTTTCTTTCTGTGCTTGGGTGCCATAATATAGAATAGGTAGGGTGGCAATTCCCGTGTGTGCACTGAAGCTAACAGCAAACGAGTGACCACATCCAACACCTTCGGTGATGATCATTGTACTCTTAAAGTCAAGCCCTAATCCGCCTAATGATTCTGGGATAGAACTGCTTAGAAGCCCTAGTTCTCCAACCTCCTCGAGGAGTTTAGGCATTAACCCTTCCTCCTGTTCATCTATTGCATCAAGATTTGGAACCACTCTAGCTTCAATAAAATCGATTGCTGCTTGGCGCATCATCAGATGCTCCTCTGTAAATTCTTCAGGTGTGAATATTTCATCACAACTCACATCTCGGATTATAAATTCTCCACCCGATATAGCTTTCTTTTCTTCGCTCATAATTCTTTGTTATAATCCTATTTCAATAATTCAAATACACCAGCCGCACCTTGACCAGTTCCTACACACATAGTTACAATTCCGTATTTACCTTCTCTGAACCTTAATTCATCCAGAAGTTGAATAGTAAGTTTAGATCCAGTACATCCTAGTGGATGACCTAGTGCAATTGCGCCGCCGTTCACATTTACTTTGCTAGGATCTAATCCTAACTCACGAGATACAGCAACACTTTGTGAAGCGAAAGCCTCGTTTAATTCGTACAAATCAATATCTGCAGCCGTTAAGCCAGCTCGTTCTAAAACCTTAGGCACTGCATGAATAGGACCCATCCCCATAATTCTAGGCTCGAGCCCACTCACGTGATAGGCTTTAAGTCTAGCTATTGGCTCTACGTCTAGTTCCTTCAGCATTCTCTCACTAACAACGAGAACGAAAGCCGCTCCGTCAGATGTTTGAGAGCTGTTACCAGCAGTAACTGATCCACCTTCAGTAAACACAGCTCTCAGTTTTGATAGCTTTTCTTCTGTGGTACCTCTTCGCACTCCCTCGTCTGTGTCGACTATTGAAGTTCTGGTTTGAGGCCTTTCGTCCTTGTCGAGGTAAGTCTCTTCAACTGTGATAGGAACAATACCTGCGGCAAATCTACCGGAGTCAATTGCTGCGGCAGCCCGTCTGTGGGATTCTGTTGCAAAAGCGTCTTGGTCTTCACGGCTAATATTAAACTCATTAGCTACAGCTTCAGCAGTCAATCCCATTCCCCAGTACCATTCTGGATTATCCCTTGCGACCTTTGCATTAGGAACTAATCTCCATCCACCGAATGGAATAGGTGACATAGTTTCTATACCGCCGGCAAGAATACAGTCGGCCATTCCTGCGTGAATTTTAGCTGAAGCTATCGCTATCGACTCTAATCCAGAGGCACAGTATCTGTTCACCGTCATGCCTGGAACTTTTTCTGTATCCAGCCCCATCAAAGAAACCATTCTACCGATGTTGAGACCTTGCTCAGCTTCGGGAGTTGCGTTCCCTACTATCACATCGTCAATCTGTGTGTGATCTAACTGTGGGAAGTCAGACATGAGTTTGCGAATAACTTGCTCGCCTAAATCGTCTGGTCTCATGAAGCGAAATACGCCCTTTCCAGATCTACCTACCGCTGTGCGGTAACCTCCAATTATATATGCGTCCATGTCAGTTTAGTTTCTAAGTATTTTACCTTTTTGTATCAGACTCTGCATCCTTTCAAGCGTCTTACGCTCTGTACAGAGTTCCACAAATGCTCTCCTCTCTAATCCTAGAAGATATTGTTCACTCACTTCTTGTTTAGCAGTTAAGTCTCCACCACACATTACTCTACCGAGTTTTATAGATATTAATTCATCGTGCTCGGAAATGTATTTTCCCGTAGCCATAGCGTTAGCCCCCGCGTACACTATTCCCATTCCTTCAGAACCGAGTACAGTAATGTCCTTTCGTTCAATAGGTCTGGTGTAACCTGACTCGGCTAGCTTAATAGCTGATGCTTTGGCCCTCGCTAGAAGATCCCTTCTATTGATACAAACCTCATCCACACCCTCTACTAAATATCCTAGTTCAAAAGCTTCATAAGCAGAAGTTGCGACTTTAGCTTGACCTATAGTTAGGAAGCTGTCCCTCATCGCGTTAATTCTTATATCACCTTCCTTCAAAGAGTCAGAAAGTCTCAGAACGAATTCCTTCGTACCTCCTCCAGCTGGGATTAATCCGATACCGAACTCTACTAATCCCATGTATGTCTCTGCATGTGCGACGACCTTGTCGGCGTGCAGACATAGTTCGCACCCGCCTCCTAGAGCCATGTTGTGTGGAGCCGCAACTACAGGAATCCCTGAATAACGCATCCTCATCATGGTGTCTTGGAAATACTTAACGGCTGCATCGAGCTCCTCGTATTCCTGCTCTACAGCTAACATAAATATCATGCCCACGTTAGCTCCGACGCTGAAGTTAGCTCCGTCGTTACTCACCACTAAGCCTCTATATCCCTCCTCTGCTAAGTCCACGGCCTTATTCAATCCCTGTAGCACTTCGCCTCCGATGGAGTTCATCTTAGAATGGAATTCGATGTTGAGTATTCCGTCACCGATGTCTTTTATCGTCGTTCCGCTGTTAGACCAAACCACCTTATCCTCACCTAAATATGAAAGGTTCACTCGACCTTCCTGACCCGGTATTACTTTGTACGTTTTCGAAGCTGGATCGTAACACTCTCGTGCTCCGTTTACTACGCGGTAAAACGTTGTGTGCCCAGCTGCGAGCATTTCTTTAACCCATGAGGCCACTTCATGACCTCTTTCCTTTGCGATTTCCGCGGCAGCTTTAATCCCGATTGCATCCCAGCTTTCGAATGCACCTAATTCCCATCCGAATCCAGCTCTCAGAGCGTCATCGATTCGGTAAATCTCATCACTTATTTCAGGTATTCTGTAGCTGACGTATGAGAATACATCTGAGAAAATTCTTCTGTAAAAATCACCGGCTTCGTCTTGCCCGTTGAATAGAAGTTTAGTTCTGAGGCTAAGGTCGTTAACTTGTTTTGCTGCCTCTAGTGTTGCGTACTTCACCTTCTTTGTGTCCCTATACTCAAGAGTTTTAAGATCTAGGACTAGAATTTTTCTCTTGCCCTTTTCATCTTTTATTTTCTTGTAGAAGCCCTGACCTGTTTTACTACCTAGCCAGTTATTATCTACCAAGTGCTGTACGTATCCTGGAATTACGAACGACTCAGAACGTTCATCATCGGGGCAGTTAGAAGCCACTCCATTAGAAACGTGGACTAGAGTGTCCAGTCCTACTACGTCGCAAGTTCTAAACGTCGCACTCTTCGGGCGACCCATAGCTGGACCCGTCAATTTATCTACGGCTTCAATCGACAGTCCCATATCCTCCACGGTGTGGAATAAGGCTTGTATCGCGAACACTCCCACTCTATTTGCAATAAATGCTGGTGTGTCTTTGCATAGAACCGACTGCTTTCCAAGTATGCTTTCGCCGTATCCAAGGAAGAAATCTATTACCCTCTGTTCTGTCTTTGGTCCAGGGATAATTTCGAAAAGCTGCAGATATCTAGGTGGATTAAAGAAGTGTGTTCCACAGAAATTCTTTTGGAAATCTTCAGAACGTCCTTCACTAAGTTGTGAAATAGGTATACCACTTGTATTAGAAGTGATTAACGTTCCTGGCTTTCTATATTTCTCAACTCGCTCGAAGAGCTGTTGTTTTATATCCAGTCTTTCTACGATAACCTCGATGATCCAATCGCATTCCTCAATGCGCTTCAAATCGTCATCGAAATTTCCACATTCAATCCTTCCCACAAACCTCTTTGAGTAAATAGGTGATGGTTTTGATTTTAAGGCAGCTTTAAGTGCTCCCTCTGCTGGTGCATTTCTAGGGCCTTCTTTTGAAGGTAGATCTAGAAGAAGAACTTCAGATCCTGTTTGGGCTAAGTGGCAGGCAATAGCCGACCCCATGACTCCGGATCCAAGAACCGCGACTTTGCGGATTTGATGAGTTTTAATAGGTGCGTTCATATTACTGAATAGGCGTTAATTGTTCAGGATCTTTCAGAATTGCATTCAATTTCTGTAGTCCTTCTGTTAATTCTCTAGTTGTTTTTGCTCCAAGCTTAGACGCGAGTCTTTCGTTAAACCCTACTACTAGATCTCGTGCTTGGTATCGTGCTTTTAATCCAGAAGCCGTGAGAAACACTCTCACTGATCTTCTGTCACTCTCGTCTATAATTCTTTCAATCAAACCTTTCTCCTCCATCCCTTTAAGTGTTCTAGATAGTGAAGTAGGCTCCATTCCCATGCGTGGACCTAGCTTGGTGCTGGGCGTTCCGTCCTTCTCTATGCTGAGAAGTGCGTATCCTACAGATAGTGTAATTCCACGACTTTCAGCCTCTGCTGAGTATAGCCTTGCAAGCTGTACCCAAGCTGACCTTAAGTGAAAATCTAATATCTGTTCTTGTTTCATAGGGAAAGCAAGCTACGACATACTTCCTATGCGTGCATAATAAATTTCCTTTTATGTCATAAAAAAAGCCCCAACGCATTTATTGAGGCTTTCTAAGTGTTCCTAAATTAGAACTATTGTACGACTACTCTACTGATAATATTCTAGTTATTATCGTCTATGCTGATAGTGTACATGCCGGGCTGCAAGAATATAAATCTATTGTTTGAACTCCAGAGCTGATGTTATCTCATCCCTCCGGATATTCCTCATCGATCAACCTTCACGTTAAACCCAGACTGTCCGTCAGATTCGTTAATGATATCAATTTTATGAATAGAGTAAATAGCATCCACATTAACAGTAGCTGTTAAGCTATCCGTAGGAGTGACAGAAAACTGAGCATTCAAACCCAGCCCCATAGAAACCATAAAAATTAAAACACCCACTCTCTGCATGTTGCTGATTTACGAATCATTCATCTAACTGCGTTCTAACTATTGTTACTTTGCATCACTAACTAATAATACATAAAATGGAAAGAGTAGGATTTGAGCCTCGAGTGCAGGCTTATTTGATTGATATATTATATCTGATATTGTTTACCATTATTGTGTCCATTTCACTTTGGGTTACTGGGTGGTATGGAGTGGGGTTAGTAAGTGCGGAAGAGCTTAGAGAGTTTAAAGAATCATTGGAGTCATCGGGCATGGATGCTGAATCTATGGTTAACTTATTTCATTGCATTTCTTACAGCGCTATACTGTCTGGATTCCTTTATACATTAATAGAGGCTTTTTATGGAGCTAGTCTAGGTAAAATGCATCTCGGATTAGTCATAGGTTACGAGGACGGAAGAGAGGGGGATCTATCTCTTTTTATAACTAGGTGGGCTATTAAAAACTTAGCAATGCTCGTTAAATTAGTTATCGTAATAACTGGAATTGTAGCATTAAAATTCTCTAGCGAGATCCTTGGATGGATAATGTTCGGCGGTTGCTTTTTAGTGATAATGAGCTCCAAGCAAGCACTACACGATAAGGTCGTGAGGTCAGCTGTTTATAATAAGGCGGGCGAACTGTTCTGAAATATTATAGGAAAACCCCGTCAGACATTCTGAGTATCCTGTCTGCTCTTACAGCTAATTCTTCGTTGTGAGTGACGATGATTATCGTCAGGCCTAATTTATCGCGTAGTTCGAAAAACAGGTCGTGAAGTTTAGCTGCATTTTCCGAGTCTAGATTTCCAGAGGGTTCATCTGCGAGCAAAACATCGGGGGTGTTCATCAGCGCTCTAGCTACGGCTACCCTTTGCTGCTCTCCTCCGGATAATTCAGAGGGCAAGTGAGCATGTCTGTCAGATAATCCTAGGTCGTTCAGTAATTCAGTCGCACGAGCTTTTGCCTCAGAATCACCCATACCTCCTATCCAAGCAGGCATCATTACGTTTTCTATGGCTGAGAATTCAGGGAGTAGACGGTGGAACTGAAAAACAAATCCTATATGCTGATTTCTGAAATTAGCAAGGGCTTTACGAGAGAGGTCGGAGATGTTTTTACCAGAGATAAAAAGACTACCTGAAGTCACCTTGTCTAAAGTCCCGATAATCTGTAATAATGTAGTTTTCCCTGCACCCGAAGCGCCTACGATACTCACCACCTCACCTTTTGCAATCTTTAAATTGACGCTTTTCAGTACCTCTAGAGTGCCGAAAGACTTGCGAATATTTTTTACCTCAATCACATGTGCAATCTACGCAATCAAAGCACGAAAGTCACCTAACTTTGCAACCGAAAAATCACGCTTAAAAGCCACGAAATGAATCTTCACGAATACCAAGGTAAATCTATTCTCAAGAGTTTTGGGGTTGCTATACAAGAAGGGATGGTCGCTGACACTCCTCAAGGAGCTCACGATGCAGCTGTTATTTTAGCTAAGCAAACTGGAACTGAGTGGTTCGTTTTGAAAGCCCAAATCCACGCAGGTGGTCGTGGTAAAGGAACCGTTACGGAAACAGGCTCTCATGGAGTTGTTCTCGCAAAAGGACTGGATAAGGTTGTGGATGTTGCATCTGGGATTTTAGGTGGTCACTTAGTTACTGCTCAGACATCTGACAAAGGAAAGCTAGTTAGTAAGGTTCTAATCGCACAAGACGTTTATTACCCTGGAGAAACAGAAACAGAGGAGTACTATATGGGTGTCCTACTAGATAGATCTTCTGGAAAGAATATCATCATGTACTCTCCTGAAGGAGGAATGGATATCGAAGCAGTAGCCGAGAATACTCCAGAACTTATATACACAGAAACAATAGATCCGGGAGCAGGCTTACAAGGCTTCCAAGCGAGGCGCATAGCTTTCAACCTAGGACTCTCTGGACAGGCGTATAAGCAGATGGTGAAATTCGTTTTCAAATTATACGAAGCTTACGTCGGTTGTGATGCCGCGATGTTCGAGATTAATCCAGTCCTTAAGACTTCAGATAATCTAATTATTGCCGTTGACGCTAAGGTCAGCTTAGACGGAAATGCTTTATTCCGCCATCCAGAATACGCTTCTATGCGTGATAAATCGGAAGAGGATCCAGCGGAAGTTGAAGCGGATGAAATAGGTCTTAACTACGTAAAGCTTGACGGTAACGTAGGTTGTATGGTTAACGGAGCTGGTCTCGCGATGGCTACAATGGACATCATCAAGATAAGTGGAGGCGAACCAGCGAACTTCCTAGATGTAGGTGGCACCGCTGATGCAGCTCGTGTAGAGCAGGCATTTAGAATTATCCTTCAGGATAAATCTGTTAAGGCTCTTCTCGTAAATATCTTCGGCGGAATAGTTCGTTGTGATAGAGTAGCTCAGGGAGTTGTGGATGCATATAAGAACATGGGTAACATCACTGTTCCTATCATAGTGCGTCTTCAGGGAACTAATGCTGTAGAGGCGAAGAAACTTATCGACGACTCTGGTCTAGAGGTGACATCTGTAATTCAGCTTCAAGATGCAGCTGACGCAGTTGCTGCAGTGGTGGCTTAAAAGTCTCGGGTTAAGTTTACATTGATAACAGCTAAACTTTTCTAGCTATTTGGACTCCATCCCAAAGAGGGAGGAGTACGTTTTCTAATTGTGGGTGAGATGCTATGTGCTGATTAAGTCTGTGTATGCGTGCTGCCCCAGAATTAGGTTTAGAAAGCTTGGACGGGTCTAACACAGCTCCACCCCAAATAACATTATCCACTAGAAGCCATCCACCTGGGTTCATGTTTTCTATGGCGAAATTTACATAATCAATCTGATGCTCTTTGTCGGCATCTATCCAAATTAGATCATAAGCTCCGTGAAGTTTTCCGCTCTTTAAAGTGTCAAGGGCGTGCCCGAAGAATCTGTTTACGTTTTTGAGGCCAGCTTTTTTCCAGAACTCATCTTGAATTTTTTCTAGCTCGTCGTTTATTTCCAGCGTATCGATCTCACCTCCGTCCGATAGTCCCTCAGCTAAGCAGATAGTTGAATAGCCGGTAAAAGTACCGAATTCTAATATCCTCTTCGGATGTATCATCTTGCTGATCATAGACAGGAATCTACCCTGAATGGGGTCGCTAAGCATTTGGGGTTTAGTGGTGTTCAGCCATGTAGCTCTTCTCAAGCTAGCTAGAACTTCGTTCTCTTCAGAAGAATGAACGGTAGAATATTCATTTGTTGCGTCTTCAAAATGTGCCATACTGCAAATCTACCCCGTACCTTGCGGAATAATGGCAAAGAGACGACGTAACGATGATGGAATGGTGTTCAGTACTAGTTCAAGTTTCAGTTGGGATGTTGAAGATTCTACTGAAGATGAAGACTGGTCGTCGTCGGATTGTTTGCTGTATGTGAGTTTAGATAGGAAGAATAGAGGTGGAAAACCCGTGACCTTTATAGAGGGTTTCGATGGACCATCGATGCAGCTATTGATTTTAGGTAAGGACTTAAAGAAAATGTGTGGAGTAGGAGGTTCGATTAAAGACGGTTGCATTTTAATTCAAGGTGACCACAGAGATAGAGTTGTAGCTAGGTTGGAGAAAGACGGATTTGAAGTAAAACGAAAAGGAGGTTAAGTACTTATGGAGATTAATATACCCACAGCGAAATACCATGCAAAAACCCTATCTGGGTTTGAGCAGTTAGTTGCAGAAGAACTCAAGTTACACGGAGCTACTGATATACAAGTAGGTCGTAGAGGTGTCGGGTTTACAGCTTCGGCTGAAGCAATGTACAGGCACTGTATGCACGCCCGTTTCACTCTTAAAGTACTGAGAATACTTTATACGTTCGTAGCAAAAAACACTGATGATCTTTATAGGTTGTCAGCACGTTGGGGCTGGGAGGATGTGATGAAGAAGGATGGTTCCTTTACCATAGATTCAACTATATACTCCGAGAGCTTTCCTCACGATCAATTCGCGACCCTCAGGCTTAAAGATGCTATAGTTGATAGGTTTAGAGGAAAGACAGGAGAGCGTCCCTCTATAGACAAGCTGAATCCTGATGCTAGACTTCATCTCCACATAAGTAGACAAGTTGTGACTATCTCTCTCGATGCTACGGGAGAACCATTGTCTAGGCGCGGATATAGATCGCGGAAAGCTATAGCTCCGTTAAATGAGGTTCTTGCTGCTGGACTGCTTGCGTTGAGCGGGTGGAAGCCGGGTGTTACCCTTTATGATCCTATGTGTGGGTCTGGGACATTCACTTGTGAAGCCGCGCTTTGGGCTTCGGGATTCCCAGTCCAAATGAACAGATCTCATTTCGCTTTTATGGAGTGGGTGAACTTTAATAAAGAAGCTTGGGATAGGGTTAGAGATGAATCTATGGATTATAATTTACCTGTAAAGACGACTATCTATGCGTCTGATATTTGTAGAGATGCGATATCCCAAACCAAATACTCCCTCTCACAACTAGATCTGCCTGAACATGACGTTAGTGTTGGTGAAGTTGATTTTTTCAAGTCTGAGCCAGACACGAGTGAAGAAGGTATGGTAGTTCTAAACCCCCCTTATGGTGAGAGAATGGAGCCAGAAGATATTGATGGTATGTATGCTGCGATAGGGGATAGGCTTAAATTCTTTTGGCCTGGGTACAAAGCATGGATTATCTCCTCTAATCCATACGCATTAAAGTGCATAGGCCTAAGACCTAACCATAAAATCAAGGTACACAATGGACCTTTAGAATGTCGTTGGAATGGATACTCTCTCTACTCGGGATCGCGCTTCTCAGAAACAGATTCTGATAAAGCCCCTGATAAAGATTCTGAGCCTAGCTAAGAAAGCTAACAGCCGCAGGCTAACTCTAACCGCCGGCTTGCCCTTGTTTACTTAAGTACTATAAAGCTCGTTCTAGAACTAGAAGTGCCAGATACGCAATCGATGCGGTAT
>Ga0308011_10000030_pt1 | contig 71214 bp, 86 predicted proteins | sample Neamet177_FD_203144 | JGI IMG/M metagenome (GOLD analysis project Ga0308011, IMG submission 203144) | Marine microbial communities from water near the shore, Antarctic Ocean - #177 | ecosystem: Environmental > Aquatic > Marine > Unclassified | place: Southern Ocean | collected 2014-07-25 | reverse complement strand
GGCTCTAAGGTTAACCATTATGGTTAGTTCCTTAACAGACCATGAGTTGTATTCGCGTAAAGCTGCTTCAGATAATGGCTTAACAGTTATCACTGCTGGCTCAATAACTACCTTGTCTTCCAAGACATGTTCAACATACTGTTCATGTTTATTAGGCTTCAAGGCATCAAAGCTATATGCAATCTTAGGTACGAATACAATGCTCATTACTCCTCCTCCATTTCCATAGTCATCTGGACTAACTCGCTACGTCTTGTAGCAATTCTAAGAGCGACATCTTCCCTGCCTGCCATCTTGTTACAGAAAGAGTGTGAGTTACCTAGTAGTTCACCACAACGTATGTGTGATACACCCATGGCTCTCAGTTCAATAAACTGCAGTAGTTGTAGCTCAGTGAAAGGAATAGAAGGTCTACCGATCTTCTTACCCTCCCCCTTAGGAGTGAACTTAGACTTAACCGGCTTAAACTTCTCAGGGATGGTTGGTTTAAATACAAGACTCATAACCAGTACTCCTAAATAACAAAGTCAAAAAATAACTTTGCCCCTATTACACCAATAGCAGCACCTGCTAAGCTGACTAAGAACATGCCCCTAAGGGTAGGATGCTTGTCTGACTCAACAGTAACTGACTTAGCCTTATTACCGGGCCCAGCTATGCTTGTGGTAGACTTTGTAAAGCCATAACGGATCTTAAGTTTACTAATCCGAACACCTACAGCAATAGGAGTACGCCCTATATGTTCTGCAATACTTTCATTAGACATACCTTCTAGGTACTTGTCCCATACAAAGTCGTTGTCCTTTACTGACCACTGTTTTCTTTCATTACTCATGTGATTCTCCAATAAGTTCATAGTTTAGTTTAAAAAATTCAGCTGCTATCAACCACACATCCGTACGGTTCTCCGGGTTATAGGCAATCATGTCGCCCTCTTTAGGACTACCATTTGCGGTGTCTGCAGCTGAGACACTAACTAAGTCCATTAACTCACCAGGCTCCCATGGGTACATAGGCTGCACTGCTGTTTTGTAATACAGTTTAATCATTTGCTTCTCCGGTACATGTTTAATAGTCATAGGCCAATTCTCCACCTTCGTACTCGGAGATAGCCCTAGCTTTACCCAGTCCTTAGGACGTATGTCCTCTCCAGCAGGTATATCCTGCTTTGGTTTAACTACCTGAGCTTTAATGGGTTGCTTCACGGCTTCTCCTCCTCATTTTCCTTCATAGTCTTCAGAATATCCTCTTCCAAACTGGTGAGAAACTCCTGTAAGTCTTCCTTAGTACCTAAGGTATGGACATACTGACCATCTGCCATCATTTCCTGATGCACCCGTATCACAGACATCATGACTTCACTCATCCTTTTAATTAATGAGTAGATCAGCGCTATCAGTATGTTAACGATAGTAAAGAATGCACACATGAATATAAGAGTTAAATCAGTGTTTATGGATCCGCCATTAGCTACATGAAACCAGCTTACAGCCAGTGCGATAGCTGGAAATAGGATCATGGTCTTAGTTAGTCGAGTTAACATATATATTCACCTTATAAACTGTTTAGTAGAGCAATGACAGAATCATGCACACCATGTTTACGACCATTAGTAATAGTCATACCATGTTGTCCCAGTATTCCGTCAAGTTTATTAGCTGACTGATCAGGCAGGCTAAAGAAGTAAGTTCTCTCACCCTTGGTAGCAGCTACCTTCTTATCAACAAGTGTGCTCATAGGAATCTTCTTGTACTTCTTAACGAAGGCAACATGCCCCATTTTAACTGTCTCTTTATTGGCAGCAGCTACGAACTTAGTCCACCCAAGGTGTTCTAAGCAGTACTTCTGGTCTTTCATAGTCCATACAAACTTCTGCATGCACGTATAACCATAGATGAGGTTGTGTACCTCTGCATTAAGATTAGGGATCTCAGCTTTGATCATCCCATCAAAGGTATCATACATAGTGTTTTCCCAATCAATGGTACTAGCCTTATGCAGTATCTTAGCGAACATGTACTTCTGACCTGCAGATGTACGGCTTAGTACCTTAATACCTTTTACTAACTGACCTACGTTAATGTTTTTCATGATAATTCCTCGTTATTTAATTCTCTAACTACTCGCTTAACTGCGAGTGTCGCTCTCCATACTGTGATCATTTCATCCGGTATCAGCTCTACAGGGATATCTCCCCTTTTACGTATTAATGACTTAATATAGATATCATCCATGCTTTCTCTACCGTAGTCATTTCTTGCCTTAGCTCTCAATAAATACGCAGCGTATCTAATAGGGTCATTTACCATAGCAGTCCTTGACTTAGTATTTGCAGCTCTGACCTTCTCAGGATTAAGTGCCCTCATTTTGGCACTAAGCGCCCTATTCCTAATTTTAAAAGCTTCATGCTGATTGATATTTTTACGGTAGTTAGCTTTCTTAGCCCTATTATAGATTAAATGCTGTTCATGCTCGTACGCAGACATATCAGTGGTCTTTTTACTACAGACTTTACCTGGATACATATTAACTGGAACAATTGGCCTGGATAGACTGTAGTTAGCTTTAGCAGCCTTACCATATATAGCATTCTGCTCACGTTCCTCAAGAGTCATGTCAGCGGCTTTCTTATGACAGCACTTCCCTGGATAAATACTAGCCATAGGTTCACCTCAGGTTTAATTAAAAAAATACCCCAATTAAGGGGACTTAGTATTTAAAATACATAATTACTAATAAATATATTAGAGTTTAAAATATGTACTAATAGAGTTCTAAAAAGGGTGCGGAGCACCCCTTGTTTTATTTAAGACAAAGCATATTCAGACTTTAGAATATACTTACTTAAATCAGCTGAATCCTTCACCAATTGAATATCTTCACCAGTAACATCTTTGATAAATGTTTTAAGTGCGTCAGAGTCAGCAAGCTGTGCGAGTATAATTCTATAATTATTACGCACCTTATTCATATGGTTTGGTGATGCCCAGAATGAGTCATGTATATGAGCTAACTGGAACCCTTGCTGATGTGCCATACGTACCATCATACGAGCTACCCACGCATCTAAACTATGGATATAGTTAGGACATAATGAGGTGTGCTTCGCACTAGGTTGGTTATTCGTATAACGATAAGTGAAGGTAGTATGATCAAGCTCATCGACCTCAATACGAGTATCTACAGCTTCTACAACCTTAACCCTAGCAACATGCCCATCAGGTGTACCCCACTTGTGGTACAAGGCACTGGAGTCCCAGCAATCATTAATGAATTCCATTACATCCTCTGCTCCTGCGAATGAGGAGTTAAGGACGTTATGAAATGCTGCTTCTCTAGCTGGCGTAAGGCTCTCCTGCGCAGACTTATTATAATAGTGGGTCATTACAGGCTTCTTAACATCAGCCCTTACAACGGCTTCTGTTGGATCTAAGAGCAGGTTCATTCCATCTGCTACTTCAGTGTAAACATCCTCACGCTTACCTGTATCAATAAGGTTAACCGCAGCTGCAGTCTTCTTGCAGCCCGATAGGCATGCCATGATCTGAAGTCCTGAAGCAGTAGCGTCTAATGCCATAATGTACCCCGTTGGAGTACCTATGATTGCACTCATGTACGCATTTATAGCTTTTGTGAACAAGAACTTATTAGCAGCCTGGTCTACTAGATTCAACAAGTCACGCTCGTTGTAGTCAAACCAGAAGATTCTGTCCTTCCATGACAATTTGTCCATACCAAACTCGTTGGCAGCTGCTATCTTGATATACTCGATACCTGTGAATTCTTGCATAGTGTTCCCCTTAATATTTAACAATAATGGTCTCTAAGCCCATACGTCTAGCGATGTTGATCATATGCTCAGTACCCTTCGATACACCATCCCAGAAGGCCAGTAAGTGAGTAGCATTCTCTGCCATCTGCACATTGCGCTTATAGCCCGCTGACCTACCGTACACATGCCATAATGCAGGGTACTGGTGTATAACTAAGTTATACTGATTGGCTAACGCTACGCCTGTGATGTCTGCTCCTTGTGCCATACCTGACACAATAGCTACCTCATCATTCGTATACTTACTAAAGTTGGCTAGGAACACCTCCTCCATATTGTCTAGGTTGATATAGTCACGACCACCTGCAATTATAATTTTGATCATAGTGTTATAACCTCTTGTTTTGTAAAGGATAATAGAGCCTTCTTATAATCAGTGCTCTGGAAATTAATGTGATAACCTGAAGAGTACATCCTTCCTCGCTTATCAAACTTCCACATGAAGTAGAAGGGAATACTGCTATATTCTTTATATACTCTAGAACTTGTAATCCTCATAACCTTGAATTGCATGATCTTTTCTGGGGTATTCAATACCTTATTGGGCTTCTCCCTAAGGTGCATGATATCTGGGTCAAGCTCCCACTCAATCTCTTGCAGGATATTCAAACAGTCCAATGCTTGAGCACCCTTGTGATGGTTATGGTTACCTAAAATACAGCTCTCTTCTTGAGTGTAGTGACCACCCCCCGTGTTAGATCTCCATGGCTTCGGAGTCAGTACCATTGGTGGCACATACATAAACTCCTCAATCCTACTCAACACGTCTAAACTGGCCTTGATCTTTGGCTCAATAGCTAACGTACCGGTAGGATTCTCCTCATAGTCATGTGCTAGCAGGTCATACAGCTTACCTTCACACACTGCGATGATTTCAGCAGCTGTACGCACACCGTCTAACAACTTATCGTTGAGTAACGGCGCCAATGAGCTACATATCCCCTGGATAGGAGTAATAACACCATTACAGCGCATTACACTAGCTGCCAGCTGATACGCAATGTCCAATGACTCAACTCTTATTTCGCTTACACGAACATTCTTGCTGTCATAGGAATACTGCTGATTTAGGTAGGTTTCTATAGAATATATAAGGTCTGTTATATCTTCTAAACACACATCATCTTTTAACGAGGCCATAAGACCCCGTCTAGAGTACGTAGTCTCTATAAGCTTTTGTTGGTTCATGGTAGTTCCCTAGAAAGGCACGTCTTCTGTAACGTGTTGTAATACATCTGACAATGCATCACGGTGTATGGTTAGCACCTCGGACGAAGTACCCCAATTGATCTGGATTGTCCGCATAGCCCAGTAATCCTTGGCCTGCTGAGTACACACTCCAGTCGTATCCCTCATAAACCCGCTGATCTCAGCCACTTCCACTGGCTTCAACAGGTTTATCTTAACTACAAGCTTCTTACACTCACAAATGTGCCTGCATATCATAGTAATCTCCTACAATCTCTTCAGCACCTGCTTTAGCTAGCTCTAGAGTGTCGTACTCTCCGTCTAACCGCCAATCATCGTTTGAATAAAATAGTAGTCCCTGGTTCACATACTTAAACTGGAACCCCTTAACTGTGAAATGATGCTCTTCCATAACATGCTCCTGTAACTATCTTAACTATCTTACAAGAAGAATAAAGCCTACCCCTACACTTGGTATAGGTAGACTCTAACTTCTTCACTAGCGGTCATTTTCGAGCTCTAAGGCAGTAGTCTTGCCCTTCAGCATCTTAAATGGAGATACAAACTTGAATATACGATCATATTCCTCTTTATCCCACTCTTGTTCGTGAAATCGCTCTTCAGCTAACTCACCGTCCATCGTTACTGGTTCAAATACAAACATATCATTCTCCAATGTTGAACGCACATCCGTTCTCAGTCCTGGTTATATCTTTACGAGGTATCCCATTAGACACTAGGTCAGCAATACACTCATTCTGAATGTCATACTGATCTTGATAAGATACAAAAGACTTAATCCCTGTATCTGCTAATATCACAATAGCTGCGATACCTGCAGTTATCATAATAGTCATACATGTAAGAAACAACACCATCAATATAGTGTTATTACTACCCTTGACTTTAGTACTACGTTCTATTTTACGTCTCATAACTTGCCCCTAATTTGGCTTATATATAAAAAACAAGAGACCAAGCTTACGCCCAGTCCCTGTTCCTATTAATCTGCGTTGATGTCGTCTGCAGACAATGCTCGGTTAAAGAACAAATCTTCCTTACCTAACTTCTGAATGAACATGCTCTTACCTTCCTCAGAACCGTTCAACCAGCCTAATGTGATCTTACGACCCGCGTTATTCATACGAAACACTATGGTTCCCTTCTCACGGACGTCATATCCCAGCTTAGCTTCATACTTAGCAAAGTACTCACCGTCAATGGTATCCCATGACTCTTTAGCTGCTACGTGTAGATTAATAATTCCACACTTATTACCTTCACTATCGTAAATGAATACACCAGGTGCTGGATTAGCTTTGATTACTGGAGCTTTCTTAGATACTGCTTTAGATTTGATCATAACAATTACTTCCTTAATGGTATAAGACACGGATTGTGCCAACACCATATGGAAAGGATATTAGATTTAACAGGCAACGTAACTATCGTGGGAGTGTGTAGGTGTCTAGTGTTAGAGTGTCTATAAAAAAACCCTACCCGAAGGTAGGATTAGAATTATGCACGTCTACTTGCTATAAGGCTTCGTAGTGATGCACGTTCCTCTGGTGATGAGGATAGCTTAGCGATGTCTACGACTGCGTCATGGGTAGACTCTTCGATGGCTACGTATAGGTTGATATCTACTAGCTCTAGTACAGAGGTGATAGTATGAGTGGTGCTGCCAACTGTGGATGAGATAAACTTTAACATGGTGATGCTCCTAGGATGTGGCATGATTGCCAGTACCATATGGTTAAGGGACGTTAAGGTCAGATTAATGAGGGGGGGTGTTCTGTTAGTTGTTGCTGTGGGCTATTAGTACTGTACCCATACCTAATAATAATTTTCTTCTAAATACCTGTATTAGCTGTTACTGTTATATAGTATGTGTGTATTTAGCTTGTATTAGTGGTAGTAGGTAAGTACTATATAGTTACACTACTACTGTTAAGGTAGTTCTTCAGGAGGTGATCCTTCTCTTAGCTTAAGGCTTTGTTCAAGTACCTTATAAGAAGCGAGTAGGAGTAAGGCGAAGCGTAGCGAAAGCCTTACGACTACGAGTAGCTTATTTGGTACTTATCTATTAGACTATAACTGTATTATAAATTATATGGTGTTATCTATGGATCCAAATACAGAAGTTAAAGAGGTATATCTGTCTAAGGAGGAGTTTAAAGCTACTCTGCCTAAGGCTATGAAGGGCCGTATAAGCGATGAGCTTATGGGTAGTATCAATGGTCTGCTTCAGGAGCAATCTACGAGAGTAGAGTTCCGTGAGAACCTGATAGGGTATGCAAGTGTGCTGGCGCAAGGCCGGTACAAGGTGGAGGATTATGTCTCTGCTGTGAAGTATGTGAGTCATAAGATGCTTGGCTCAACCAATCTAGAATCATATGTGAAGACGTTCCCTGAGCGGTACCAGAGACTCCTGAATGATGGTGTCGATGACCATAGGGTTAGTGCGTATGCGTCTGCCTACAACAAGAACCAGCTAGTTAATAAGATCTATGAGCAGACGCTTATACCGTCCCATATCCTGAATGCTGATGTGTTCCAGAAGGCGCTTAATGTGCAAGCTGAGTTGATGGTTCATGCCAATAGTGAGAAGGTTCGGAGTGATGCTGCGAATAGTCTCCTGACCCATCTTAAGAGACCTGAGGTTACTAAGATTGAGTTAGATGTTGGTTTAAAAGAAGATAAAACCATCAATGATCTGCGTCAGGCTACTATGGCTCTAGCCGCGAGCCAGCGGGATATGATAAAGTCGGGGATGATGAATGCGAAAGAAGTCGCTCATAGTCAAATTATAGAAGGTGAGGTGGTAGAGTAATGGCCGGAATCTCTGGGTTACAGGGTGTATTGACTGATTTGTTTAGCCAGTATACTGATGGATTAATGCCCTATGAAGAATATGCTGCCAATGTGCAGATGATTCAGAAGGGTGACCCAGAGGTGTTTCAGCAGTTACAGGACGTGAATACTGCTCAGAAGGGTAAAATGTTGGATACTCTTCAGTTTGAAACTGATGACTATAGTATGGACGATTGGAGCAAGGCTGGTCTTGAAAATATCAAGTCTGGTAACCTGGATGTACCCTTTGGAACAGAGAATGATTACTTGCCTTTAGGTGGGTCTGAGACTGATGTTTGGGGTGGTCATTCTGGTGGTAGGGTGTTCGTGTCCGGTAATGCTATTGAGCAGCCCCAGATGCCTCTCTCTGAGGTGTTGCGCCATGAAGGGTCACATAGTGTGTTCAACTTCCCTGGCATCTCACATGAGCAGGAAGAGGGGCTTATCCGTCAGCGTGACAATCAGTATGCTGATATCAATAATACAGCTCGTCCTAACGTCCCTCCCATGACAGATCTCCAAGCAAGTCAGATGCAATTTGTTACTGATAATATCAATGACCGCACACAAAATCCGCCTACGGTGGTGAAGGATGTGCAGCCTAAAAGTGGTTGGGAAAAGTTTGCTGGACTTTTTAACTAATTTACATGAGGAAAGCTTCTCGATTAATGGAGAGGTGTACGATTTTTGTACAATTAAAAACTTTTCCCTTTGTTTTATGGATCTAATAGTTTTAATTGAATATACAGAATCTAAGAAAATTATTAAATGCACAAGTGAAGACGAATTTATTTTTTTATTAAAAAAGATGGAAACAGCTCATAATGTTTTTATTTTTACGCAGGAAAATCTATGTCATTAAATACTGCACCACAATCAGTCGAAGAGTTAGTTAATAATGTTAGTTTCGACACAGATCCTTATTATGTTCCGAGTAGTTTTGCTTTAGAGTTCGTTAACTTTATTAAACTAGTTAATGGAGCAGAAGGTGAGGAGAATAAAACTCCAGTCCTTCATTATAAAATGTTAGATCAGATTGCGACGGGTGATGCCGACATATTAAATATGTTATTCCGTGGATCTGCTAAAACAACACTAATGGGTGAGTATTTATTCTTATATATTGCAACTTATGGTGGATTCCCAGAGTTTGATGTTGATTTAGCGTTATATGTTTCTGACAGTATAGAGAACGGCGTTAAAAACATGCGGAAGAATTTGGAGTATCGTTATGAGAATAGTGATTTTCTTAAAATTTATGTTCCCTTTACTAAGTTCACGGATATTCGTTGGGAATTCCGGAATTCAGAAGGTAAGACGTTTATCGTAAAAGGTTACGGTGCAAGTACGGGTGTTCGTGGTAGTAAGGAGATGGGTAAGAGACCTACCTTAGCTATATTGGATGACTTGGTGTCGGATGAGGATGCACGGTCTCCAACGGTTATTAAATCCATTGAAGATACTGTTTATAAGGCCATCAACTACGCTCTACATCCAATGCGTCGCAGGATTATCTGGTCAGGTACTCCATTTAACTCTAAGGATCCATTGTATAAGGCTGTTGAGTCTGGTGCCTGGAGTGTGAACGTATTCCCGGTATGTGAGAAGTTCCCATGTAGTAGGGAGGACTTCAGAGGTGCTTGGGATGACCGATTCACCTACGAGTACATAGAAGAGCAGTACAACCGTGCAGTGAAGACCGGTCAGATCGCTTCCTTCAACCAGGAGCTCATGTTGCGCATCATGTCTGACGAAGACAGACTGGTGCAGAACGGAGACATCATTTGGTACGAGCGTAAGGGACTTCTTAAGAACAAAGGTGCTTATAATTTCTATATAACTACTGACTTTGCTACGAGCGAGAAAAGTAGTGCTGACTATAGTGTTATATCGGTGTGGGCCCTCAACAGTAACGGTGACTGGTTATGGGTCGATGGTATCTGTAAGCGTCAGCTTATGGATCAAAACATTGATGATCTATTCCGTTTGGCTCAGATGTACAAACCACAGCAGGTTGGGGTGGAAGTGACTGGCCAGCAGGGAGGATTTATCCAATGGATCCAACGTGAGATGACCAACCGTAACAACTACTTCACACTAGCCTCTGAGGGCAACAGTAATAGACCTGGGATACGTCCGTCTACTAACAAGATGCAGCGATTCAACATTGTGTTACCTTGGTTCAAGATGAAGAAGATCTGGTTCCCTGAGGAGATGAAGCACGATCCAATCATTGTAGAAGCAATAGATGAGCTATCATTAGCGTCAGCTGCAGGCTTTAAGAGCAAGCACGATGACTTCATTGATACCATCTCAATGCTTGGCTCACTTAACTCGTGGAGACCTAGCCAGGAGGTGCAGTCTTCCCTTGGCAGTGATAACTCTGTAATATGGGACGACGATGACGATGACATTTCCTCATACTACGATTCATATATTGTGTAGAGACAGAACATGACTACAGCAGCAGAATACGCAGCATTAGCAGCAACTGAAGCAAACCTCGCAGCTACTGCAGCTGTTGAGGTACAGAATAAGGTAGCTATTGCAGAATCATCTGCAAACCTAGCTACAACTCATGCTGCAACTGTCGGTGCAAGTGTAACAGGCGCAGCAGCCTCAAGTAGTGCTGCAGCTATACAGGCTATTGTAGCCGAGAACTATAGGGATCTCGCACAACTGTGGGCAAACGCCGATCCAAACGTTGTAGTGGAGGGCACTGCGTTCTCTGCAAGACACCAAGCGCTATCCACCATCGCTACACTAGCCGCGATGCAGGTTAATTTAGATGCTACGGCAGTTAGCTATGCAGCTGATAAAGCAGTAGCGGACGCTGCACGAGAGTATTTAGCGTACAGATTAGATACTGGGGATCTAGTGTTTGATAGTAGCGGTATTGACGGAGACATCAGTAATCTAACTGGATCAGTCAATAGCCAGTTAGCACAGAAGTTAAGTGTTGCCCTCTACAACAGTGACACACTTGGCCTGGCTGATTTTGCTAAGTCTAGTAATGTATCCTTAGAAAATAAGATAAGTGATTACTTAGATGAAGCTGGTCAAATAGCGTTACAGGCTATGCTTGCAGGAGCAGAGAATACAACTAAGCTCAGCTATGCAGGTGTAGTAGTTGATCCAACCACCGGCAATATAACTAATGCTGCAGGCTCTGCAGTAGCTACCGAATATGGTGTACGGATGGCCTCCGTAGAGTCCATTATGGATGGTCAGGGTAAATACACTATAGCTGTACAACAACAGCTAGCAAATAGTATTGCTACGGTTCAGCAAACAATGGAAACAAGTATCTCTAATGTAGTTGATGGTACTACTTCTATTAACTTACATAGTGCTACTGTTGATGGCACCAGTTCTATTGTGCAGTACGTTACAAGTGAGACAGATGCACTTGTAGTGGTTAACTCTGGTACTCCTGCACAACGTGCCGCCTTAACCGGTATGGATACAAATGACCTGTTCATCGAAAAGACTACTGAGACGGGTAGCTCAGGTGTAACGATTGATGTATCCAACACATACAAGTACAACGGTACCGCCTGGGTAAAGATCGGTAACAATGCAAACACTCTTGCCTTAGCAGACTTAGCAGATGGTAAGCGTAGTATATTTAGTAATGTGTCCCATACTCTTCCGTCAGGTGCAGTAGTAGACGATCTCTGGATCCCTATGACTGGTACCAATGATGCAACATACATACCTGGTGAGGTGTATCAATACAGCGGTAGTTCCTGGGCAGTAGCTACCAAGTTCTCGGCAGAGATTACCACAGTAAACTCTAAGTACTCAGTTAAGATTAACGCAGCAGGACATATTGCAGGTTTTGGATTAACCTCTACTGCTAATAATGATGTTACAGACTCTGGGTTTAGTGAATTTACTGTAGCTGCTGACTCACTCAGAGTGGGTGGGGTACAAAGTGATGGTACTGTTTCAACTACAGTCCCATTTCGTGTCATAACAGATGGTGGTGTTACAGGCGGAGGAGTGTGTGTTTCCTCTGCTGGTGTAGAGTCCGGTGGAGTGACACAAGCAGCGTGTGCTACAGCAGGTGGTACTTGGCTCCCTCCAGGTACTTGGATGAGTGACACATACATGAAGTCTGCCAATATATCAGGCATGCTGACCGTAGGTAGTCCTGTTGCTACTTCCATAGCAGCTGCCCAGTCTGGTGCAGAAGCAACAGCTTCAGGTGACGCCACTAGTAAGGCGAATGCTGCTAAGACTGGGGCAGAGCTCACAGCATCAAATGCGCTAGGTGTTGTCACGACAAACATTTACTCCCCTAGTACCACAACTATCAATGGAGGCAAGATCACTACAGGGTCGCTATATGCAAACCAGATAACCACAGGTACAGGAAATGAGAGGATTGAGATCAATAACGATTCTATCCGGGTGTACAACGGCGGCGTTCTTAGAGTTAAGATTGGCAACCTAAGCTAAGGTACACTATATGAGTTATGGATTTAGAATGTGGGGAGCGGACTCAAGCATAGAGTACGACTCCAGCTCTGTTACATGGAACCAAGTAGACTTTTATTCAGTTGGTGCTGGATCCTCTGACACACGAACCTTTAGTTCACTATCAGGCAAGGAGGTCAAAGTAGGCATGTTTTTCATTGACCCGCCTTACTCCACAAGGAAGGCTACCTCACACACAGCTACCCTTAGTAACGGAAATACAACAATTAGTATAAGTGGGGGATCAGAATCTATGTACATCCTAGTGTTAATGCGATGAGTTACGGATTAGAGGCTACTAATGCAGCTGGCCAGGTCTTAATATCATCTGAATTTAAGAACCTGCACTTTAAGCAGAAGAAGACATCACCAGACTACACTGACAGGAATTCAAGTGGTATATTTGGTGGGGTTAAATTGATGCGCTATAGGTTCAATCTTAGCGAGACACCTGTACCATTCTTTCATGTACCCTCCGGTAACAGCTGTGCTATAACTGCGGTTAGAAGTGTGTCATCTGGAGTGTGGGATGTTGAGGTGCTAACTAATGGCGTTAATCCTGAGATCTATATCTTTGCAACGGCTGCTGTAACATCTTCAGGGGACACATACGGCGTACAGGTCTTCAATAATAGTAACCAAGTCACCTTTGATAGCCGGGCAACCCCCTTACTGGTGACGGGGCTTGTTACCTTATCACAACCTAGCCAACCGAGTAGTAGTTACTCTTCCTCGGGCCTTAGCTCTGAGAGTTGCAGTACAGCAGTTGCCACTTATAGTGCCTCCTTTGTACCTGACAATACATCTTCATACAGCACTAGTCTGCCCACAAAGCCCCTATTCTTTTTCTCATCTAATGCTCAGGCAGAAAGGGAAATCCATGTATCTACGACCGATAGTGTCTGTGATGGTATAAGTGTAAAGGGCAACTGTATTGGTTTACTGAGAGAGTACGAATATGATAGTTACTATTGGGCGTTCTATAGGAACGTTATACAATGGAGCTCAGGCTCGTTGAAGTCAACTTGGTGTGTATCCGATTGGGGGTGCCATTGGACGTACAATACAGACTCTTATGCAATTGGTATTGGAACAGGGGGTAGCTCAGCCTCCGGTGGTAGCTGGCCTTATAGTAATGAGACAATAAATACATTCAATAACACTGTTATAATTGGCGATGCGAGCTACTATGATTAAACCATTTAAGGTAATAAAAGAAGATGTTGTAAGTGATGGAACATTAGTTTTATACAAAGTGTCTAAATCTGTTATGAAAGACGATAACACTAAGACCAAAACTACAGTGACATCTACTATATTTGTTGCAGATGACTTAAACATTGAGGAAGAACTTATCACTCATTTAAAAGCAGGAAACTGGCTATGAGTGACTTGATGATAAGTAATACAGGACAGTCTGCCCAAAACTACGGTGTTACTTCTGAAAGAGGCATTGAAGCCTTTAATTACCTTAAGGCATTTTTTCCAAATGAGGTAATAGAGGACTATTCTTCAGTTACAGAATCTTATATACATGAAGTGTTTAATTTAGAGTGTATAAGAACCTGTGTACCAAACAACGTATGTAAGGATATGCTTGGAATACCTACTGTATCTGCCCACAGACTATTTGTTTTAAGTACAGGAAAATCATATTTTCTAGCTAACCAATTATTTACAGACGAGCAACCTACGTGGAAACCAAGTAGATCTTTTGTATTATCTGTAATGGAACCGTATGAAGAATACAGAAATACGCCTCCCACAGGGTTTGATACTTTTAAAGAATACATTGTAGCTATGCGGCCACAAGTAGCCACAGAAGACTTTGGCTTTTCTCCAGACAACGCTAGTGAGTCAAGTGCGTATACTATGTTAGTTAGCACATCTGGAGTTGTACTCTCTGTTAGAAATTACAGTGAGTACTCTGGAAGTAGTCCGTATGAAACACTTAGAAGTAGGCACGTATTTCTATGTAGAAGAAGTAACCGAATAGACTTAGCAAGATTATTCCGAGATGGAAATTACATAGATACTTAATATATGCTACATTTACACGCATAAAATTATTGATTAATATAGGAAGTAAACACCATGGCTTGGTATAGCGTAGGCACAGTATCAGTTACCAATAACTCAGCAACAGTAACAGGTGTTGGAACTAGCTTCCTATCTACTGTTAAGACAGGGCATATCTTTTATGGGCCTGATAAGAACCTTTATGAGGTGCTAAGCATTGCTACAGACACTCAGCTTACGCTAAACTCTGCGTACACTAGTGCAACTGCAGCGACTGCTACTTACTCCGTAATTCCAACACAGGGCATGGTACCTGCTTTGGTTACCCAGGTTCAGACCTTAATAGGCGACTACGCTACTGTACGTGATACGGTAGGTACAGGTAAGTTCAGCTCAGGTGCTGCAAATACACCCGGTATTGCATTTACTGCTGACCAGGATAGTGGTGCTTACTTAGTGGCTCCAGGCTCTTGGGCATTGGTATGTGGTGGACTAACCGGAGTAGCATTAACTCCAACTGTCACCTCCTTGAACTACAGCAACGTTACTAAGCTCAGCACTAGTGCAGCAGGTGCTACAGTTGCCGGCACACTAACAGCTACAGAGGTGCAAGTAGGGTCAGATACGATGACCAGCCTAGCAGCGCGTATAACGGTGCTTGAGCCGTAATGAATTGCATTAAGCAGGTAGTTATGTATAATTTGAATCTATTCAATATTTATAAGGTGCACTAATGAAGGTCTCTCGACTATTAGATTACCTACGCTTTGGTGAGCTGTCTGACTTAGCTGTTAGTGACATCACCGTGCAGGCCAATCTAGACAAAATCTTTTCGTATGTTAATCGAGGACTGAAGAAGGTCAACTCTGAGTTAAATATCTTAGAGCAAGAAGCAGCCTTCGCAGTTACAACAGGTGTGTACACTTACGAGATAACTGACCCGTTAATACTACGTGTTACTGCTGTCTACGACCAAGATGGTACAGAGCTACCTCTTGATGTAGAGGGTGACCCACGTAGTGTATTCACATCCAGCTACAACAAGATTTCCTTTGTAGGCCACCGGGATGATCCTAATAACAAGGTCACTTCTATCTCTGTGATTTACCTGAAGGATTTCAGCGAGATCACAGATGTTACAGACGAAATTGCTATCAGTGATGGTATAATGGAGGTACTGACCAACTATGTGGCTTATTTAGCCCATGGATCAGTCAACATGTCCGAAGGTGGCGCCGCATCTAAGTACCAGACCCAGTATGAAGTTGAGTTGGGTAAAGCACGGAAGTTTGGCTACAAGGCACAAATGTTTAATAGTGTTGATAAATTAAGAGAACGAGGTTTCGCGTAATGGCGTTAATATCTACAGGCACTAACTCAGAGGCTGTATCACACAGCTATAGTCACACGCTTAAGTTAGTCCGCAATGACACGTCTCCTGAGCTTAATTTAACTCTAACAGATGGTACCGATAACATTGCTGTCGATCTGACTAACGTAGCCACCGTAGTACTTAAAGTACGCCCACTAGGTGGTGCTACGGTTAAGGTCTCAATCTCGATGTACCGAATTGCTCCGTACACATCAGGTAAGGTATTCATGCAGTGGCCTACGGCCTCGTTAGATACAGCGGGCATCTTTACAGGTGAGATTGAGCTGACCTACATAGATGGTAAGGTGCAGACCGTATTCGATGAGTTGAAGTTTGAGGTGCGCGAGGACTACTAATGGCTATTAAGATAGGCTTACTAGAGCGAGTCAATCTTGAGGTAGCTGCTCTAGTATATCAACAGCTTGAAGTAGCTAACCTTGCCTACGTGAAACTTGAGGTCGGTACACTCACCTATTCAGATCCAGAGATGACTAATGTTTTCTTGGATCCTGATACAAAGAACCGAATCCTTCACGATTTAGCCTCAGTTAGTGAGGATTACTTCGCACACATCTCTTTAGCTAAGCATGAGAGCTTAAGCGCTCCAGATACGTACGCACTAGCCCTAAATAAGGCCGTAGGAGAGGTTATAGGTGTAATCGAGGCCAGTGTGCTCGATATACGCAAACCCCTCTTAGACGGCTCTGTAGTGACTGACATCTTCCGTCTAGCCCTCCATAAGGTCTTTGCAGATAATACATTCCTTAGTGATGTGTTTGATGTCACAACTATTAAGGCATTCAACGATTCAGTTGCCTCCTCTGATACATTTGACCTTGTTGCTAGCTACGTTAGACACTTCCAAGACTACGTTGCCTTAGACGACTTTGCAGGTATTGATAAGTTCTATAATGGTACTAAACATAATATTGTAGGCACTGTAGATCATACTACATTAGCCCTTAGCATCCTTAAAGCAGACACTATGTCTACAGTTGATATGTTGAACCATATCAATACTGACAAGGCGCTTAGTGATACTGTGATGTTTGCAGACTCTCTTAGAAAAGTGATGATACATGTACTTGTGGATGCTCCATTAGTTACAGAGACTGTGCGCAGTATCCTAATAAAACCTCTATCAGATGCAACAGGCGAATTGGCAGATCAAGTAGCTCTATCCAATACTCTGAATAAATCTGATGCAACCAGTGTGCTTACACTGCTTAAAAAGAGTATTATTAGTAAAATCATAGATTCTGCTGTGACAGTAGATCAAGTCGCAAAGACCATGCACAAATTCTTCACGGATGCTGTGGCGGTGGATGATGCGTTTGGCTTCATGGATCAAGCCACACTACACAAGGGTAACGTCACTGTTATTAGTGACTTACTAAGTATTCAGTCCTCTAAAGAGGCAACTGATGTTGCTATAGTATCTGATGCATTTAATGTATCATATGTCCCAGGCAACTTAATGTTATTTAATAACATTCCATTTAATGAAAGCACCTTCGGGTAAAGGAGAAGATCAATGCTTAACGATAAGCTATCTCTAACTGGTGCGCTGACTGTCTCCTTGAACGGCGAAGTTGTGCGTGACATTAGAAACCTAGTAGTAACCTCTGGTAAAGAGTTAGTTGCTGCTAATTTACAAGGTGGTACGGTTACACCTCTTACCCATATGGGTGTTGGTACTGGCACTGCAGCAGCGGTAGCAGCGGACGCAGCTTTAGGATCTGAGTTAGATCGTAATGCACTTGCAACCTCTGGTGGCACTGTTACAAACGCAGTAGTATCCTACTCATGTACATGGTCACCAGGTGATGGTACCGGTGCGTTAACTGAAGCAGGCTTATTCTCTGCCTCATCTGGTGGTACGATGCTTGCACGTACAGTGTTCCCAGTAGTTAACAAGGGTGCAGACGATACTGTTACTATCGTATGGGATGTAACAATCTCTTAAGGGGAACATGATGGCGATTAAGTACAGTAACAATGCTAGGTCTACCCTAGCTGCAGCTATAAATAGTACAGTTACTACTCTTTCTGTTGCAAGCACTTCTACCTTTCCTACACTAGGTGGGGGAGATGTGATGTACTTAACGCTGTCAGATAACCTTAACTCAGTTACTGAAATTGTTAAGTGTACTGCCGTATCTGGCACTACATGCACTATAGTACGAGGACATGAGAGCACCACAGCGTTATCTTGGATAACTGGGTCACATGTTCAAATACGAATTACAGCTGGCTTAATAACAGATCTCCTTACAGAGAGTACAGCCGCTGAAAGCACAGTACATGATCCCATTGGTGCTTCCGTAGCAATGGCTATAGCTCTAGGAGGCTAACCAAATGGCGAATACATTTAAGAACGCAGGCATGGCAATTGGTACCTCACGTACTACCCTATACACCTGCCCAGCAAACACACAGGCTGTTATTCACGCACTATACATCTCTAACATTGATGGTGTTGATGATGCTGATGTAACAGTTGAGATCACCGTAGATGGTGGCACAACATACCGTCATGTAGCTAAGACTGTACCAGTACCGGCAGATGCTACGCTACTACTAGACAAACCAATGAACCTAGAAGCTGGTGATATTATTGGATTAACTGCATCAACTGCAGGTGACCTTGAAGTGTTCGCAAGTATCCTAGAAATCGCTTAAGGGGAACAAGATGGCTTACATAGGTAACGTCAGTGGTTTTGATGATGTAGATACAGAACAAGTTAAAGATGGTGCAATATCAAACGTTAAGATCTCTGATGTTGACCACAGTAAGGTAACTGGCCTGGCTGCAGAAATATCTACTGCAGTGAGCAGCCTAGTTGACTCATCCCCAGATGCCCTCAATACACTAAATGAACTTGCAGCAGCGTTAGGTGATGATGCAGCATTCTCCACTACAGTCACAGACAACATTGCTCTAAAGCTACCACTTACCGGTGGAGCTATGACAGGTGCCATTACCACTAACAGTACCTTTGATGGGCGTGATGTATCTGTAGATGGATCTAAGCTAGATAACGTTGAAGCCTCAGCAGATGTAACTGACACAGCTAATGTAACCTCCTCTGGTGCATTAATGGATAGTGAGCTAACTAACATTACTGCTGTTAAAGCTTTAAACCAAGGTGTTGCAACAACAGATGCAGTAGACTTCACCAACGTAGACCTCACTGCTATTGCCCAATCCAAATCAGTCACAGCAGTAGACGTATTTGTTTACGACACTAGCAAAGACTCAGATGGTGGAGCATGGCGCAAGCGTACACAAGGCACATCTTGGTACAACGAAACATTGAATACATCAACTCGTGGTTCTCGTAAAGAGTTCCCAGCGGTTGCGGTGATTGTTGCAGAGTCTAACAAGGTTACTATCTACGATGGTGATGATCCTAGTATGCCTATGTGGATGGTGTTTACGCAAATAGGTGGGTGGAACTACTCATTGATAGTAGGCACAAGTAATACTTCCACAGGAATGCTTAACGCAAGGTTGTTAGTTGGCACAGCCCCAAACAGTCAGGGTTTGGTGGACATAGACTTTATTTTGGATAGAAGCCAAGCTCACTTAACCAATGGATTGTACGGAGGGGTGGATACGGCTCCTTTATCCTTACGAAATACGTCAGGCCACACCTTCTCCGCAGGCACAGCATTAGGTAATCCTTCACTAGATATTATTAGTAACGCAGTCAACGACATAGCAATGACAGTGCTACCCAATGCTCCTATAGACTCCGCAACTGGCCTACCGATTCCAACGATTGCAGTGGCTACCAATGGTGGCGTGAGTGTGATTAAGGATGATGGGAGCGTGGTTGATATAACTCATACTCAGACTTATAAGAAGGCCAAGGCTATCTCTTTTAAGGGCAACCAAATTAGTTATGCAACTCAACAATCTGGCTCAGGACAGACGTACTGGCGTAAGGTGTATATCGACATTCCTTCTGCTGACACTTCAGGTGTATATGCTTCAACTTTGGTGGGTGGTACTAGCTATGATGCTAGGGGAGTCACAGGTAATAAACCTGCTCTGAACACCAACCCAAGCCTGTCTGATTCAAGTAATGACATCGTTGCTTCTATACACGACACGGCATTTGCCTTTAACAACAAGCTAACCCTGCTTAATGTAGACAAGTTCTCTGGAACTAACCATCCTAGCGCACCTGATAGCTCAGTAGCCTACATCACCTCAGACTACAACACAGGCTACATGGTCGGTGACATCAAACTCGCAGCATTGAGTGATACTGATAGTACGAACTTAGGTACTGAGTTGGGTGGTAATGCACAACTCGCTGGCGCAGCAAGGCTAGCTTCATACACATATACCAGTGGAGACCTGACATTTACTCTAACGGAAGACTCAGACTCTGGTACATCATCAGGCTATATACGGGTGAATTTTAATGGTGTTATAGGTCAGGCATATAATATTGATATTCAGTGTGACACAGCGTTTACCGCAGATAATGACACACGCCTAGTCGATGTAGCTTCTAATGTATCCGTATTTGCAGGGCAGGGAACAACAGCCCTTAGAAGCCTAACCTTTGTGCAAACTGGGAGCCTTTCAGGAGTTTACTTCTATGGTAGCCCTGTTGCTGGCTCAACTGTTGCATATACTATCTCAGTCAAGGAAGCAGACAATGACCGCTCAGTAAACGCCAACGGCCTAGCTGTACACGGAACAATCACCAAGACTCCAGTAGCAACTGGTGCAGACCTTGTGGGTTACTCAGGATTCTCTACGAGTAACTTTCTGGTACAGCCTTACATCAGTGACCTAGACTTCGGAACTGGTGATTTTAGTATTATGGGTTGGATAAAGGTGGGATCGAATGTGTCAACCTACGCATCTATTCTTAGCAGGGTTCTATCTACAAACACAGCAACAAATGCGTGGAGCTTACGGATTGATAGTAGTGCTAACAACTACTATTTTTATACTAATAATACATCGGTCTTTACTAGTCCTTTAACACGCTCAACTTGGCAGTTTCTTACTGTAGCCCGAAGGTCTGGCGTTGTTTATTTCTATGTTAACGGTATCTTACGTACTACTGGCCCTATGGCAAATTCTATTACAAATGTTGGCGCAAGTGTAGTGGTCGGGTACGAGGCATCTCACCACCTTGGCAACTCCAGTGCAGCCCTCTTCCGTATCTCAGCAACAGCCCCATCAGCCCAGCAGATCAAAGACATCTACGAAGCAGAGAAGCCTTTGTTCCAAGAGAATGCACAAGCAACTCTCTACGGCACATCCGATGCTGTCAAAGCTCTGGCTCACGATGATACAACCAACTTACTCCACGTAGGCACATCATCAGGTCGCTCAGTATTCCAAGGATTACGCAGAGTAGACAACACCACATCAGCCGTTGGTTCAACTATCTCAGCTTCCAATAACCTAGTAGTCGAGGAATAACCATGACAGTAAACATAAGCAAACCCTCGATCAACATCAGGGAGAAGTTAGCAGAACTGGACAAGCCTAGCGGCATAGCTGGTGAAGCTGTACTAAGGGCTGACAGTGTTCAGGATGTAAGAGATAGTATTAATGCAGGCCGTAAGAACCTTATCATTAATGGTGCAATGGCTGTAACTCAACGGGGTACAAGTGCTACAGGCATGGCCTATGGATACCACACGGCAGACCGCTGGAGATCAAGTTATAACGGTGCTACGTCCAACACTTATCCCCTAGTAAATGAAGCTATACTTTCTTCACAATTGGTGGATGGCAGCACCGTCAGTGTCCTCAAAAGAACCTATCCCGTACAGAGTGATCTGGGGCAGCACCGATTAAATTACAGAGTTGAAATAAGTGACATTCTACCTCATCTGGGTAAGGTTCTGACCTTGAGCTATTACGTGAAGGCAGACAAATCTCTGATACTTGATAATAGTGCTTTCTATATAGGTGGGGTGGGGGTAAGCCTCTCTACTGAAGATGTAACAACGAGCTGGGTAAGGAAGACACATACGTTTACCTGCCCCTCTACTGCTGGATCTAACACTTTTGCGGATCTGACAATTGGATCTGCCGCTGTGAATATGAGTGGGGCGAACATCTACTATACGATGCTCCAACTAGAACTAGGCTCAACCGCCACTGACTTTGAACACCGCAGCTATGGTGAAGAGTTGGCGTTGTGTCAAAGGTATTATCAGCGATTCGGTGGGGCAGCTTATGTGGGCATAGCTAGTGGAGTGTCAACCCACATCACAACATCTAGATTTACTTTCGTTAACCCTGTGCAGATGAGAACAACACCAAGTCTATCCTTTAGTAGTCTCATAGCTACAGATAGAACTATATATGACCTGCTAATTACAAATTTTAGCGGGAGCGTTCTGGGGGCGGCATCGTCGTACCTTACCTGCACCCATCAAAGCAGCGCAATTGTAAACAAGGGTGCACTCCTTGCTGTAAGGAACGGCACAACAGGTTACCTAGCATTTAGTGCGGAGCTATAACATGACTATTGAGACAGTAAAACTACATGAGAATGGTGGCTACCTAATCAACGGCAACATGTCAGTACCCAACGACCCAGCTAACAGAGACTACCAAGAGCTATTAGACTGGATCAACGAAGGTAACACCCCTGAGGGTGCTGACGTAATAGCTCCTGACTATGTAGCCCTACGCACTGGCCCAGATGGGTACGCTTCCACAGGCGACCAACTAGACATGATTGCTGATGGAACTCAAGCTGCTCACGTAGCTGCTGTTAAGGCTGCTTTCCCTAAGAGCATCACTGGAGGCACTACACTAGCTGAAGTACCCGCAGAGATCCTCACCGCAGCAGCAGACAAGCTATTCGCTTCGCAGCTAGCTGAATACAACACAGCAGTCACCCGACTAGCTAAGTATGTAGTAGCTGATGGACGTGAAGAGTTAACCGAGATGCAAGTTACAGGTGAAGAAGTCTGGAATGAAGATACTGAGGAGATGGACATTGTAGTAGCTTCTGTTATTACTCAGACAGCCATTGAACCAGTTGATGCTACAGTTGAGATTACGATATACTCTGATGATATAGAAGCAGTTGCTACAGTAAGCACAGTTACTAATCCGCTAATAACTACAGATACTACAGAGAGGGCAGAAGCTCAAGCTGTTGTTGATGCCACACCTGCAGCTGTCGTAGCTGCATCAGGAGAGTAAGGAATGAGCTACTTAGGTAGAAGTGCCAAGCTAAGTCGTAAGACGCAAGAGAAGGTCTCCTTCTTGGCTACAGCAGGACAGACGGTTAAGACAGGTCTTAGCTATGTATCTACCTTTGTGGAAGTCAGGGTAAACGGTATCATCCTCACCGATGTCACAGACTACACTGCTACTAACGGTAATAGTATTACCTTTGGAATAGCATTATCTTTGGATGACGAAGTTACAGTAATCTCACTTAAGACCTTTGTATTAGCTGATCACTATAGTAAGACAGAATCTGATGCTGCTCATTACACTAAGGCAGCCTCTGATACACTAGTGACTAATGCGGTAAATGCTCTAGTAGACTCATCTCCTGCAGCTCTAGATACTCTTAACGAGTTAGCTGCTGCTCTTGGTGATGATGCTAACTTCTCTACTACGGTTACTAATAGTATAGCTACTAAACTGCCACTAGCTGGCGGCACTATGACAGGCGACACCCTACATGGTGATAACGTCAAGGCTAAGTTTGGTACTGGTGGGGATTTAGAGATTTACCATGATGGGAGTAACTCATACATTACTGAGATTGGTGATGGTGACTTAGTTTTACAATCTAATGGGGCTAAGGTTGGATTAGCTAGTAGTTCGCCATCTTTTGAGTGGATGGTAGAGGCTAATACTAACGGCTCAGTAAATTTATACCATGACAGCGCACAAAAACTAGCCACCACATCCATCGGTGTCGATATTAGTGGCACTGTAACGGCTGATGGGTTGGTTGTTGAGACAGGTACTACTTCAAAGATTACGGTAAGCGAGAACACAGGTAATGGTGTGGCTTCCATAGACTTCGTAGCTACTTCATCTTTCCCTAAGACTAAAATAGAAACAGACCTTAGTGCCGCGTCATTGACACTCAGTACCGTGGGAAACGATAGACTTAAAATAGCCAACAACGGAGACATATCATTCTACGAAGACACAGGCACAACTCCGTCACTACAATGGTTAGCAGCTACTACGGGTTTGAACATAACAGGGCGTGAAACTTCAAGAAGTGCTAACACATACGCCTTAACAGTAGATAACTCTGCACAAAGCAGTAACCTGACAGCAGCAGGAGCTATGAATGTAAAAGGCTTCTATGGTAATAGCTTAACAGTTAACGGACTTGGTGACGTTAGCCTCTACGATGACTCAGGTAACGCTAAGTTATTCTGGGATGCTTCGGCTGAGAGCTTGGGTATTGGTACTAGTACTCCAGAATCAGCTCTTCATGTGGCAGGAGCTGCGGAGAACGGGCAGGCAGCAAAGGGTGTCCATTTAGGCATGTATAACAGTTCCTACGGCATGATGGAAATGGTGTCTGCTGCTGGTGTGGATAGTTGGATTGATTTCAAGGACACTGATGATACGGATTATAGCGAGAGGATTCGAGGGGGGGCGGGTAATTTACAGTTACACACTGTAGGCTCAGAACGCATGAGAATAGACTCATCTGGCAACGTGGGTATTGGGACTGGTTTACCTGCCCTAAGTATGGACATACGAAAAAGTGGGCGTACTATTCAGTTAGGTAAAAACCCTATAACGAACTACTACGGTTCCTCCATGTACCTATCTGTGGACGTAGGCTCTACAGAACGAGCGTGGAATGTGGGTACCCGCTACAAGACTACCCATAAAGGTGACCTTGTATTTGAATACTCGACTAATGACATGGGGCGTGAAGGTGATGCTAGAGCATTATCCTACTCGGAACGCATGAGAATAAGTTCCGATGGCATAGTAACCAAACCATACCAACCAAGCTTCAGCTCCAATAAAGCGAACAATACATCGTATGGATCGTACGTGCCAGTACCTTTCACAATAAGATCAAACGTTGGTGGCCACTTCAACGGATCTAGATTTACTGCGCCTGTAGCTGGTAGTTATCATTTTGAGGGTGGTGGTATCACGCACTCGGTGACCAATTACTTCTACATGGGCTTTAAATATAATGGATCCCAAGGACATTCCAAAGTATATGGGTCTTGGAGACACTTACCAGCAACTGCGGGGGAGTATGACTTTCTCCACACATCATTAATTGTATATCTAGATGTGGGTGACTATATAGAGCTGGCCACAGGATACAATAGTGGGTCGCCCTACCTTGAAGGTAATAGGTCTAGCTTCTCAGGGCACTTAATAGGTTAATAAAGGAAAACAAACAATGAACATCACAATTACACTATCAGCATCACAAGAGAAAGCATTAGCCTTTGTTGCAGCCTCCCCACAAGAATGGGCAGAGAACGCAGTACACAACCGATGCAGAATTGCTATGGATGAGATTTATGATGCAGAGGTGGCTAGGATGACAGCTGACCCTGCTATTACCTCTATACCAGCAGATAAAGAAGCAGTAGTCTTAGCAGCCGATATTCAGTCCGCAGCGGAACGTCAGATAGAATCTGACGCAGCACTAGAAGGAGAGTAGTCAATGTCTAAGGCAAGATTTTTAGCAGATCTATTAAGTGCTGATGGTGAAGTCAAGGCTAGTAAGGTTGATGCTCACTCTGCACGTAAGGGTTCAGTAGGCCGTACTGACTTAGGTATAGCTAACCAAGAGCAGTTGACTGTGGATAGTTCTGGTAACTTATCATTACCTGGGACTGTTGATGGTGTTGATATAGCTGCTCGTGACTCAGTACTAACATCTACTACTACTACAGCAGGTAGTGCCTTGCCTAAAGCTGGTGGTACTGTAACTGGTGCAACTACGTTTAATGTAGGCGCTACGTTCGGTGCAGCAATAAATGTTGCGGGTACTATAGTGGGTGACGATGGGCTTTCAATTCAAGGCGGTGCAGGGAACGCTTACTTACAGGTGGGTTCTAATACAGGAAGTTGGACTTGGAAAAACTATCAGTCTACCCATAAGCTTGCCTTAGAGGATTCAGATGGAACAGGTGAAGTACTAAGCGTTAGCACTGCAGGTGCTCTCGTAACAAGCCCTTCTACAGGGGGTCATGCAGTCTTCAACGAAGGTGGAGTAGATGCTGACTTTAGAGTTGAGTCTAATGCAAACACTCACATGTTATTCGTTGATGCTAGTACGGATAGGGTACGCATTGGTGGAACACCCGGTGGCAGTGCAGGTACAGCACCTCTTGTTGTAATGGGAGGTGAAGTTGGAGCTGCAGTAGGTGATACAAAGCGGCTTAACCAGACACATTTTGACTCAGGTGCAAACAACTCATTCCTTACTACCAGAGGAAGACGTGTCGTTGCGAACAACTCTTGGACGGGATGTGTTGTAGATACAGTGTTGGACATAGATAACACAGCAGCTATTTATAACTACTTAACGTATGGAATAAACGAACTAGTTGTTAATGACAGTGGTGGTACCTTAGACTTCCGCGTTGAATCGGACACCGCCACTCACGCGCTGTTCGTTCAGGGTTCAGATGGCGGTGTCGGTGTTGGTACTGGATCACCCGCAGCTAAACTACACGTGTACAATTCAGCTGGCGGTAACGCCACAGATAAAGCTAGCATGCTTTCAGAAGCAGTATTAAAACTCCAACCAAACGCAACTAACAGCACAAACCTTTTAGTTGCACAAGTCAATGGAGGTAATGGTGTAGGTTTACAAGTAACCAATGGACCTGCTACAGCTAACTGGGATTTAGCGTTAAGTCCGTTTGGTGGTAATGTTGGTATTGGTACTACATCACCAGCGGAAAGGCTTGAGGTTGAGGGCGGCGGTATAGCTATAATAGGTAACCACCAGTTCACTCAAAATGGCGTAGGTCGTAGAGTGTACTCAGGCAACATTGCAGGTAACGGAACAGTCTCGGTTACAGTTAATCACTCAAATGCGTCCAGTATGAATATAAGATGTGCTATGCAGCACTATGGTATCATGACAAGTTATGGAGCTGTGCATGAAGGGACATATGGCAATGGTTCTGGCGGGCTACATTCAGTGTTTGTACAGAACCACACAAGTGGAACTTCAGGTGGTTGGGTTATAGGTCGTGTTGACACTGACAATATAACAATATCAAAATACGCTGGAACTTATAATGGCGGTGGTATGTGGTACATAATTGTAGAAGGGAGTAACTTAATAGCATGATAGAATATTATTTATTTTTACCAGACGGAAGCCTTGCGCTAACCTGTAATGACACGGCAGGTCATGAGTCAGATATTGAAGCAAGATCTCTAACTGCAGTGGTAGGACCCCCATTGGATTGGGACTACACTTACACGTTGGTAGACAATGTTATCGCTAGTACACATACACCACAACAAGCACCGCCAGACTTAGGTGAGTAACAATTTAACCATAAAGGAACACAGTTATGCCAGTAACTTGGAAGATCACCAACGTAGAACACAACACAGATGCAGACAAGGGCGTAATTAACGCAGCTTGGACAGCATCAGATACTACAACCGTAGATGGTGTTGACCATACAGGAGCTGTATCAGGTATGGAGTCTTATACTCCTGATGCCTCAGCAGCAGGATATACTGCCTATGCAGCCCTCACAGAAGCTACTGTACTAGGTTGGGTTCACTCCACTCTAGGCGCAGCAGAAGTGACCCGTGTAGAAGGTAAGGTAGCCACACAAATTACAAAGTCGCAAACACCTCCCACAGCTTGGGATACCCCGTTTACAGCTTAGTAGTAACTAGAAGTTAAACTTAATTAAGAGGATTTACCCATGGGCGAGAAAAAAACAACTCCCATTACAGTAAACGATGTTGAATATGTATTTGAAGATATGACACCAGAGCAACAGGCTATGGTCAATCATTGTGCAGACCTTGATCGTAAGATCAACTCTACTCAGTTCAATTTAGATCAGCTGACCGTAGGTAAGGATGCGTTTGTTCGTATGCTTGAACACGCTCTGTTAGCCGTACCTGAAGAAGTAGCTGCATAATGCGTAAGGCGATATGGTTAGTCTTGCTATTACCTGTACTGGCTCATGCTGAGCCTATCGTGACTGACTCTACTACTAAGAGTACAGTTCACACTACAGGTGAAGTAACTACTACACTTAAGTCGCCTCCTCCTTCTGCCATATCACCGTCCCTTGGTGGTAGTAACTCTGACTCATGTACAGTCGGAGTGGCAGGTGCAGTTCAAACCCAGATCCTAGGTATCTCAGCAGGTACTACAACTCGTGACCTTAACTGTGAACGATTGAAAAATGCAAAGACCTTATACGATATGGGTATGAAAGTAGCTGCAGTATCAGTCCTATGCCAAGACCTTAGGGTCTTTGATGCTATGATAATGGCAGGTACTCCTTGCCCTTATAACGGTATTATAGGTACTGATGCTAAGATAGCTTGGGAGAACGATGAGGGTGCAATACCTAAAGAAGAAGCAATGGAAGAGGATGGTACCAAAAGGTTCCTTCTTGGCTTAGGTGGATCTCTACTAGGATTGTTGCTACTCTTATGAAGAAGCTAATTGCTGTAGCCTTGCTAGCTCTCTACGCTACAAGTGCTCACAGTGAGTATCTGTATGGGATTAGCGGTAACATGGCAGGAGCAGGCCATACGTGGGGTATGAATGGTATAGGCCCAGGTAATACTAGAGGTCTACGAATTAACGGAGTGTTCTACCAGTACACACCTGTTAAAAATACAGAAGACGACATGGTAGTCCATGTTAGGAATAAGAAAGTAGGAGGAGGTTACATCTTCTCTGAGACAGATGATTGGAGTGGGTTACCAGGAGGTATACCTATTACAAAGGGTTTCATCATAGATAACCTACCTATAGAGTTATGGGGTGATGGTTCTATAGATGTTGAAGGGACTGGATCAGTGGTAGATGCTAATGTAGTTTATAGCTATAAGTATAATAACGATTGTTTAACCCCTATGTCAGATCCTTCATGTCCTGGTTACACTGATGCAGTGTTAGGTATGATGGGTAAGATTGATGATACTGTCTATGACCCAATGGACGACAAGAATATTACGGATGTGCTGGAAGAGAAGGCAGATCTGGAAGAAGATGAAAAGCAGGACGAGGATGAAGACAGTGATAGATTAGAGAAGATACTAAGCAGTGTGGATGATTCAGCACTCTCTGCTAACGTTATATCCCAAAACCTATTAATGTATGCTTTAACTAGAAGCAGTAACATGAATCCATATTACGATAAGAAGTTAGCAGGTGGTGTCTACAAAGAGACAGTTGTTCTCGATGGAGGTAACCTGCCTGATAACAAGAAAGGCGCTAGAGCAGGACTGGCACAGCAAATATTACACACCAAGATGGTGGGTATGCAGTATGAACCAAAGGAATAACGTATGAAGAAGTTAATAGTATTAAGCGTAGCACTTACAGCTTGCTCACCAGCGTATGCAACAGAGACCCCAATAGTGGGTAATGTTCAGACTAGGTGTCTTATCACAACTGACACTAACGGTGTATTTGGTAACCCATTACCCGGTAAACTAAGTACAGCTTCTGCTGACGGTGGTGTTGTTCCTGTTGTGCGATATGACGTAACTCTGGCTGATTCATACACAGCTAAGGTAACTACGCCTACTGCGTTCAGCTCAAGCCCTACATTAAATGATGCGGTAACATGGACTGGTTCTACAACAGTTACTAAAACTACTGATGCTGGTATGGCTGCGTATGAGACAGGTAAGATACTATACGGTTCTACTACCCAGTACGACCTGACTATCGCTGGATCTACATGGTTCTCTTCTGAAGCATCTGCAGTGTACGGTGGCAGTAAGTCATTCCCTGGTGGTAGCTACACGGCACTTGTATTGGCTGAGTGTATTGCTAAATAATATTAGAGTACTGTTGTCTCTCATAATGGTTACACTCAGTACCCCTGTGTATTCACATGACATGACACCTACATACCCTACCTTTGAACAATCGTTTATGGTGGGTATATCCGTCACTACGTTGGAGATATTCAACAAGAGAAAGGATGTCTCGTACTATGAGATAGGGGTATTTACAGATGAGTGGGAGCCTATCCCATTCGTATCACAATATACGGTGATCTCTATGAGGTACTTAGATACAGTATCGTTTGACGTGTATGTAAGTCAGCTGTCATTAGATTCTGTTGAGTACATATGCTCTGTGTCACAACTACAATATGGTACTACGGTGTCATCAAAGATATGTTCGAGAGTTAAGTAATGGGTAAGCTCATACTTCTGGCATATGCTGTTTTTCTGGGACTACTGATGCTCAGCACTACTGTACTTGCGAGTAATTCACTTTCTCTGCAACTACCTAGCAGTGGTAACAACTATCAGTCAGATAAGTTTAAAGCAGGTGACCTGGATTGCTCTAACGCTATAGGTGGAACCATCAACCTAGAGTTCGGTATGACAGGTATCATTAACAATGCTACTAGCATATTTGACTCATCTAACTCCTCTCCTAAGTCTAAAGACCTTGGAGTGTACGCTAGGATTATCATGCCTTTGAATGCACCTGAGGAAAGGATCAACTGTAATACGTTGTACCTATTAGAACTACACAAGAAGCGTCTTGAGATCATGAAGCTAGAGACTGAACTAAACGCACTTAGACGATTACAGCTGGACGGATAGTATGGCAGAGATAGAGTACGGTGGAGTTAAGTTAGGTGGTAGTAAGCTGCTACTCATAGTACCACTTATTGGTACCATCGTAGGTGGACTGTATGGTGGTTTTGAGGCGTATCAGCGCTACCTGAGTATGGAAGCTAGGATCAATGAGTTCGTTACTCCAGACCTCTCAGATTACGATAAGCGTATTGCTATCATGGAGAACAAGTTCGCTGTTATAGACAGGGGTATTGTACTAGTTAAGGATGAGATAACCTTAATCAAAGAGAACTCAGAGAAGCAGTACGTTACCATAAAGGACTTAAAGCAATCTGTACGTGACGATATTGACCGTCAAGAGAAGATCATAGATAAGGTAGAAGACGACATATCAGGTATTGAGACTGACGTTAGGGCTACCATAGACACTGCTGAAGGCAGATTTGAGAGTAAACGTGATCAGTTGCAGAAGGATTATGTGCAGAAGTCAGACACTATTCGAGAGGATGTAGAGCGTAAGATTACTGATATGGAGACTAGACTGAATAAGAAGCTGCAGAGAGCATTGGACAATCCACTAGCCAACTAGTGCCAAAATTTGGACATAAGGTACTCTATATGTATAATAACTATACATTAATTATATTTACTATTAATAGTAACTGGGTTATTAGACGATTATGAATTACACAGCACTCAAGGAATGGGCATCTCCTAGGCAGATGGAGATACTAGACGCACTCATAGCAACGAACAGTCAGAGGTTAGCAGCAAAGCAATTAGGTATCTCTCCAAGCACAGTAGCTTCCTGCTTATTAAGGGTTAACTCTAAAGCAGCAAGGCAAGGGTATTCACCCACACATGATATGGTTCATACAGCGCCTGACACACATATCGTCAAGGGCGTAAGTAGTTACTACGATGAGAACGGTAACCTATCCCGTCAATGGGTCAAGACAGACCTTAAGAAAGGTGCAGAAGCTGAGGCCATTAAATCGTTTGTAGAAGGACTTGCAGAGGATCTAAAAGGTAAGCATACAATTATTACTAAACCCACTGATACTGATAGTGACCTTATGTCCTGTTATGTCATTGGAGACCACCACTTAGGTATGTTGGCTCACGCTGCCATCACCGGGGGTGCAGATTATGATATTGAGAAGGCTAAATCCATCTTAATAGATGCTACCCATACCCTCATTGCTAGAGGTGTTGATGCTACTACTGGTATGCTCGTTAACTTAGGGGACTTCCTCCATGCAAACGATGCTACCAACATGACCCAGAGTGGTAACATTCTAGATGTAGATGGTCACTTCAGTAGAGCATATGAAGCAGCAGGCTCTCTACTACGCCTCATGATTAACATGATGCTAGAGAAACATGAGAAGGTAGTTATCCTAAATGCTCGTGGTAACCACGACAGAGATGCTGCCCTATCATTGAATATTATGATTAAAGCTCTATACGAGGACGAGCCCCGTGTAGAGGTGCTAGAGAATGTATCTAAGTACGTGTCTTATACGTTTGGATCAAACCTTATAGTGACACACCACGGTGACCGTATGACCCCTCAAAGGGTCTATGAGCACGTCACACGGACGATGTCTAAGCAGTGGGGTGACACTGACCACCGCTTCTGTTGGATGGGTCACATACATCACAAGACCGCCAAAGAAATTGGTGGTATGATTGTGGAGAGTTGGAACGTATTAAGTCCGGTGGATAACTGGCACGCCGAGTCAGGCTATGGATCAGACCGATCTATGACCTGCGTAGTTCTACACAGTAAGTACGGCGAATATATCCGACATAAGGTTGGGATAAAGGAGCTGAATGATGTTAAAATCGGGCCAAACGTATTGGGGGATTCACATGGAAGCTGATGTTAGATTTGATCGGTTAGAAGCGAAGATAGATAAGCTAGCCGATGCTATGATTAAGCTCGTAGAAATAGACACAAAGATTGACGGGTTAATAACCCACAATGAGATGCAAGATAGGCGTCTTAATAAACACAGTGAAACCATTGATGAGCATGCAGTTAAGTTGGCCCTGGTCACAAGAACTAGTAGTGCTAATGAATGGTTTGTCCGATTACTTATAGCTACCATCGTTGCTGGTGTAGCTGTTGTCCTTAGAGGTTAACCATGTTCAAACTAGGCCAAAATTCATTAAACAACCGTGCAGGTGTAGATCCTCGCTTAATAGAGATCAGTGACCTTGCAATATCCATCTCTAATATTGATTTCGGTATCCCTTCTACTGGCGGGCTGCGTACCACTGAAGATCAAGCCGCATTGTTCACCTCAGGAGTCTCTAAGGCTGACGGCAGAAACAACAAATCCTACCATCAGTCGGGAAAAGCACTTGACGTGTACGCTTACGTTGACGGCAAAGCAAGCTGGGACAAGCTTCATCTTGCCCTGATTGCTGCAGCAATGCTACAAGCAGCAGCCCAGTTAGGTTATAGGCTCAAATGGGGCGGTAACTGGAAGAGTTGGCAGGATATGCCTCACTTTGAACTGAAGGATTAATATGGGTATCTTCTCATCACTAGTTGGCCCAATAGCTGACTTAGGCAAGACTTATTTAAGTGGTAAGAACGATATAGCTAAAGCTAAACAAGCAGCAGCTATTATTGGTCTACAGGCAGAAGCTGACGTGAAGGTTGCAGGTGTACGAGCAGCTAACAAACTAGCAGATAGTGGTCAGACTCAAGAGTTTAATCTAGACCTGGTAGCCATGAAGCAGATGGATAAGTCCTTCTTAGATGAGATTATGATAGCCCTGCTGCTGATTCCTATAGCAGCATCATTCATGGGTTACCAAACAGAGATAACAGCAGCATTTGAGTCATTCGCTGCTATGCCTGAGTGGTATCAGTATTTAGTTATTGGTGTATACGTTGTTAAGTTTGGAATGCGTGGAATGCTCACGAAGTTAATGTCCGGTAAGTTCTCCGGCATTAAGCTCAAATAGGCTTACAATTATAATATGTATGGTGTATGTGGTACGATACAGCAATTATTTTAAGGTATGGACGACATGTCAGAAAAGTTTGATGAAGAAGTAGTATATTCAGATGAATCATCTGATAAGAATCTGTACAGTGAAAGCACTGTAGAGTTAACTGAATGGGAGAATGCTCCCAAAGTAGCTGACTTGAAGGCAGACTATACAGAGGCACTACCTGCTCACCAATTACAGATGGCTAAGGTAAACACTTGGGTCGATAACCTCAACATTGAGGGCAAGGCTGCAATTACCAAGCGCACGGGGCGTAGCGCCGTAGCGCCTAAGCTAATTCGTAAACAGGCTGAATGGCGCTATGCTGCCCTCAGTGAACCATTCCTATCTACAGAGGATGTGTTCAATGTAGAACCCATTACCTTTGAAGACAAAGAAGGTGCTATACAGAATCAATTAGTTTTGAATAACCAGTTCAACACTAAGATTAAGAAGAATCGCTTCATTGATGAGTACATCCGGGCTGCAGTTGACGAAGGCACAGTAATTCTTCGCGTGGGCTGGGAATATGAAGACAAGATTGTAGAAGTAGAACGCCCTATTATGGAGCAGGTTCCAGTACAGGATCCTATGCAAGCAGCTCAGATGGCTGCTCAGGGCATCCCTCCATATGAGGAAGTGCAGACTGGTACTGAGATGGTTGAGGAAACTCAGATCGTTAAGAACCAGCCTACACTAGAAGTATGTGAACTAGACAATGTAATACTAGATCCAACCTGTAAGGGTGACATTGAGAAGGCACAGTTCCTAATTTATAGCTTTGAGACTGACCTATCAGGACTTAAGAAAGATGGTAGATATACTAATCTAGATAAAATTAATATTACTGGTAACTCATTATTAGCGGAGCCAGATCATGTCTCCTCTATTGAGGAAGCTGCATTCTCATTTAAAGATAAACCTCGTCAGAAGTTTGTTGCATATGAGTACTGGGGCTACTGGGACATTAACAAGACAGGTATCGTAGAACCCATTGTAGCCACCTATGTTGGTGACACAATTATACGTATGGAGGCTAACCCCTTCCCTGACCAACAGATTCCTTTTGTTATGGCTCAGATGTTACCTAAGCGTAACTCAAGCTATGGTGAGCCAGATGGTGCACTACTAGAAGATAATCAAAAGATTGTAGGTGCAGTAACTCGCGGTATGATTGATATCATGGGTCGCTCTGCTAACGGTCAGCTAGGTATCCGTAAGGATGCATTAGACGTCACGAACCGTCGTAAGTATGAACGGGGTCTAGACTACGAGTTCAACGCCCAGGTAGATCCACGACAAGCATTCCATATGGGTGCTTATCCAGAGATTCCTAAGTCAGCTGAAGCGATGATTGGACTACAGAACCAGGAAGCAGAGTCTCTAACAGGTGTTAAAGCGTTCTCTTCAGGTTTGTCTGGTCAAGCACTTGGATCAACAGCTACAGGCATACGGGGCACATTAGATGCCACAAGTAAGCGTGAGTTAGGTATACTACGTCGATTAGCTACTTGTATTAGTGAAGCAGGTCGTAAAATCTTAGCTATGAATGCTGAGTTCTTGTCTGAGGAAGAGACTGTACGTATTACCAACGAAGAGTTCGTTCAGGTACGTAGAGATGACCTAGCAGGCAACTTTGACCTTAGACTTACTATTAGTACCGCTGAGACAGATAATGAGAAAGCCCAGGAGCTAGCATTCATGCTACAGACTATGGGCAACTCAATGGATCCTTCAATGGGTCAAATGCTATTAGAAGAGATTGCCACGCTACGTAAGATGCCGGCACTAGCTAAAAGAATTAAAGAGTACCAGCCACAACCTGATCCAATGGCAGAAGAGATGCATCAATTGGAGATGGAGATGAAGCGGGCCCAGATTGCTAATGAGCAAGCTAAAGCCCAAGAGAATCAAGTTGATGTTCAGCTTAAGATGGCTAAGACTCGTAACTTAGAGAGTAAGTCTGACAGCGAAGACCTAACGTTCCTAGAGCGTGAGTCTGGAGCAGATGTAGACAAAGAGTTACAGAAGAAAGATTTTGATAGACGCTCTGCCCTTGATCTAAAGGCTGCAGAGAATATGTTAAAAGGTGGCGAGGCACCAGCAACCCGTATTTAAATTAAACCAAGATAACCTACAGGTAAAGCTGGGGGACACAAAGGTAGACTGAAATGAGTGAAATTGAGCAGATCGAAGTTAGTATTGATGCAGCGCGTCAAGATGTAGCTAAGATGGATGGTTTATTACGCCTTATAAAGAATAAGGATTTTAAATCACTAATAGATGATGGTTATTTTGTAGATGAAGCAAGTCGCTTAGTTATTCTAAGGGCAGATCCTTCAATGCAGGAAGACCGGGTACAGAAGAACATCAATGACAGCATCACAGCTGTTGGTCACTTCAGACAGTACTTGAATACGGTAATGCAGATTGGACGCATGGCTGAGCAGGGTATTAAGGAAGACGAGGAAACTCGTCAGGAACTATTAGCAGAGGAGTTATGATATGTCAGACTCCGAAGAAGTTAATATCCTTGACCTGCCCGATGATGAGATCAATGACGCTATTGCAGCAGAGCTGGCTCGTCTAGACACAGAAGAAGTTATTGAGACCCCAGCTGAAGAAGCTGACTCTGAGGTAACCGATTCAGTAGATGGTGACGAGGAAGACGACGATGATGATACAGATTCAAGTGACGAACCTGAGGAAGAAGCTGAAGGGGCTGATACAGCCCCTGAAGCTGATTCTGACGACGAGCCTAATGATGATCCGGACGGAGCTGAAAGTCCTGCAGAAGAAGATTCTGGGGATCCTGAAGCGCCTGAAGTTGACTCTAAAGGTGAAATAGACTATAAAGTTCAGTATGAAGCGTTACTTAGCCCGTTTAAGGCTAATGGTAAGGACATTAAGGTTGATACGGTAGAAGATGCCCGCTCCTTGATGCAAATGGGTGCTAACTACAACAAGAAGATGGCGGCATTAAAGCCTAATCTGAAGGTTGTTAAGATGTTAGATAACCATGGCTTACTGGACGAAGGAAAACTTAGCTACCTGATTGATCTCAGTAAAAAAGATCCTGAGGCAATCAAGAAGCTAGTGAAGGATAGTGGACTAGATCCATTAGATATTGACACAGACAACATTGCATATAAGCCCAACACTTACAATGTCTCTGATAACGAAGTAGCACTGGACGGGATACTCGATGATATTCGAGACACGAGCACCTTTAACACTACTATTGATATCATTGGTAATAAGTGGGACGAAACGTCCAAAGACATAATCGCCAAAGACCCTAATATCATTAAGGTTATCAACGAGCATGTTGGATCTGGCATATTCAAGAAGGTCAGTGAAGTTGTAGAACGGGAGCGAATTTTAGGAAGACTTAACGGTCTCTCTGATATTGAGGCTTATAAACAAGTAGGCGATGCGATCAATGCTAATGGAGGTTTTGGTGACCCTGTACAGGCCACTCCAACCCAACCAGTTAGTACATCCAAATCAAATAGTGTTAATAAGGCAAACAATCCTGTAGATCCAAAGCTTAAAGACAAGCGAAAAGCTGCGGGTTCTACAAAAAGTAAGCCTAGTAAGTCAAAGGCTCAATTTGACGTCCTCAACATGAGTGATGAAGAGTTCGAGAAGATGTCTGCTAGTAAGTTTGTTTAAATTACTATTTATTAAGGATGTATTACAATGAGTCAAACTTATAACGACCCAAAAGGTGGCACGGCCTCTGACATTGGTAGTCAGATCCGTACCGATTACTTCCACAAGAAAGCTCTTGTAGAAGCCGCAAAAGAACAATACTTCGGCCAGTTAGCTGACGTTACTGCCATGCCTAAAAACATGGGTAAGACTATCAAGCGCTTCCATTACATGCCTATCCTAGATGCACGTAACGTGAACGACCAGGGCATCAACGCTGCTGGTACTGTCATTGCTGACGGTAACTTGTATGGTTCTTCTAAAGACGTTGGTGTTATCGCTACCAAGATTCCTGCTTTGTCTGAAGCTGGTGGTCGTGTTAACCGTGTTGGTATGAAGCGTTTAGAACTTGAAGGCACTATCGAGAAGTTTGGTTTCTTCGATGAGTACACTCAAGAGTCTTTGGACTTCGATTCTGATTCTGAATTACTTCAGCACATCACTACCGAGTCTGTTAAAGCTGCTAACGAGATCACTGAAGATCAACTTCAGATTGACTTGTTGAACGGTGCTGGTGTTGTACGCTTTGCTGGTACAGCAACTACTCCTGCTACTTTATCTGGTGAGACTGGTGCAATCACAGCTGTAGATTATGACGATCTAGTTAAGCTTAGCATTGAGCTAAACAACAACCGTACGCCTAAGCAAACCAAAGTAATCTCTGGTTCGCGCATGGTAGACACTAAGGTAGTTAACGCTGCACGTGTTATGTACGTTGGTTCTGAAATGATCCCTGCGATCATGAAGATGACCGATTACCATTCAAACAAAGCCTTTATCCCTGTTGCACAGTACGCACAGGCCGGCAGTGTAATCCGTGGTGAGATTGGTTCAGTAGACAGCTTCCGCATCGTAGAAGTTCCTGAGATGATGAAGTGGGCAGGTGTTGGTGCAGCAGAATCAGCTAACGCTGGCTACTATGCTACTGGCTCTAACTACGACGTATTCCCAATGATGGTTGTTGGTGAAGGCGCGTTTACTACTATCGGTTTCCAAACTGATGGCAAGTCTGTTAAGTTCAAGATCAAGCACGTACGTCCTAGTGAGAACCATAGTTCTTCTGACCCATACGGCGAGACTGGCTTCTACAGCATCAAGTGGTACTACGGTACTATGATTTTGCGTGCAGAGCGCTTGGCAGTACTTAAGACTGTTGCTGAAATTTAAAGTAACGGTATAATATAACCTCTCCTTCGGGGGAGGTTTTTTCATATCCAGAGGTATCACCCTCTTTTAAAAAGGTAGAAGCACATGAACGATGAAATTGAACAAGATGTAGAAGATAACGAAATTCCTAGTGAATTAGACTCTCTACGAGCACGAGCTACCCAATTGGGTATTGAGTACCGTCATAACACTGGTGTAACCAAGCTGCGTAATTTAGTTAACAAAGCACTAACCCCAGAAGACGATGAAGAAGAAGTAGTAGTAAAGGCAGCTAAAGCCCCTCTTTCTAAGAGTCAGGCAATCGCTGTAATACGTAAAGAAGCCTCGAAGCTTGTTCGTATACGAATTACTTGTATGAATCCAAACAAGAAGAACTGGGAAGGAGAGATCTTTTCTGTAGGTTCGGCTAAGTTGGGTACATTTAAAAAATATGTACCGTTTGATGCACCAGATGGCTGGCACGTACCAAACATCATATTTGACATGATTAAAGAGCGTAAGTGCTCTGTATTTTATACATCTACTGCGCCTAGTGGAGCCAAGACTCGTAAGAGTAAGCTGGTACCTGAGTTCAGTGTTGATGTATTAACTCCTCTGACACCAGAAGAGATCCGTAACTTGGCTCGTCAACAAGCGCTAGTTAGCGACGAATAATAGGAAGATTATATGTATACCGTAGGCTCCACTGTTACTTTTACAATTACCCGTCCTCTATTAAAGAGTGGTGAAGTAGCTGCAGACGCTATCAGCGTACGTGCAGTGGATCCTGATGGTATCTTTTCTAGTGTTGCACTAACTACTGACGTAGTCCCAACTACATCTGCAGCGGGCTCTATTACGTTCTCAGATGTATTAAATAAGAAAGGTGTGTGGCGATATGAGATGCTGACGTCTACAAACGTAGCTCACGTTACGAATGTAAACGCAGTGACTGTAGACACCACATACTCTTCTACTGTTAAATTTTAAGGTACTTATATGCCCACTATTGCTATAACAGAGATAACTGAAGGAACATTGTCGGGTGCAGGTGTGTTCGATAAGCTTATGGCTTCAGTTACTGCCCACCTCACTGATCAATATAGCAAGGGCCGTATTACAGGTGCTGAGTACGCTACTGTGTACCTCGGTGCAGTTCAGTCTGCAATGCAACAGTCCGTGTCGTTTGTACTCGGTGAGCAGCAAGCAGAGATGGCTTTGACCAAATTAAACGATGACCTGATTAGTGGATCAAAGCAGCGTGAGGAGATTAACTCTCGTATCGTATTGGTAGACACTCAGGTACAAGAGCAGCTAGATGGTACATCGCGTGCCAATATCCAGTTACAAGATGCTTTAAACACTAGCCTTAAGCAACGTGTTCAAATTGATAACCAAATTGATTTGATCCATGTGCAGATGGCTGAAAGTGTTGATGGTACTTCTAGAGCTAACGTACAGCTTCAGGATGGTCTAGATACCTCCGCTAAGCAGCGTGATCAACTAACTAGTGCTGTTGCATTGTCTGCTGCTCAAGTAGCTGAGACAACTGCTGGCACTACTCGTAATGATTCCCAATCTACACAAGACCTGCTAGTTAAAGCACAGCAAGTGCTTAAGATGGGTAGTGAGAAGTCCGTGCTTGATAAGAAAGCATTGACTGAAGTGCAGCAAACTCTTCTAGTGACTAAGCAACAAGACCTGTATGTTGCCCAGAAGGATGGATTCGCACGAGACGCAGAGCAGAAGGCTGCTAAGTTAGTTAGTGAGATCTGGCAGATTGCTAAGGGTACCGATCCAAACGCATACGTTATCCCTGTTACAAATACAGAGATTGGTAACGTGCTGAAGAACGCTGTTAGAGGCACTGGTTTAGAATATTCTACTGCGACGCCATAACGGAGTAATAGATGGGTTGGACTAGAGAAGCACGAGCTCACACCTCCCCGGTATTTGGGGAGATGGAAGCAACCATCCCAACAATGCGAAAGGCAGTAATGACGGCCCATAGTAGGGGCCTAACAGTTGCTGCAGCGGTTAAGAGGGTGCTTATTAATAATAGGTATACCTCAGCCACTAGTTACATAAACAGAGCTAAAACCTCTTATGTACACAAACTCCCAACTATAACTCAGACTAGTCCTCTACGTAATGCGGACTACTTCCTGAGCTTGGCATTCCCAGAGGGCACCCCAACTATAACAGGCACCGCATACACGGTAGCTTCTGCTATGGATCAATTGGACGCAGTACAATCCCCTATAGGTACATATGATGCCTCAGTTCATTCCTACACTTACACAGAGTCAGGTGCCTCATTCACCAAGGTGTATTCCAGCGTATCTTATGTAGATGATGCAACCTTTACTTATGTAGAGACAATTCTAGACAGTGGCAGCACAGTTATTAGTACTACTACTAAGACAGGTTACAGATCTGTTGGGCACAACATAAAAGTAGTAAGATATTCCTATACCCACCTGGGCCTAGCTAAGGTAAAACTTTACACCCCGGCGGTGACAGACGCTCATTTATTCCACGATATATTTAATACGTACGCTAACTCAGATGACTTTGTAGCCTACCCAATCTACCCACTTATGTTGGATAGTGTGTTCATTGACCATGCTTCCCGTAAGGCTGAGTACGACGATGCCAAAGACTTACTCACTAGCTTAAGCTTCCCTATTGTAGGAGTGTTTGAGGCTATTAAAGAGGGTATACCTACAGATGTGGGTAATGAAGAGAACCATATAACAGACGTCTTCTTGTTAAACGCTATCAACATAAATTCTACTACACAGGCAGGTAGGGCTTACTTATTTGAGTTCTTCGATGCTATCTACTTGAATCATGTGGATCCTAGTACGGGTAGCGCTACGTGGTCTCAGTCAAACTACTCTGTAAACATTTCAGAGAGTGACTACAATTTTAAGTTAGAATTCGAGTCTATAACCAGTACAGTTGAGTCAGGTGTGCGAACTACCTATGATAGTAGTATTGTCGCTGGCCAGGTGTTCGAGTTTCAACAGCTAGAGATCAATGTACCAAGTGGGTCTATCACTGTGTACGCTCCTAGCGCTCCAGGAGCTACTACTCACCGCAAGTTAGTCATTGCAGGCGTCATTGCACATACTGTCGTAGACTACCCCTCTGGGGCCACTAAGACGGTTACAATTAATGTATCTACTGACGATACACATTTGGACTATGACAACTTCTGTATTCCTCTGATCCATGGAGTAGTAGCGCAGCTGCCTACCCTTGAGCTTAAGGAACAGGTGTTTGTTGAGAGCTTTGTAATAGTCAGTCACTCACTCACTGAATACTACCTAAAGTGGTATCAGGAGATCTGGCGGGCTATAAAGAAGTATGTGATTATTGCTATTACAGTGCTTATTGCACTTTATATACAAGATGGAGGAACGACTGCGGCAGCATTCTATGCAGCGTTTGCTACGGCTGTGGCTATTAATATGGTTCTAGAGATTGTCCTTGAGATGATAGATGATCCATACCTAAAGGCACTAGTGATACTTGCAGTGTCCTACTATGGCAATACAGCTGGTGGAGAGTCTGGTTTTGACTTCTCTACCTTTAGTCTCTCAGACCCAATGCAGTTAATAAATGTAGTGGGCGCTGTAGGTAACGCCTATCTATCGCAGCAGATGAAAGATCTACAGATAGATATGCAGGACTTCGTTAAAGACTCGAATGAGTTGTGGGAAGACCTTAAAGAAAAGCAGGACATGCTAGAGGAGACAGAGTACAGCGAGTTGATTGTGACAAGTATTCTTGCAGGTGTTAGTACGTATGAAGCACCAACCTCATTCTTTGCCAGGACACTTACACAGAACCCAGGTGTGCTGGTGTATGACCAACTAGAAACTTATTATGATAATAAACTAACACTCCCTAAACTTAGCCCAATGGAGGCAAGTTAGGTAACTATTCACATAGTAGCTATAACAATGTAAACTACTATTAATAATGTATTTAGGAGAATTTCAATGGCGGAATATAATACCTTTGGGCAGGGCATGGGCCCATTGCAGTCAGGTGGCGCTAACTTTATGTCCAGTGCGCCTTTTGCAAATCAGGCAACACCTCAGCAAGGTAGCATGGGTATGTCACAGTGGCAGATGCCGAATTACGCACAACCGTTACAGCCATCTCCTGCAGAGTTAATGCAGCAGCAGGCACGTGCTAACCAAGTACTCCCATATAAGTCAATCACACAGATGGCTGATACTACCAAAGGACAGAATACTCCTTGGGGTTGGGGTGGTGAAGGTGGTAAGGCTGCAACAGGTATTTCTGCGCTAACTGCAGTGGGTGGCCTATACCTAGGTAACGAAGCACGTAAACTGGCTGCCTCTGACCTAGACTTTAGACGTGGATCGTTCGAGAAGCAATATCAGTCTCAGCGTTCTTTAGTTAATGATCAACTATTTGACCGTCAACAGCGTCGTGAGCGTGAAAATGGCTTAAATACTGAGCAAGCAACAGCTGCTGCGGATAAGTATGTTAAGAACCGTGGCGTAGCATAAGGAATAAGTATTATGGCTTACCAATCACCCAAATGGACACAAATGACTGCACCGAGTGGCGCTACTTCAGTTAGTGCACTCACTGCAGCAGGCGACCTATTTTCTAAGGCAATGGAGTCAGCACAAACTGGACTCTCTAATTATGATAAGGGTGTGGAGTCTCGTCTACAGGATGATATTGATGTCAACACTGCAGATGTGCGCCGTCGGATTGAAGACACTACTAATCTTACTGAATACGGTCAGATTAAGAACTCCGTTACTGGTGTAGGTCTTGATGGATATGGTAAGCGTATTGACCGAGACCTACTTCGCTCATCTTACGATGCCCAGCGTGAGCAAGCACTTGCAGGTACTATGGATCGTGTAAACACTGAGACACGTACCGGGTATGGTGATTTCCTACAAGGTAACGTAAATGCCTTTGAGCAAGCTAGAGCATCTTTGCCAGCTGAATTACAAGGTTCTGTACGTATTGAAAACGGTAACCTATTAGGTACTGAGACACTGTCTCCAGAACAGCAGGGTATGTTTGCAGAGGCAGCTCGTGCAGGTGGCTATCAGGTGCCTGCCACATTTGCTGAGCAGAAAGAGAACTTCCTAACTAATATCTTAGGTGGAGCTGGTGGTCAGATGACCGAGACTGAGAAGCAAGCGGCTATTGCCTCCCACAAGAGTGTGATTAGTACCTTTAGTGAAATTGATGAGGCCCTACGTCCTGCGTACGAGCAAGCCAATAAGAACATTGATGAAGATTACCAGATGGATCTTCAATCACTAGAGGAGAACTACAACAGTACCTCCCAAATACTTGGTATCTCTCCTGCAATGGTTGCAGCTACTGTGGATAACACTACAGTGGATCAGTATATCAACGAGCAGTATGAATCAGGTACTTGGGAACCAGGTATTGATGCAGGTAGAACTCTTAAAGGTATAATTCGAGATATTGGTAAGGACGCTAATCTAAGTGATGCTGAACTAATATTCCTTATCCAACGTAACCATGAACAAGGTGTTCTTTGGTTTGACAACGGTGTGGACACAGACCAGCTTCGCAAAGACGCAGCGAATAACGACTTCTTGAAAGAGGGGTTAGCTAAAGTTGGTAGAGCTACTGCCTTACGTAAAGAGTATGTGAAAGGTAAAAAGAGCTTACGTAACAATCGTGATGGTCAGCTATCTGACGCTACAGCAAAAGTACGTAATGCCTCAGGTATTCAGAGCACCTCTTCTAATAAGGCTATTATTGATAGGCTTACTGCTGGTGGTAAACAAGCTGAAGCAGACGCCTTAGCTGCCTCACAAGCAGCGGCGCTAGCTTCTAAGAAAGGTACTGGCACTGGAGTAGTACCTAGTACAGCTACTACCACACCATTACCTAGTGCAGCTGTGATCTCTGTAGCAAACGCTAAAACTCTTATTGCACCTAACTCAACCGGCAGTGTGTCAAAAGCTGATGCCCAAGCAGTGTCTACGGCTCAGGGTGGTGTTCAAACCGCAATGACTCCTCAAGCTGCTGCATACGCACAAGAGACACTTGATAAGGTACTTAAGCGAGCACAAACTGCTACAGCTAAAACAGTTGCGCGTGAGGAAGACCTAGCTAAGGTGATGCCAGCAGATGGTCGCTTAGTAGATTTAGTACTTAGTCAAATGGAACCAGGTGATACTGAGCCTCATAAAGCCACTATTAAGCGGTTAATTAAGTCTACGCATAACATTCCTGATGAATTTGTTGATGATGTTTATCGACAAGCATTGCAGGCATGGGGTGCCAGTAATAAGTAATTCCTTGCTGATTAGGCAATAACTGAATACACTAAGGGGCATAATATGCCCCTTTCTCATATCTACAGGATACACCATGTCTGAGCAGGATCTACTAAACACTCCGCTGAACTCTCCGAATGCAAAGATGGATATACCAGCCCCTACTGTAAGTTTACCTGAGGCGCCACAAGCTGCCCCAGCGCCTAACTACTTTGAGGATGCGTTAGCTGTTCAGCAAGGTAACTATGTGTCTCCTGACCTGGTTGTAGAGCCTCCTATGACTAAGGCTGAGTTGATCGCAGACAAAACCGTAGAAAAACAAGAGAGACTTCAGCAAAGAACTCCCTATGATCCATTGGTAAAATTAGAAGAATACGATGAAGTTACTAAGCACCGTATATTAAATGGTAGGGACTCTGCTGTCTCTATGTCTGTAGATTCTGCTCAAAAGATGATTGGAGCTGGCGTACGTACGGTCGGTTCATTTATGGGCGAAGACTCTGTTGAGAGCTGGGGCCAGTCGGTAATTGATCAACAAGTTAGAGATATTGAACTTGGTGGTTATGAATCTGAATATGGTGGTCAGAGCTTACGTGAGACATTTGAAACACAAGGCATGGGCAATACGGTAGGACGCCTATGGGAAATGATGGGTGAGAACGTTGCTACATCAGGTGTTGCACTTGTAGGTGGTTTGGCAGCTGCTGCTACTGCCCCATTTAGTGTACCTGCTGCAATGTTAGTAGCTGGAGGCACAACCTTATTAGCTGGATCCATGGGTGTGGGTGAATCTGCACTGGAGATGGAAGATAAGGGTGTGGAGATCAATGAGCTTAAGGCTATTGGTGTTGGTATCCTTATCAGTGTTCTAGACCGTTTCGGTGCCGGCAAGGTCATACCTAAGAGCCTGCTATCTCGTATGACAGGTGATCAGATTGTAGATCGCCTAGTTAAAAAAGGTTTTATAGATGCTGCTAAAGGTGTTAGTAAGACTATCTTGGGTAAGGCTGCCTGGGAGTCAGGTACAGAGGTATTGCAAGAGACTGCTATTATCGGTGCAGCTGCTACTCAGGGAGCTCAGTACACTAAAGAAGAAGTTGTTGACCGCTTTATAGATGTAGCCTTTGTAGCTGCTGGTATGGGTGGAACAACTGCTACAGCGAGTGGTACTCTTGAGTACGCTCAAGCTGTTAAGAAGAGTGGTGGTGAAACTGCTATCGTACAGTCTATTAAGAAGACTGCAGGTGAGGCTCTAACTAAGGTACGTGAATCCCGCTTAGATGAGCGTAGTTCCCCAGACAGTCCGGTATATCAAGCAGTTAAGTACTCACAGGACACTGCTGATAAAATTTCAGGCACGCCCGCAGAAGCTAAAGAATATGTTGAAACCTTGTCTGACATGGTGGACGCCGCCACAATACATATGGAGGAGAACCCAGGCACAGTGTCTGAGGCCCTGCTTAATGATTTTAAGAAACTACAAGATATACAAACCAAGGTCATAGACGATGTTAATGTTCGTCAAGAACTTGGTGAGAACATTGATCAACAACAGTTAGCTATAGATATTGAAGAGATTGTTAAAAAGGGTATGGTAGCTGCCCTGTCACCTGAGAGCCGTGAAAAGCTAAAAGGTGGTGTACTCTATTCAATGAAGACAGATGATATTGTCACTGAAGAGCAAGCTAAAGCGTTCATTAATGAGTTTAAACCTCAGGGTGCAGAACGTGAAGTTGCAACTAACTACCTCAAACGCCTAAAGAGTATGAAGGAAGTTGGCTCAGATGTTTTAAGTGGTGAAGGTAACCTATTTGTAGGTGCCAAAACCCATGCACGAACTATACAAGCCGCACTACTTAGTGGTGATACAGAAGCAGCTACAAAGCACTTAGCTAAGTTTACTCAATTTGCTGAGTATATGAGGGTTAAGGCAGGTACGTTTAATGCTGTTTGGCAACACAACCGAGACATTGCTAGCAAAAAAACTGAGCAAAAGATTCCAGCTGGAATAAATATCATATCTCAAGACGAATCTGGACGTATTACAGAATTCACTCTAACTGACGTAGCCAAATATGGTATGAATGTCGATGGAGTAGGTAAAGTGTGGGACTCTGCTAAAGACGGGCAGATTAGGTCACTAGCGAATCAGATAACTAAAGAAAACAAAGTAATTGCTAGCTACTTAGCCCAGACCACTGCAGCAGTCAATGGCACAGGTACTACTACCGAGAGTGCTACGACCCAATCTACTACAGAAGAAGAGTATTTGAGTGGGAGTGTGCCTACGGCACCTGCTCCCCTAAGTCAGGAAGAGATAGATAGTATGGACGATGGCTCCACGAGCCAAGATTCTGTAGAAGAGGTTGCTCAGGTAACTGATGAGGACATATCCAAAGCTACTGAAGCTCCTACAGAGGCCCCTGTGGTTGAAGCAGTAGTTCAGGAGACTACAACTCCAATTGTTGAAGAAGTCGCTATAGAGCCTACAGAAGCTGCCCCAGTTAGTATCAACTCGTTGGGTAAAGAAGCTATCACCCTTAACAATGTTATTGAGGGGATGAAGAAGTCCCAGAAGACTGCTAAGGATCCATCTACATACGATGCACGGATTGCTGCCCTAGAAGCAGAGCTCCAAGTGATTATAGATAAGGCTGCAGCCAAAGAAGCTGCTCGTTTAGCTGATCCTAAGACTGCTCTAGAGGTCTATGACCTCTCTAAGTCAATACTCACAGATACCGAGATAGATCTTGATTACCTCAACGATATCTACCAAGAGAGTGTTGAAGCAGAGTACGTACAGTCTACTATATGGCCTACCGGTGAAGAAGAAGCACGGGAAGCTGGTAGAACTATGGATTCTGTACTTGAGCCTAAGAGCTCTAAGGAGATCCAGTCTGAAGAAGAAATCAAGGACACGCTAGAATCGCGTAACCTATTTAAAACAGTCCGCAACTTTTTTAAAGCGTTCAAGAAGAATGCTGCATTCCTTAAGATGAATAAGGCAGAGTTGTCTACTGTATCCACGCTTGCAGACTTTAACTCTAAATTTACTGCAGCCAGTATCCATATTATTGCTGGATTATCTAATAACTTAGATAAAGACAATATGTCTACTGTACATAAAGAAGGTACTGACAGGTTCCAAGAGAACCCAATGAACTACCTACTTAAGATGATTTCAGTAAACGGTGTATTCACAGGTTACCTGGATCCAAACATTCTAAGCATTATGGCTATGAGTGGTATGGATTATCTTGCAACCATGGGCACATCTACCATATACAATGACGACGCGGCTGTTAAGGCGTTAGTTGGATTAGACTCCAATGAGCAGGTATCTTCTTCCGCCCTACAACCATTCCGTAGAGTGGGTACCACTAAAGCAGCTATGGCAGACATCATAGGTGCCATGATATTTAAGCAACTGGGTCTCAAAGGTACTGCTATTGCAGACGAGACGTTAGAAGCTCAAATGATTACTGCGCTAGGTCTTACAACCATTGATATTATGGGAAAGATGGGTTTATTGACCCAATCTAGCAAGCCAAGGAATGAGTTAGATATTTTAAACCCAGACGCTCCTGTGGTACCTGAGTTAGTGAATTTTGTACGAGTTGCAGTTACTAAGAAAGAAGGTAAAGATGTTGTAATAGATAGCGTACGTAGCTATGTGGATAACTACTCCCTTAAGAATGGCTCACAAGAAGCTGCACTCAGTACGATCCTAGATTCACTATTTGGCATTACATCTAACAAGAAGTTCCCTTCGTTGAAGCCTCGTAAGGTACGTAAGGGTGCTACTTACCTACGTAGTGATGTGAAGATCCCTGCTAAAGTAATTAAAGATATTGAGTACGCACAATCTGTAGAGTGGCGCTTTAAGCCAGCTATAGCAGCACTACTTGGTGGCACTGACAGAGAAGCTACCATCCAGGCGCTAAAAGATATCTCCGGGTTCAAGTCAGACCTTAGTGAGGTGGCTACGTACTTCATGGAGAAGGCGATAGCAGATAACGATACTATCTTACGAGAGATTACAGATACTCTTACGTTCTTCGACATGATGGCTCTAAGCGGACAAGATCAGTTCCACTACAGCTATAATAGCTGGAATAACAGTCGTCATGGTATGGCTGAGTCTGCAGTGTCCCCACAATCATCTAAGTTGATCAGACATTTAATATTCCCAACTGACCCTATAACAGGTGAGAGTTTCTCGGAAGAGCTCTCAATGAATGACCCAGTTCACATGCAAATGTTTAAGGTCGCTATTGCACAGACACTGTTGTCTAAGGTAGCTATAGACAAGGACACACTTGCCACTGTAAACGACGAGTTCGAGAAAGTAATTGGAACAGGTAAGCCAATACGTAGAAACCCTATTGCTAATGCAGGTAGGGAAGTACGTGACGGTGCCAACCCAGTAACTGTAGCTGCCAAGTACGGACTTGCAGATACTATTTCTGTAGATGGTTTAGTGGCACTAGGTGAATACTATAAAGCACTTAAGGGTAAGTCAGATAAGTTTACCGTCAATATTGCCATAGAGACTGACGCTACAACCAGTGGATTAATCATAAGTTTCTTGAACACTGGCTTACGAAGCGAAGGTGCACTTAAGAAGTTAGCTGCAGGTGGTGTTTACACAGACAGAACCAGCTACGTAGAACACAATCAGGTAAATCCTGACAACTACGAGATGTTAGCAAATGTGTGGGCTGACAAGATTAAACTGTCTGATGCGTTTATCGAAGGGCATGCTGAAGATGTTATTGCACTTCTAGGTATGCCTTCACGAGCGGACGCTAAAGACCCTGTATTGCAACACAACTACTTTGCAGGAGTTAAGACACTAGTTTCCGGTTATGTAGAAGCCTCCTTAGACAAGCTGTATGAAGGTCTCACAAGCCCTGATGCAGCAGTACGTAAGATTGCTCTAGACCACGTTAATAATATTATGGCGTTTGATAACAAGCTTCTAAATAAGCCAAAGTCTTTCAAGCAAGCTAAAGTTGTTGATAATGGTATTCATACTGTTCTAACTAAGTGGCAACAAATTAAGTTCCAAGTAGTTGTACGAGCAGTATACGGTCAAGCCATGGAAGATGGTTTAGCTGAGCTCGGTAATGAGTTTGCTGTGTACGGTGAGAGTCTTAACGAAGCGGGCAATACTGCATACCATGTGTTCAAAACACTACAAGACTCTCTTGAGAAAGGTCTCATGGAAGCGCGTAAGCAAGACTTCATGTCTAACGAAATGCGTGAGATTATAAATAATGACCCAACACTAACTGCTCTGTATCCTAGAATGAAGTTCTTTGACACAGGTGATGGTGCGGGTATCCATGCCTTTAAGAAGAACAATGAACGTAATACAGATGCTGGATCTAGAGTTGTTACTAGGTATCCTGATGGGCGCCCATTTAATGGCAAGAAGTCTACCAGCGCACGTACCTCTACTGTAAATGACAGCGCACCGGGTGTTAGCCTAGTTGCAAGATCTATCCAGGGCATGGACGATGTCTCTGCACGTAGTGTATTCGGACAGTACCCTGTTATGCACTTATTTGATGCTGTGTTCTCTACAGTACTCAATACTGTAAGAAATACTAAGGAATATAATACAGCTACACTTGAGGCGAATAGGGACTTCTCTATCTTCGACAATGCAGTTGCATTACTTCAGAATATTGTTGATACCTTAGATAAGAACCCTACTGCTGCAGCTATTGTTGCTACCCAGGTGCTAGATAGTGAAAGCCCCTTATTTGAGATGGATTTCAAGGCTATGCTTAAGGCCGCCTTAAAGACTCAAAAGAAGATCCAAGGAGATAAAGCAGTACTATTCGGTGAAGATATTGTACATGTAGATCATGCTGGTCTAGAGAATACAGGTATTATCAATGAAGGTAACATTAACGAAGAGGTTACTGAAGCTGGTCTCGACGCACTTGTTGAAGCATTCCTAGGTCAGCCTTTAGGGGCAGATGCTGCCTCACAGATTGATCACACGAACTTCGTACACTCAGATAGTGAGACACTCTCCTCAGAGAACGCACTGGATATCTTTGATACCTTAGGTGTTGCAGATAGACAGGGTAACTCAACAGATACTGCTGAGCATGTGACCCATTTACGTACCTTATTGGCAGATATAATTGCACCTGCACTGTCTAAGTTAGGTGACTTTAGTCTACGTATGCGTAGAGCTGGTGACACTAACGCCGGAAGTATCCAAGACAATGAGATCTTGCTTAACTTTGGTGTAAACAACGGTAGTAATGTACTACTGAACCAAGGATCCGAACGTACAACGTACGTACACGAATTAGTGCATGCCATTACACGCTTTATGTTTGATGATCCCAAGCTAAGTAATACAGCTGCTGAGATTGTTAAACTTAGGGAACGTGCTCGTAAGCATCTTAATGAGAAGTACAAGGGTGAGCCATGGAAAGCATTCCTGTCTCAGGATGAATCCATCGCTGGCCATGTTTATGACAAGGATGCAGAGATTGCCCATGCTAAGAGCACGTATGAATACGTATTTGAGCAGAAGGGCACATTCTATACTGCCGGCAATAGTAATAAAGCAAGTGCTAGAGGAATACACGAGTTTGTTACTTATGGATTAACAGACCCTCGTCTTAAGGCGGAACTTGCAAGTATGTCTTACAAGTCCAAACGAGATGCTGCTACGACCATTGGTGGACGTATCCAGAATGCATTCTTAGAGCTGATTGATCGTATTATTGGTCGAGTTAAGCATCGTGGAACTAACGCAGATTCGGCATTAATACAATTAGTAGCTGCTTTAAATAAGGTAGATACAAAGACTCGGTTTAACACGAACTTCATCATGAAGGGTATTGGCAGGGTAGATGATATATCCGCACTTAAGATAACTAAGTGGGTATTTACACCTATAGCAAAGATGGCTTTAGCAGCACAGAACGTACGGTCTAATACCATACTAGGTAAGTCCGTGCATGTTGCAGCTGGCGTAGTCGGAGCGGTTAACCCGGTACAGGAATTACCTGTTGGGGACACTGGCGCCATAATGAAACTACCATTCAGAGAAGCTCTAGACGAGAGTCGTAAGCGACTTAGGATTAGTAAGAACAGTCTACTTATGTACATCCTTCGTACAATAGCGGGCCCTAGTAATGATATGGATCGCAAAGTCGAGCATATGCTTGCCAAATCTAAGATGGTTATCGACCAAAGTCGTAAAAACATCATTGAAGGTACTCGTAAGCATCTCGAAGAGTCATTCAGAACTCCAATGGAGAAACAGGACTGGGAGGCACTAACACTGTCTGTACTAAAAACAGACCTAATTAGCCTGTTCCCTAACCTGACTGCTGAGGAGATCCCTAAGTTCGCTGATATCCTACGTAACACTAAAGGCGTGCGTAAGAATAAGATAGCTAAAGTGCGGGCCAAGTTAGCTGCCTACGGCGTTATAGGTGATCACTACATCCAACAGAGTAAAGGCTTAGGTCTGTTCATGGCTAAAGGTGAGGTGACAGTACGTATGCAGCGCCTAAATGCCTATATGATTGCTAACTCTAAGGGTGTTGTGCAACCTAAAGACATGCCTAAGGATTTAGCGGCAGTAGAAGCGCTAGTTGAAACCCTGGCTTCCCTATACGCTATAGATAGTACTGATGGTAACGTTAATGCACGTACTGCAGACATCTTTGAACGGGAAACAAAGGCTAATGCTAACAAGAATGGTGTTACTGAGTTCTTGGGACTGGCTGTAAGTGCTAAGCAGGATGCCCTGGCTAAGAACTTCAACAATGATAAGACCCATACAATTAAGGGACATATTAAAAGTATAACCAACCCTAATATCTCTGTGAAGGTTGCCCTCTTGTCTGAAAAGAAGAAGATGCGGGAGATGGGCTACAAGCTGGTAGCTGCACTACAGGATGACACTGTCTCGGATCCATCTAAAGATAACAAGGCGCTGTACTCAAGTGACTTTGTCACAATGCAGGACTACAACAGGGGCATCATCTCCACTACGAGCATGCGTGCTTCTGGAACATTGCTATCCCAGATGTTGGCTAACTCTACAGTAGAGACATACAATTATGCCTCTTCTAAGAAGGCAGTTAAGGCTGCTGTGACTAGCAATAACAGGGAAGCACGTAAGAACATGCGTAACCCTGATCATGCAATCACTGATTCAAGTGTGATGGTACCAGTTTTTGATACCAATCAGAATATTGTAGACTTCCGTTACATGATGACTGACCACACTAAGCTGAGTGTTCTCAAGCAGGAGCTACGGTCAAATGTAGTACTAAGTGCTCTAGTAGGATCCATCTCTGATAAGGCTAAAACTACAGTGATGAACGAAGAGGCTCTGGTACTAATGAAGGAGGACTTCGACGCCAACTTCCTTAAGAAATCGGATGAGTTTATTAAGATTGGTCTAAACTCCGGTAAGGCTAAGCATCGTGAGCTGTATAACATGCTCCCTGAGGAGACCAAGATGCTTATTAAGAAAGTGTTTGGTGCCAATGAACTCCATATTGATGAGAAGTACATTGATATATTATTTGGTCAACGATCCCTGTCAATAGCAGACCTGCCCTTCATGAACCATAGAATCGTTAAGATCGCTGAGGTAATCTGGAAGGAAATGGTGTCTATGGCTAAGAAGAATATCGTTATAAAGACGGGCTCTGTGTTGTACCACAACATCTTATCTAACACTGTTGTTGGTATTTTGAATGGTGTACCCATTGAGTTCATGATAAAGGAACAATTACGTACAGCAAGGGATCTAAACGCCTATATGAGCGTAAAGCGTGATCTATATGCAACCAAGGCAGAGCTTAAGGCTGCAATCAGTCTGAACGACACTAAGGGCATCTCAGAGGCACAGGATACGATCAAGTCGTTCGAGTCTGTTCTGCACAATAGTCCGGTACGTGAGTTAATACGTAGAGGTATGTTCCAAAGTATTACTGAGGAGATTGACACTGAGTCTGATCCATACTCATATGCAAGTGCATTGTCTGAGAAAATAAATAAGTTTGCTGGCAAGAACAAGACCTTAAGTAAGGTTAATGCTGGTGCTCAGGCTGTTGGTAGGTATACGTACATGACTGATGATACATCTATGTACAAACTGCTGTTAAAAACTACTCAATATAGTGATTTTGTTGCTAGGCAGGCAGTCTTCAAGTACAAGACTGAGGTGGTAGGAATGACTAAAGACGAGACGGAGAACCTTGTAAGGGATCTGTTCGTTAACTACGATTTGCCTGACCATCAGATCATTCAATACATGAACGATACTGGCATCTCTATGTTTACTAAATATCCTATGAGGATGTTACGAGTAATATTTAAGATGATGAAAGGTAGGCCGGTTGAGGGAATAATGCTAATACTACTTGAGGACTTCATGGGATTCAATATAGATGATCCCACTGATATGGGTCTCAATATATTAAACAGTCCGTTTGGTATTGTAGAAGACGCCTTTACCCAAAGCGGTGTTGAAATGGCTAGAAACGTCTTCTAATCTTTGGTGTCGTCCATAAATAGTAGCTTGGCTATAAACCAGGCTGCTGCTAAGGACACAAAAATACCTGCCAAAGCGGCCAGGAAAGGTGCAGCAACGAGCAATCCGAAGATTGCCCCTGCTGATAACACCACCTTAATGTGTTTTAAAAAACCTCTCAAGAGAAAAGGCTCTTAAACTTACTACCAGCTGTAACCTTTGGGGCTACATTCATAGGCAGATCATCAGCGATGTCTAATAACATCTCCAACTGCTTATCTTCTGATAGTGCGACAGGCTCGTTAGACATAATACCCTCTAACTCCCCTACCAGTGTGCTCACATCTTCCGACGCAGCATTGAATGTAGGAGGTGGTATAATATCGTCCTCAATTGGACGTATATACATATCCATAACAGTAAGCTCAACTGTACCGTTATTCGGTACATCATTGCCCTTAACCTTACGGCCCCCTTTGACATGGATATCGACCAGACGATCTCTGGTATACCCCCGCCTAATGTAGTACTCCCGAATAGCCTCTTGGACGTCTTCGGTCTTCATCTTGATGTCCATTACAACTCCTTTACTGTGATGATAACTCGTGGATCATCCTTGTCTTTCTCACCAAAAACAAATGTAGTACGGACTATGTGCTTGTAGTCGTCATCAGGGATGCACCCTAGCTCTACTAGGGCATCTTCAAAATACTTCTGATGAACTGACAGTACATTACCCAAGTCCGTCCTACGGGCTGTTTTAGGCATAAGACAATACTCGACCTCTATCGGACACTGGAAGGTTACCCCAACAAGTTGAGGTGTCATGTCGCCTTTATAGACGATCTTAGCCTTATTCAGTGTCTGATAGTGAGTGTTCCTATAGTTATTTAGATTCAGGATAAACTTCCTTCCTCGTCGATTAACCAGAACACTCAGCGGAGAAGAGAATGTCTGTTGCACGGTTATGAACCGAACAAGCTCTTCTTAGGCTCAGTGGTGGTTGTACCCATTGATGGAGCAGCAGCACCACCGGCCTTAGCAACTTCACCAGCCTTAGCAATGGTCTTGTCACGGCTAACACCAGTGTTCTTGGCTACCCAACCTTCGTAGAAGGAAGCTTCAGTAGCACCATCACGAATCTCAGGAGTAGTCATCAGGTCAGTAGTACGGAACACCTTATCAATCTCGTTGATAGTACGAGTTTCACCGCTAGTAGCAGCATTCCAAGCACCAGACGAGTCTTGCTCACGCTTGTTCTCGATGACCTTCTTAACACCTAGAGTGACATCCTTACCTAGAAGCGTCATAACGACAGACTTCTGCTGAGGCATATCCTTCTTAGCATCGTAATCATAGATCTTAAGAGTCTTAGTCTCAATCTCCTGATCAGCGATCTCTTCACCAGTAGCCAACAAGCAAATAGAGTTTGCTGTGTTGAAGCCCGGAAGATACTTTTTCTCACCTGTACGCTTATCAACGTAGGTGTTCAGGCCGCCTTTAGCAGTACCTGAGGTTACGTAGATGGTTTGACGTAATGTCTGACCATTGTTGCTCTTGAACACAAGGTTCAAGCTCGTTGCACCACCAGATGACGTATCAAAGTAAGCAGTTTCCACTACCATGTTGTACGCACCTGATTCTAAGACACCGCCGCCTCCAAGAGAGTTGGTTTCGTTGCCTACTGCTGCAGATGTTTTTAAATTATCTAAAAAACTCATAGTTTTAATACCTTTATTAAACGTAATATTCGTGAAGTCGGTCAATAACCAACTGAATGTTGTTATCAGTAAATGTTTCTTGTGTAGTCCACATACTGAGGGGAGCTCGCATACGCTCATTAACTGTATCTTTAGTGATACGAGTCTGGAAGACGTACTTAAAGCCTAGTTCTTCTTCATCTGGAGTGATATCCAGTAAGTCGCTCTCATACTTTTTCAAGTGCTTGAGATTTACCTTCTTCGTACTTACTACAGTAGAGAAATAGGACTCAATGCCTTGGTTCATGAGGGAACCTTTTACCTTAACAAGTGTTTCCATTGCCATCTCGGCATCATTCATGATGTCAGAGGTGTGAGCAATAAAGATCACATTCTTAGTAGATTCAGCAACATATTTACTCATTAGCTTCTTGAAGAATTGGGCATATTCGCCCCATGCCTTCATCGTGTTAGACGATGTCAGCACGTAATAGGACTCGAACATATCCATCATGTAGGTCAAACTGTCTACAACGATAGTATGAACGTCGTCCATCTTCTCGGCTTCTTCAAATGCCTGATACACCTGTACTGGGTCGGTGATACCAAACTCTTTGAACTTACCTCGAAATGGTAATTTCTTATTATTCTCGCAATTTAAGTAAATAACACCTTCAGGGTTTGCAATGTTCATCAGACTAGCTGATTTACCTGTGGCACTCTTGCCTGATATGAGTACCAGGTTATCGTTCATCATCATAGGGTTCCCCTGTTAGTGAATGGATTGCTTCTGTGGCTCGCCGTAAGTCAGTAGAGCTTTAACTCCAAACTTCATAGGATTACCAGTGATACGCATGGTCTTAGATAGAAGGTCTGCACGAACGAATGAATAGTTCTGCTCACCTAATTCCTCTAGGGCACCGTTGATGCTTACTAGAGATAAGTCCTTCTTAAGATCCATCTCGATGTCCTTAAGGATAAAGAACGTATGGCCTTCGCAGACTTCCACTGTGTGATCTACTGCTACAATTGCTTCAGCGATAACGTCCTTATTGACGCTATCTACTGCAATTAATACATCGCATATTGCCATAGTTACTCCGAGTCTCGTTTAGTTACAGCTGACATAGCTGTGGTTAGTACAGTCTTCTCAAGTTCTTCCTGAGGTAATGGGTTCTTCATCTTCTGGTTAAAGGAGATTACAGAATTACGGATAGCTTCAACTGTGTAGCCACCGTCCACTAAGACGTACGTGTATTTAATTAATGTATTAGACCTGCTACCCACACCAGCGTTAAGTAGTAGCCAACGCTCTAGGTTAGATAGCGAAGCATGATCCATGATCTTCTGATGCTGTTCTGCCTGCTTATTTGTATCAGGGATAAACATTAAAGCATCCAGCATCTTACCTTCTTGGTAAGAGTACTCACCTGGGAACGATTCCCACTTACGTGCGATGTCCTTGGTGGATCTATCAGTTTCAAATGGAAGCCATTCAAACAGGTTAGTCATGAACTTAGAGTACAATGCCGTATTCAACTTCACATTGTGAGTTAAAGGCATAATAATTCTAAAGCGATTATGTTCTGCAGTATGACGCTTAGTCGTAGCAAAGAATGCCTTATAGTCCTTAAGCAACATCTTAGCCTGCTTCAACGAGGTACCTTCATCTACATCAAGAATAACTAGGTTAAACCCAGGTATTGCCTTGTCAGATGTCCGGTACTTGTCCTCAAAGTGATGAGCTGCATAATGGAAGTCAGGAGCACTAACCAAATTATGTAACTGATCCCATGGAGCGTATTCAGGCTCAAAGTTATTAACTATGTCTGTAGAGTACGAGATACGCAGATTCTGCATGTCCGACTCGTCCATAGTCTCACCCTTAAAGAACTCAATGCTGTCTGAATAGGAAGTACGTATAACAATGTTATTACGGTATCCCCATGCAATAGCTTGGGTCATGATGTCCTTACGATGGGCTGCACCTCCTCTAAAGAAAGGTAAGTCCTCCATAAGATCCACATGGGTCACTTCTTTACGAACATCAGCTAAGTAGATAGCCACACGCTCATGCGTACGAGGTCTGTTCAACATTCTACCGAATGCCTCACCAGAGTCCTCAACAAGCTTAAACGCACTGTATAAGTGAGCGGAGGTCACAATGGCGCTACTATCTATAAATGCATAAGCACCTGCTAGTTTTAACGCCTTGAAGTACCTATGGCTCATCTCTGCTTTTTGGATCTCCTCAAACTCACGCATATTACGAGCACGTGTCTCGCACATCTGCTTATACTCTAGAAGAATTAGAGATTCTGGTTTAAGAAGAGCTAACTCACTATTAAAATTAATAGGATCAGCCAACTTATGCATACTGATAGCTAGATCATCTAGTACCGTGTCTGCAGAAGTGTCCGTTAGCATGTCAAACAGGTCTTCTGGAGAGACATTGATGTCAGTATGAACCTTGGTAGAGTAACCAAACAAACAACGTCTAGCGTAGCCTGTGTCGAGCATAGACATATACTCTTCTTCAGTCTTACCACCGTTCATGAGCTTACTGGGAGTACCGTAGAGCATCATGTTAGTAGGGGTCTTACCATCAATCTCCTCACTACGTAGATTCTCAGCAGTGTTCTTGATTAGCTTTGGCTTAATCTTACCTACGTCGTACAATTCCAAGAATGTATTCAATACATCTGTGTTGTGCACTAGGTTAGAGCCAATCTCATCAATCTCTAGGTTAATACTGCCAGCACCCGACATAAGAAGCTTGTGGCGCATCTGCTTAATAGCAGGAGATGTACCTGAGTCGAAACTAAAGAGTAGGGGCCCTAGTAGTTCAAACTCCTTAGTAAGCTTCTCTTCCATCTCATCAACTGGGATGTTATGCCGAGGTGCTCTGCGTATTGCCTCATTTCGTATACTCTGGTTTGCAAGAGTAGGAAATGTTTCAGATAAGAAACGTTCCTTAAACAAATGAATGACATTCTCTTCAATAATGTTGGTACTAAATCCCTTACCTGATCCAGATACACTAAGATTTATAGCGTACGTGTTCACCGGAATAGTCCCCTGGTGCAGTGTTTTTAAATTAACACGCATCATGGAAGCTATCTTAGAGAAATAGTAGACGGTCAATATCCTGAAGAATAGTGGGTTATTGTTCTGGGTCTTCTGAACCAGGGTCTTAACCAACTTCTCTTGCGGGACAAAATAGTCCATATCTTCAAAACTTTTCATAATTCCCTCTTTTAGACTATTAATCTACCTGAAGCTTTATAGCCGGCAGCCTGTTTACATATGTCAACGGCAGGGCAATAAGCACAAAACTTGATTTCACCCTTCACCTCTACAACGACACCAACAGATCCATCTTGCATAAGACGATCATGGGCTTCAAAGTATGTAGTGAAGTTTTTAGTAGAACGAGCTCTACTGTTAGGATTTTTATAATACTTAAAGACAGGATCCCGTTCCCATAAATCCTTAGGGGTACAATCAGGCATCTCAGATTCATCTGCAGTCTCTAAGGTAGCAACCAGGTTGATACGCTCAGATACAAATGCCTCTGTCTCCTGTACGGAATTCAGTACGAACTTCTGAGGAACAATCCGACTTGCTGGATAGTTCTTGTCAGACCGTGCCTTAGCAGCACTCCAGTCAGTGAAGATGTATTGGATATACATATAGTCTTCAGTGATGATGTTCGGGTGCAGCCACTTATAGATACTACCCTGCTGAATGAACTTCTCAGCGTTGGATTGGTTAATGTATCCGTAGGTGCCTGTAGTCTTGAAGTCTTCTAATACACCGCCTGACACGAAGTCAAACTTACCTGAGACAGTGTACTTACCAACCTTCTTAAATCCACGTAGCTCCATATAGATGGGTACGGAATCATCAGTCAGCTGTTCTTTAGTTGGGTTAATCACAATATTGTTCACTACCCTAGGGGAGTAACCAAGTTCGAGTAGATGCTTAGGCAGCTCAGGGCTTAACCAAGCGCTCTCTATTGCAGTATGGATTGCAGTACCCATTCTGCTAGGAATTAGGTCAGCTACATCGGATTGTGAGTTACCTGCGGCACGTCGTCCCAGTACTAAGCTCTTAATTGGCTTTAATAGACTGGTAGCACTAATGCTATATGGATCGCTTGAATGATCATAATCATCATGGGCTAACCATAGGGATACGCTCATAGGCAAATTGGCTGTATTTGTTAACATAGATAGTTCTCTTCATAGAAGTGTGCGGAGCACAATATATTTTGTTTAATAGTCTGATTACTGGGATACCCCCTCTGTCACCAGTTGCGGGGGCCACAACTCTATGGGGAAAAACACTAACCCTGGCTTATTGATTCTTTAACTCTACTTGGTAGGTATGCTCATCAACGAGAGCACACATACTTTAGCATTTTTAAAGAGCTGCATGTACTATTTCTGACCTTGTAGCGTTATTAGGTATAGTAAGTTTATCAGCCATACTAGGGTAGTATATTTCTAGGGTTGCACCAAGCTTAACAGTGTCGTGTTTTAGTTCCGGCAAGTCCTGCCATGACATACTTTCCACGAGGTTCGTGTTTAACCAGTGGATCAAATCTGGGTCAGCTTTAACCATGTAATACTGAGCATCATGGATATGAGCTATGGGTAAGATGGTGTATCTGTAGTCAGATGCATGCACCTTATCCATAAATTCATTAGCTGCCCTGTTATTTAACAGGCCATAAGACTGTCCTAACGCATTACCTGCGGTACGACCTTCAGCTTGCGCCTCATACGGCGTATGCCTCGTGTTTAAGATGGTTCTAGCTAATAGTGGGGTTCTTAGTCGAAGACCAAAAGCACCCGTCACATAGCCCTCCTTAGACGCTAGAAGCAGTTTATCCTGTACCCAATTATCTGAAATTTTATATAATTCATGATAGTTGTCCTCAATCTCTTTAGCTTCCTTCTTAGAGAAGCCTAGGTTGTTCACTAAAGTATGTGACGTACCCTGGTAAGTAAGAGCAAATGTAGGGCCCTTAGATCTCTGCCTAAGTGCTTCGTACATGGTCTCAATTGAGTTAATGGATTCAACAGTGTCCACAATGTCAGGCATCTGCTTACCGAAGTAGGCGAATGCTCTCATACAGTGACCGTCATACCCATCGGTATAAACCTTTAGCTTGTTTGGATCTCGTGTAGTCAGTGCAGATATCCTATCCTCTAGGCTAGAGAAGTCAGCACCTACTATTACCCACCCTTCAGGAGCCTGGAAGCATCCTTTAATGGCTTTAGCGTACTTACTACCAGTAGAGGGCAACTGTTGTAAGTTGATCTTAGACGAGCTTAGACGACCTGACTTGGTACCTCCTAGGTGGAAGTTACCGTGCAGGAACCATCTACCCATCTTAGGTATGGTTTTAAATAAGAAGGCAGGGATGAATGCAGTTAATAATTTACTAACTTCATTTATCTCTATTAAATACTTAAGGACTCTAGCTACCTTAATAGCATCGTCCCTATTCTTGATCTTCGATGCGCCACTCATAATTTAAAGTTTCCTGTGCGTCTTTAATATAATTAGACAGTGCTATCTCAGGAAAGTCATCCAAAGATATACGGGTATTGAGTATTATTTGTGACACAAACGGTATTGAATCAGCACCATCAGGTACGTAATGCATTCTACGCATATCTACATTAAGGTCAGAAAGTAGTAGAACTGTTTTCATGCGACTAAAATACTGGGTACTACCCTCTTCCTTCATTAGAAGGGTTAAATCGCCTGTAATACAGTTACTTTTTAAATTATAGTCCTCAAGACTCCAGCTGATACCTACAGTACCAGGAGAGATCTTATCAAGACCAACCCTGAGCTTCTCACCCAGGTCTCTTAGTTTAAATGTGCTCATAACTCATCCTCAGTTATATTATATTGGTTAATCAAGGAGTCATATAACTTCTTAATTGTCTTCTTGCCTGTAGCTGGTTGCCCAGTATCAGTAATATCCAATATAGGTAACCCAAGGAAGTCGTAGAGCAAGCTACCAAGCTGTTTAGGACTATTGGTGTTAAGGCTGCTCTTAAAGTCGTCTAGGGGTTTAAACAACTTCTTGAGCAGCGCATTCTTTTTAATGAACGCTTTCTTCTGCTCTAACCATAGGTAATCCTTAACAAGCTCTTCCTCTAGCAAGCTAGATGTACGCTCGTCCATGATTTCCTGCAGGTCATACTCAACATCTTGGATCGTAGGCATATCCATAGGCATGCCTGTTAACTCCATTTGAGTAATATTCTTCAGTGAAGGTAAAAAAATATTGGAATAAAATTCCAGCTGGAATTCATCCACCATAGTTTTGTGGTACTTATTAAATACATACCACGTGCTTAAGCAATCAACTAAATTGTAGTTCATAAGATCTACATTTTGGATCAAGTTAATATCATGGATATCTTCCTGAGCGTAGTTGCCGGCAAACTCGAATGCGTTCTCCTTTAAGGAGAGTTTATTCTCTGCAGTATTATTCGTAGCCAGATAAGTGATTAACTTTGTGTCATCAATATCCCTAAACATAATGTCTAGGGCATCTATCATTGCAACGAAGTCCGTAGGATCCTCATACATGAAGAAGTCATAAATAATACAACGAATATCGAAGGATGCATTATGATATTTAAGGTTGCCCTTAAATTCTACAAAGAAATTATGCATCAGGTCAGCTATATGAAGCTTCTCTTCAGAACTACGACTAATCATGTGGTTCACATTTATAGTGACACCTTCATGCTGGTTCCATGCAAATGCAATAGTCCCAATACGGGACACATCAATGCTTAGACCATAGGTCTCCACGTCACATGTAAGTGAGGGATACTTAAGTAGCATAAGTAGAGTGCTAGTGATGTCAGGTATTGTATGAACAAAAGTTGACGATCTGACAACATCTTGACCCAACTGTTGATAGTTATCAGCTAGATGATCAGCAATAGCAGCTAAACTTAGGTCTATCTTGTCTTGGATACGTGGGTTATAGAACAACCCTTGGTAGTTACCGGTTAGGAACACATGCATGTGCTCAAAACCTTCAACAGTACAAGGCATTCTGTAACCATAGTGTGGTTCCGCCTTAGATTGACGGGTAGCAGCCTTAAAGTACGCAGAGTCTGCGATGATTACAGTAGTAATACCATCTGCATTTATATCTGCTAAAAGTGCAGGTAGCACTTCCTTTATCATCTTAGCTGGAGCCTTCCCTAAGGAGTTATACTCTAGCGGAAGAGCCTTTAAACATACCTTTAAGGGGTTTCCGTAGTGCTGCTTAATGTCGGTATACTTGAATGCGGTGCCCTTAATTAACAGGGCAGCCTCCGGAAACTTGTCCGGGTCTGTGTATAAGTGCTTCATAGTTACCTCAGAAATTAGGTAGTCCGTTGTGACCGCAGGTGGACTAATCCTGTAGGAACACCCCATGGAGAGGGCTGGTCTCATGTAAACTGTTTAGTACGCCATTAGTACACCGTTTGTACGCTTAGCACACCTTTAGTACGCCAATGACGGGTAGGGCTCTATTAATAAGAGCATATCTTTATGAGAGTTATACTGCTCGATCTTAGCTCGTGCAGTCATTTTACGTCCTATAGCATCTTCACGATCCTCTAGTGACTTTGAATATATTTCATTGTACTGCTTAACGGTTAGTAGCTTGGGTGTGTCCATCAGACATGATCCTATGGTAGTTGGCGAGTGTATCGCTATGCAATATATCTTGGATTTCTTCCAAGGTGTAATAATGCATAAGATATTTCATAGTACGTTGTAGCACTTCAGCCGTTCTTACATCTCGGCTATTTTCTTTAGTATTAATAGTAATACTCCTACTGTGAAATACATAATAGACTCCACAGGAAAGTCGTCTTCATTGATGTTCATGATGTACCCCTAATTTTGGAGCACATATTATATCTTAAAATAAGATGGTTAGGTCACTCCCATCTATAGAAGATGTGGTCACCTATTAGACCGACTCGTACCATACCACGGTCATTAATCCAGTTCGGATGATAACCTATCTTATGGTAATGGGTCGAACCATCTGTAATATCTGGGTACACGCCTAATATGACGTCACTGGCCAGCTTATTTGAATACAACCATGCGCTTATATCTTTTGGCTCATCTGACTTACCGTCACACCACCAGCTGAATGCACATCTGTTACGTACCGGAGCATTATTCCAGTAACGTCCCGCCTTTACCACACCGCACACATCGTCTTCGTAACGACTATCTGCAACACGGTTCATAACTACGTGGTTTACTGCTAACTCACCTGCTGTAGGCTCACCACGAGCCTCATGATACCCATTGAGGGCTAGACACATTAACATCTCTGCTATCATTTGAAGCCTCCAATTCCCATACCATTTCCTGGTAGTGGGCAACTGCCTTGTATTCATCGGTTGTTTTAAGAATGGTGATACTACGTAGGTTGTCAGAGTGTACCTGGTACATCCCTTTAAGCTGCATCAGCATCACCGAACCACTAGGGTTTTTAAATTTTCTCATATTATTCTCTTTAATTATCAAACCATATTACGATTCGTGTAGTGGTTTCACGATCTATAACAATAGGTGTAGGTACCTCATTCAAGATCCTAATAAGATTAAATATATATGCCTTCTGTCTTGAGATGTCATCAGACTCTTCTATAGGTAGGATAGACAGCTTTATAATCATGGCGTTTAATTCAACCTTTGTATGGTACGTATGGGAATGCCCATCATCCCCCCAGGAATCACTCTCCTTCTCCACCAGATTACTAATATTTTCTGGCAGACCCTTAGGTGGGTGCCCATATGAGTACCCCTCACGCACATCTGCCAATAAACCAAATGCTGCATAACATCTACCTGGGTCGTCGTCTTTCCAAACAGGTGACATACCACCATCTTCATCTTGGCACCAAGTATCATAACTTACCCAGTAGTCTGTACCGGGTCTTTGGTATTCTTTAAATACGTGTATATCGCATCCCATAATGGTTCTCCTTAAAAAATAAGGATACCCAGCAACTTTGTACTAGATACCCTTAAACCGGTGGCGTGAAAAAGTGCGGAGCACTTATGACAGCAATAGTAGTTTGATCTGGAGTTCATTCAACAATGCATACATCTTAGGGTCACGTAGATCGTGATCCAGGTACTCTGTAGGCGTTATCATCGGAACTAGTTGATTGATATGTGGAGGTAAGGCATAGGCTACATCAGTCACACTGTTACTCTTATTATTAAGATAACTTAAGTATGTCTTAACCTTAGCTGTAGTAGCAGTTAGATCATCCAAACATTTTATATGCTTGGTAATCTCTGCTTGGTTATAGTCAGGTAACTCAAACATATATATTGTTGGTGGATTAATGATGTTTCTATCGTTGGTCACATATAACCAATAAGTAGCCCCACTAGAGGTACGTAGCCTAAAACCTTCTTCCTTACTAGGGGTGTCACGCATAGAGGCAAGATACCTGAATAGTAATATCTCCCTGGTTTTAATAGCAGGCAGTATGTACTTTGACCTTATCTCCCATAGTAGAGATGACACATTAAGTTTCTTCGACATATCATCCTCCAATAGTATTCTTAACTTTTATTTTATTAATAGCTAATTCATTTATAAGCTCCAGTGAGACAGTACTGTCTGACCCACCTATTCCAAACGGCTCAATAGCTTGGCTATCACCATAGCCAGTTAGTAATGATGTGTTCTTGAATAGTGCCAGCATCTGGGTAGCATCCTCTAAGGGCATTATCAACTTAGTTGAATACCCAAAGGACACTACGGCAAATAGTTTACCATGCATGTTCTGACTCATAATATATAGTCTCCCCATACTCCTGTGGGTCATGCTTAGAATAGCAGATCCATAGAGTATCAAATTCGTACCCATCATCTGGGCCAATTGCCTCTGCATATAGATCAGTGAAGTACAACAACACATTAGTGTCGTTCTCCTTACAGTAATCTAGTGGTGGTAGGAACGAAGTCCCTCCACATCCAGAGAATTTAAGTTTTAGTATGTCAGTACTGTCATCCACTTCATGAATGTTATGGATCTCATAATCACAATCCAGAATAGTCATCCTATTTGGCTTATATGTGTCATGGATACTCTTAACTTCAGTAAGGATCTCAGCCAACATAGCAGGACTAACTGACCCTGACGTGTCTACTGCCACTGTAATGTGGTCAATACTCTCTGAGTACATAGTAGGCATGTAGTGATGAGGGAAGTACCGTCTGTTAGGACGCTTCCACGTATAATCATCTTTAGCATTACTATCCATAAAGCGAGCTAACAACTGAGTCCAATCTAGAACAGGGTTAATGAGAGCATCAATAACACGGTCAACTTCTCCGGGTATGCCACCTGCTTCCTCACCACCTTCCATCTTAGCCTGAGATCTAGCCTTCATGACGGTATCTTGCACACTAGTAGCAATATCGCCTAGTGTCTCAGAGTCTGCACCATCAGAGAAGTCTACATCGCCCTCAAGAGCGTTAGGCTTACCCTGAGCATCCTCATCTTGGATCAGATCATCATAGATCTGCTCTGTGCTCCAGCCGTGGTACTTTGCATCATATAGATGTGGCTCAGGTAATATGTAACCACTGTTACGCAAGATGTCGTTGATGACATAGTCACCAGCTTGGTTATAGACACTGTGGTCACGTTCACCCTTACGGATCATGTGCATCAAGGCAACATGCATAATCTCATGTGCCAATACACCGATACGTTCCTGCTTATTAAGCGAGTTAAAGAACGATGGGTTAAAGTAAATACGTTTACCATCAGTAGCTGCAGTATCAATAGCATTAGTAAAGATATGCTGCATCATCAGACCAACAGATATTAGGAAGGTACCCCCTTGCATCATTAAACCAATCTTAGTCCTATCCAGCTCCTTCTGTAGGGCTGGTGTAATTTCAACTTGTGGGTATTTGTCTTCCATAATATTCTCCTATCCCCAACGGGATGATTTGTTACAAGTAAAGTGCTCCACCTCCACTTCATTACGGAACTGGGTGTAGTACTTAATCATGTTCTGTACTAGATCACGTGCACGACTGTAGTAGTGATGGTTGTTATTCTTATCAAGAACAAGCTTCATAAATAGCTGGCTTTCATATGATCCATCTACATGTGCGAATATAGCCTCATGCTGCTTAGCTAGAGGTTCCTTCCATAAAGTATGGGCAAGATTCTCAAGATCCTTAGGAACTGCAACCTTCTTATTATGGTCATCCTTAATAAAGCTAAGTAAAGTTACCTTTGTGATGAGAGTATTAATCTTATCCCGGTACTCCTTACGAATTGCCTTATTGGGTGGCATATAGAAGTTATTGACATGATCTTTCTGTAGCTTATACATTCCATTACTATTAGGTAGGAACATAAGCCTCTGAGCCCTATTTGGAGGTACCATATCGAACATTACAATGTCCTTATCATCCTCAAAGATCTTTCCTGTAGACGTAGACATATCAACAATGACCATCTGATTCTTATCAAGGTTATTCTTAGGAACAGGCACTTGCCTACCATCTGCAGTATGACCTGTGATGTCCATCACATAACTAGTGAATCGACGTACAGGGCCCACTACAATATTCAGCGAGTCTATCGTAACAACATCTGCCAGACCGTTGCTCACTATTAGTTCAATAGAGTTGTTCTCGTATATCCTAGAAGACACCCCATTGTGCCCATTATGAAAGTAAAATCTTTCTAAGGTTCCCTTATCAAATAATGGAATACACTGATGACGTATCTTACCAAGCTTAGTATCTTCGTCTGCTGCAGAGATTGCCGTAAAGACATTTACGTCAGACGTTAAATCTAGTGCTGATACATATTTCATAACATCTCCTGTGCGTTCTTTGTGATCCACTGGTCAATATATGGTGCATTAATGATCTCAGCGTTACGACGTACTGCAGACTTCCAAGTAACTACCTGAAAGTCAGCTGGTAGACGTTCCACGAACGTGGCTAAGTTGTTTATATTCTCCATAGAGACTTCATAGGAGATTAGTCCCGCTAGAGCATAGTGAACACTTGGCTCATTAGGGATCTTAACGGTAGTAGGCTTATTAATGATGTCCTTGATTTTAGGTAAGCTCTGAAAGATCTCACTAAACCCCTTGAACTCTAGTGCCGGGCCTTCACCTACGGTTCCAGCAGCACACACTACATCAATATGGCCCAGCTTCTCTTTACCTTTGATCTGCTTAGACAAGAACTCCCATGTACGAGGACAAGGGAATGTATCACCAGCATGGCTAGGGTCAAACTTATGAAGTAATTCTTTACGATATTCAATGAAGCTTGTGATCCGATGATCAATACCACTAACGTTAGCCCACTTGAGCCAAGCATCAGGGTCTACAGCCATAGTAAAGTGAATAAGGCGTGATTGCATAGCTGTACTTAAACGCTGTGTAATGGCCTTATCGGTGGTCAGGTTGCCGGCACCTACAATAGCTACATTCTTATGTAGATTGTGAGTACCTACCTGCTTATCTAGGCACAACTTATACGCTGCAGCCTGTACTGACATAGGTGCACTGTTCATCTCATCGAGAAACAGTAACCATCCGTTATATCCAGCTGGAACCTCATCCCCTTCAATAGGGAAGATCTCACCTGGGTAGAATGTTGCACGATCGTTCCGTACTCCAGGGAATCCCTGTAGATCAGTTGGATCTGCTTGGCTAAGACGAAAGTCTATAACCTTTAAGTTTAGCTCCTCAGCAACCTGACGTACGATGTCAGACTTACCAATGCCCGGACTACCTTTAATAAAAGGCACTAGTCCTGCATATAGTGTATTTACAACCGCTTCAGGGATGTCTTTAGTTGATAATTCCATAATAGTTCCTATTTATTAATTAGGTAGAAACGTGCGGAGCACGTATAAAAAAAGACACCCTTAGGTGTCTCTTGTGATTGGCTTAATTGCCTATAATGATAGTAGCTTTGCGTTCAGCTCTGCCAGTTTCTTGAGGTTGAATTGGCTAGCCCAATCCTTACCGTGCTTAACTGCCATTTCATAGTTAGCTATCTCACCTTTAACGTAATCTAGCTTCTTTTGACGTAATATTTTTGCTTTTAAATCCATTGCTGAATTCTCCTAGTACATGTGATTCTACTATGTGATTGATTTGGCTACGTAGCTTAGCCATACTTCCTGAGTTGTCTATAACAACATCTAACCTATCTATCAGCACACCGCTTTCGCTAGCGTGCTCTCCAGGGATACCTCCCCTACCGGTCACATGGATTAACATACCATGCTCACGTACCCACGCAGCTTCATCTTCAAAACGTACATCACTAACTATGTGAGTACCCTCTCCAATGCCCTCTATAATGCTTTCTACGGCACGTATCCACACATCATCAGAGATGTATTCTCTGCCCCAATCAGTAGCTAAGGACTGCATCATGTGACGTAGAGACACACCATACTTAGGATGGATAAGAGACTTATCACCTTTGTACAGTTCGTCGAAGGTTATACCTAAACCTACCTCTAACATATGCTTGATTGGGTCAGCGAACGCTGCGGTGTACGCATCATAATGCTTAGCTAACATATTGGTGACGGTGTCCTTACCGGATCTAGCAAGACCCGCTACACCGATTAGCCTAATGTTTTTCATAGTACTTCCTTAAAATAAGGGCTTCTGCCCTTCTTCTAAATACCAAGGGATGTCTATACGACATGTTGAACATGTCTTTATATTCATACTGGTAAATGTCAGTAGGTTAGTGGCACCACACTGTGGGCACTTTTTAGTTGATACTTTTGTAGATGTTGGTGCAACTACTGCAGGCTTCTTAGCCTTTAGCTTCTGCTCAAGGTTATTAACCTTCATCTTCAACATGGAGATAGTCTCCTTGTCTCTGAACATAGCTTTCTCACCCAGATCTACAAGATGCTTCCATTCCTCAATAGTCTGAGGCATAGGTTCACCTCTCGGTGTCATACCGTACGATCTGAGAGGCAATTGATTCTGCTGGGACTCTTCTTGCATGTTTATGCTCCCGGTCACCCTTACAAGCAGGGCAGTCCCCATGACTTCGACAAGTTGCATCTACTGCTTTGGATCCAGTGTATGGCTTACTCTTTGATCTACTCATGGGGACTCCTTTAATTGTTAAACTACGTACCAATCCAGAGCCAGTGTATCACTAACACTAGGAGCCCATGTATTGATAATTCCGTCTGCAGTCTTAATAGTCCAATAAGGCATTACACGAATGCTGGCGTACTTGTCCATACCATGGATCTCTGATGTTGCTTCACTAGCCTCACCTTTATACCCAGGCATAAGCACTACATGCATACCCTTACCATTCCATCCCTGACGAGCAATACGCATTCCATACCTTGCTGAGTCAATAGCTTCACCAAAATCCATTGTAGCGACGAACTCTCCATCACTCTCTGCTTGTTGCTCTGCAGCTTCCATTGCATGCTCAAGGTCATACATGCGTGCCTGTAGGACATTTAAGTAATCATTCATAGCAATGAACTGTTTACGCATAAGCATGACCTGATCGGCTGAGATGTCCTTAGGTAGGGATGCTAACGTCTTCTGTAACTTAATAGCCTTAGCATAAAGCTCTTCGTATTCATTATTGATACGGTCAAGTACTGTTTCTTCCATAGTTATTCACCCTTCAAGTTAAGTTTAATTTCCCATTCAGCGGGATCCTTCCAAGCATTGGCTTGATCGAATAGAGTATTGGCCTGTTCTTCATCGAACTCATATAAGTGAGGGACAGCAATCCATCCCAGATTCACTAGGTGCGATTTATTACAAGACTTCAATAATTCTTGATGTACCTTATCAGCTTCTTCGGAGATTTGATGCTGTTTTCTAGCCTCATTAAAATAGTGGACGTAGTAGGACGCATAAGACGTATGATTCTGGTCTTTTAATATCACTGCACATAAAATACACCACTTTGTGGTGAGATTCTCAATGATATGAGCTGTACTCGTCGTGGGTAAGTACTGTCTACCTGTACGTAGATTGACCATATGAGCCCCTCTACCGTTAGTTACAAACAGTACAGCTTTGTCTCTCAATGCTGCTTTATAAAACTGATTAGTAGTCTTATTAGCATTGTATTTCTTATTCCTTACTTTCTTCATAACACTCCATGGAACACTTTAATGTACATATAAGTGTACAACTG